>Ga0066637_10000026_pt1 | contig 91002 bp, 97 predicted proteins | sample CryGeyCG2014_020_FD_62737 | JGI IMG/M metagenome (GOLD analysis project Ga0066637, IMG submission 62737) | Groundwater microbial communities from aquifer - Crystal Geyser CG08_land_8/20/14_0.20 | ecosystem: Environmental > Aquatic > Deep subsurface > Groundwater | place: USA: Utah: Grand County...
CCTGATAAGTTTCTGTTCCTTGAATTGTCATTTTAACTACCTGTGGCATTTGCATTTCCAAAGTTGTACCATCTTTTAAATAAAATACTGCTTTCTCAACAGGCATTTCTGTTGTTTTAATCCCTAATTGAGACATCATTTTCTGCATCTGTGCAGGATTCATTCCACCTAATCCAGGAAACATAAAACATCACCTAATTAATTATTAAAAATTATATTATAAATATTACATTCCGATAGGTATTTATACCTTTAAGATAAATATATATTATGAAATTAACTGCAATTATTAAAAAAGGCGAAAAACAATATGTTGCTTTATGCCCAGAAGTAGATGTAGTAAGTCAAGGATATACCATTGAAACTGCGTTAGCAAATTTAAAAGAAGCAGTAGAATTACACATAGAAGTAATGCATATTGAAGAATCAAAAACCGAAAACCCGTTTATTACTAGTTTTGAGGTCATTCCAAATGGCAAAACTACCACAGCTGTCGGGTAAAGAACTAATTAAAATTCTAAATAAAATAGGATTTGTAGAGATTAGACAAAAGGGTAGCCACGTATTTTTAGCTAAAGATACAATTGATGGAAAAATAACTACTGTTGTGCCATTACATAAAGAAATTGATATTGGCACATTATTAGAAATATTAAGACAAACAAAATTAAAAAGAGAGGATTTAGAAAAGTTAAGATGATTTTTTAGTCTAATTATCCACACCAAATAGTGGTGTTGCACTTACACTTACTATTTTGTCTCTTACTAAATACGCAGTAATATTGTATTCTAAATCTTTTTGCAGATTTACAAATTGGTTATAATCCATAGAAACATTAACATTTCTGTTAACATCATAATTTTTATCTAAATAATTAATTTTATCAACGAAAATAGAACCATATGCAAAAGTTGTTAACTTTGTATTATAATCTTTTTCTAATACCCCTAACAAAGAAAGGTATTTAGGTAGATCTTTGTCTTTGTCAATTGTAATAGTTGTTGCATTAGAGCTTGGAAAATAATTGTAATCTTTATTTTCTGTTCCTATAACACTGAATTTGTCTTGAGGGATGTTTACATCAAAAGCAATTGCATAAAAATCTTTATTGAATTTTCCATTGTATATTGATGTTATTGCTTTGGGCTCTTCACTTAAATTCTTTAGTTCAAATGCATTGTATCCTGCTAAAGAATCGCCTTTAAATTGTGCAGCAATTGCAAAACTAATTTCATCACCAATAAAAGTATTTGGATCTACCAAAACAATAATCTGATTTCCACCCAAATCATACATCTTGGCTACATTAAGATCTTTATTCTCAAAATTAACTAAAGAATTGTAATCTATTTTAGCATAAGGAAAAGTATTTGTTTGGCCAGGCAAAAAATATTGATTTGATTTCACTGAAGAATAAAAATAATTTGTATCTATGTTTGTACCTACAACATCAGTAACATAAACATATGTTGCATCTACAGTATTTGTATCTTTGTTAATTATCAGGCTTCCCGCAACATTATACACATTATTCAAATCTCTAATTGATTTATCTATTAAATCTACTTGCGATTCGTTTGTATATCCAATAAGTCTAAATGAACTATTTGTTGGTACTTCAAGAACTTTGCCATTTACCTCCGCCTTGTACTGTATAGGCAGGTCTTTAGTTGGGTCTTCAACAACTTTCTTTTCTGGTTCTTCGTCTTGTGATTGGTTGTACAAAAGAACAGAGAAAGTTGACACAATGAAAATTACTATAACTAATATTGCAAACCATTTTCCACTTTTTTCAGCCATAAATATCACATCACTTTTTAACAAATTATTTTTAGGTTATATCCTTGCACTATATAAAAATATACTGTTTAGTGTACTAATTATAGGTGTAGGTAGTATCAACACTAACACTTAAATTAACTTCTTCTGGAGTTATATTGTTATTTGCAGCACCTGCTACACTACTTTCTGTCATTGTTAAATATTTATCATAATATACAGGATAATGCTGATAATCAGAATAACTCAAATTTACGCTTTTTGGAACAGATTCCAAAACAAAGAATCCAGCATCAGCAACACCCTTTGCTTTTTCCCAAGCGTCTTTCATTGCTTTACCTACTAATGATTTTTTTGTTTTATCTTTTAAAGCATCAGACACTTCAAAACTCAAACTAGATATACTTACAGATCTATTCTTAACAAATTCTGAAACTGAATTAACCAACAATTTCCCCTTAGAATTAAAGTCTTCAATATTAAATCTTAAACTATGAGTTGCATCATAACCCACTTGTATTGATTTTTCTAAGTTTTTATCCCATTCATATTTTGGATTGACACTAAAATATCCTGTTTCGAGCTTTATCCCATTATAATCTTTCAAACTATCAACATATGATTTAATAATATCAAACTGTTTTTGATTTGCTTCTAATGCTGCGCTAGCTGTTTTTTCTTCATTTGTTATGTTTATATTTACAACAACATTATTGGGAACCACTTTTTCTTCTGCAGTTCCTACAACAAACAACTCTTTTTTATCTGCGCTTGAATCATAAATATATTTTGGTGCAACAAGAAAACCAATAATTAAAAACAATGCAGCTAAGATTATTACTGGTAAAACACCCATTCTAGTATCCAAAAAACCACCTCTAATACAAATAAAGAATCTACATATAACTCTAATACATAAATTATGCATTTAGCATATAGTAATTATTATATACCCTATTATTTATAAGCATAACGATTTAGATATATTATGCACATATTTACCAATATCCACGATCTAGAAAACAATTACGAAGACATAAAGATGCTTTCGGAAGACGAAAAACTAGAAATAAACAACTATCTTCAAGAAGGCGGCATTCTAAAAACCACAGGCAAATCTAAACTTGAGCTTGTATATCCTTCCAAAGAAATAATAAAAAAGGAGCTTGATGAGCTTTTGCCTGAAAGATCAAAAGTAACTGAGAAAATAGAGTTATGGAACAAAATAAAAAAAGAATCCGAGGAATTTATTAAAAAAAATAAAGTTAACAAATATTTTGATAAAGTCTTTTGGAAACACAAATTCAAAGAAACATTTGACAAAGGATATAAAGAAGATTTTCAAAAAATTAAAATCCCTATTGAATACATTGGCGACGAAAGTATGAGAAAGTTAGTATTAACTTTTATTAATAGTGAAGATTATAGAGCCAAACTTATTGAAACAATTGAAAGTTCAATAGTATACAGAAATCGAGGCATAGGAGAAAGTGTTGTAAAAAAACTTGCAATACAAAAAGAAATCTCAAAAAACAAACTCGATGTTTTATACAGTAGAAAAAACAAACTCGATAAAAGAATCCAAATCTATAAATTAATTTCTAAATATGTACACTAAACATTTATACACTAAACAACACAATTTATATGTTAAATTTGTATGTAGATTATGTGTTGGATAATACATTAAGCAGTATAAATTTGTGTGCAATATTCTTTTTTTTAATTTCTAAAGGCGACTGTCATAGTACTTTTTTAACCAATCTGTTTTTCTGTTTCAAATCGATTTATAATGGCATTATATTTTTCTTTTTCTCTCTTATCTATTATTTTTGATAATAAAGATTTTGCCAGATCAAATAATCCCAATGTTAATAAGTTATAAATAGATGTTCCTAATTCTACATCTTTTCTATATCGCCCATCTTCTAAAGTTTCACTTTTAGATATTGTCAATATTTCTGCATTAACAAAGCGCATAAATTCATTTATTGCTCTTCCACGCAAAGCAACCAATTTAACTCTTGCTTTTAAGTACTGAGACCGCCTCTCAGATTTTATTTTTGCAGAATCCAAAGCACGTGTTTTTAATTCCAAATTAACAATTTGAGCATAAAGCCCAGTATGCTTAGTTAAAAAGTGTGTACGATCCCACTCTTCTTGTGTTGGTGATTTAGGATTCCTGCAAACATCAGTTAAATAATCTAGTGACACTTTCTTAGCTCGAAAAGCGTCAAGGGTATCTTTATGGCTTGTTGTTAATCTTGGTTGTTTTGGCATAAAAATAATGAGTATATTGTAAATATAAAGATTTGCATAGTTGTCTTATTCTGAACACAGTGCTTCAATAGGGTCTAATTCACTTGCAATGTATGCAGGATATGCACCACCAATAATCCCAAAAACAATACTACTTTTGTTGTTGTAACCCATGACCCTGCTTTGACAAAATATGCAGATATAATCTATTACATAAAAGATGGTCTTATTGAGAAAATAGAAAACAAAACAAAGAGAAAGTAATATAAAAGGAATTGTATTAATTTTAGTATGCCTGAAATACCAAAAAGTAGCCACATGAAAAAAATAAAACCAAGAAAAACCACTGAGGAAAGAAGCGAAATTGAAAGAAGAAAAAATATTGAAAAAGCCAAGAGAGGTAAAGCTATTTGGCAAATACTTGTTGCTAAGAGTTCTAAAGAAAGAAGCGAGATTGCAAGAAAAAGAGAAGCTGCTAAGAGTCCTGAAGAAAAAAGTGAAATTGGGAGAAAAGCGTGGGCTGGAATAACTCCTGAACAGAGAACTATGATTGCAAGAAGGGGTTGGATTAAAAAAACTTCTATAGAGAGAAGTGCATTAGGGGTAAAAAAATGGGCCGGAATAACTCCTGAACAGAGAACTATGATTGCAAGAAAGGGTTGGGCAACTAAAAAAAGAGTTTCAGAAGTATTGAGTTGGGTAACTGTAAAAGTAAATCAGGACAAAGTTATAAGAAACAAAAAATTATTTGTTAAAGTTGCTAATGATATTTTAAATGGAAACCTGGCAAGAGATATAGCAGAAAGATACAACATTTCTGAACTTGCAGTCATAGGTGCAAGAAGAAGATTGACCACTTATTTCAAGTTTAGCATTTCCACTCAAAAGGAAGATATACGAATAAAATCTCTACTAGCAAAAACTAGATTTTGGGACACTTTCACAGAGAAATGGGCAAACCAAAATTTGTGGCCATACATTATATATAACAAACAGGGTCAAATTAATTATGCTGAGGAAGTAACAAAAGCATTAGTTAGTGCTTTTAAATAAAAAGGGAGTAAAACATTTATTGAGTTTGCTTTTAAAATAATATATGCCTAATTTTCAAGAACTAATACAAAAAATCAAAGAACTTAACAATATTGTGGAATTTAATGAAATGCAGATTAAAGCATTAAAAGAAGATTACACAGACAAAAACCTAATTATTGCAAGCCCAACTACTTCTGGCAAAACATTAGTTGCCGAAGCGTATATGTTGAATACAATTTTAGAAAAAAGAAAAAGAGCTATTTTTATTTCTCCTTTAAAAGCATTAACATCAGAACATTTTTACAATTTCAAAAGCAAATACGAACAACAATTTGATCTGAAAGTAGGCATATCAACAGGAGATTTGGATTCAAGCTCAAAATACTTGGACAATTATCAAATTATATATTTGACATTTGAAAAATTGGATTCATTAATCAGACACAGAGCACCTTGGCTACAAACTGTTGGATTGTTAGTTATTGATGAAATTCATAATTTAGATACTGACAGAGGGGCAGTATTAGAAACAACTGTTGTTCAATTAAAACAGATTCTACCAAATATAAAAATAATTGGATTATCTGCAACAATTCCAAATGCAAAAGAATTAGCAAAATGGATTTCTGGCGAACTAATCTACTCAGAATATAGACCAGTAAAACTAAAAAAAGGCATCTTATTTGATAATACCATAATGTTTGATGATAAAAGCGAAGAAAAAATTCAAACCAAATTAGGAGTTCTAGAAGACTTGGTAGCAGATACTTTAAACAAAAATAAACAAGCATTAATTTTTACAAATACAAGAAAAGGTGCAGAATCATTAGCAAAAAAATTAGCACTTATCACTAATAAAAAAATTTCTGAAAAAGAAAAAAAGAATATTGAAAAAGCAATTGAAGAAATAGAAAGTTCATTGCAAACAGATTACGATAAAGAAACCACCAATATATTAAAATGTGGTGCAGGATTTCATCACGCAGGGTTAAGAGGTAGTTTAAGAACTAAAATTGAAGAATTATTTAAAAAAGCAGCCCTAAAGGTGTTAGTTGCAACGCCCACCTTATCGCAAGGCTGTAATTTGCCAGCATACAGAGTTATAATACATACAATACACAGACACAGTGCAAATGGAATGCAACCAATACCTGTTAAAGAATATGTTCAAATGTCTGGCAGAGCTGGTAGATTAGGATATGATACTTCTGGGGAGTCTATTTTAATTGCCCGTGACGAATTAGAACAAGATAATTTATTTGAAAAATATGTTTATGCTTTACCTGAAGATATTGAATCACAATTAGGATATATACCAACATTAAGAACAATGTTATTGTCAGTAATTGCAAACGAAGTTATTTTTGATGATGATTCATTAACCAAATTTTTTGAAAGCACATTTTATGCAATTAGATTTGGGAACCTACACTCTTTAATGACTAAAATTGAAACTGTTTTGAGAGAATTAATTAGTTTCGGTTTTGTTAAAATAGAAAATAATGTTATAAAACCAACAGAAATCGGGAAAAGAGTTTCAGAGCTTTACATTGACCCTCTAAGTGCCTACAACATCCTACACCAACTGAACAGATTTGATGATTTCACAGAAAAGGAATTTTTATTCACTTTAGTTAATACTGTAGAGCTAAAACCATATTTTATGCCACAAAAATCAAAGCATCAACAACTGGAAGAAGATCTTCAGGAGAATTACAGAGACTTAGCATTAGACACAAATGATCTTTGGGATGATTATGAAATATTAGAAAAATATTATACTTATTTAATTCTACAGGATTGGGTTTCTGAAGTAAGTGAACAGGACCTTCTCAACAATTATAATGTACTTCCAGGAACACTACATAATAAAATATACATTTGTGAATGGATATGTTACGCAATTGGAGAATTAGCACAAATCCTCAATAAAAATACAATTCACAAAAAATCAAAAACAATTGAAAGAAGAATTAAAGAAGGTGTTAAAGAAGAATTATTACTTTTGGTTGAGTTGCCAAATATTGGAAGAGCAAGAGCACGCAAACTGCACACAAACAATCTAAAAACAATTGGTGACATCAAAAACTGCGATCCTCAAAGATTAATCAATATATTGGGATTAAAAATTGCAGATAAATTGATGCAACATTTAAAGATGAATTTTGATATCAACACTATTTTTGTTCCAAAAGAGGAACAAAAACAAAAAGAAAATAAACTTGAAGATAAAATCCCAGATAAAAAACAAAGATTAACAAAAAAGAAATTAGAAACTGCAAAAACACAAAAGAGTTTGTTTAACTACTAATACAAAATCAACACATAAGAGTAATGCATAAACTGTACTGTTTAGTGTAATTTATCTCTTTCGAAAGATATAAACTAGACTCAGGAATACAACTGTGTATGCTAGTAAAGCAATTGCATAATATGTTGCAGACTTGCCAACTATTGCATTGATTAATGCATTCTTTCCTAAAGTCAAAGGCAGTATTGATGCTACTGCACTTAATGCTTGAGGCATAAAGTATATTGGCAAAATCAAACCAGATAGAAACAACATAGGCATTACTATTAGCAATGAAAGCAAAATTGCAATACTTTCGCTTTCAACAAACAACCCTATAAAAAGGCCTACTGAAACAAAAGAGAATATACTTAAAATTAAATATACCAAAAGAATAGGGACGTTTTGCAGAGGAAAACCAAACACTAAAATTGCAAAGAGGAACATCACTATTGCTGTCATGATCCCTACAATACTCTGGGCAAAAAATCTGCCCATAAAAAACCAAAATCTATTTCTTGGTGCTAACTTTTCTCTTACATCTATGCCTTGAGTTTTATCTTTAACACCCGACATACTGACCAACAAAATTGCATTGAAAAGCAAAACCAAAACAATACCAAAAATTATTGCAATGTTTGATGATTTAAAAAATTCATAACGAGATTCTTTTTCTATTTTAATTGGATTTGCAATAGCTTCAGGATCAAATTTTGCAGGATCCAACTGTAAAATAAGAGAATCCATCAAAACAATTGATTTATTCAAATCCTCTTTTATTTCTGCTTGCTTCTTCAAACTGTTGTCAACAACAGAATTTACATAAGTGAAATCTTGTTCTACCTCTACTATTTTATTTTGTAAATTTATTAACATTACATTTGTATCATTCACATCCTCTTCAATTAAATTAAAAGTTGCATTGAAATCTTTTACAAACTTGCCTAAACCCAAAGAGCTTTTGTTTGCATTAGTATTGGCATCTCCCAAACTTTCTAATAAGATGTTTAAGTCCTGAGAAATTATTTCTGTTGAGTTCAAAAAAGAATTCAAATCCAAAGTATTTTTATCAATATTTAACTGAGTCAGTGCTAAAGATAGTAACAATGCCTGTGATTTAATTGTTGCTAAATCTAATTTGAATTTACCTAAATCAAAATAAATAGAATCTATTAAATCTACTAATTCCTTGTTTGAATTATATGCCTCTTCTAAAACCTCTTTATCCTTTTTTAGCTCATCTAATTTTGTATCTACATTATTGAGGTCTTTTTGTTTGTCATTTAAAGTCTGCTTTATTTCTGTGAAATTAACACTATCCAACTTTTGTTTTATGCCCAATAACTCTGTTCTACTATCATCTAACATTTTGTTATAATTCTGCAATTTGTCTTTTTGTTCTATCAAAATAACCCTTAAATTTTTTATTTCGTTTGTTATTTCCGTTATCTTTTCTAAAGAAATCTTGTTGGAAAGCCCTAATAAGGCGTTTTCTGTTAGATTTACACCTGATTTTCCAACAAAAAAGTCTAAATCTTCATAATAAATCTTTGCATAATATGTACTTTGGGCCAAAGGATTTACAAAAACAAATATTGGTGATACGCTAAATACATTATCAAAAAAGCCAGCAGTAAATCTCTGCAAAAGAGAAGCACTTTGATCAATTCCAAAGAATGTAGGGGTTATTCCAAACAATTTAAACTGCCCAGTAACTAAATCAGTGTTAAGATCTTGGACTTGTGACAAACCAATATTAAAACTAATATCGTGGCCTGAAAACCCAACTCCAAGCAAATAAACTAAAAGCAGAGGATAAACCAAAAGAATAATTATTGAAAATTTCTTTGAAAATAAAACCTTTAACTCTTTCCAAATAACAGACAACATATTTATCACACTTTGTCTTTTTTTATACTCCAGTAGCCACCTTTCTTTGAACCAATTCGTTCTAATATGCCTTGTTTTTTTAATTGATTTAATTTATATTCTATTCCTCTTCTGGTAAGCCCAGTTAATACAATTAAATCTTTTGCCCTTATTTTAGGATTTTCTTTTATTGCAGGAATTATTTTATCCACAGTTTTATCCACAGTTTTATCCACAGGTTCTACCAACCGTTCAACATTTGGCCTTTTAATGTAAACTCTAAAATAAGATCCTGATTGTTCAAAAATGGGTTTTTCTAGTTTTTCTTTTTTTAACAATGCAATTACATTTAATATGCCTTGGCCCCATTTATCAATTAAACCTGTATAATATACTGTTTCTGCAATAGATCTATTCCTAGGTACAGAATCATGTATTTTATATAAATTAGATATTTTTAAATCGCCTGGTAAATAACCTGTATTGGATATTATTAATTCTTTATCTCGAATATCAATATACACAAAACCATTTGTAGTATAATCTCTATGAATAAACGCATTTATAATTATTTCTCTTAACACTTCAATTGGAATCTCCCATCGTTCTTTCCTATATAATCCTTCAATCTTTGCTTCTAATCTAATATGCTCTTTAATAAAATTAATTCCTGACTCTAAATTTTCAAAAAGATTGCCATTAAAATCTTTCATACTGATGATTTCTGTTTCACCTTTTAACCGTCTTGCCCTCAAACTAAAATTAGGATCAAATCTTATTGGTTCCCTACCAAATAATACTATACAAGCATTAGTAATTTTATTGTCTTTTATCAAACCCAATTTAGTTAATATTCTTATTTTGTCTTTATCAACAATATTTAATCTTTTTGATTCTCTTACTAATTTTAAGAATTCATTAACTGTTTTAATATTAATGTCTTTTATTGTCGCAGCTTTACACATTTGTAATTCCCATTCAGATGCAACTTGTTCAAATGCCAATCTTCTTAATTCTTCAAAAGTCATTGCTTTAGTTTCAGAACCAATTCTCTTGTAAGATACACCATCTAAAGAATAAGGTTTATTCTGTCCTTCTTTAATAACTACTTTTATTATAGTTTTACTCTCTACAATAATTTCTCTAATCTCTGGTTGTATTTCTGGTTTTATTTTCTGTAATATTTTTTGCGAAATATTTCTTAAAGTTGAATCTGAAACAACTTGTCCAATAATTTTGCTATTATCATTTATTCCAAAATAAAGAGTGCCACCTTTATGATTACTAAAAGCACAAAGGTCTTCCAAAGAGTTATCCAATTGAGATGTACTTTTTTTTAACTCTATTGTTTCTGATTCTTTGAATTTCATATTTATCCCTTTATTATATTTTCAAATGCATCTTCTAAAGTAGGCATAAAGATATTTGTGTCTTTAACAATTAATCTCTTAGATTCTATTAAATAAACAACATCTGTCAAAGTGTTCAAAACATTTTCCGAGCTTATTACTATTCTAGTTTTGTCCTCGTTTGTTTCAATAGCATTGAATTTTCGTTTTATTTGTGATAATATTGTATCACCTATTGCTTTAGATAAAATTAATTCTATTCTTACAGTTCTCGCAAATTTCTCTTGTATTTCCTTTGGTGTACCAAACAAAATTATTCTTCCCTCTTTCAATATTGCAATTTTATCACAAAGTTTCTGTGCTTCATCCAAATAATGTGTTGTCAATATCAATGTCTTGCCTTGTTCCTTTAACTTTGTTATTACTTCCCAAACTTTAATTCGCATATCAGTATCTAAAGCAACTGTAGGCTCATCTAAAAGAATTAATGTTGGGTTGTGCAAAAGAGAAATTGCTATATTCAATAATCTTTTGTAGCCACCAGAAAGCTTTTGTGCTTTTGTATTTGTAAATTTAGATAGACTCAAATCATCAATTAATTTAGGAATTACATTTTTTCTTTCTTTTCTTGACAGGCCATAGGCTTTCGAAAAATATTGCAGATTATCTTTGACAGTCAGTTCCATATAAAAAGCAAAATCCTGAGGCACTAAAGTAATATGTTTTTTTATACTGTGAAAGTCTTTATCCTGGTCTGTACCTAAGACAAATATTTTTCCATCATCCTTTTCAATAAGTTTTGTTATTAATTTAGAAACTGTGCTTTTGCCAGCACCATTAGGACCTAACAGGCCTATACATTGGCCAGCATAAGCTTCAAAGCTCACGCCAGTCAAAACCTGTTTCTTTCCAAAGCTTTTACGTAAATTTGATATTTTCAAAACTGCTTCAGACATATTATCACAAAGAATACCAATTATAAATATAAATATATTACTATTAAATATCTAAAACAAATTCACAACTTTTTTCTTTTGTTTTTACATCCTCTTTGTATAGAATATTGAAAGAAACTGCTTTAACTTCGATTTTATAATCTTCTTTCTTTGTTTCGCACAAAACAAAAGAGCAGGTTAAAATATATTTTTCTTTTTTGTGTTCCAAATTACAACTAAACAGCTTGCTTGCAAAATGTTCGTAGTTTGCAATGTAAACAATTTCATCAATAAAATCATGTATCAGTTGTTCAATAGATCCAGACTCTAAAACTAATTCCCTATGTTTATCGCATTTTATTGGCTTAGCTTCAAAAATAGCCTCGTTTACAGATTTAACAATATCTGAAAAGAATTCAAACTCGTTTTTTGCTTTAACTCTGATCTTAATATCTGCTGTATGCTCTAGATATTCAAACATTTTTCCCCTTCACCAATACACAATCAACACACAAATCATTTTTCCAACACATAATCAACATATAATCTAAATATATAAATTTTCCTGTTTAGTGTACTAACCCTTCATTACAAGTACAGGTTTTAATTTAACAACTGGTTTTGCCAATTTATTTTCTTTCAATACATTAATGACTTCTGAAACATCTTTATAACTTTCTGGTGCTTCCTCTAAAATCCCTTTTCTTGTCATAGTTTTTATTTCAATATTTTTTTGCGACAATTCTTTCATAACATTTTCATAAGTTAAATTCCTTAACGCACTACTTCTGCTCATTATTCTTCCTGCACCATGTGCTACAGAACCAAAACTTTTTTCTTCTGCTTTATCGCCTACCAAAACATATGAACAAGTACCCATACTCCCGGGAACAATAACTGGTTGACCTGTTTCTAGATATTTGTCTGGCAACAGTTTGTTTCCTTTTGCAAATGCACGAGTTGCGCCTTTTCTATGTACTAAAACATCCTGTAACTTACCATCTATCTTATATTGTTCTTTTTTTGCAATATTGTGTGCAACATCATATAATAAATCTAATTTAAATCCATATTTTTCAAATACTTCTCTTGTTTTAAAAGTCATCATTTGTCTATTTACATAGGCAAAATTTGCTGCAGCATTCATACTTTGCAAACATTTTTCACCTTCTAAACTTTGTATTGGCACACAGGCCAATTGCGAATCAGGCAAATTAAATTTATATTTTGTTTGTGAATCCAAACACAATTTAATTAAATCAGTTGCTATTTGATGACCAAAACCTCGAGATCCTGAATGAATCATTACTGTTAAATCATTTTTGTGAAGATTCCATTTGTTTGCCAACTTTTCATCAAATATTTCATCAACAATTTGAACTTCTAAAAAATGATTTCCTGAGCCAAGAGTTCCAATTTGTGCTAATGCTCTTGAAATTGCTCTCTGTGATAAAAATTCATTTGATCCTTTTAAACAGCCATAATCTTCGGTTGATTCTTTATCGTTTTTATTTGCTATTCCATTAGCAATTGCATAATCAATTCCTTTTGAAGTTAATTCAAATAATTCTTGTTTAGTTAATTTTTCTTTTGTTTCTGAACCAACACCAGATGGAATATTTTTGAATAAATCATCTAATATTTGTTTTTTATTTTTTTCTATTAGCCCTATATTTGTATTTGAAGTTAATAATCTTACCCCGCAATTTGATACTAAAATATTATTTGCAACAAAATTATGCGATTTATGAGACATTGTAAAATCATAAACTGTTTCTAATTTATTCTTAATCTTAATTGATTTTATCAAATCTAGACAAAATCCTGTTTTTCCAAATAATTTTTCATTTTTTTTGACAAAGTTATCAAAAGATTCAAAATTAAAAGCAATTCTTGAGCTAGTTTTTCTTCCACCCCAAATCGATCTTTCAATAAATCTTTCATTAATATCAAAATCAACAAGTACTTTACAGATCTCGTTTTTAGATGAATCATTGGTATGCATTTGTTTAGCTTGCTTTGCAATAATTTCTCTTTTATTAACAATTAATAATTTTTGTTTTAAATATGCTGCGGCTAGACCAGATAAATGTAACTTTTTAATATTATACTCATAACCAATTTTAGAAAATAAATTTATTAAATTTTGTGAATTTGAATCAATACAAAGCCTAACTCTATATTTATCTCCTTTTTTTCCAGAATATTCATAAGTAGGTTCTAATAAATTAGAATCAATATTAAATTCTTTTAATATTAACTTAATATCTGTTAAAAATTCAACTAAATTTTGAATTTTACTTTTCTCTTTATCTTGTCCTAAAGTAGGCACATAAAAATTGTATTTATTTAAAGTTGATGTGGTACTCATATATGCACCAAAAAATGATGCTAAATATAATCGTTTATACCATAATGGACTAGTCTTAATCCAATTTGGTACAACAATATCCTGTTTTGTTTTATCTCCTGCTAAAACACCTAACACAATTAATAAACTCGCAAAACTCTGTGAATTAATATTAAAACTTTGTTCAATGTTTTCAAATTTTACCTCAGAATATCGAGTATTAATAGTGTGTGCCCTTTTTCTAGAATATACTTTTGTTGGGATATATCCTAATTTTAATGCATCCTGTCTTATCAAATTTAGATCTTCAGACAAACCATAAAAACTAACTGTTGCTTTATTATTTATATTTATTGTGCCATCGCCAGTAACAAAACCAATTATCTTTAATAAATAAGGTACTTTATCTGAATCTAAATATAAGGGCCAAAGATTTCTTGACTCTAATTCTTTAATTATTGTCTCTTTGTTAAAAGGTAAATTAAATCTAGATAATTTGTTTTTATCTAATAATAATTCGTGTTTTGGTTTTTCATATTTAACCCCTTCAAAAGGGTAAATCATCACATTATCATCAACTTTTAATTTGTTTGCAAATATTTTTCCTTTATTTGTAAATATAGGATGATCTTCACTACATATTATTTCATAGCCTAATTTTGTATTAATTTTAACAATCTTATTTACTTGTTTTGATAAAAATAACTTTGGCACATTAGAATATAATTTTTTATTTTCAAATGCAATTAAATTTTGTTTTATCCCCTCTTTAATCTTATAATAATAGCCTAAATCAGACAATATTTTTGAGTCCCCTGTCAAACAATTTATATCAAAACCCGTAACTCCAGGAGATATAATTCCATTCTCAAAATCAAATGCTACAACACACCCGATTGGGGCGCCATAACCAGAATGCATATCTGGCATAGCATATGCATTGCCAACAATTCCTGGCAAAGTAGAAGCATTTTTAATTTGATTAATTGCTTCCTGTTCAACTTGGTTTAATAATTTTTCATTTAGATAAAGAGTGCAATCAGTATTCATATTGCCTGATTTCTTAATTACATATTCATTTGCATTTACTTTTGTTACTTCTTCGAACATATATAATATATAAAATTAGTAAGTATATAAAATTATGTTAATATTTAAAATAAGAAACACAAGGATTGATTTAATCCTTTACAAATTTCTGTATTTCATCTAGGTTTTCAATAATTAACTTTGCTTTTGTTTTGCCAAACATAAAAGGATACTTTTTTTCAGCATCTGCTTCAGCATAAAGTTTAATCATTTTATTTCCTTTAAATTCATCATATTCCACCGACATATTACCACCTTATTTTTCTTTTTTTAGCAAACTTAAAGTCAAAATGGCTTGTAAAAACAAGATCTTTTGACTTTGTTGTTAGAAATTCTTACTGATGCTTGAATTTCGAACACTAGGTTTTCTTTCTTTTTTAAAAGAAAGAAAAGATAGACGCAGGGAAAGGGATTTGAACCCTCGCCTCCAGAGGAGACCCGCTCTCAAGGCGGGCGCATTGGACCGCTCTGCCATCCCTGCAAACCGCAAGATCGGTTTACGCTCTGTATGTTTCGCTTTGCTCAAGCATACCTTCCAATAATTTTCTTTCTTTTGGTAAACGTAAGATACCATCTTTCTTTTAGCAAACCTCACACTGTTTTCTTTCTTTTGGCAAACCAAACTTGTGCTAAGTTTCTTTTAGAAACTTGTTACGAAGTAAAAGTATTGTGTAAACAATACTTGGTGTTTTTGGCAAACCTAGGCTTTTTACTAAAAAGCCTGGTATGAGGCTGTCCGGATTTGGACCGGAGTCGTAAGCTCCCAAAGCTTAAATGCTAGACCAGACTACACCACAGCCCCTGGCTTTTAGAAAAAAGATAAATTTTTCTTTCTTTTTGGATAAACTTTAGCCTTTTTCTTTACTTTCTGAAAAGAAAGAAAAAGGATATAGTGCTCAGCCCGCCTATCAATCATCATAATTCAGCAGGGGTTAACCTCATCATAGCAAATATATTCTTAAGCTAAAGTCTTTTTAAAGCTTCCTTTGTATTTATATATAGTGAAAAACAGAAGAATTTGGTGAGTATATGGTTACGAGATTGGAAGAAGTAAGAAACGAGAAAATCAAAAAATTAGAAGCATTAAAAAAGGGGAGATATAACCCTTATGAAATCGAGAAATATGACAAGCAGTTTGATGTTGACAAATTACAACAAAAATATGAAAAAATAAAAACTGGTGAAGAAAGTAAAGAAATAATAAAAACTGCAGGCAGAATAACAAGCATAAGAGGTCATGGCAAATTATTCTTTTTAGATTTAAATGACGAAAAAGGAAAAATACAGGTTGTAATTAGACAAGATAAAACAAAAAACTTTGATGATATTAAATATTTAGGCACAGGTGATTTTGTTGGTGTGCAAGGAAATATAACAAGAACTAATTCTGGAGAATTAAGTATCGTTGTACAAGATTTCACAATATTATGCAAAAATATTATGCCTTTGCCAGATAAATGGCATGGATTAGAAGATCCTGAATTAAAATACAGAAAAAGATATTTGGATTTTGCAATAGATAAAGATGCAAGAGACAAATTATATGCTAAATTCAAAATGATTGAAAACATAAGAAAATTTTTGAATACTAAAGGGTTTATTGAAGTTGAAACACCGATTCTACAAAATCTTTTAACAGGAGCAAATGCAAAACCATTTGTTACACATCACAACACTTTAGACCTAGACATGTATTTGAGAATTGCACCTGAATGCTTTCTTAAAAGACTGATTGTTGGCGGATTTGAAAAAATATATGAAATTGGTAGAAATTTCCGAAACGAAGGTATTGATTTTAAACACAATCCCGAATTTACAATGATGGAATTATATTGGGCATATGCAGATTATGAAGATATAATGAATCTAACAGAAGAAATTATTACTTCAGCAATAAAAGAAACTACAGGAAAAGATTCTTTAATATATGATGGTAAGGAAATTAATTTTAAAAGACCGTGGAAAAGAATTAGTATGCTACAAGCAGTAAAAGATGCAACAGGTTTTGATTTTGAGAAACTATCTGAAAAAGAAGCAAAAGAAATTGCAATAAAAGAAGGAATTGATTTAGAGTTTGATTCTAGCAAAGGAAGGATTTTGTCAGAACTGTTTGCAAAACATGTTGAAACAAAATTAATAAATCCTACTTTTGTTATTCAGTACCCTGTTGAAGTATCACCTTTGTCAAAAAGAAATCCTAAAGATCCTAAATATACAAATAGATTTGAATTATATATTAATACTTGGGAATTTGCAAATGCTTTTTCTGAATTAAATGACCCTTTTGATCAATATGAAAGATTAAAAAAACAAGTTGAACAAAAAGAATTAGGCAATGAAGAAGCACATGATATGGATTATGATTTTATTGAAGCTTTGGAAACTGGTTTGCCTCCAACTGGCGGATTAGGAATTGGAATTGATAGATTAGCAATGTTGATAACTGATTCACACAGTATAAGAGATATTATCAGCTTTCCAACATTAAGACCAGAAGCAGGAACATTAGAATTATTATTGGAACCACACAATTCTTCTTTAAAAAAGAAGAACCAAGAAATTAAAATAGAAAAACAACAACAAAATTCTTTTTCAAAAAAAGAAACAAAAACAGATAAAAAAAAACTACCACTAAATAGAGAAAAGGCTTGGAAACTAATACAAAAGTATAATTCTGAGAAAACTGATTTAAATCATTATTTAGAAAGCGAAGCTGTTATGAAAGCATTAGCTAAGAAGTTGGGCGAAGATGAAGAATATTATGGCCTGTTGGGATTATTGCATGATGTTGATTGGGAATTAACAAAAACAGACACTACGAAACATTTAACATTAGCACCAAAAATATTAAAAGAGCAAGGATTTGATGATGAATTTATCTGCACAATATTGTCACACGGTTATGGTTGTGATTGTGCAGGTTTAAAAGATAAAAAAAGAACTAAGAAAATTGAACACGCATTAGCTTGCTCAGAAACAATTACTGGTTTAATTCATGCATATTATTTAATGAGAAAAACATTTGATGGTATGAAAGCAAAAGGATTAAATGAAAAATTTAAAGATTCTAAGTTTGCACAAAAAATAAATAGAAACGCAATTAAAGAATGTGAGTCATTAGGGCTGATTTTAGTGGAGTTTATGCAATTAGCAATTGATGCAATTGCAGGAATAAAAGATAAACTATATTTATAAGGGACTTTATGCCCGGTTGCAAATTTCTTTCAGGGAATCAAGAAATTATACAACAGTATCATAAAATCAAAAGGGAGAATTTATGCAGAAAGAAAAAGATAATAAAAAGGGGGGAATAGAAAAAGGAGATATTGTAACACTTAGCTACAAACTCTACGATTCTACTAAAAAATTAATTGATGAATGCAAAGAACAACAACCATTAGTCATTCAATATGGCAAAACAGTTATTAACAAAGATCTACACAAAAAATTGATGGGCAAGAAAATCTGCGATACTGTCGAGATAAAACAGAAATTAAAAACAAAACCACCACTTATAAATATAGATTTTGATAATTTAGAGGAAGAAGATCAAGAACAACTAGAAACTGGCCAAATTATAGAATTAAATATAAAGGACAAAAGAAACTTGTTTATTGTTGAAAAAATAAATCTAGAAACAGGAACTATTTTATTAAAATACAAAAACCCATACGAAAATCAAACCTTAACCAATATTGTGAAAATTGAAAAAATAAAGAAGAAAGTGAAAATATGAAAAAAGAATATATACAGAAAATTGAAAAACAAAAACAACAAAATTTTTCTAAAAAAGAGCCAACACCAAAAAATAAAAAACCAGAAAAAAAGATTTCAACAAATCTGGATTTGGAACTGCTAGAAACAAGTATCGCAAAAAAAGCAACTGAAAAAATAAATGTTCCAATAATAAAACACCTTGATTAGCTTTTACAAACTAAAGGCTGCTTCTTCTTAAATATTAAATACAACAAAAATAGCAATAAACCAAAGAAAACAACATATGTTGTATTAGTTATGGGAACCCAATAAGCATTTGGACCTAAAGTTTGGGGCACTATACTTGGTGTTTGAATAAAAAAGTTTTGAAATATTCTTGAATTTGTGTTGTAAAGAAAAATGTAATATATCAGAAATCCAAGAACACAAAAAACAAAAATCTTAAGCTTTTTATCTGTAAAGTTTTCTAATCCTAGTTTATTTTTAAAGGTTATATACAAAATGACAATAACAAAGAAAGTAAACCATAAATATACAGGAGACCAATTTGCCCATATTAAATAATCGTAACCCATATTAATTACTTGAATGAAAAAGTTTATAAATGTGCCTATTTGCCTAAAGGAAAATCTTGTATAGACACATAACTTTTCTTAGCGCCAATCTTCACATTTTCTAAAAGATACAACTTATTCACAGTAAAGACTGCTTTTAAATCTTTAATATCATTAATAATCAATTTTAGGTTTAAATTTGAGGAGCTGTTCCTTGCAACAGTAATGTGTGTTGCAAACTTATCTGGCTTCAACAATTCCTCAAATTTATTAAATACTAAAATGTGTGATGCTTTAACAAATAATATTCTGTTATTAAACTGACCTAAACCATTAAGTTCTAAATCAAATTGTTTTATCTCCTGACACTTTTTTATACTCTCAAAGTCTATTTTGTCTTTAGAAATATTACCATAAAATTTCAATGTTAAGTGGTAATTTTGTGGTGATTCTATTTTTAAAGCCTTGCACTTATTAAAAAGAGGTAGTAATTTAGCATAGATTTCTTTAGATATTTTTAGTGGTACTTTGATACCCAGAAATAAATTACCCATATCAAATACCCAAAATATTTTTCATTTTGGATTCAACAATTTCCTTTATTTTATCTTTGGGCAGAAACATATTGAATCTAAAAATCTGCGGGCATTTTGATTTATATTTTTTAGCAGTCTCATTATATACTCGTTCCAGCCAATTCGAACAATATCTTTTATTAACTAATATTTGGTAATCTGCATCGTTTTCAAAATCATCCAAATTCCTTCCTTCTCCTCTCTGCATTTTCAATTCAACATATTTTTCTTTTGTTAATTCAGGATCGCAGGCAATAAATAGGTGAGTAGGGGGATTAGAAAATGCTATTTTATTTCCTGGCAAACGTATGTAAACACTTTTTGTAATTCCATTTGGTAGATTCTTGTTATCAAAAACTTGATAACACATACTTTCTTCGCTTCTCGATCTAATTATTATCTTATCTTTTTCCCTTAAAACCTTTCTAAATCGAAAATATTCATCAAGTCTTGAAACCTGATACGAAAAAGATGCAGAAATCTGATCAGTTTCAGCACCATATTGAGATCTATTTATTTCTAATGTTCTTACTGTTTGGCCACCACCTCTCTTTGCTGGTTCTTCCATTATCCAAACATCTGCAATATCAGGATCAATATATGTAGTTATATCGTTTTTTATCATGCTGGCAATTTTCAATTTAAACAGCAGTTCATTTGCTCTATAAATAAAATCTTTTTTCTTTTCATCGCTTACATTAGGATCTTGTAGATACTCTTTAAGGTTGAAATAACCTTCATTATATTCTTTAAAGATACCTGCATGAAACAAAGCATCTATTTCGGTTCCTCTTATGTCCTTAACTCTTTTTCCAAGATTTTTGAAAAAATCAATTAAAATTCCAACTTGTGTACTTGTGCCAGACATATCCGGACCAGAAACAACCAAATCTATCATTTTACCACCAACAAACAAAACAAATAAACAGTAAAAATATAAATAGATAACTTTTATATATAATTTACTTTTACATTTGGAGGGAATATTATAAAAACATGGAAAACAGTGATTTTAGGGATAATAGCATTCTTTTTTATAATAACATTTCCAATAGCATTAGTCTGGTTTTCAATAAGTGGAAGCATATTGGATGCAGATACTTATAAACCAGTAGTGCCATTGTTATTAGATTCTATGATCAACCAGAATTTGAGTCAAACTGGATTGCAGATAAGCGAAGAATCATTAAAACAAATTGAACCTCTGTTTTATACTTGGTTAGATGATATCTTTGATTATGTCAATGCAAAAACAGACAAATTGAATTTAAAACTGCCAAGTGATGATGTCTTAAAACCAGCTGTAAAACAATTATTATTGTCTACAATAAAACAAAGCACACCTAATGGCGGGCAATTAACAAATGAACAAGTTGATGCTTTACTTGAACAAGCATATCCTGCAATGAAACAACAATTACAAACTAGCATAAACAGTTTTAACATACAACTCGAATCACAATTATTACAAGCAAGAGATATACTAAGTTTAGCAAGACTAGTTGGAATTATTGCATTAATCTTAAGTTTGGTGTTCATCATATTTGCAATTGTGTTAATTTGACAGGTAAAATCAATAATGAATTGGATAGGCACATACTTCTTGCTGGGATCAGTTCCTTTGCTTTTAATTGCTCTAGGATTAATTTTTGGATTAAATAGCATTTTGCAAAGTGCAAGTCTACCGCAAGAAGCAATTCTACCAGCAACATCAATAGTATCTGCAGTATTTAATAATCTGGCAATATTCAGTGGAATCTTTACAGTAATTGGGTTAGCTTTGCTATTTGTTAAATATGCATTTCCAAAAGCAGTAAAAGAACCTGCAAAGTAGGTTGTACTCTTAGCTTTTTCTTTTTTTATTTTCCCAATTTTCGGTTTCTCTTATTATACTGATCATCATCTTTACACATTCAACAGGATGTTTGCCAATTGCTGTTTCTTCAGATAGCATTACTGCGTTAGAACCATCCAAAACAGCATTTGCAACATCGCTTACTTCTGCTCTTTCAGGCACTTTGTTGAACTGCATTGACAAAAGCATTTCTGTTGCAGTTATTACAAATCTATCAGAATTATTGCACTTTGCAATAATTTCTTTTTGAAATAAAGGTAATTTTGCTAAGGGCACGTTTTTGCCCAAATCACCGCGTGCAACCATTATTCCATAAGAACAGTTAATTAATTCCTTTATATTGTGTAGGGCTTCTTTTGTTTCAATTTTAGAAATTATTTTAATATTTTTTCTATTCAACAACTTTTTATAATGAAAAACTTTCTGCACAGTATTTGCAAATGCGACAGCAAGATATTGAAACGTTTGCTTTTGCAGCCAACCAAGAAGTTTTGTATTTTTAACATCAATTAATATTTCACATTTCTTGTGCAAGTTTCTGTTTATTTTATTTGCGTTTGACATTATAGTTTTATACTGTTTAAGATTGCCATATTTAGTATTAATTCTAAAAATATTACAACCTTGCAAAGCCATATTCTTCATTGTTGCATAGTCCTTGCTTGACGGACCTATTGTTGCAATTATCTTGGTTTGTGGCATAAAAAAACCTTCTTTTTTATGAAACTGTTGTAAATTTCTATCAACGTGTTGCTAACTTGCGTTTGCAACATTTTGTAAATGATTTCGCATCAAGGATAGAAATCATATACACTTGGAAGAAATTTAGCAACTGGACATAAAAATCAAATAAATAATACATTAGCCTTTTATATATATTATCTCTATTAATATTACTATTAAACCAACATACAAAAGGGTCCTGTCTAGTGTTTAAATCCTAGCAGAATATAAAATTTTGCTGTCTAGTGTGCAGATGTGATAAAGATGATAATAAAAGCAGAGCAGTTCTTGAAATCAAGAATCAAAGAGTATTATGAAAAGAACTTTATCTCTGTCCCAAATATTGAGAAAAGAGAATTTGGATACGGAATTTATAACAAAAAAATTTTAGACAGAAACATAGCATTCAAAAATGATTATGAATTAAACACCTTCTTAAGAGAGAGGGTGCCGTTTTATTTGTCTTATTCTGTAGCTTACTATGAATTACCAGATGCAAAACCAACAAGTGCAAAAAAATTGCTGAAAAATGATTTCATCTTTGAATATGATGCAGATGATATCCCCACACCTTGCAAAAAAACACATGATTCGTGGATCTGTCCAAAATGTAAAGAAGAAGGAAAAGGACACACACAAAAATGTCCTAAATGCAATTCGCGCACAGAAATTAGTGAATGGATTTGTGATAAATGTTTAGACGCAACAAAAAAGCAAACAAAAAGATTATATAACATATTAACATATGAATTGGGATTTTCAGAACAAGAAATAAAAATAACTTTTTCAGGGCACAAAGGATTTCATACAAAAATAATAAGTCCTAAAATAGAAAATATAAAACAAAATGAAAGAATAGAATTAATGGATTATATTACAGAAGAGGGCCTCAACTTCAAAGAACTTGGATTTGTACCTGATGAAAAAGGCTCAATTAAATTTCTCGGGGAGAAACTGGGCAAGAGTCAAAAATATCTCAATTTTATAAAAACTGTTTTAGAAAGTAATGATGCAACAGAATTACTAAAATATTTTGATCCAAACACATCAACACAAACTCTCAACAAATTAGTTAATAACAAAAAAGAAGCATTAGAATCATTGGAAAAGGGCAAATTCTATAGGCCCAGAAAAGAGTCTGTTGATTTGTGGTACAATTTATTGGAAAATTTAAAAGAAAGCCAAAAATTGTATGTAGATAGGCAAACAACAATAGATATGTACAAAATTATAAGAGTACCAAATACTATTCATGGCGGAGCAATGTTGCTTTCAAAAGAGGTAAAGATCGACAAAATATCTGATTTCAATCCTTTCGAAGAGGCTTCCATATATAAGGACGGCACCCTAAAGATTCATTTAAAAAAGGTTCCAAGATTATTATTAAATAGGGAAATATTTGGGCCTTACGAAAACGAAATCGTCGAATTGCCAAATAATATAGCAACATATTTTCTTGCAAAAGGTGTAGCAGATGAAGCAATCTTATGACCAAATTAGAAAAATTCATAGAATGGAAAAGGAAAATTCAGAATTAGTAAGAATTGATGAGGACTTTTTTGAATCTTTGCCAGAATTCATAGAAGAGGAAAAATCAAAACTGCAAGAAACAAAAAACACTCTTGATGATAGTGTTATGAGAAAAATATTCAACATAAAAATAATGTTGGAAGATATAATTTATTTAAGAGAAAAAAAGATTATCAACAAAGCAATATTAAAAACCAAAAATAACGAAGAAGATATTAAAAACATGACCTTGGAAGAACAAAAAATGTATTACAAAATCGTTAATTTGCTTTTTGCATATCAAAAACTTGCAAAAGGACCATTTGAGGATCAAAAAGAAGAAAAAATAAAAACAATTAAAATAAAAATAGTCCAAGATGTGCCAAAATTTATTGGCACAGACATGCAAGAATATGGCCCTTTTGAAAAAGATTCAGAAATAGAAATTATTGAACCTATTGCAAAAATATTTCTTAAAAAAGGCATTGCCAAAGACAATCCTTAAAAAAGATATAAGAAATCCATCGGATTTTTAAATTAATTACGATTAATTTTGATTTTAGTATAATTATAAAGTGATAATATGTCCCAGTTGTTAGTTTCTTTCAAGGTGATAGAAATTAGACAACAGTTTCATAAAATAAAGATGTGATTTTATGTCAGCATTACCTGAAAGAGATGAATTTGTAGTTTGCACTGTTGAAAAAATTTTTGACTATGGTGTTGAAGTTAGATTAGAAGAATACACAGATCAAAAAGGATTTATTCCCTTGTCACAAATTGCTGCCAGATGGGTTAAAAACATAAGAAATTTTGTAAAAATGGGACAAATAAGAGTTGCAAAAGTAATTTATATAAATCGCGAAAAAAATCAAATTAATTTGTCTTTTGCAATGGTCCAAAAGCAAACAGAAGAATCAAAATTATCTGAATGGCGACAAACAAAAAGAGTTCAACAATTATTAGGAGTAGTTGCACAAGAATTAAACAAAAATCTTGATGATGTTTGGGATAAAATCACAGGACCAATATTAAACAAATATGATTCAGTTTACGAAGCATTCCAAGAAATCAAAAGATATGGAAAGGATTTTATTCCTGAAATTCCAAAAGAATATCAGGACGCATTATTTAAAGTAATTGATAAAAATATTACATTAAGCGATAAAATAATCTCAGAAAAAATAAAAATAGAGGTTTTAAAAGAAAACGGCCTTGCTTTAATAAAAGATGGCTTCAAAAAAGTGTGCAAAGAAAAAGAAATATCTGCAAATGTTACATATATTGGGAATGGCACATATTTTGTTAAGGCACAAGCAAGAGATTACAAAATGATAGAAAAATATTTGGCAAAGGTTAATGATATTTTAACAAACCATTTTTCAAAAATAGGAACAATAGAAATAAAGAGAGATGAAAAGTGATTTAATGGAAATAATACTTGAGAAAGTGAATTTAAACAAACCAATTGTGTTTATTGGCTTGCCAGGCATAGGCTTAGTTGGAAAAATTGCAATAGATACAATTGTGAAAAAAACAAAAGCAAAAAAAATAGGAGCAATAAAAGGGAGTTTTTTTCCGCCTGTTGTTTTTGTTGAAGACTCTGGAAGAGTTAGAGAATCAAGTGATCAGGTATATCATTGCAAAATAAAGAATCAGGATTTTTTATTTATAGTGGGTGATTTTCAACCTAATCTAAACTCTATTGAATCATTTCCATCACACTATTTATTTGCAAAAGGACTCAGTCAATTTCTGAAAAAAATAGACGCCAAAGAGATTTATTCATTTGCAGGAATAAATGTAGGCGATGCAAGAATTACAAAAATTCCAGAATTATATTTTGCAGTAAATAAATTTGCAAAATCTGATAAACTAAAAACAAAATTAAAACCTGTTGCAAAGAACACAACTATTTCAGGCATTGCTGGACTAATTCTTAGTGAATCCGAAAAATTTGATTTGGCTGGCACTTGCATATTGAGCGAAACATCAGCAAAGATTTATGGTGATTTTGAATCTGCAAAAGCCCTGCTATTATTTGTACAGGATTTTTTTGAAATAAAAATTGATATGAAAGAAGTTGAAGAAGAAGCAAAAAAGATTTCTCAAGCATTCAAACAAGTAATAAAAGAATTAAAGAAAATCACTGATTCAGCAACACAAGAGCCTCAAACCAAACCAACATATGTTAGATAATTTAAGATCTTCTATAAACATCCTGTGGCCTTCTAGGTGGTACTCTTCTTATTACTCTTTTTGGTTGTGCTAATCTAACTCGTGCATCTCTCATTGCTGGTGCTAAAGGCATCAAATCTTTATCTTTAACCATTCTTAGCTGTCTATCAACAGAAATCCCAGAAAATGCACCTCTTGCTACTGCTTCTTCTCTTTTTAACAAATCTCCTAAGCTACTAAAGTATTTCTGTCTAACATAATAATGTTCCAAGCCTTCTGATGCCAAAAATTTGATTTCTTTAGGCATTCCAGGATTATCTAAAACAGATTTCAAAACGTTCTCGCCATTGCCTAAGAAGCCAAAAGACTCTATAACATACCTTCTAACAAATTGGTCACGCGACCTTAAATATTTTGCTAGATTCAACCAGGCCTGACCCAAATCTTTGCCTGCTTTTGCATATTCCAAAAAAAACACACTAATATTCCGCCTAACCCCCTCAGAGTCATCTCCTAAACGGTTTGCAATGACAGCTAAGGCATTAGATGTCAAGTTACTCGGGCTTCTTTTAAACTCTCTTAACAAGAATCTGGAAGCTGGTTCTCTAACTTCTTCATCACTAGAATTCAAAGCTAACAAGAACTGGTTCAAATTAGTCATAATTATATATAACCCAAAGCAATTTAAAGCCTTTTTGCCTAAAGTATAATATGCTTAAGAGCTTAATTCTTAACAATTGGAAAAGCCACAAAAACACAGAAATAAACTTCTCTCAAGGTTACAATGTTCTTGTTGGTAATATAGGCACAGGAAAATCAAGCATATTCGATGGTATTGTTTTTGCTCTTTTTGGCACAACCCCAAACATAACCTCTAAAAAAGTTCCTTTAAAGGATCTAATTATGTCTAAACCAGTTGAAGAAAAAGAATCAACAATAACACTTGATTTATCAATAGGTAATGATAATTATAAAATAGAAAGAACACTTTACAGAACAAAAACTTCGCAGGCAAAAATATACAAAAACGATGCATTGTTAAGAGGCCCAAAACCATCTGATGTAACAGAAGAAGTAGAAAAGCTGCTCAATATTAATTTGGATACGTTTATGAAAGCTAATTACGCAGAACAAAACTCAATTGATTATTTTTTAAAACTGCCTGCAAATGAAAGAAAGGTCCTTTTTGATAATTTATTTGATATTAGTTTTTATGATAATATCTCTGTTAATGCACGACAAGTCAACAATAAATTAAAAACAAAAAATGAAGATTTACAACAAAAAACAAATGAATATAAAAGACTATTAGAAAATTACAACAAAGAAAAAACAGAACACAAACTTAAAAGTATACAAAAAGACATCTCTGCAATAAGAGAACAGCTACAACAGTTTGAAAAATTAAGGGGGCTACAAAAAGAAAAAGAATCAGAAATATCAAAACAAAAACAAGATTTTGAAACAACAACTAATCTCTTAAATAATTTAATAGGCAAAGAAAAATATTTAGAAACAGAAATAATAAAATTGAAAGAGGTCTTAACTTGTAATATTGAAAAATTAGAACAGCAAATGATTACACTTAAAGAAGACAAACAAAAAATAACAAATAAAAAACAAAAAGAAGAACAAGAATATAACAACATAAGAAGTAAAACACTATTCTACAATAACAAATTAACAGATCTTAACACCAAACAAGCTGATTTTATCAAAATAGAGGCACAACTAAAAGAGATTCCTAAAGAAATTAATGATTTAGTAAATAAATTAGTACAGGAAATTGAAAAAAGCAGAGAAAATATCACTCAAAATGAAACAAAGATAAACACTACTGAATTAGATATCAAAACATTAGAAAAAAGTATAGCTAATTGCCCTTTATGCACTCAAGAATTGGCCCCAAAACATAAAGAAGATATTCTTATTAAAAAAGAACAAGAGAAAAAACAGCTTGAAGAACTAGCCCAGAAAGAGAGAAAAATATATGAACAATTAAAAAAAGATTATGATCAAAAAAACAAGCAGAGAGAATATTATAACAGAAATATCGAGGTTTATGAAAAAATCAAATCTGAATTAGTAGAACTGGACAAATACAAAAAATTAATTATTGAAAACCAAGAATTAGAACTTGCACATAAAAAAAGATTGGAAACAACACAAAAGGATTTGGATAAGATAGAAACAGTCCAGAAAGATTTAGAAAATAAATTAAAACAGATTTTTGATTTTGAAAATAAACAAAAGGACCTACAGAAAATCAAAGAAGAGTTAAAAGCAGAAAAGGAAAAACTAGATCATATAAAATATAATCCTGAAGAATACACAAAAATTAAAGAATTAACACAGAAACTAACAACAGAACACCAATATAAACAGGAAATAATATTAGAAAAGGAAAAACAACAAAAAGAAGAACAATTTAAATTAGCACAGTATAATCAAATATTAGAAAATAAAGATAAAGCAGAAAAGGAATCCCAAACATTGGCTAGATATATTGATGATTTTACAATAATATCAAATGTATCAAAGAAAACACAAGAGCAAGTTAGACAATATGTTGTTGAAAGCATAAATATTATCTTTCAGGACCTGTGGCAACAAATCTACCCCTATAAAGATTTCCAAAATATCAAATTCAATGTTAATGAAGGGGATTATAAAATCGAACTTTTCTTTAATAATGAGTACAAGAGAGAATTGGATGAGTTTATTTCTGGTGGGGAGAGATCAGCAATTGCTTTGGCTTTGCGTATAGCAATGTGTTTGGTAATGAAAAATAAATTAAATCTAGTTATATTGGATGAACCAACACACAATTTAGACAAAAAAACAATTTTATCATTATCCAACCTGTTTAATAATTATTTACCACAGTTTGTTGACCAGATCTTTGTTATTACCCACGATTCAGATTTGGAACAGTATGCAAACAATGTTTATTACATTTCAAGAAACAAAGAAACAGATGGTGCTACTGAGATTAATGTTAAATAGAAAAGAAATATAAATTATCGATAGTGATTATAATATGACTAGAACAATTGTATTGCCAAAAGAACTGGAAGAAAGATTATATGGATTAATACAAACACGAGAAGAAAGTAATGGAATTTTGTTGTATAGGAAAGTTCAAGGTCATTGTTTTGTTGAACATTTGTTTATGACTGGCATTGGAACAGAAGGCAATGTTAAAGCATTTCAAGAAAGGATGAATGTAGTAAATGAATTCTTTAGAGCACATCCAGAATATAAATATATAAAATTTCATGCACATACAAAAGGAACTATTGAAAAACATGGTCAAAGATATGCAAGAGAATTTTCTTCTGGTGATAGAGCAGGTACACAAGAACAATTGAGGCACAATCCAGAATTTATTGCTTTATTAGTAACTCCTGAAACCATCTTATTAGACGCACCAGACAATCCACAACTAAGAACTTGTCCATCTTTGCCTAAATTTATGCATGAAAAAGTTCAAAGAAAAATAAATGAAGCTGCAGAACGAATTGGAATTAGGTTAGGTAACTTTGATTTAGGTAGATTTTCAGGAACAAGAAGGTTAGCTAGAAGAAGACCCTTTGAAGTTCATAAAAGAGCGCCAAGATCAAGACCGAGATAATGTACCACACACCCTTATAAAAAACACATATTTTAAAAGAAATATACAATACAGTATATTGGTGGAAAAATAAATAAACAAGATGTCATTGCTAAAATAGGAAAAAAGAATTGGTTAAAATTTATACTGTTTATACGTGGACAAACCTGTAGATTAAATAAAGGCAGCACCATTGAATATTATAAATGGGGTGTTAACAATTTTCTGAAGTTTGAAAAAGACAGATTCTTTGATTAAACAATATGTCCTACGACACATTATAATTTATTACTATAATAATACCGCAAATAATTAATTCATTCTTTTCAATACTTCTTTCTTTAATTCTATAAATTTAGTAGTTAGTTTAATATTTGAATTATAAAGAAAACCGAAGGTTTCCAAAGGTATATGATTATGATCGTATACTTTTATGGCTGTCTGTACGACTATAATCGTACACTATTTTTAGTGTAATATTTTCCTATTGACAAGAAAATGAAGAAATAGCACAAAACTACATTGCTTATTTCAAATATTTATGGAAAACTGTTGCAAAGAAATAACCAACATAAAATCAGGCTGTTTAGTGTGTGTTACATTCTTTCCAAAGGTTTTATGCCCATTATTGCAAAGACATCATTAAAAATGCTTTTCATTTTAGTGTAAAATAAGAATCTATTTGCTATTTCTTTGTCTTTTGTTATTAACTTGATGTTAGCATATGTTGTATTGAAATGATTTGCCAAGTCAGTAATGTAATTAACTAAAAAATGCACAGATTCCTTTTCTATTGCTTCTGATAATCTATCAGGATATTTTAACATTATACGCCCAAGATTTAATTCTTCTTTTGTTTCTAATTTCTCAATACTTTTTAATGGTTTGAATTTAGTTTCTTGCATCTTTTTCAAAAGAGAACAAATCCTCGCATAGGAGTACAAAATGTATGGCCCTGAGTTGCCATCGAAAGACAAACTAGTTTTTATATCGAAAACAAAATCTTTCTTAGCATCATATTTCAAAATGAAATATTTTATTGCAGCATCAGCAATCTGCTTTGCCTCTCCCTTTAAATCCTCAGAGGATTTATTGGATTGTTTTTCTTTTAATATTTCTAATGCTTCTTGTCTTATTGCATCTATTAATGTATATGCATCTACAACATTTCCTTCCCTGCTCTTTAATTTGCCAGATGGCAAAGAGATCATTCCATAAGAATAATGTTCCATTTTATCTGCAATTTCTGGGATGCCAATATGCTCTAAAACTTTTATTAATTTATCAAAATAATCGTTTTGTTCTGAACCAACAACATAAATACTTTTATCTAATTTGTACTTTTCTATTTTCAACTTTGCCAAATAAATGTCTTGTGTAATATAAATACAGGTGCCATTTTTTCTTAAAACTACTTTATAATCTTCTGGCTTATCACCAAATTTCACAGTATAGCCTAATTCAGTATCTAATTCTACCTTCCCTTTGTTATAGGCATCAAAAATAATGTCCTTGCCTTTATCATAGATTTCTGATTCAAAAAACCAAACATCAAAATCAATCCCAAATTCATTATATATTTTCTTCATGCCTTTTAATGCCCAATCATTCATTTTCGTCCATAACACCAAAGTATCTGGGTCTTTTGCTTCCCACTTTAATAAAAGAGCTTCTGCTTCTTCTATTATTTTGGGGTTTTCCTTTTCTGCATTATTGAATAGTACATAGCAGTCTCCTACAAACAAATCTGATTTCGTTTTTGCTTCTTCGGGGCTTTTAAATTTAGAAAATTTCATATATGCGAGCATAGATTTGCAAATATGTATTCCCCTATCATTAATCAGATTTGCTCTAACTACTTCGTATTTCTTTGATAACAAATTAGATAACGCGTTTCCTAACAAAGTGTTTCTTACATGTCCAATATGCAAAGGCTTGTTTGTGTTTGGGCTTGAAAACTCAACCATTACTTTCTTTTTTTCTTTTTTAATACCTATATTAAACTCGTTTAAAAAAAAGACTCTATCCAAACAGATATTTACAAAATCATTAACTTGCTCAACGCAAGCTATCCCTTTATTCTTTGTCATTCTTGACTTAAAATCTTGGAAATCCAAATTTTTATTGGAGATAAAAATAGAACTTGCATAATCATAATTAATTAATTTAGAATCGCTAGTTGTTCTTTGTATTGTATCCAAAGGTATTTTTTTATTTAAAGATTCATAAATTAAATTAGATATATATTCTTTCAAAATAAACACCTAAATAGGTAAATTTGTTAAATGCCCTTTTTCTCTAAGTTTTTGCACTTGCAAAGGCAAAAATCGCCAAACAACTTCTGCTTTGTTTTCTTCGTATTCTCTTTTCTTAATAATTATAACATCATTCTCTTTTATGAAAATTCTATTTCTTAATTTTCCTGGTATTCTCACAGCTCTTTCTAACCCATCTTCGCATATTGCTTTGATATATTCTGTACCTGGCATAACTGTAACTAATGCAAACATTTCATTATTGTCTTTATCAGGTAATCTTAATTTATATTCCCTAGGGGGTTGATTTTGATTTCTATTATGACTAAAAGCTATATAACTCACCTCAAAAATATTTATTTCAAATTTTTCTTATTGGATTTATTGCTCCACAAGCATCGCACTTAAGCAACAATACTCCTTTTTCTGTTATTATTCTTGTTTCTGGTTTCTTACACTGTTTGCACAAAACAAATTCATCTATATATTTATTATAAATTTGATTTACTTTGTAGGAATTTACCATTCCATTCAATATAATTTTAGTATCATCATTTGTTGCGGGCACACCTGTTTCTTTTACAAAATACTTTAGCATATGCAAAATTTCCCTTTTCAATGTTTTACAAACTGGTCCTGCATTTTTCAATAAAGTCTTTTTACCTTGTATTAAATTTTCCAATTCAGGAATAACAAATCTTGCCTCTTCTTTATTGATAGTTTCCAATTGCTTCCTTGCTCTTTGCAACAAAGTGTTATAATCAAATATGTCTATTTCTGATTTTTCTTGTTTAATTACTTTTGGTTTAGTTTCCTTAATTTGTTTAGAATCTTTTTTTGCTACCATTAAAAATCCTCTTTTTTATTGAATGTGTCAAAAACTAAGTGTTCTTGACACTTTGTAAAAGTTTTAGGATTTAAAACTTTCACACTCTGTTATAATTTCTGATTTTCTGAAGAAATTACAACTGTCCATTAAAATACCTCAAAATTCGACGTTATATATAAAGCTCCTAAGTCTTTTAAAGGTTTACTGCTATTTATCCTTGAAAACAAGCACATATTTCGAGAAAAACTGCCTGACTTGATCAAAAATCTTATCATGACCTTTGGAATTAGGATGCAAACCATCGTCCAAAAAAAGCTTTGGACTTGGCTTAAAAGAATCAGAAATATCTATAAAATAAACATCATATTCTTTACAAATTTTCTTTATAATTGCATTGTATTTTGAAATTAGCTGATTTGAGTAAGAAACTGTTTTATCCCATTCGCAAGGATTTACTCTTGATTCATCTACCTGCGTTAAACCTAAGAAAGCCACCTGAACTTTTAAAGCCTTTGCCTTAACAACTAAATCCTTTACATTATCTGTAAAATCATTTTCTGGAACAAGAGGCTTTGCAGCAATATTAGCATATGCAGAATCATTTATTCCAAAAGCAAATAAAACTATTGTTTCTTCAGGATAATCTATTCTTTGCATAGCTTCAAAAGTGAACCTTTGCAACAATGTTTGTGATGTATCACCAGGAATGCTTAAATTGTATATAAAATCATAATTTGGCTTGATATCTGTATCTAGCTCCAAAAACTTTCTCAACTTAGGTACCCAACCACCCTCTTTATCTGCAATACCATAGCTAATTGAGTCACCAAACACTAAAATACTTGCCATGAAAGATATATTTAGTAAAAGGATATAAAGCTTGCCTTAAAGAAAGGTTTTTTTATATGTTGCTTTTGTATATAATATGGTTAAAACCAAACAATTGAGTAATAAGGAATCTAAAGAGCTTATTTTGAAGTTTAATGAATTTGGTATTGATTTAAACAAATATAAAAGATTTGATATAGTTTCTGAAAAAACAGATATCTTGATTGCAGATAAAGAAACAGTAGGCTTTTATTATGGGAGCAAATGTTTTCCTAGTCTAAAGCTTTTACTTAATATCAATACACAAATACCTTCGATATATTTAGATTTAGGAGCAATACCTTTTATAACAAAAGGCGCAGACTTAATGAAACCTGGGGTTAAAGACTTGGAAATATTTGAAAAGGGCTCTTTGGTAATAATGAAAGATGCAATTCACAAAAAACCTTTGGCATTAGGTATTGCAGAATTCAGCTCAGAAGAAATAAAACCTCTGAATAATGGTAAGGTAATAAAAACAATTCATTATATTGGCGACAATATCTGGAATTATGGCAATAAGTGAGAATATGAAAGGATTATTATTAGATGTGTATACAATAAATAATGAAAATGAATCCTTCATTAAAGTCTGCATTAAAACAGATAAAGGAAAGGAAGTATTTGAGGATCACCAATTCAAGCCCTATTTTTATTTAATCTCAAATACTGAGCTTAGCAAAAAGGATTTACAACATTACAATATATTTGCAATTGAACAAACAAAAAAAGATTTAATACAAGTTCACAAATTTGCACACTTTAAAGAAAAGCAACTCAGTATTGAGGATCTAAAGAAAACAAACATTTACAAATTAATATTTAACAAAATATGCGATTTAGTAAATGCCCGTTCTAAAATAAAGGACGAAGTATTTTATCTAGGCAAATTCGAATACGATATTCTTTTTGATTTTAGATATATAATTGATAAAAATATTTATTGCTTAAAGAATTATGAAATAAATGAAACAAAAGAAGGCTTACAATTTAAAGATCGTCCTTATATTGAACCCAAACTAAAGAAAATAGCATTTGATATTGAAACATTGGGAAAAAGTACAGACCCAAAAAAGGAAGCAATTGTTTTATTATCACTTTACAGTAAAAATCCTGAATTTAAGAAAGTTATCGGTTATAAAATGCCAAACAAAGATATTGATTATTATACCCAAGTTAAAGGAGAAAAAGAATTACTGCAAGAATTCTCAAATACAATAAAGAAATTTGATCCAGACCTGATTTATACTTACAATGGAGACAATTTTGATTTCCCATTTATTAAAGAAAGGTGTAAAAAACACGATTTATCTGAAGAATTTAATGCATTATTTGGTGCAACAATAACAAAGGGTAACGCACAAGAAACAGATCTAAAGAACTTTCAACATATTGATGTCTATAAAGTTGTCAGAAGTTTATCTATGAAAGGCTCTTTGAATCTCTTTAAGCTGGATTTAGATACTGTTTACAATTATTTATATGGAAAACACAAAGTAGACATACATTACTCAGAAATGGAAAAATACTACAATTCACTAGAATTGTTGGGCAAATTCATAGAGTATAACTTAGTTGATTCAATGGCATGTTACGAAATTGGCGAAAATTTCTTGGAACAATTTGTAGCATTAAGTCAGGTTACTGGAAAAACACTGCAAGATATTACAAGAACTTCTTCTAGTGCAATTGTTGAATCATTAATAATGCATAGAGCAATAAATGAAGACAAAATAATTCCTGCAATTCCTGTTGGTGCAACAGTAGACTCTAGACGGGAAAAAAGGTTTAAAGGCGCCTTTGTAAAAGAACCAATTTTAGGGTTACATGAAAATATAGCAATTGTTGATTTCCAATCTCTATATCCTAGTGTTGTTATTACATACAACATATCTCCTGAAACAATTAACGAAAAAACAAAAAATATTTTCACAGATAAAGATAATAATATATTCTCACAAGATATTTCTGCAACAATACCCAAAATGCTAAAAGATGTTTTTGAACAAAGAAATGCAATTAAAAAGAAAATGAAATCTGTACAAAAAGAATCATTGGAATATAAAACCCTTTTTGCTTATCAATGGTCGTTCAAAACAGTTTTAAACAGCACATATGGATATATGGGTTATGCAAGAGCAAGATGGTATAATTTTAATTGCGGTCAAAGCATTGCAACAACAAGCAGAGAACACACTATGAAAATAATATCTGAAGCTGAGAAATTTGGTTTTGATGTGATTGCAGGAGATACTGATAGTTGTTTCCTAAAATATAAAAAAGATAAAAATGAGGTTTTAGACTTTTTAGATAAAATAAATAAAAAATTGCCCGGAATAATGAAATTATCTTTAGATGGTTTCTACAAAAGAGGCCTTTTTGTCCAGAAGAAAAGTTCAGAAGATGTTGCAAAGAAGAAATATGCATTAATTGACGAAACTGATAATTTAAAAATTGTTGGATTTGAGTTTGTAAGGCATGATTGGTCAGAATTAGCAAAAAATACACAAAAGAAAGTCTTAGAGTTTATACTTAAAGAAAAGGATATTGAAAAAGCAAAAAAATATGTTATTGATATTTTAAAACAAACACAAGAACATAAATTGCCTAATGATTTATTTGTTATTTACACTCAAATTAGAAAAGATTTAACAGAATATAGTTCTATTGGACCAGCAGTAAGTGCTGCAAAGAAAGCAATTGCAAAAGGAATTGCAATAAATGAATCTTTTGTTGGATTTATTGTTACTAAAAATGGCAAAACAATTTCAGACAAAGCAGAATTGGCCCAATATGTGAAAGAAGGAGATTATGACTCTGATTATTATATTGATAATCAGATAATACCAAGTGTTAAAAACATTTTCTCAGTATTTGGTATATCTGAAGATCAGTTAATGAGCAAACCCAGTCAGAAAAAGTTATTTTAGTGAGTAAAATGAATGCAGAAATATATCAATCATTAAAAGATTTAAGCCAAAATAAAATATATTCTGAATTAACGGAACCAACAATAAAACGAATTTGTGAATTCGCAAAAACAAAAGAAGATGCAAAAGTAATTGCACAATTTATAGTACATATTTTGCCAAGAAATATGTCATTAGATTCGGCAATAAGAATTGCATTATATAATCTTGAGTTTTTTAAACATTTTGATATACAAGAAACTCTTTCCGAAAGATTTCAAATACGAAGAGCAGAAGGAGATTGGTGGATGCACCATGAGTCACCAGTACAATTTGAAATTGTAGATACTGAAATGAGAATTGCAACATTTTCTTTTTATGTTGTTCCAACAGAAAAAGGATTAGAAATTCATATTAATAGTTTACAAGGATCAAAATACGAATATCCAACTATGACTCAACAACTTAGAAGTACAAAAGATGATTTGAAAGAATTAACAGAATTTTTAAAAATAAATTGGAGAATACATATTGTTAAATTACTACAAAAAAGATTTGCAAATGAAAATGTACTCATAATAGGAGATTTACCAAAAGCATTTAGATATGACCCTGGAGAAAAATACATATTAATGTTAAGACAATATCTACAAACCTTTTTACAAGCAGGAATTCCAATTGAACAAATAGATACTCCTAATATACACAAAAAATTTAAAGAATGGGTTAGACAAAATTTAAGACTAAAAAGAAAAAGAGAACAAGGAATAAAACCACAACATCAAGACAAACCTAAAAGAGTAAAATTAGAACGTAAACCCGGAACAAGAAGGCCTATGGCTTAATAAATATTGTATATAATGATTATTATGAATAAGCAAGAATTAGAATTATTAATAAAGGAAAGTGAAGGGTATCTTGATGATTTTTTAAGATTAGATTTTGGAGAAAAAATAGGCTCTGGATTAAAGCGAATGGAAAACATATGCAAAAAGGAAAATGCCCCAATCCCCGAAATAAAAATAAGAGAAAATTATTTTTATATTACATTTAAAGAAAACAAAGAATATTTGAAATTAGCTAATAAGACAGATAATACAAATATAAACTATAACCCAAATTCAATAGAAACTACCATGGGACTACCCTCTAACTACCCTGAAACTACCCTAAAGATACTTACTCTAATTAATGAAAATAAAACTATAACTCGCGAACAATTAGCAGAAAAAACCGGTTTGACAATAGATGGTATAAAATATCATATTAAAGAACTTACAAAGAAAGGAATATTAGAAAGAATTGGCCCAGATAAAGAGGGGTATTGGAAAGTAAAGAAGTGAATTATTATGACAATATTACAAGAATTAAAGAAAGCAGAAAAAGCATGGAAAGACGCTAAAAAGATTGCTGATTTGCTTGTTAAGCCCGGAATTAATCTATTGCAGGTCGCAGAAGAAGTTGAAGAAAAAATAGAAGAGTCTGCAGAAATTGCATTTCCTATTAACATATCTCGCAACAATGAAGCTGCGCACTATTCTCCAAAAAGTGACTGCACAGAAACTTTCAAAGAAGGAGATTTAGTTAAAATTGATATTGGAACACATTCAAACGGATATATTGTTGATGCAGCATATACTATTGATCTTGGAAGATTACATCTTGAGTTGTGTAGGGCGTCAAAAGAAGCAGTTAACAACGCTGTGAAGTATATTCAAAAAGAAAAAAATGATGCGGAATTTGGCGAAATAGGGAATATAATTGAAACAACAATAAAAAGCTACGACGCTTACAAGCCAATTTATAATTTAACTGGTCATTCAATAGAGCAATATAAATTACATGCTGGCAAATCTATTTTTAACCACGCATCAAATAACAAAAACAAATTAGGACAGGGCTTGTTTGCAATTGAACCTTTTGCAACTAATGGCTCAGGACTAATACAAAATGGTTATTTCTGCAGTATTTATGATTATGCAAATTCGATTACAAGATTATCTAATTGTAGAATATTAGCAGATGAAGCGAAAAAATTCAAACTACCATTTAGTGAAAGATGGATTGGAAAAGACATGGACCCCACACAAAAGAAAATAGCAATAAATAGTTTAGTGCAATCAGGATGTTTCAGAACGCACCCTATTTTAGTAGAAAAACAAGGATCTTATGTTTCTCAACACGAAAAAACAGTTTACATTGATGAAGATAACAAAGTACATGTATTCCCAAATATCGAGTTTTAAGTGATGCAAATGAAAAAAACAACTTATAGAAGGCAAAATTTCAGGATGTACTGGCAGATTTTGTGAAGATATTTGTTGTGATGACGATCAAGTTATAGAATGGATCGGGAAATATCTTGCATATCATGATTGTATTAAAGATCATTTATTATCTCATGGCATAAATATTGAATTTAAAGATGACAGAGTTTATTTTATTGGTTGTTCAGATGGAAAGAAATGTAAATTCTTGAAATATGCATTAAATAAAGACATTGATCCTCGCCCAATAGATTGTAAGATATATCCTTTTGTTGTTGACTGGGATACAATAGATTTTGATAAAAAAATTGTAAAATTATATTATTGGGATAATACTTGCCAATTGGTAAAAGAAAAAAAGATACCCAAAGAATTCAAAAAAGAGGTAGAACATATTATCAAAAGAGATTTTGCACATTTATTCTGGGGCACAAAGTTTAAAATAGAATTTGTAAATAAAGTTTACAAACACAAACATAAAATGATTTGGGATATAAAGAGGACTTAATATGAAAAATTCAAAGAAAGAATGTATATTAGTACCTTGCACAAAAGAAAAATGTGAATGTACTTGTTGCGATAATATTGGAATAGAAGAATGGATAATTGAATACTGTGCATTTCATGAAAGAATGAAAGATCACCTGAAAAAAATAGGAATAAAAATTAAATTTGACAAAGATGTTATTCAATTTAGTAATTGTTCAACAGGAAAAGAATGCAAATTTATTAAATACTCAACAAATAAAAGTATTGATTTAAGACCAATTGACTACAAAATATATCCCTATCATGTTGATTGGAAAGAGATGGATTTTGATAATAAAAAAGCACAGTTATATTTTGCTGACTTTGATTGCCCGTTAACAAAAAAGAAAATATCTAAAGAATTTAATAACAATGTTGAGAAAGTAATTAAAAGAGATTTCAGCTTATTATTCTATGGAATGGACTTTGATGTTGTATTCCACGATTTCTGCAGATATGATACTTTCAAAAAGAAAAAAAGATAACTATTTGGTGTAGATTCTTGCATCAACAATTATAGGATTCTTTGTATCGCTTTCTATTATTACTGGGTTCAGATCAATAAATGCAACTTCTTTGTGTTTGTGTGCAAAAAGGACTAACTTATTTACAAAAAGCCAGAATTTATCTTTATTTAAACTGGAGAGCATAGCCTGATTTTTCAAATCATTAAGCATACTTTGGAAATCTTTCTTTGTTATTGGCAATAACCTGAAAGAAACATCTTTTAATTGCTCTGCAAATCTACCACCAATGCCAACCATTATCAATTTCCCAAATTTAGCATCATCTTTTATTCCTACAATAAATTCTTTTCCATATACTTTCTCTTGAATAACAATTTTCTTTGCCTTCAATTGTTTTGCTCTATGCAAAATAAGAGATTTTTGTTTTACAAAACTTTGGTGAGAGTTAATTTGAAACAATGCGCCAGATTTTAATTTGTGCACTGCTTTATCTGATATTATTTTAATAAAAATTGGTTTCTTCCAAATATACTCTGCACTTTTGAATTGTAATAAAGAATAAGAATATGATTTAACAACAGCTAAATACTTTGCCAGTAAGAGTTCAGATTTGTATTCATCTAAAATTTTCAAGGTCATGTTTAATATAAGTCATAAAGAAATAAATATCTTTGCTCTTGAGAAATACAAAAAAAGAAAAAGGTGTAGGTTAAAAAACCTACAAATATTATATTAGATCTACAAAATAGTTGGTAATAAACCAAAGCCTATTTTTCCTACTAATTGTACTGCAAAACTGCCTAATATTGTTGCAAATCCTGCTGCTGTTCCTGATCCCAATATAAACAACACAACAACAGTTGTAATTATGTCTAATTTAAACAGGTCCATAAACAATTTGATCTCAACAATCAAAACGTATGGAAGTGCAAACAGAAGTATTAAAGCAACAATGTACACACCAGCAATAGGTATCATAGTAATCAATGACAACACAAATGCAACAACACTTAAAACAAACCAAGGAACTGTTAAAGTTACTAATGCCTTAGAATAATCTGACTTCCCTAAAACCAAGAGTAACAGATTTAGAACCAAGCTTCCAACAAGCACAAGAATTAATGCACCTATTAGAACATACAGACTAGTCAACCAAGTTGCATCTTGAATCTTAACTGCAAAAAACCACAGAACTACAGAGATTACAAGATACAACAAAGCATAGCTGAAATTTATTTTCAAAGCATCTTTCAATGCCTCTTTTGGATTGTAAAGAAACTTATACATCAAATCATCTCCCAAAATATTTTTTTCAAAAATATGTTTACTCGAAGTCATTAAAAGCTCATCTCTGCAGTTTAAATATACAAAACTTAAAAAAAGTTTTGATATTTTAACAGACACTTTACAAGTTCTTCAACCTTTGTAAAGCCAGATGCCATTTTGATGCATTCTCACTTTCGTTCAAATACATCACAACTCATTCTTCGAATGCCTTTGTGATGCCCCCTAATAAACTATTACATATTTTATTTTACATATTGAAAGCTCAGTCATTAACATAATATTTATGTGTTCTTTTTTTGAAATAATCATAGATTGCAGCACAAGTAAAAACAATTTGCAAAACTATAAAAATAGCATCTTTCAAATAAATACTGTAAATGCAAAGCAAAATACCTCCGCAAATAAAAGCAAGATCCTCTTGCTTCTTCTTTCTTAAAAGCACACCCAAAATAATAAAAATAAGCCCTAAAACACCTAAGACTCTATAAAGTACATTAAAATCCATTGTATTAAATATTGCATATTTATTTATATTCTTATCTTTTCTTTGTCTTTAAATGAATTATATAGAATATTAAAAACAACAAGATTACTCCTAAAAACAAAAAGTAATACATTCTTGCAGAAGAGGTACCTAAATTTTTATTCTCTAAAACATTTTTATCTTCAAAAGTGGTAATTTGCTGATTGTTTATGTCTACATCTGGTTTTGTCTGCTTTAGCTCTGGAATAAAAATTGATTGTTTGAAAACCAATTTATCTTTAATATAACCAAATATTGTTAATTTTTTATTGGAATAAGATTTATCTAATACTAAATATTTGTTAAATGGTAGGGTAGCCAACAATACATTATTATCATAAATTTTTGCAGAACCGTTGTAAATACTATTTCCATTTGCGTCATAAAAATATAAAATTGTGTTCGTTTGCAAAGTATCTAAAACAACAGAACCAAAATCCTTTATTTCTAACAACTTATTTAGATTCTCTATTATGGATTCTTTCTCTGTTTCTTTCTGTGTAGATTTCTTAACAATTGTTATTGTTTTAGTATATTTTACATTGCTTTTTGTGTATGTAAAAATATAATCACCAACTAATAATGGTGTAAAAGATATTGTACCAGAAGAATTTGTCTTTTCTGTTTTTACATTTGCATCAGGATATTTTATATTAACATCAGCATTCGGAACAATATTTATTTTGCCCTTTTCCTTCAATGTAATTGTAAGTGCTGTGTCGGAGTAATATTTGCCATTCACATCTCCTGTAACAGCAAATTCATAACTTGATGAACCCCAGCCTCCGCCACCTGGACCTTGAGGAGTTTCTTCTATAGTATAAGTATATTGATTTGTTGCTGAGTTGTTTGCCAAATCATAAACATTAATGTCTAAAGTGTGAGCTCCAACAGTAGATGAACCAGTACCTGAAATATAATAATTATTACCATCATTTACAACCTCAACATCTACAGGAGATCCATCAACACTAACCTCTGTTGCATCACTATTTAAATCAGCATCTTGCACCAATATATTGAAATCTTCAGTGATTGTTGTTGTAATGAAAACTGGTTTTTTATCTAATACCAATTGCAAACTAAAAACATTCACATCTTTATTGTTGTCCTTCAAAATAATGTTATTGTAATCTAAATTTATATCATAATAGTAAATATTTTGATCTTTTGAAAAATGATATTGGGCATTATTATCTCCTATTAAATAAATATTATAATCTTTTGTTTCATTATAATAAAAAATCAGATTTAAATCGTTTAGATCTTCCTTGTAATACAAAAAATTATTGTTATAGTCTATATAACCATCTTCTAAATCAAAATAAGGCACATAAATAGTAATATCTTTATTCAAGCAATTGCCAAAAATATCGCAGGCATTAAAATCTAAATCAAATCTGCCTAAAAAGGTATAGTCTTCGGCATTAAAATCCAAAACTGAAGTTATTTTATTATTATCAACAGCATAGTTTCTGGAATAATTTGAATTAAAATCATTATAATCAAGAAAATAAATATAAGAATCATAGAACTTAAAATCTTTAGTTAAATTAAAATCAGATAAATAATATATATTTTCATCATCATTTTCTGGAACAATATTATTGTATAAGCTTAAATCACTATTTGTTAACCCGCCAAATGATTTATTAAAATCATTAGAATAATAATTAAAATCTATTGACAAATTATAATCAGTTAAAGGGTAAAAATCAGAATTTAAATCAATATTATAATCTATCAATCTATTATAATCTACCACTGAGAACAGCACAAAGCTGTTCGAATTGTGCAGATTTAAATCAAAATTTATATCCAAATTAGAATCAAAAGGTTCTCCAGTTAGTTTGCCAAAATTAAAATATAATTTAAAATTGCCATTGTTATCAGAAGTATAAAAATTATTGTCATTAGCTATATAATAATCAAATATTATCCTATTGTAATCTAAATTGCATGCTAAAGCATAATTGAAATCAAAACAGGTATTAGAACAAGAAATAATTAAATATGAATTTGAATCAGCAGTAGTTATACTTACTTGTTCAACATTATCTATTGAAGAATTACTTATTTGATTAGAATCTGCTTTTATTAAGTTTAAATCAAAGTTTTGAAGAAAAGGATTGCCATTATTATCAAAAGATCTACGCCAAACTAAACTACATTTTGCATTTTCATTAGAGTCTAAAAAGAAATAATCATCCAAAGATTTGTAAATTAAAGTGTTGTAAAAATTATTATCATAATAAAAATTATCCACATCAAATACATATTCTCTTGAAAAACTGTTCTGATCATATGCATTCTGCAAATTCACATATCCCCAGCCAGTATACCTGTCCCAACTTACAGCATTAACATCATCTGCACTATTAATTAACAAAGCCTTGACCTCTAAAGGTGTTAAACCTAATTGAGACAAAAGAGCAGCACTTGCAGTTACATGAGGAGTAGATGCACTTGTTCCATCCCAATAATCCCAAGAAGAATATCCTTCTGAAAATATATCTTGGCCCGGAGCAGTTAAATCTGGCTTTTTTCTATCATCATCAGTAGGGCCTTGAGATGAAAACCAAGTATAAGTATCATCATTTCTGTTGTTTGTGTCATTATCATTTACTGCGCCAACACACAAAATATTGTAACCAGAGCAATCATCAGAAATTGAATAACCATTTAATGTGCAATGCCCAGAATTGCCTGCTGCAAACATAAACAAAGCATCTGTACCAGCAGTTGCAAAACTATAATCCAAATAATCCCAGGATATAGCATTATCACCATTACCATCTGCATTCACAAAAGGATTACGAATACAGGTATTTGGATCATATTTAGCAGAGCCCCAAGAATTATTAATATAGTTAGCACCATTTGCAACTACCCAACCAAAAACAGTTTCAAAATTTACACCTACTGGAACACTGCCAGAACTATCAAATATCTTTGCAGAAACAAGATTAGCATCATAAGCCACTCCATTATAATCAGGGTCTAAAGATGGTCTGCCAGCTAAAATACTAGATACCAAACAACCATGTTCAAGAGTATGGCATTCCTCATTTATATCATCTGCGAAATCTACTGCTACAGAAATTTTGTTAGTTAAAGCATCAGAAGAATAAGAGATTCCTGAATCAATAACACCTATTTTGAGATTCTGGCCTGTAAATCCTTTAGTCCAAATATAGTCTGCTTTTATTGAAGGCACAGAATATATCTGGAATGGTTGTATTAAAGAATTGTTAATATCTGCCATTACTTTTATTTCTGGATTTTTCCTAACCAAATCATTATATTCATAGTCATTAACAAATTCATAATTTCCTTTTGGATTCTGAGAATCATAATTTGATGTAATTAATGATTCATAAGGGGTGGTTTGTGGCACAAAAACTAGCTTAGTAGAAAACACAAAAGAAAAGAGTAATAAGAAACAAACACAAAGAACAAATATCTGCTTGAACATATTAATTATAAATAATATAGGTATATTTAAATGGTATTATATAGCAAATTACAATCCAAACTTATAATACAATACAAGCCCAGCAACTAAAATTATTGCAACAATCACAAAAAGGTAATTGTAATTTGATACACTGTGCCCAAAATAAATAGTTTGCGAATCGTATTGCTTCTCTGTTTTGTCTTTGTCATTTGCAAATAAAGAAACATCAAAGGTAACAATCAGCTCTTTGTCTGACATTACTTTATATGAAAGAGTTTTAGTCTCGAAAGGTTTTAAAGTTAATTCGTATCTTTCATCTTGATTAAATTTACTTAACCCATCTATCATTAAAACAGCTTGCTTGTTTTTATCACTATCATTCAATATTGTTAAACTTAGATTCCCTTGCTGATTTATGTCCATATATTTATTGGGAATATTTAAAGTAACAAAGATCTCATCTAAATACACCCGGGCATTAGATATTAATGCATTTGAAAATTCATTAAAAACATAGCCGTTTACAGAATAGCTTACTATTGCAGGAGATACAGTAAAAGACTTGCCTGTTAAAGGAACAACATTATACTCCAAAGAGATAGATTCATTTGGGCTTAATTTCTTTGTCAATGAAGGGGTTCCATTTTTTAACTTAAACCATTTAGTAAATATTTCATTATCATAAAATAAAAATACTTCTGCTTGGCCATAACCTGCATTCTTAAGTGTAACTTGTATTGGTATTTTTTCATTTATTTTATAATTTTCACTTAAAAAAGACTTGCTAAAACTATCTTCTCCAAAATAGGGGATTTTATATGTGCCAATTTCCGAATCGCTATAAAGTTCAATTTTATCTTTTGCACTTCCACACAAATACAAATCTATTTTTCCTTTTTTAACAGACTCCAAAGGAATAAACAAATAATTATCTTGGCTATCGGAAACATAATGCCTATGATTTATATTGAAACCAAAAAGATTTCTGTTGTAAACTATGCCCAAATCTGATTGTACAAAAACGAAATCATCACTATTTTCAGTTTCTTTCAAATGCAAAAGGAGACCTAAAATTCCAGGGGTATTCTTTAAGGTGTCTTTCTCTAATGCAGATAGATTTAAAGAAAAACAAGAATCTGAACCCACAAGTTTCAGAGGAGTATTCAGGTCTGAAAACTTATATGCTTTTCCTGGAAAGGACAAAGCAAAACTAAAACACAACAAAAAAATAGTACAAACAACAAAAATAAGACACTTATTCATTACAATCCCCTCTTTAGTCCCAATCTACTACTTATATATATTGCCTAAACTATTTAAATATATCCTAGTAACATACAGAATTAGGGTATCTTGTGTGTATTCTTTATCCCTATTTTCTCTTTATTCCATTTGAAAAGAATCCATTTAAGCTTCTTCATATCCCTTTGTTTGTTTCCGTAAAGACTAACCTCACAAACGAGAGGCACAAATTTTTTTTGACCTAAACTGGCCAAAATTGTGTAGTACAATTGGTTTGTTTCTTGGACAAAAAGATTGTCTAAAATCTTCGCATCAGGATATTTTCTTTTCTTCATTCTTTGCTTCAATTTTTGCTCAGACAAATGTAAAATAAATATATAATCCAATTGGAACTTGAATCTGTGTAGGCAATAAGGAAAAATCAATCCTTCTAAAATAAAATCTTGTTTGTGTGCAAGCTTTTTGTTTGTTTGTTTTGCAAATCTGCATAGATCTACATCTTTTAATTTTAGGCCATATTCTTTTACTATTTTATAATTTGTTTTTGTTAAAAAATCTTTATCACTATATACTTTATAATTCAATTTTTTTGCTAAAGAAATTGACAGCGTAGATTTGCCAGTACAGGGTATTCCAGTAATAAGAATTTTCATATTATTATCACTACAATTTAATATAACAAACATTTATCATTCTGCAAACTATTCACATTCTTCAAGTTTTTTAATTATTATCTGAAGGTTGTTTATCTTTTTTCATCATAATTCCCTTTTTTATTTGTACAGTTCATAATCTCTAACTATATATATAATATTGATTGATAAAGATTACTGTCATACTTGTGAAAATATCTATACCATTAAATAATCCTATTATTTAAAATGACATAAAAGAGTTCTTTCATTACCAGTATTTGCAAATAACCAGAACACCTTTAAATATTTTGAATATGGTTCAAGTATTTTTTTTATTTTTTCTGTCCTTTGATCAATATACTTCTTATTATCTCTATTAAATTTCAAAGTAAAAATCATTTGTGTTCCTTTAATATTTAGTTTTAATATACTTTTGAGAACTTCTTCTGGGTCTCTATTAATATCACAAATTATAATATTTGGTTTATATTTATTTAACACCTCAATCACATCTTCTAGTTTTTGTTTAAGATGAATTATATTTTGACCCGACACTAAAACTTCTGCAGGATCTACAGCGACAACTTTTTTTGCAATTGGTTTTAAGTACTCGCACCACCCGCCAGGTGCTGCTCCTAAATCAAAAACTAACTTGCCTTTAAAATCTATTTTTGTTTGAATAATAATTTCTTTTATTTTATAATAGGCTCGAGATGTGTGTTTTTGTTCTTCTGGTTTTCTATAAATCACATTCTTTAATATACTATAATGATATTCTTTATCCAATTGTACAATATTTAAAATATAATCAAATTTTGTGGGACTTAAAGCAAACCCCTTTTCATCCAACAAAGATAAAAATGATGTTTGAAAAGTATTTGGATAGGCGACAAGTCTGATAGTTTTTTCTTTTATCATTAACAGTATCTCAGAACTATCTTTTGTACTGTTGGTTATTGGGAAAACACGTTCGATATATCTTAGAGGTATAGGATTTGTTTTTACAATTTCATCAAACTGTTTCAAATCACAATTAACTTTAATTAAGTCCTTTGTGACTATATTTGTTTCTAAGCTTAATACTTGAAAAAAGAGAATAAATCTATCGTGTAAATCCTTGCTAATATTTAAATATAAAAGATTGGGTTCCATAATATTATCCTTAAACAAATTATTTTCAATGTGATATTATTGTTGCAAACAATAAATGTATTGTATGGTTAAATTTGAAACTTTGGTTTTTTTGCAGGTCTAACAAATCTCTTTCCACACATTAAGCATCACATATACAATTCCAGATCTTTATCTTGCTGATTCTTTTTTTCTGAGAAGTTTTTAGACATTTGATGCAGATCTAAATCATATTTGTTTGGTTGAGATTTTCTCTCTCTCACTTTAAAAAAAACAGGAAACTTAACGCTTGAACCAACAAGCAAAGCTTCACCAACATCCAATCCAGTAATAAGTTTTACACTGTTACTGTCAAGACCTTCTGATGATTCAGAAATGTGTTGCAAATCATTTGGATTTATTACTCTCAACAAAAGATGAGTATTACATTGACTCAAAACAGTTGTTGACAAATTAATTGGTCTTTGAGAAACCAAACACAAACATGCACCAAACTTTCTTCCTTCTCTTGCAATTGTTTCAAATATGTGCCTGGATTTCATATATTCTTCAGAACCAGACTGAGGAATAAACTGATGTGCTTCTTCAAGAATTATTAAAAGGGGACTGATTTTATCTTCTCTACGCAATTCAAAAAGTTTGTTTGAAATGTATGCTACAATAAGTTGCTTGCGTTGCATATTCAAAACATTTGATAAATCAATAATTGTTAATTTTCCTTGTTCAACAATTTTAAATATATCAAAAGTGCTTGTTTTTGCAAAAATATTTTGTGATTCTGCTAAATTCAACCAACCAAGCAAAGGCTCTTTAACATTTGCTTTCAATTGGGATTCTTCAACATATTGCATTAAATCCTTTAAATCAAAAACTCTTTTTTCATCTGTTTCTCTAAACCCTCTCAATATCTGAAGCAATTCTCTTTGCTGTGTTTCGCTTATATTTCCTAGGAATTTGAAGAGAAGAGAATCATTGAGACTGTGAAGAGCAAATTTCATTTGAGATGCATCAAAATATCTAGTTTTATTATGATAACTTACATATTCATTGGTTGCTGGTTCTGCAAAACTTTTATATTCGCCATGAACATCAAACAAAACAATTCCCAAACCTTTTTCTTTGGGTAGATCTAAAAGTTCTTCCAGTAAAATTGATACTGCATACGTTTTTCCTGCACCACTCATAGCCAATATAGCTAAATGCTTTTGTAAAAGCTTTGACAAATCTATTTTTACTTTAACTTTCTTTGTGTTTTCAGCTTCTATATCTCCTAAATACAAACCCTCTTCTGTGAAGCCTAAAAAGGTTACAATCTCCTCTGAATTAGCAAAATGTACCAAAGCACCAGAAAATGGAGGGTTTTGCACTCTTGTTCCTCTTTTATCTTTTATAGTTCCTAAAAGCTCAACTTCGACCAAAGTTTTGTGCCATTCTTCTGTTGGAAACTTCCCTTTAAGGGTATCAAAATCAGTGTGGAGCTGCTCAAAAAACGGGTTAACCCTAAAGATACCTGTAATCAAACCAAAAATAGGTTCTAAATGATCAATAGAAACAAACTGGCCAGCTTTTATTATTACATCATCATTTAATTGAAAATATGCTTTATCTATGCTTGGTGTCCCTTGATAGCTCAAAATTGTGCCTATTGCGTCTTTAACCATAATATCACTATGTACAAAACAATTTAAATTAACATAATAAATGATAATGCTCTACTGCCATTATTTTTTGTAGTACCCATTCTCCTAATCTTTGCTTTTTCTGTGAAGACTTACAAATAACTGAAATATAATTTCTTGTTCTCCCCAAATAATTCCCTTTTCCATCAATATCATTAAAATAAACTTCTACTTTCTTGGCAACATATGTTTTTAATACTCTTTTTGATTCTTGCCTTGCTATTGTACTTAATATTGCTGATCTTTCTTTTTTTATTTCTGTTGGCAATTGTTTTAATTTTTGTGCTTCTGTAAAAGACATTGGCCAAAATTGCGAAACATTATTTATCAAAATATCATATCTCTTTGAAAACACCTTTGTTTTGTTGAAGTCCTTTTTTGTTTCATTAGGAAAACCAACAATAGTATCTGTTGCAATAGTTAATTCGTTATAGGAAAAATTATTTCTTAAATCTGTAAAGATCTTATTGACAACTTTTTCAGTATATGATCTTTTCATCAATTTTAAAACCTTGTTCGATGCACTTTGAATTGGAATGTGTAAAAATCTATAAAACGCTTTTGTTTTTTTAAAGAAATCACACAATTGCAAAAGATACTTTTGCAAGAGCCAAGGATTAGACATTCCAAATCTAAACATTGCCTTGCCTTTAAATCTAGTTTCAATTGCATTTAGCAAATCCATATAGTTTAAGGCGAGATCTTTACCATAAGCTGCGTTATCTTCAGAACTCAGCCAAATTTCTTTTGCTCCACTTTTTATGTAATAATCTATTCTGTTTATAATGTTTGACAAGGGGTAACTATAGAACAAAGGTTTTGCATACCTTGTTTTGCAAAAAGTACATTTGCCCAAACAACCAATTAATGGCTGTACAATAGCAATAGTTTTAAAATCGCACAAAAGATTTGTTTTATCCAAGAATTTTGGTTCTAACAAATGCACTGGCTTATTTGTTTTCAAAATTTTATCACAAACACTAACTATTGAATCAATATTGTATGAATTAACCATGGAAAACTTGTAAAAGTTTTTAGTGAAGATTTTGTCGCAGGGCAAACAACCGAGAATAATTATTTTGTTCTTTTTGAGGGCCAATTTTAGAATGTAATCTTTTATTTTACTTACAGTTGGCCCCTTTACTGTACAGGTATTAACAAGAACAAAATTTGCATTTTTCAAATCAGTTTCCTTGTAACCAGAACAAATCAATAATTTCTTTACAAAACCAGAATCTGCAATATTTGAAGCACAACCATAGGTTTTAATAAAAAAGGTTTTTGGGGTTCTCATAAACAAGACCATTAAATATTTTTTTTCATTCTTTTAGATAATTTCTTGACAAATCTTTTTGCGGGTTTTTTTATAGTTTTATACATGTGTTTTAATCTTCTATTATGTTTTGTTACAATTCTTATAGACTTAATCATCTTTGACAAAGATTGTATAAAATAAGTGTGCAAAGTCCAGACCTTTGTTTTTGTAGACACTAAGTAAACACCAGTAAACGCAACCCAAATCCAAATATTAAAAATTCTCTCCAAAATTGCAACAGTTAGCGCAACTTCTTTATTTATATTCGCTGTTTCTGCCAGATATACAAATGAGAATTCAAAGGCCCCTATTCCTCCTGGCAAAGAAGACGAACTTCCAACAAAATTAGCAATACCCCAAATTCCAAAAGCAATCCAAAAATTTACATCAAGACCAAAAAATAAAAACAAAAGATAAACCTTTAGTGCGCCAATAAAATATTTTACTAAAGATAGAAAAAAACCTAAAATAATAGCTGATTTATTTAATTTCAAAAACTCAATTAAAGAATCTTTTATTTTTGCTTTCATATTAGAAAAATAATCAACAGCTTTTCTCAAAACAGAGCTTTTAATCAAATATGTTCTAGTTTCATAAAATGAAAACCCAAAATAAACTATTCCAACAATACCTATTAAAACTAAAACTATTTCTAAACCAACATCTGCTCTCGGAAAAACAAATAATGCAGCAATGGCAAAAAGCAAAGTGAAAAACGCTTCATAAAAGGAGTCTATAACAACCAAAAAAGCAGTATTTTTAAGTTTGGTTCTGAAAAAATGCATAGATAATAGAAATCTATAATACATTCCCAAAGGTTTTGGGGGGATTGTATTCGCAACAGTAGTTACAGAAACATAATCAAATATCATAGAACATTTACCAGTTCGCATCAATAATTTATATCTTATCCAACACAAAACATGTTCTATTATCGACAACAAAAGTAATAACAGCAAGGCCCATACATTTAACTGTTTCAAAGATTTGAAAAATAGTTTCAGATCTAAATTAATTACTAAAATAATAATTAGAACAATAGTTAAAACTACAAAAAGCATTGTCCGCCAATATGAAAAAAGAGGACTATTTCTTAAAAATAATGCGATCTTTTGAAATGCAGGGTTATCTTTTATTTTCTTTTTAAATTCCATTTTGATCAACCGAAAAGCAGTTTTATTTTATATGGGGATATGATTGAAAGACTATCAAAAGCAGTACCAAAATCTAATGCAAAATTTTTAAAACTCATTTTGTGAATCATTTCGTTCTTTTTTTCTTTAGACAAAGACCAAAATAGTTTTCCTTGTTTTTCATATTTATGTAATTCTTCATCAAAATTCTTTGTTAAAAAAACATAGCTTACATTCTTCTTTGTCATTAGTTCGTGGCAAAACTTTCCTGTGAGCTGTACAAATCTAAGCTTTAATGTTAAATTATAAAAATTTAGGTTATTTGCTGTTAATGCAGATGCCCCGCTCAAATATACATTTTTGTTAAAGAGAATTCTGTCTTTCTTGAAAAAGGGAATTAAAAAACCTCTTTTATAAATAATTTTTAATTCGTTTTCAAACATAAAATCAGATAAATCCTTTTCTGGATTTTCTGAAACAACACACAATTCTGCAACTCTATCTGAATAATTAACAACCCAAATATAGCCAGTTTCCAAAAATTTAAGTGTTAATTTTCCTTTTTCTGATTTTCTTTCAACAGTTGCCTTTATACATTTTTTTGTTAATGATTCAAAAACAGTTTTAGCCAAACTAATATCATCAATACCTACAACATACTTTGATTTTATTAAGGTCCCATGCTCACCGTGTTGAATAAATATATTTTCATTATTTTTATCTATAAATGTTGCATTTTCATATATTTTACAATCTTTACTAATGCTCTTGAAAAGATCGTTTTTATATGTTGACATATTTACTAATATTGTATTTGTTTGAGTTTCAAAAACATTGCCAAAAAGGTCTATTACTTCCATCGATATAATTCGAGTCAGCAATCCTTTTTGAAAATCAAAGCCCAACTCTTTAAATTGTTCTGGGTTTACCAATTCACAATCAGATTTATAATCAAATCTCTGTTTAGACAAAAATGTTATTGGCCAACCATGATCTTTTAAATAGCGTCCCAAAATCAGTGCGTCCAAATCATTGCCAATTATCAAAAAGCTCATATATTCACCCAACTGTACAAATATATAAAAAATGCTAATATTTATAAAGAGAAAGTGACAATATATTTTTAACTATTTATATATAAGGATCGATTAGATGATCACAATAGATGCAAAACGGACTCATCCAGGGTTCATCCTCAGACTTGCCCTTTCTCTGGCAATTCTTGAAAAGAAACCCATAACTATTACTAATATACGGGTGGAAAATGAAAAACCAGGACTAACTTATGAAGACTTCATATACTGCAAAATATTTGAACAGATTGCAGGTACAGAAGTTAAAGGAATAGAAAAAGGATCAACAGAAATGGTTTTTGAGCCAAAGACTATCAGATCTGCACAGCAAATAAACTTTAAATTTCCAGCATTAGTTACTGTTATGCTCCCTAGTCTTTTGCTTCTTTATCATCAAACAACACAGAAAATAAGTCTATCTGGTCCAACAAACTATAATGACAAAATTAGCACAGATTATTTTCAAAACATTGTTGTCGAACTGTTACACAAAGTAGGAATATACGCAAAATTAGATATCACAAAAAGAGGATATGGTGATGATACTGGAAAAATAAGTCTTTATACAAAAGAGCCAACCCATGTAAAATGTTTGGAATTAAAAGAAAAAGGCGATTTGATGCATTCTTTTGTATTAATACATTCTTATGGTCACAGTGAAATAATAAATAATTATATTATTGATGGAATAAAAAATGCATTAATTCAGAAAAATATTAATATTAATGAATACAAAAGTGAATTTGTGGAAAATAGAGAAAAACGCAAAGGATATGGCGCCGATGCAATATTAATATATGAAAATACAATATTAGGAACAAATGTTTGTTCTACAACGAAACAGCCAAGCCAGTTAGGAAAAGAATTAGGAGACAAAATTGCAAGCACAATTTCAAGAGACACACCATTAGATACTCATGCAGGCAATATAATTATTCCTTTTCTCGCTTATCACAAACAAAAATGTACAATTGTTTATCCTAAAAAGGATGAATATATGGACGATTGTCTTTATGTTTGTGAAACAATTTTAGGAACTAAATACAAAAAAGAAGAAAGAGAAAAAGACATTCTTTTAGAACTTAACCCATAACCAAGCTTTTTTTTCTTTTCAAAAAGAAAAAAATCTACGGTATATCAAAAAAAGAAAATACCGCATTGCTATAAGCGATTGCATAGCAAATATATGCGAAAGTATACTAAAAAAATATTGAAAATTATATTATTTTTGTTTGCAAAGCAATGTGTATTGCAGAATGCAATCCACTAGTTTTTGGCATACCGCGTGTCAGAAAGGCTTTGACTTGTGTCAAAATGGCTGTGAGCTTTTGACATTTTGTATAAAATTCTTGACAGAGTCTTGAATTTTCTACACTCTGACATTTTGTAAGGAATTCCTGCTAGTGCTTGGAATTTCATACACTGCCTTTTTTCTAAAACGGCTTGTGCCAAGGTAGCTCAGTTGGTTTAGAGCGCCAGACTCATAATATTTATTATGGAAATTATGAGTGATGAAACCTTTGCATTGATTTGTAAAGGTTAATGATTATATAGATTTCTCATATGGGAAATCTGGAGGTCGCGGGTTCAAGTCCCGCCTTTGGCATTTAAATGGCTCACGAAGTGAGAGCTTTAAATGTGTGTGTTTGAGATTTTGTGAAAATCTTAAACTCCGCATTTTTAAAAAATACTTTCAAAATAAGACTTTAATAACAATAGTTATTTGTCTTTTAAGATAAAAATATATTTTTCTTTCTGAAGAATAAACAGCTCTTTTGCATCTTTTTTATACATATTACACGAATCATTATAATCTATTCGTCCTTTGTAATTGTAGCCTTCACTTTCAAATTGAGAATGCATTTGCAATGCTATTGTACCTGCAGATATTTGGTCTCCAGAATCTATAATTAACAATTTTTTTGAATCAAACCAAATCAAACCATATTTGTCAGATATTGTGTTTGAATATTCAACAGGAATATTTGCTTTTGTATAGGCATCAAATATTTGATTGAAAGAATCAAATGATTTGTCTTGCAAAACGTCAAAATAAATAATTGTTTTTTTCTGAGTTTCAATACTGCTATCTGCTTTTGCAAATTCTTGTGCGATAGTATCGTCCGAAACAGTAGATTGAAGACAACCAGAAAACAAAACTTAAAATAAAAAAAGACAGCAAAAGGACAAATCCCCATTTGAGCATAAAATCACCTATAAAATAACTAAGTAATCTTTAAATATCTTTTCATTATATTGGGTGATCTTTAATGATATTTAAATGCTTTTTTAGTATAATGGTTCTCGTTCTTTTTATTTCGTTTAATATTGTAGTGTTAACTGCTAATGTAAATGGCGAGGATCAAAACGTTATATGCAAATCAGAAGATATAATAAACCAAGAAATTAGTGCATGTAAAGAGAAAAACGGAACTTATGATATTTCCTATGATTCTTATAAATGTAAAATAATTAATTGTAAAATACTGGCTACTCCTGTGCCAGTTACCCCTAGTTGTCCTAGCGAAGATGCAAAAACAGAAATAATAAAAAAATGTGAATCAGCAAACATGAGTTACAAATTATATAAAGATAATTATGGTTGTGAACAAATCAATTGTGTTCAAACAACAACATGTCCTGATGTTTCATCATCAATTGCCAAATGTAAAGAAAGTGGATTAGATTATAAAGTTGGTTATGATGATAAACAATGTCAAATAATTAGTTGTATTGAAAAACCTATTTGCCAAACAAGTGATACTATTAACGCAAAGATAAATGATTGTGTAAAAATGGTATGAGCTATTGCAACAGCATATACTACAACCCCACAGGAGGATGTACAAACAACTAATCCTCAAGTGTCAGAGCCTACAAAACCAGAGAACACAAATGCAACTCCTGGATTCTTCGGAAAAATAAGAAATTTCTTTGTAAGCCTGTTTAGTTAGGATTTTTCCTAACTTCTTTTTTATTTTTTTACAAATCCCTGCACACAAGAATTGTTGTCTTGTACAGAAAATAAATTCTTAAAATCAAATCTATCTAGCCTTTTTATCATATCTTTTGGATTTATTTTTTTAGAATGGAAAACCAGAATATTTTTAGACCAAGCTTCAATTTGCGAATCTTCTTTATTATATTTCCATTCCAAAAGCTCACATTTAGGTATTGATTTTCTAACAAATTCATTGAAGATTTTGTTTTTTGAAAATCTTTGTAAAATCGTTTGAATATTTTTATCAATTTGAAAACCAATAATTAAAAAATCTCCTTTTGAAATTAGCCTATCAAATATATTAAAGATTTTATTTTCTTTAAAATTTCCAATTGTGTTTCCTAACATAATATGTACTTTGGGTTTATTTGTTACTTTAATGTACTCTGGTTTTACATCCTGAAACAAACCAGCTATTCCTAAGAAATTTATTTCATATTTCTTGTTTTCTAAATCCAAATTGTGTAGGGATTGAACAAAACCATCTATAAACTGCTTTTGAACATCAATTCCAATAATATCTACTTTCTTTTTTTCTTTGAGTACATTGTTAACTAGAACTAATTCAGTATCGCCAGTACCTAAACCATAAAAAACCATTGTTTTATCTTTCAGGTACTTGTTTATTTTGAGTTTATTTTCAACTAATAAAACCAATTCTGAATAAATTGTAAAATAAGGGTTCGAATATGCAGTTAATTGATACCATAAACTAGGATTGCTAAACCAGTGTTCACTATTAATGTATCCTTTCCTTACATCATCATACAGCATATCTTTCAACTGTAAATTACTCGTTATCTGAATTATTTTTGAATTTAACATTTAATCACTATCTTGTTGCGATATACCCGCTAACTGTTTGTAGTAATTCTTTTGCTTTTTTATTGGTTTCAAAATGTTTTCTTACTGGATCAATTAATTGATCAACATACTTAGCAGTTGTTTGTTTTAAATCCATAGGGTGTAGTTTTCCGGCAACAAATGTTTTTTCTAATTCCTTATAAGAATCAAATGAAACATTACCCCCAAATTTTTCTGGTCTTTCAACATCAAATGTTTTGTACTTTTCAAATATTATGTATTTACAATATTCCAAAATAGGATTATCTTCTACTTGTTTTTCAGGGCAATATGCTTTGTTAAATTTATTAATAATATCTTTTTGAGTATCTGTCATAAATATCGCAGAATCAGGATTTGATTTAGACATTTTTATCGTAATTACTCTATCAACACCTTGTACTTCTGTTTTTGGGGGGTTTAAACCCATTAACATATGATGACTCACAACAACTGGTGGTTTGAAATTCATTTTTGGTGCAATTTCTCTAACCAGCATATTTACTTTTCTTTGATCCATTCCTAATTGTGTAATATCTACTTTCAATTGAAAAACATCTGATGCTTGCATACATGGATAAAATACTTGTGCTGCAGATAAAGTTTCTTGTTCACTTCTCCCCATTATTTGTGCACATCTAATAATTCTTGGCACAGTTGTATTTGTTCCAATTTTAATTGTTCTAAGCCAATAATCTTGATCCATATTTTTTGAGGCCCATAAAAATTCAACATTTTTCAAATTCATTCCACAAGCTTTCCAAACTTCAATAAAATAATTCCCCACAGTTTGGATTTTTTCTAAATCTCTACCCAATTTATTGTTCATTAAAGCGAACCAATCAGCTACCCAGAATTTAAAATGAATTCCTGTACTTGTTAATTTGTTTACATTTACTGCTCTCAATAATCCTTGGGCAATATGTATTTTTCCAGATGGTTCAAAACCATCATATGCTATTGGGTGTTCTTTTGTTTCAAACAATTGCCTTAATTCTGGTTCTGTAATAATCTCTTCTCCCACCTGCTTAACTAAATTTACTTTCTGTTCAATATCCATTATATCACCAATTAACTGTAATTATATAGATATAGGGAAAACTTTTAAAAGCTTGTAACCTACTTAATATATGGAAATATCCACTTTATTAATTGTACTTATTGTATGCATTTTTGCCTTATTTCTAGGTCTAATTATAGGCTATTTGCTTCTGAAAAGAAGCTTTGACAAAAAACTAGACCTAATATTAAAAACTGAAAGAGAAGATGCAATTAAAAGATCAAGATCTTCTCTTACTGGGCTGTTTAGTGAGCAATTAAGCCCTTATTTTCCTGACTTCCCTTATAGTCCAACAGAATGTAAGTTTTTGGGCAAGCCTGTTGATTTTGTTATATTCAAAGGTGCTGATGAAAACAATATTAAAGAGGTTGTTTTTTTGGAGATAAAAAGTGGAGAAAGCAAATTAAATAAACAGGAAAAGAATCTCAAAGAAACTATTCTAAACAAAAAAGTAAAATGGGATGAATATAAGGTTCAAAACAACCAAACCAGATAATTAAATTAAGAAACCCAAATTAACAAACTCCAATAAAATAAAGCTTGCAATAATCCCTAATGCAATAAATGGACCAAATACTGGCAGGTTTCTGTAAACAAAAAGCTTTGCATTTTTAGGCAGTAGTTTTTTTAATTGTAAGTATTGCTTCTGCTCTAAAGGATACATCTCTATTGCACTTATTTTTCCTACTTTCACATATTTATTACTCAACGATTTCATATCTACTAAATCATCATTTAATAATTTTGCAATTGATATTTCTTTTTTATAAAATTTTTGCATAATTGTATCTTTCAATAATAAAGAGGTAAATGCAAAAAATGAAAACACGAAAATTATTAGGGCTAGATACCAAAGACTAAATATCAAAAACAAACCGCCCAATATTAATGCTAAAACAAAAGAAATAATTGTTGAATACCAGACCTCTTTTGTTGGCCTTCTCAATAACAAAACTAAATAGTAAAGGCCATAAAATAAAATTGCTAAAAGCGAACTAAGAACCAAAACAATTAACAAAAATGGCATATTATTGTAAAATGGAAAATATAAAGCTAAACCGCTAAAGAATTTAATGTCTCCGCCACCTATTTTCCCAAATCTATAAAATATGTATCCTATTCCAAAAACAATAACAAATTGAACAAATGCCCACAATACATTTGGTGAAAAGAAAGCCAAAATTGCCCCTATAACTATAAAAGGCCAGTTTAACCAGTCATAAATGTATCCTTTCTTATAATCAGTATATGCAGCAATCAATGCGCTAATAATTACAATTGCTATTTTAATTTCGATTAACATAAACATCAATACAATAATTTACTTTATCTTAAACTTCCTCTTCATCTTTTTCTGCATTTGTTTTTGCACAACTTTCTGCAGGTCTTCTTGCTTTAAGTCTTCTGGATTCTTGCCCTTCATCTTTTCAAAGGTCTCTTTCATCATATTGTACTGTTTTATTAATAAACGTACATCCTCGAGCTTTGTGCCAGAACCTTTTGCAATTCTTTGCATTCTACTAGTGTTCAAACAATCAGGGTGGTTTTTCTCATAAGGCGTCATTGAATCAATCATTACACTAAAGCCTTTTATTTTGCCTTCTGCTAAACCAGCAGCATCATCAGGAATTGCTTTGCCAAAACCCAACATTTTGGCAATTTTTGTTATACCGCCCATTTTGTTTGCAATTTTTAATTGCTTTTTGTAAACATTAAAATTAAATTCTTCAATATCTTCAGGATTCATTTCTGCTTCCTGAACCTTGTCTAACAAGCCTTGTAAATCAGGATAACCCATTATTTGAGACAAATACCTTGTTGAATCAAATTGTTGTAAATCTTCAATCTTTTCGCCATTACCAATAAAAAAAACAGGGCATTTCAAATAAGCGCAAGCAGCTAATGCACCACCACCTTTAGCGGAACCATCCATTTTTGTTATTATAATTCCATTTAATCCTACAATTTCATTAAACTCTTTTGCCTGCTTTAATGCAATTTGACCAATATCTGCAGACAAAACCAAAAAAGACATATCTGGTTTTAACTCCTCCTTTATCTGCTTTAGTTCCTTTGATAATTCACTATTCAATGCGTCTCTACCAGCACTATCAACAATTATTATATCTCTATCTTTAAAATGTTGCCTGCCTAGTTTTACTGTTTCTTGCGCACTTTTTGAAACATTACCAAAGACCTCAAAATCTTTTGCATATTGCTTCAATTGTTCATATGCTGCCATTCTATAAGTATCTGCGCAAATAATTCCTAAACTTAGCTTTTTTCTTTTATAATAATTAGCAATCTTGCCTGTTGTTGTTGTTTTTCCAGAACCAAACAAGCCACATAATAAAATTCTGTGTGGAATTTTGTTAAAATCTACAGGCAAACCAAAGAAACTAGCTAAAAGATCATAAATCCTTTTAATCAAATATTCTTTAGCTTCAACACCTTCAGGGAACTTTTCTCCTTTAAGCTCTTTAATCTTTTTGGACAGTTCAAAAACCAGAGATATTTCAACATCTGCAATTATTAAGGCCTTTTGTATTTCTTTAGCAGTTTCATCTATAACCTCAGAAGTAACAAAATGCCTCTCGCCAAGCTTATCAAAGATTTCCCTTAATTTATCGCCAAACATATTCATAAAAATCACAATAATTTTCTTAATCTATCTTCTAATTCTTTCTTATCTGGCAAATATAACTTATATTTAGAAATAAATAATTTATTTGATATGCTACCTAAAGCAAATTCAACTAGAACATCATCTTTTTCTGCAGATAAAATAATACCTATTGGTTCATTATCATCAGATACATTCTCTTCCTTTTTAAAATAATTTAAGTACATATTCATTTGACCAACATCTAAATGATCTGCTTTGCCTATTTTCAAATCAATCAACACAAAACATTTTAAGATTCTGTGGTAAAAAACCAAATCAATGTAAAAATGGTCGTTGTTCAATGTTATCCTGTATTGTCTACCAATAAAAGTAAACCCTTTTCCTAATTCTAATAAAAACATTTGTAAATTATCTATAATTTTCTGTTCTAATTCTTTTTCGGAAAAAGCATAATCTTCTGAAATTTTTAAAAACTCTAAAACATGTGGATCTCTAATTATATCTTCTGGTTTTTGTAAAATCAACCCTTGTCTAGACAAATCTAAAACACCTTGTTTGTCTTTGCTCAATGCAATTCTGTGAAATAATGCAGAATTAATCTGCCTTTTTAATTCCCTAACAGACCAATTTTCATTTATACTTTGTTTTTCATAAAAACTTCTTGCTAAATCATCATCTATTATTAAAAGCTCAACATAATGACTCCAAGTCAATTTAGCAGACAGCGTCTGCCATTTTGGATACTTTATGTAGAATGTGCGAATATTCAACAAATTCCTTCTACTAAACCCTTTACCATATTTCTCTTTTAAATCTCTAGACAATGTGTCCAACAAATTACTGCCATATTCTGCTTTTTCATTGCCTTTCTGTTCATATTCTACTATCTTCTTACCTATTTCCCAATAGGTATTAACTAAAGCAATATTTACTTCGTAAAATGCCTTTTTTCTAGCAAAATCTAAAAGATTGCCTATGTTTATAATTAAAGAACTATAATTCGAATTTCTATTTGCTACCCCTTCTGATTTATCTATTAAATCTGTATTCATATTATATATATTAAGGAAAAAGCATTTAAATTGGGCTTAAAGAAAAACAGCAAATATCAAAACCAATAAAAATGCTACGGATAAAACAAGCCCAATAATCGATAATGTTGTTCTTTTTTTAAACAACTGAATAACACAAAAAATAACACTAAAAATAGTTAAAATCAAGCTTAAGAAATTAAAAATTATGAACAAATCCACAAAAGAACCAAAATCCTTTACAGCATTAGGTAAAAAGAACCAAGGTACAAACATACTAATTATTGCAATAATAATAAATACAAATCCAATAACCCCTATTGTTCCAAATTTTTGTTCTTTAAACTTATTTTCCACAAATTACAAACAGCATAAAGCTTTATATTTCTTATTCTTTCTTTGTATTATGCAACAAGTAACTAAAGCATCAGGAAATATAGAACCCTTCAATTCTGATAAGATTTATTACTCTATTTTGAGTGCTGGGGCTTCAAAATCATTAGCAATTGAAACCATCAATATAGTAAAGAAAAAATACTATAAAGGAATTTCAACACAAGAAATCTTGGATGTCGTATTAAAGAATTTGAAAAAAGAAAAAGGTGTTGCACAAAGATATGATTTGAAAAGAGCAATAATGAATTTAGGGCCATCTGGTTTTCCTTTTGAAGAATATTTTGCAAGAATATTAAATAATTATGATTATAATACCAAAGTAAATAATTATATCAAAGGAAAAAGAATTACACATGAAATTGATATTGTTGCAAAAAAACACAATTTATCGTATATGATTGAATGCAAATACCACAACGAAGCAGGGATACAAACAAAATTGCATGTTGCAATGTACACTTATGCAAGATTTTTAGATGTTAGCAAATTTGATGTTCCTTGGTTAGCAACAAATACTAAATGCGTAAACGAAGCAGAAGAATACGCTAAAGGGATTAACCTAAAAATAACTTCCTGGAATTATCCTAAAAGAGAATCTTTAAGAGATCTAATTGAAAAAAAGGATCTGTATCCAATAACCAGCATAAAATACATTGATGAAAAAATAAAAGAAAAATTATTTTCTGCAAATATTGTTCTGGCAAAGGATTTGTTAGGCTACACAACAAAAGAATTAGTTTTACAAACTGGTTTAAAGGAAAAAGAAATAAATACTATACTAAATGAAGTAAAAGAGATTTGTGGAATTAAGTAATTACTTTTTTCCCAATAACCATTTCCAAACAGGCTTAACATAAATTGTTTTTTTGTCTTGTTTTATTATTTGTTCTTGATTATAAGTTAAAATTACTCCTGAATTTAAATTCAAATCTGTTATTGCATTTAACAACCCGTTTACTTCTCTAGATTTATCTTTGTCTGTTAATTCATATGTAACTTGTATGCACTCTTTAACTTTATCATTTTCACAAACCACAAAATCACACTCTAAATCATTCTTGTAATAATATATCTTTCTTCCTGTAGCATATAACTCTAAAAAAATCAAATTTTCTAATTTTAGACCAAAATCTTCTTTTACATCAAAAAGAGAAACATACCCGTTATCTATAAAATACATTTTTTTACCAAAACTCCTAGTTCTCAAAGATTTTCTATATTGGGATAAAGATAAAACTAAAAAATTGTCTTCAAAAACCTGAAAATAATTATATACTTTATTTTTATCTATTTTATAATCAATACTTTTAAAAAATGAATTGTAAGAATTTATTGTAACTTCACTTTTTATATTTTCTCTTATTTTTTTAAGCAATAATTTTATTTCTAATTCGTTAAAATCAGAATTTGTTTTAAGAACATCACTAACACCCAATTCAAAATAAGATGTTAATATATCCTCTTTTTTATTACTTAAAACCACTTCTGGAAACCCACCATATTGAAGATATTCTCTAAATAAATTTATAATCTTAGCATTTGGTTGAATTAACACATCTCTTTTAGTAAACCCCTTAAAATATAAAAAACATTCAAAATTTAAAGGAAGAACTTTTTTCTCAATAAATCTTGCACCCCTCAAAGATCGTGAATTAGCATTTAACATTCTTGAATTTGAGCCAGTTACAAAAACCCTATATTGGTTGTCTACCAAATTTCTAACATATCTTTCCCAATTATCTATATGTTGAATCTCGTCTAAAAGCAAAATTGGTTTTTTATTAGGATGTATAGAATTATAAGTCAACAAAATACTATCTAAATTCTCTGATTTAAAATTAACTAATTTAGGGGCTTCAAAATTAATAAATATAAAATCCTCTTTACTCAAACCTTTTTCAACAAGTAAATCACAAATCTCATATAATAAAGTACTTTTGCCTGCGCGTCTTGGCCCTATTAATAAATAAGATGAATTCCCTGAGACTACATTTATCGCAATATCTCTATTTATAAAATTATTCTTGCCCGTCCAAAATTTACGATATAATTCTAATAAAATATCTTCAAACATATTAATATAACATATTACTAGTATAAATAGTTTCCGCTATTTACGGAAACATACTTAATATAGTTTCCGCTATTTACGGAAATACAAGTCAATGATGCAAATTACATGTATTACCTAAAACAAGACCGGGTTTTAAATAACTTATCCTAATTAATTTAATTTAAATGGATTAAAATTAGTTTTATTATCATAATAATCTTCGTGTTCTTTCTTCTTTAACCAACCAATAACTAAATAAGTTACAGGAGTTAATATTGTTTCTAATAAAACTTTCAAAAACCAGCCAAATAAAATAGATATCAATAAAATGTTGTTTGGAATAACGCCATATAAAGCAATAGAATAAAATAATATTGTATTTGCACCCTCACCAAATATTGTAGAACCTATTGTTCTTGTCCACAAATATTTTCCTTTTGTCCAAATTTTCATTTTTGCTAAAACAAAATCATTTAATATTCCGCCAACCCAAACAGCAATCCAGCCACCAATTAATATTCTTGGTACTTGCCCTAATACAATTTTGTATGCTTCATTAGCACCAAAACCGGGTGCAGGACTTAAAATGGATACTAACCAATAAACTAATCCTGCTAAAACAGATGCAAAAAACACATATCAAACTACTTTTCTTGCTTGTGCATAACCATAAACTTCAGTAAGTACATCTGAAATAATATAAGTTATTGGAAAATACAAAACAGTAACAGAAACAATAAAAGGGCCCTATGCAATTAATTTTGTTGCAGTAACATCTGAAATTAATTGAAATACAATATATAATATTGTAAACAATCCCAAATATTTGTAAGCTCTATTTTGCATAATAAAATACTTCCAACAGGTTTATATAACTTGCTCTAAGAACTCTTTATCAAAAAATGCAATGTCTTTGTATTCTTGTCCTACGCCTAAGAAAAGAACAGGTTTCTTTAGGCCTAAAGAAATTGAAAGCAAAGTACCGCCTTTTTCATCAACATCTACTTTTGCAAGTATAAACGCATCAAATTGCACATATCTATTAAAAGATTCTGCTTGCATTAATGCTGTTTGCCCTGCAATAGCTTCAGCTACAAATACAATGAAGTCTGGTTTGATAACATTCTTTATTTTTGTTAATTCTTTCATTAAATTTTGTGCATTGTCTTGCCTGCCTGAAGAATCAACTAAAACAAAATCAATATTTTTTGATTTGGCAAATGTTAAAGCATCATATGCAACACTTGCAGGATCCCTGCCATACTTGCCCTTTATTATAGGCACCTGCAATTTGTTTGCATGCCCTTCTAACTGGTCAATTGCAGCAGCCCTGTAGGTATCTGAAGCACTTAAAACAACAGTTTTTTTATTTTGTTTTAGATAATAAGCAAGTTTTGCGATATTAGTTGTTTTGCCACCACCATTTGTTCCAACAAACAAAATAGTATATGGTTTTTTTGATTGATTAAAAAAAGATTCATCGAGAGCTTTAGGATAGTTTTCAAAAACAATATCTAAAAATAGTTTCTTTAAATATTCTTCTTGATGGGTCTTTGAAACGCCTTCTTTTTTTATTTTTTCTCTTAATGATTTTTTTAATATCTCACATACTTGTAAAGAAACATCACTTTGCAACATAGATAATTCGAACATGTCAATTAAATCATCTATTTCTTTATCACTTAAAGAATATTTATCTGCAAAAACAGCTTTTAATTTAGTAAAAAGGGAAACCTGCGCTTTCTTTTCTTTTTTAATTTCTTTAATAACTTTTGTTTTTTCTTTTATTTTATTAAGTGTTTCAGCAGGTTTCAATTCTGGTTTTATTTCCTCTTTTTTTTCTTCTTTATTAGTTTCTTGGAACAGACCTAACTTCTCAGATAAAGTCTGTAATCCTTTCTTAAGGCTAGCAAACAAAATGAATCACCAAATAACAAAATATCAAACCAATACAGAATTAATAGACAAAATTACTTTATAAATTATCCTGTTTAGCTTGTGATTTTTGTTGTAATTGTGTTAAATATTTGTACAATTGGTTCAAATTTTGCTGAGTTTGTGTTTGTAGTTGATGTAATTTCTTTGCACTGTCTATAGCGGAAGTCTTTCTTTTTTCTAAATTAGAAATAATTTTTTCAGTTGTTCGAAAAATCATTGCTTTTGTTCCTGTATTCACACAAAAATTCTTTGTGTCTTCAATTTTTGCTTTTGCAAAAATACCGTTGCCAAAATTAATAAAAACTTCTTTTCCTTTTGAATCTTTTAACTCTTTCAACGCAAATATTGTTTTATCTGTTTCAAAAATTGCTTGCTCTACTTTTGTTAAATCATTATTTAAATGCTCAAGTTTGTGTTGCTCGTCTTGAAAAAATTTATATGCTTCCTGGGGTGTTAATTGTATTTTCTTAACAATCTTTTGCTTTTGCTGATCCTTAATCTCTTCTGCTTTTTCTTGTGATTTTTCTTCCTCTTTTTTTTTAGATTTCTTTTCTGTTTTCAATTCTTCTTTTATTTCTGTCTTTTTTTCTTTATATTTATTATCTTTTTTCATAAAACCACCTAATTATACAAAATATCTGTTATTCTTATTAATTCATAACCTGTTGTTTTTCTTCCAACTATAATTCCATTATCATTCAGTAGCATTCCATTTGCAATAAAACCATCGCCAAAATTTACTGTTGCAATATTTCCTTTTACTTTGAAAATACTTTCTATCTTTTTAATGTCTTGGGTAGTTGCACTTGGAGCAACAGCAAAACCATTTTTATTAACTAACAAATAACTTCCTATTGCCGGCAATTGCCCTACTTGAAAAGTAATTGCTTTAACACCTAAAAATTCATCAATAACTTTAACTGATTTAGACTTGAATTCTTTACTCAAAACCACTTGTTTCTGATTTGTTGCAAATAGATTGCCAACTGCAAAGTATTGATCCAACAGAAGAACTTCAAAACCATTGGATTCGAAAAATTTAATATCTTCTTCCCCAGAGATTTTAGACAAAATGACTTTATTATTGTATAGCTTTGCAAGCACACCATTTAAATGCGATTCTGCAATATTATGCTTTAAACATTCAACACCCAAAGTTTTTTCTATAACTTTGCATTCAGAAACAGAGACTGAAGTTGGAACTATTGCTTTATCTTTTCCTAAAGCAACATAAATTCCTATGTGTGATGTGTTATTAATATCCAATTTGGCCAGTTCCATTTTAAGACCTACTTTTTAACCTCTTTCTTTCTAGTTTTTATGTCCTCTTTTTTAATTTCTGGTTTCTTTATTTCAGACTTTGTTTCTTGTGATTTATCTTTAGTTACTTCCTTTTTGCTTGTGTCTTCTTTTTTGTTTTCCTTGCTATCTTCCTTTTTATGTTCTTTGTCCTTTTCAGTTTTTTTGCTGCTTGTTTTCGTTTCATCTTTAACATCTCCTTTTTTACCAGATAATAATTCATCTTTTCTCTTTAAATCTTCTGGGGTGTCTAAAAATAAATATGTTTTATTATTTTTTTCAACACCTACCAAAGAAATCTTACTTGGATTATTTACTCGTCCTTTGCTCCATACAAACTCATTTATTTGCATTGAAATAACACATTCTTTGTTTCTAAAATGTTTTTTTAATTCTGCTCTCAAAACAGTCATTGCGTGTTTTGCTTTGTGATTAAAATTTGTTCCTTTGACATTAATTCCAATTGTAACTTTTTTCTCTTTATTTTCCATTTAATCACCTTTATTATCAAATTCGTGACCAAATTCTGTTCTTTTCCATGTTCTTTTTGCTTTGGTATTGTAAAATCGCTTTCCTGCTTTTTGCATTATCCAAACAGGGGCACAGAAAATTCCTTTTCTAGTTTTCTTTCTTACAGTTCTCAAAAATGTTTTCTTTTCTGATGTCTTTTTAGATGACATAAATACCCTCCATTTATTTATGTAACTGTTGTAATTTCTAATTTTTAGAAGAAATTATCAACTGGAACATAGTTTCACTTCCTTTTAATATTAAAATCTCTTGAATCTCTTGCCTGCAATAAAATCTGCTTCAATGTAGAATCATCAACAGGTAATTCTAATTTTCCTCGCTGTGCTGAATTAATTAAAAAATTTGCAACTTGCAAATATCTTTCAATATTAACTAATCTAACATTGTTTAATCTTTCACGCGCTTCTGGATCAAGAACTTTGTACAGAAGAAATTCTATTTTTTTCATCTGCTCAATATCAAGATTTGAAGAATCTTGATTTGCTTGCTGATTTTGTTCTTCAGACAACATCTCACTTCTTGTTTTTTAATTCATTGCTAACTTGTTTTGCAAACTTGTCTAAATATGTTCGTCCTTTTGGAGTGATTTTTCTTCCTCTCTCGGTTTTTGCTAAAAAACCTTCTTTTTCCAAAGTCTGAACGCTCAGCCTTGCACATTTGCCAGAACCTTTTGCAAACTTAGCTGGTTTTGTACCACGTGCCTGTTTGCCCCCAAAATAGCCTCTTAAGATATTTACTCCCAAGGTCTGCTTTGTGTAGTACTTTCTTAGAGTTGCTGCTAATCTAATATACCACCAATCTGGATCTTCTGGTGCCCTTTCTCTTGATCTTCCGGTTTTTATAAAACTTGAAAAGCCAGGACCTTTTACTTTAGTTTTCAGGTCTTCAGCGGTCTTTGCCAACAATTTATCAGTTGGTACGTCATAAACACTAACCATAAAATATCTCCTCAGTTTAAAATATGTAACTCTTTGCAACTTAGAATAAAATAAACTTATTATATAATTATAGAGTAAGGCTTTTAAAAGAATTACGTACATCTCGGCAAATCCTTTATAAACCTTATTGCCTTTATTTTATAGTTTGATTTTAAAGGAAAATTTATTTGTTTAGGTGAGAGAATGTCGGATTTTAAATATGTTTCAGCAAATTCCTGTAAAGAAGGAAGTATAATAGAAATTGAAGGCTTTCCCTGTAAAATCACTAGTGCCGAACATTCTAAACCAGGGAAACACGGTGCTGCAAAAATAAGATTTGTTGGTGTCGATGTTTTTTCTGACAGAAAATACAATTTGGTGGCAGCATCTGGCGATGAATTAAAAACTCCAATTATTGCAAGAGGTAATGCACAAGTTGTTGCTAATTTGGGTTCCACTTACCAATTGATGGATTTAACAACCTACGAAACATTTGAAGCACCAATACCAAAAGAACAAGATCTAGTATCAAAAATAACTAATGGCTGCGAAGTTGAATACATTAGAGATGATGACAAAGTAAGAGTATTAAGAACCAAATAATGTGTTAAGCACGCCAACCAAATAAATAAGCAGGGCCAAGTTTTATCCAACCTAAATAAGGAATATCAAACCAATATTTGGACAAAATATTCTCTTTTTGCAAAGCGTAAGGATACAGGCATTGAACTTTTATTGTTCCTTGAGGTGTTTGTAATGCAAAATCACAATCTGCGTCTAAAACAAAATTAGTATTCTCGTTATCTCCTTTTGTTAAATAAAATGTGCCATCATTTGCTTTTATGCCTAATACTGCTCTGTGAATTATTTCTTTCTTTTGCAAAGGCGAATAATATACAACAACATCACCTTGTTTGTTCAAATCAACAATTGCCCCAGAAACATTTAGATCTTTTATAATAAATTGATTGTTTTGTAGAGTGTAATTTACACTCAAATAGTTATTTAGGGGTTGGCCTTTGATATTTTTATCAATTGTTATATATGTAGTATCGATCGTTTTAGGGCTGCCCAATACTGCAATATCTCCAATTTCCAAATAATGCTGCATTGAACCAGAAACAACAATCATTGCTGCTTGATGTCCACCCAAAATCAATGCAAGAATCTTCAAGATAATATATGCTAAAACAAATGCGTAAATTAAAAAAATTAAGAAGTTAAAATACTTATTAGTGATGTTATTTTTTTCTAAATATTTAACAAACAAGTCATAAGGATAAAATGGATCTAAATATTTCCAATTCCATTTAAATTTAGTTTTAGACATGCAAACCTTCCAAAATCAAAGATCTTTTTTTTGGTGTTTCTTTTTCTTTGGTTGTTCTTCTGTTTCTTTTTTAGGCTCTGATTTTATTTCTTCTTTTTCTTGATTCCTCTTTACAAAAGAAGAACTGTGTAGATTGGTATCCTTAGGAATCTCTTTTAACATCCCTTCTTTAAAAGAGGTAATTTCTTTTTGTAATTCATCAACACTCTTTAGCAAAACTTCACGAGGATTTGCATTTTTTACAACCAAAATAAATTCTGCATCTTTGTCTTCAGGGTGCTTTAGCATGCCTGATGCCATTGTAACTTCTTTATGAGTCAGCAACTGCTTTTTCAACATTCCAGGAATAGTGTATCTTGAATTATACATTTTGAATTTTATTTTATCTTTTGTTTCTTCAATTATTTCAATCTTCATTTATGCTCACCTTTGTAAATATAATCTTTTGCCAATTTTCTTGTTTCTATTCCTTTACATTTAGAACAGATCATAACAGAACAATCCTTTAATTTCACATCTTTGCCTTTCTCCAACAATTTTTCTCTACATTTACTACACAGGCCCAATAAAACTCCTAAAGCACCATCCTTCATAGTCAAAAGATATGCTCCTGGATCTTCATCTATAATCTGGGCTTTAATTAAATCTCCAATCTTTACTGCTTGTCTTGGGTTTTCTAAATATGATTGACTTAAATTTGCAATAAAAATTACACCAGATGTTTTTGGTAAAGTTCTTTTCTTATCATCCTGACCTTTTACTTCTTGTATGTCAACCAAAACTACTTTTTCTTTTACATCTGTAACTAAACCTATTACAGAATCACCAACTTGTGGTAAAACCAATTTCCCCAAAACAGATATCTCTTTTTTTTGTGGGTCTTTTTTCACTTTGCCAATTACGCTGGCTATAATATTTCCTTCTTCATCAACAACAGTGCCTTTTCCTGCCAAATATTCTTCTTCTTTTGCAATTATGTCTCCTATAAACACCATAAACCCACCTATATCAATTAACCTATATTAAAGTTGTTGCTAAATTATTTATTGACGATACCCCCTCAATGCCATTTAAATAATCTTCAACATTATCTGATACTCCATCTGTTTTATCTGGAACAATTATTGCAACTCTAATTGCTTCAGTGCCAAAAACAAAAGGCACTCTTTTAACCTCTTGCAATCTGCCAACAGATATGTTCCTTACTTCCTTTTCTACTTTACCTAAAAAATCTTGATCTTCAACAGTAACATCATAAACTAATAATATATCGCCCATCAAAATTCCTCATATTCCTTTAAAATCACACTTAGGACATTGATAATTGATTTCCTGTTGCCTACATTTAGCACATCTAACAATTTCAGCACCACATTTAGGGCACTTAAATTTCACATACTTATCACTATCTTTTTTACAACTAACACAAATAACCATAAATATCTCCTCATATTATTTGTGGTTCCTGTTGTAATTTCTTGATTTGTTTGAAAGAAATTATCAATTGAACCATAAATTCACCTTTATTAAAAACTAGCAATAATATTAGTAATTTTATTATATATTAAGGGTTACTAAGGTTTTTATACCTTTCTAGGACTAATTGTTATTGGGGCTATGAGGTAATTGGATAACCTGGCGGGCTTCGGACCCGCTCATCTGGATTCGAGTTCCAGTAGCCCTATCACCAGGGGTTTCGCAAAGAAAGCGTAGTGCTATAAATAGCACAATAATTTTATTATATTATTTTGAAAAGGGAAATAAATGGAAACAGATAAACAAAAAACATTAAAGGACTTTTTTGAGCTAATTGAAAAACCGACATGGCAAATTGTTTTACATAATATGTTACAAAGATACGGCGTGCAAGTTTGGGATATTGATGTTTCTCTGCTTTTAGAAAAACTTCTTGAAGATGCGTATAAAAAAGAAAATCTAAAACATGCATCACTTATTGTTTTAATCTGCAGTATTTTATTAAAATCAAAATCAAGAAGAATTGGATTGCATGAACTTGGACAAAATATAAAAGAAGATTTAAAAGAATTAGAAGAATCAAAAGAAACTGATGAGCTGGAAACAATAATGCAAGATCCTAATATATTGGAAAGATACAACGATCTTTTGGAATTAGAACAAAAATTAATGCGATTATTTTATAGAAAAGAAAAAACAGTTACTGAGAAAACAATAAAAGAGTTTCAATATGCTGTTAGAATAGAGAGCTATTTTCAATTAAAAAATAAATTGTTGAGCTTTTTTGCGGAAAATTCAGAGGTTACTTTTTCTGATTTGAAAACTAAAATACAAACAAATAATTCTTTGTTAATGGGTTTGCTTTTATTGAATGCAGAAAACAAAATTCAATTAAAACAAAAAAAGCCATATGACGAAATAGTAATTAAAAAAATAGAAATTTAGATTTTTCTTTCTTTTTTGGTGATGACCTCTGTGGGATTCGAACCCACGACACTCGGGTTAAAAGCCCGATGCTCTACCAGGCTGAGCTAAGAGGCCACACAAAAAGGTTTTAAAAAATAAGTAAACACTTATTATATACTATTTATATATTTAGTAAGAGAAAACCTTTATAAACCTAGTGTGATGATATGTTTTTGCCACCTACATTCTTATCGAAAATGGAAAAACTACTTCCAAAAGACGAAATTGAAGATTTAAAAACAGCTATTGACACCCATTTGAGAAAAAGCATTAGAGTAAATACTTTAAGAGGAGAAATAAAAGAAGTAAAGGAATCTCTAATTAATCAAGGTTTCACTTTAGAGAATATGCCTTGGTACAAATATGGTTTTTTTATATCTAATGACAAAAAACTGAGAATTGGAAACACTTTTGAACACTATTTAGGAAAAATCTACGTACAAGAAGCAAGTTCGATGTTGCCTGTAATTGCTTTAGATCCAAAAGAGGATGATTTTATTTTAGATTTAGCAGCAGCACCAGGTTCAAAAACAACGCAATTAGCAATGCATATGAATAATACGGGATTAATAGTTGCAAACGAACCACAAATCCAAAGAATAAGCGCATTACAAGAAAATATAGATAGGTCTGGATGTATAAATTATATTATAACTAGAAACGATGGAAGAAAATTTTCACAATTCAAAGATATGTTTGATAAGGTACTTTTAGATGCTCCATGTTCTGGAGAAGGCACTTTTCAAAAAGATATTAAAGCAAGATATATTTGGTCGCAAAATAAAGTAATACAAGATTCAAGATTGCAAAAACAATTAATTGAAAGTGCAATAATTGCCTGTAAACCTGGCGGCACAATAATTTATTCTACCTGTACTTTATCCCCTGAAGAAGATGAAGAAATAATAGATTATGCATTAAATAAATACAACAATATAAAATTAGGAAAAATAACTTTTGACGGATTACAAACAAGTTCAGGAAACATAGAATATAATGGAAAAGAATATAATAAAGAAATTAAAAAAGTGATTAAAGTATGGCCTCACAAAGCAAAGATAGAAGGGTTTTTCATAGCCAAGATTATCAAGAAATAAAAGAATATGAAGAACTCAACGGAAAACAAAAAAAGATTTTCATAAAATACTTATCAGAAGTTTACGGCATAGATCAAACCTTTATGTGCGAGTTTGTTTTTTTAAAAAGAGGCAAAGATATTTGGATAACTACAAAAGCTACAAAAAACATTCTTGGCTTTTCACGCTCTTTGAAAATAAATTCAATTGGCATGCGGGCAATAAGAAATGCTTTTGATGTCCCAAAAATAACAACGAATTTTGCAATTCTTTTAAATAACAAAATAACAAAAAATTATTACAACATAACTGAAAAAGAGTTAGAGAATTATACTCATGGTTATGACATCGATATAACTGATGGGCAAAAATACAAAAACTATTTAATATTAAAATACAATAATGATGTGTTTGGCGTAGGTGTAATAATAGAAAATAAAATTAAAAATCAAATACCAAAAGGCAGAGTTCTTAAAAATTCTTTAACAGAAATAGAAGATGTTGATGACGATTAAGCATAATCTGCTTTCTTCAAGTTTCTTGCTTTTTTGCCACGAGATTCATCGGGATCAGGGTCAAAAGATACTTTGTCGCCAACATGAACACCAGCAACTTGCCTTGTATTTACTGAATATTGAGAGCCATCCTCGCCTTCAACTAAAATATATTTTTTTCCAAGATTTCTTACTTTAACTATTCCTTCAGTCATATCTACACACTAGACAGTATCATTTTATATATCAGAAATATTACAAAAACTATAGAAATAAAACAAAAGGGTTAATAAACTTATCCAAATATCAAATCAATATGCTAGAACCAAGCTATCAAGGAATAATATACTTTGAAAACGATCCCAAAAAAAGATTAACAGGTAGAAAATTGGAAGCTGTGCTAAATTTGTTGCATACTGCATTTGAAGGTAGTAGAACAAGAGAAGAAATAATGCTTTGGATTAAAGGATCAAAAACAGGCACAAAAGATTTTCCTTATCCTATTACCAATTGTGAAGTTCTGATTATTGAAGATGTTGCAAACTCAAAAATTGCAGGCGCAATTATTACTGCAGATTATAGAGACGTAAGGTATATTCCATTATTAGCAACAAATCCAGAATATCAAAGAAGAGGAATTGCAAAAGTTATGGTAGAAGCAATAAAAGGGCTGCAAAGAGAAGGCGTTGAAATAAGAGTACACCATAGAGGCCATTTAAGAAAGTTCTACAAAAGCCTGGGTTTTAATGTTGAAAATACAGGTATAAAATACTCAAGAGGGAAACCAGAATCAATACATAGAGCAAGATGGATAAAACCAAAATAATTGCTTAATGTTACACCCTAGCAACATATAAAATTTCCCTATCTAGTGTACTAATCAATCAAATGATCTTCTTTAACGCTGGAAAAAAGTGTAAATATAATTGCCAAAAAGCCTAATATAATTAACATAGGATACACCCAATTTTCAGAGAATATTCCAATTAAAGAAGTAATAAAACTCAAAAAGAAATTTTCAATCATCGAAATACTTGAAAGCAAAGTTGCACGCTTGTGCGATGGTATATGTTTGTTCATGTAATTAATCAACAAAGGCCTACGGCTAAAACCAAAAGCACAGCCAATTATCAAAGCAATAATTAATATTGGCAAAGATTTGAAAAATGCCAACAAGAAAAACATAACTGCAACTATAATTCCTGAAATTGTTAAAAACGCTCTTTTTGATTTGAAAATAGATTCAAAAATGTCAAATGAATTCATTAATATAATAGATAATACAACCCATCCAGCATAAACAAAACCTAGATATGAAATACTTAAATTATACTTTGACAAAATATCCAAATACAACCAAATCATAGGATAAACCAAAATGTAAAGGAAAATCAAATCAAAAGCCAAGGCCAACAGAATCTTATTTGCTTTAAACAATCTAAATTCGTATTTGAAATTGTGGAAATAATAACGCCAACCTATTGGCTCTTCAACTTTTGCTTCTTTCAAACTTATTGCAATTAAAAACGCAAAAACATATGGTATTGTCATTACCATCATAATCATTCTTGGTCCTAAAGAGTCAGCAAGTATTCCACCCAAAGGAGTAGCAATTAAAATGCCAAAATATGCAAAACTTTCCATTTTTGAAAACACTTTTACAGAGCGATGAGTATCTCCAATCTGTTTCAAAGAATCGTAAGCCAAAGCATCATCAGTACCAGAAAATAAAACAAATGAAACAGCCCACAAGAACTCAGCAACCAAAAAAATATAAAAATTAGGATACAAAGAATAAACAAAAATAGCAACACAATTCAAAATTGTTGCTAAAATCAAAGTCTTTTTTCTGCCAAAAGAATCTGCAACAATTCCTGATGGAATCTCTAATAAAAAAATCCACAACATATACCAGGCTTGTGCAAACATCATATATTTGAAAGACAAACCTGCAAAGTCTTGATAAAAAGCCAAAAAAACTGGGCCAATCAAATAGAGATTAATAAAAAATCTAAACAAATAGAGTTTCCAGAAATTTGCATATAACTTTACTTTATCTCTTGACAAATACGGCAAATGCATAACAGATATATGATAAGAAGATTTATATTTAATTCTAATCAATTAAATGATGTTCTTCAATATCACATCTTGCTTACAAATTCAGAGAATTTCTTATTATCATATTTCAAAAGATTATAATCCGTAGGAAACAAGGATTTATATTTTGTCCAGCCAAAACGCTTGTCTAAAAGCAAAACAAAGGCCTTGTCAGTCTCTGATCTTATACCTCTACCACAAGCTTGAACAACTTTCGCAACAGTAGGGTATAAATAAGCATAATTCCAACCAACTTTATCTTGGGAATCATAAAATTTAATTAACGCTTCAATTTCATAATCAGGTTCAGGAAATGGAAACCCAACCATAATAATTCCAATTAAATCATCCCCTGGATAATCTACGCCCTCAGAAAAAGATCCACCAACAACAGCAAATAAAACAGAACCAAATCCAACTTTATTTTTCTTAAAATTGTCAATCAAACGTTTGGTTTCATTAGCAGTCATATTTTTTCCTTGAACAAAGATTTTCTTTATTGTATTTTCGGACATTCTCAAATAAATACTTTCTAAAACATCATAACTTGGAAAAAAAACCGCAATATTGCCAGATACTTTATTTATTTTTTCTTTAATCAAATCCGCAATCAGAGGCAAACTCTCTGCTCTTTCCTCATATTTTGTTGTTACATTGTCAAAATACATTGTTAATTTGTTTTCTTTAGGAAATGGACTCCCATATTGCCTAATATACGGGTTTGGTATTCCTAAAATATCGCTATACATCTGCATAGGACTGAATGTTGCAGACATTAATATGTTTCCAGAACTTTGCTGAAAAATAAGCCGTGACAAAAAACTAGGATCTAAGCCTTTAATATATATTGTATCTTTTGTTTTGAATTTTGTTTTCACTTGTTTATCTGTTTGCCAAGACAAAATAAAATTTGCTATTCTGTGCAAGTTTGAGTTTTTCTTTTCATTCTCCAATATAAAACCGTCGGCACTCAATAAAGCAGTTAACACTTGTTCATCATAGAATAATTTGTCAAAATAATCATCGCTCAAAAAACCGTCCTTCTGCTTGACAAAAAGATATTCAAGAGTTTCAAGAAAATCCGTTAAATCAAATTCCTCTTTGGGACATTTTTCATATTCTTTGCGTGCAAAATTGATTTGCTTCAAACTTAAACTGTCAGATAAAATAGACCGTAACCTGTGTGGAAGATTATGTGCTTCATCAAAAACAAATACGCAATCATCCAAAGATATTCCTATAATACCAAACAAAGCACTACGAATTTTATTAACAAAAATATGGTTTGCATCACAAACAATTACTTGTGCACTTTTTGCTAAAAGCAGACTAACAACATATGGGCACAAATCAAAATCTAGACACATTTCTCTTAATTCTGAACTGTGCATTGCTGATTTATACTCTTTCAAAAACAAATCTATTGATTTATTTTTCTGTGTGGATTTGCCAGTTGCATTTAAATGCGGAAAGCAGGCTTGCTTTTTTATTTTTTTTTCACACAAATCATAAAATTCAGAACCTAAACCAGATAAAAAAGGATCAATACAGAAATTACTTTTTGCAACTAAATCAACTACCCTCATATCGATATTGTATTTTTTATTGATATCTATTATTGCTTCAATAACTATTTTGTGTTGAGTATTCTTTGTTGTGACGAAAAATAGTTTCTTTTTGTTTTCTATACAAAAATCCAAAACGCTTGCTAATGCAGCATCTGTTTTTCCTAATCCGGTAGGTGCTTCAAACAAACCAGTTAATTTGTTTTTCAAAACGAAATTCATATCTTCAATTAAAGTGTCCTGATTTGGACGCATTTTTTCGTGTCTAAAAAACATCCTCTCAACTCAAAATGATATTTGCTTCAATCAATGCACCAATTACCAAACAAACAATTGCTACACCCAAAATAATAGACAAATCCAAAATGAGCCTCATAAAATTTCTTCTAACTTCAACATAGTGACCATGCAAAATAGCAGAAACAATACCCCCTACAACTGCAGCTAAAAAATAGGATAATAACTCAAAAACGCCGTGTGGTAACAAGCCTAAACCTGCAATATATCCTTGAACTATCGCCAAAACATGTCCATAAGCACCTTGTCCAATATAATTTGGAACTTCAGACAAGATTTTTGTTCCAACAACTGTTCCAAAAACAGATGCCTGATAAACAATAATAAAGAGTGCACCAACACCATACAAAAAAGAAAACAAAAGAATTGCAAACATCACCCCCAAATTGTTTAAAAAGATATACAAAAACAAATCACTTGGAGACTCGACATACATGTTTCCTGTTATAAATAAAGAAGACCTCAAATTATCTACACCTTCTAGTGTTTTTACTTGTTCTTTGAAAACAACATCTCTATAATCTTGAGGCAAAAAGATATATAATGTTGTAAAGACGATAACTAAAACAACAAATATTTTTACATAAATTTCAATAACAAATAAATATCTGCGAAAAAAACTAGTTTCATGAGACAAAACTTCTTTTTCTGTATGAAAATATACATTGTTCAAAAAGTACATGAAAGCAAAAGTAATAAATGCAATAGAAAGGATACTTGCACTCTCTTTAAAGAAAATTACTGAAACAGCAATAGAGATTACTGCAACTATTACAGTATACAATAAGAAAAGTAAATGACTATTTAAAAGCGCTTTTGTCTTAAAGATACTTTCCAAAACCATAAATATATAAGCAAGAAGACTTATAAAACATTTGGCCATATTATATATAAATACTAATTAAAGTGATATTAATGGTGGATACAATGCAAAAAACTTTGGTATTATTAAAGCCGGACGCAATACAAAGAGGGGTGTGTGGCGAGATATTACACAGATTAGAAAGAGCAGGACTAAACATAGTTGGAATGAAAATGGTATGGATAACAAAAGAGTTTGGCGAAAAACATTATTTTGATGTCAAAGAAAGGCACGGAGAAAAAGTTTTAGATATTTTAACAGAATCTTTATCCGAAGGCCCTTTAATAGCAATGGTTATTGAAGGTATTGAAGCAATTGCAACAGTTCGAAAACTGGCTGGTACAACATATCCTTTTGAAGCAGCACCAGGAACAATAAGAGGGGATTTTGCACACATATCAAAAACACATGCAAGAGAAAAAGACAAAGCAGTATGTAATTTAATACATGCTTCTGCAAGTGAAAAAGATGCAGAATATGAACTTAAACTTTGGTTTGAGCCAAAAGAATTACATAGTTATACTAAATTGGATGATAAATACACATTTTAAATAAAAAGTGAAATAATATGCTATTTGCTTACGGTATAGATAAGTTAAAATCAAAATTAAAAGATTGTGACTTTTACAGAATTATGTTAGAAGAAACTAATTCTGAAAGCGTTGTTGCAAAAGAAGGAAAAGTTGATGCAATATCAACTAATGAGAGTTTTGGTTTAGGAATATTCTACACTTTGGGGCGGTTTGGTTATTTTTATTCAACAAATAATCCAAATGATTTGGATAATTTCAAAATTGACCTCGCCTTAAAGAAATACTCAAATTTGGATTATATTCCCAAAGAATCAGGAATAAAGGACAAGAAAATAATTGGCGAAAAATCAAATCTTGATTTAGAAACTATTGCAAAAGAACTATCTAAAACAAGCAAACTGAGAAATCAAATAGTAACTCATGAAATCAAATATAATAATATAGAGCAAGAACGACAAATAATTTGTGAAAACACAGACATCATCCAAAAACAATATTTTGGAATAGGCTTTAATTCCATTGTTGCCAAAGAAGGCAATATACTCAGAAAAGATGTAAACAGAATTGCAAAAAGTACAGCATTAAACAAATATTTTGATGAATTCATATTCAAAAATGATGGATTTGAAAATAAAACAATTGAAAAATTAAAATTCAATGAAGGAATAAAAGGCAAGTTTAATATTATATTAGATCCTAGTATTTCTAGTTTATTAGCACATGAAGCAATTGGTCACGCCTGTGAATCTGATCTAGTGTATAACAAACAATCTATTTTAAGAAACAAAATTGGAAAAACATTTGCTAAAGAATTTGTAAATCTGATTGATGACCCCACACCAAAAGATGATTTGTTTGGTTCTTATTATTATGATGCTGAAGGATTTCCTGCAAAAATAAGACATTTAATTAAAGAAGGAAAATTAAATGAATATATTGCCAATACTAGATTTTCACAATTATTAAAAATTGAAAATAATGGAGGATCAAGAACAGAAAGTTATCGCAGCTTGCCAATTCCAAGAATGTCTAATACTAGTTTTTTACCAGGACAAAAAAACTTTTTAGAACTTATTGATGAATTAAAAAATGGTATTATATTAAATGGTTTTGCTGGCGGAGAAACAGACCCAACAACAGGAACATATCAATTTGGAGTAAAAGAAGGGCTGATAGTAAAAAATGGACAAATAAATGAAACAAGAGTAAATATATCTTTTTCTGGACAAATATTGAAGTCATTAAAGAATATTGTGGACATTTCTAAAGATATAAAAATGGAAAGCCCTGGTTTTTGTGGCAAGGAAGGGCAAACTGTTTTTTGTGACAGTTTTGATCCTTATTTATTAATAAAAAATGTGAGGATTGATTAAAATGTTAAGTCCTACAAAAACAATAAGATTTATTGAAGATTCCTGCAAAGCAACACAATTAGAAATAAGTAATAAAAAACTAAAAAGAATTTTAGAAAATGATGAATCAACAATAAGAATTGATTCTATTTTTAACAACAAAAGAGTAATAAAAAAGATGGATTCTATAAATATTGGACGGCTTCAACAAATCATAGAAGAAATGAAACAGTTATCAAATATAAAAAAACAAGAATTCTTTTTAGAATTCCCAAAAGTAGAAATAAATATCATAGAAACTATAAAAGATAAAAAATTGGAGCTAATCACAATAAAGGAAATTATTGACATGGGAATTGCAATAAATAAAGAAATATTGCTAGACAAAACAGTGAAAAGTATACAATCATTTTGGGAAATTAACAATAGCAAAACCAAATATATAGCAGAAAATTTTGATTATTCCGAAAAAAACACAAATATTGGTTTTGGAATTGACTTAAGTATTAAAGACAAAACTCCAAGTAGTGTTTTTATTTCTAAAATCTTTTTTAAAAAAGAGGATATCAATATAGGGGCAATATTAGAAGAAATAAAAGAAGAAATGGATATTTGTAAAGATCCAATTGAATTTAAAGGCAATGCAAAAGAATATAATTTATTCTTCTCGCCTTACGCTTTGCGACAAATAGTAAATTATTTTGTTGTACAACAATCTAGTTTAGAATCGTTTGAAAAGAAGGATTCCTATTTAATGCACACTGAATTTGACACCAAAATAAATATTTGTGAAGATCCTTTTGTTGATTATTCCCCATATTCTGAGATAATGGATTTGGATTTCATAGCTACAAAGAAAAAACACATAATAAAAAATGGAAAAGTCTTAGAATACATTACAAATGAACAAGACGCTTTCAAATACAAAAAAGAGCCAAGTGGAAATAACCTCCCGGGGGGTGTAACAAATTTGTTTTTTGAATCTGGTCAAAAATCAAAAGAAGAATTGCTTTACACAGGAAAAATATTGTTTATTAATAACTTAATAGGAATACATACCACAAACTCTAAAGAAGGATCATTAAACCTGTCAGCATCAGGCGCAGAGTTCGAAAATGGCAAAAGGATTAATGCATTAAAAAATATCAAACTGAATGAGAAAATACAAGACTTATGGAAAAAGGTGGAGATAAGCAAAGAAACTAAATGGGTTGGCAATTATAATCTTCCATATTTGTTATGCTTGAGGAATTGATATGCTACCGTGGGAACATTTTCTTTTGGGATTATTTCCTATGATTCATTTGTGGCAAGCATATACTCCTGTTTTTGGCATGACTTTTTTATTGAGTTCTGTGCTTATTGATTTTGATCATTATCTTTTGATATTATATGCTACTAAATTCAGGGTTTGGGATCCGAGAAAAGCATACAATTATTTCAAATCAAGGAACGGAAAATTGCACTTGCACATAGATGCCCTATTTATATTTCACACTATTGAATTCTTGGTTGTCTTACTTTTAATATATTGGTTTACCAAATGGACATTTGTTTTGGCTGTGGTTTTCGGTTGGATATATCACCTATTCTTTGACATGTTAGAAGTCACTTACTTCAAAATCAGACACAATAGGAGACACAAATACAAACCTCTTTCTTTAATTTGGTATTTAGTAAAATAGATAACACATTGAACTTTGTGTTCTTGGTACCTTTTTTATACTTTTTCATTGTTTATAGTTATTATGGCAAAAGGAAAACCAGGGAAAAGAAAATTGCCAAGATATAACAAAAAGGAGCGACGTGAATTTGATAATCGCACCCAAAGGATTATAGATACTAGTAATAGTGGAGCACTGCGCCAGATTACAAACAGTATGCGCCAGGGAAATTATAATCATGCACTTCGTCTTTTACAGCCGATCTTAACAAGCCCAAATATTATCGCATATATTTTGGCACTAGAATGCTGTGCAAAACTAAAAGATCTAGAAACAGCTGAAAAACTTTTTGAAAAAGGAAAAGGCAAAGGTTTAAAAGAAAAGGAACTTGCAAAAAAAATGTTATCTGTTTATTTCAATACTTCCAATTATGATCTACTCTTAACTCTGTGGAACAGAATCTCGCAAGATCCTGATTTAGATCCTGGAATCTATGTTACAATGATACAATTCTTTGGCACAGTTTCACAAATAAAAGAAGCAAAAGAAATGTATGAAAAAGCAATGTCTAAATTAAAATTAGAAGAGGACAGGGTAAGATGCCAGAGTGTGTATATTAAACATGTACTCGGCAATACACCAAATATATCTGATTTAATTGAATTTTTCAAAAAATTAAAAGGGGCCAAAAAATTAATGCCCTTAACTACAAAGAGCATCCTAGATGTGTTATACAATAGAAGATACTATGATCTTGTTGAAACAGTATATTCTGACCTTCCAGAAGATACTAAAACTATAGAAGTAGAACCTGTTTTGTTAAAGATTTACGAATCTTCATCACACAGAATGGCATTGACTGGATTAGAAATAATTTATGCATTTGCATTAAAAGAAAGTGGCAGAATTGATGAGGCCAAAAGAAGATTTGAAATACTTTTGATGAATCTGCAACCAACAGATCTAAACTATCCGAGAGCACTTTTGGGTTATATATTCACAAAACCAAAATTAACACCAGAGGAAAGAGAAAAATATAAATCTCAATTAATCACATTGCTTAGAGAAAGTCATAATATCAGACTTAGAACCGATATAATAAAAGCACTAAGTACATTGAAAACCCTTTAGTTAAAACTATTTTTTCATCTTTACTGGTTTGGGTTCTTCCAAATATTTTGGCAACTCAGTTTTTTTCTGTGGTGGTGTTATAGTTGCGGGTTTATGTGCTAATAAACCATGCCAATTAGATCCTACATTATAAATAAAAATACTGAACAACATTACTATTATCCACCAAAGTACACTTACTAAAGGCCAAAATGAAACGCTTACATTGACATTTGCATCTGCAATATATCTGTCAGGAGACAATGCAATGCCTGTTGTTTGATAAAAATAATCTCTGCAAAGTGTTGCATCTATATTATCTGATGCTTTTTCAAAGCAGGTTTTTATATTGCTTAAAACATCCCATTGATGAAACAGATTTGCAAATGAAACAATAAACCCTACCAAACCAAAAAAGAACAAAAAAGTTCCAATCAATTTAATAACATTAAAATTATGCCTTCTATTAGAAATATAAGGTATTACATGCCAAGCCATAAAATATCACCTATCAAACCTAATGTTATATATAATATTTGCCAATATTTAAAGGTTTGTGTTAATATTCCCTTAACAACAAAAATACATTATAAAAATCCAAAGAATATCAATGGCCTATAAGGATTTACTATATTTGCCGGTTGTGTTAGTATATACCGTTCTTCATTTTTAATATTTAATATCTGGGCTCTAGTTTTGTTCTTGCCACCAATTTCAAATATATATTTGGTTTTATTTATACTGGCAATATAATCAAGGGTTTTTTCGCCTCTATTGCCTTTTAAATAAAATACATCAATATTATTCATCTTTGCAGATTCAACAAAGAATTCTTCTCTTAATTGCCCCAAGATATCTTTGATATCTTTATTTTTTAAATAACAAAATCTAAATGGGGGACACAACATAATCTTGGGCTCCTTTATAACATTGGTTCCAGAAGGTTTAACTACATTCAATACAAATGCTTTTTCTAAAGCCCAAATATATTTTATTGCTTTATATTTATTTATGTTTATATTTTTTGCAATATTTGAATAACTCATATTATCTATGTTGGAATTTGATATAAATTCTAGCATACTTCTAACATTAATTATATCTTTGCCTGTAAATTTTAATGAGTAAACCAAATCTTTTTCTAATATTTTTTCTAAAATATTTTTGAATATCTCTGGATTTTTTTCTTTTATGCGTGTAGGAATATTTCCTCCAGAAACATAATCTTCAAATAAATAATCATATTTGTTAATCTCTTTTAATTTTTCCATATTATTAATGTCTTTTATATTTAACTTATCTAATTTTTTGTTTTTATTAAAATAAATATACTCTCTAAATGAAAACGGATACATCTTTTTTATAATTGCTCTTCTACTTAAATCCGTTTTTGAATTTATTATATCTATTGCTACTGAGCTTGTAAAATAAATTTTTATATCTGTAAAATCGTAAATGTTTTTCAAAGCTAACTGCCAATTATTATAATAATTAATTTCATCAAATAAAAGAATTTTGATGTTATAATTTTCAAACAGGCTTTTAGCAAGATCAAATAAATCTATATTTGATAAAGTATCTAATGAGATATAAATGCTATTTTTGCATTCTAATAATAGCTGTTTTAATATTGTTGTTTTTCCAACACCTCTTAATCCAGCTATGCCTATAAATGTTTTTCCAGATTCTTTAATTTCAGAATATATTTCTCTCTTTTTAGTATACTCTTCGGCTTGTTTTTTTGCAATTTCATTCAGCTCAAATATTTTATTTATTGAATCTTGTGTTGAAACCACAATATAATGAGCTACGAAGGATTTATATACATCCCGTTCAATTTTTGAACAAAAAGACTATCATTTCGTCTAATTTTTGAACAAAAAGACAATTAAAGATATTCAAAAGCAAGCATTAGATTTTTTTTGTACTATTCGTTATTACCTTCCAAATTTCAATTCCTTTTTCCATTCCTTCTTGTAATTCGGGATCATCAACCTGTCGCACTTTTCTTATTTTTGCAATTGTCAAATATTTTTTTCCAACACAATCCTCAAACCGAATATAAAAAATAAAATCAAAATTAATCCTACCACATATAAAACAATTGTCCAAAATATTTTCAGTATCTCTTCCATAATAATTCTTTTTATAGATATCTTACAAAATTTTACTGTTTAATGTGAAGATTATATGTTTTTAATTCTTGGCCAAGTTCAGCATCTGGATAAATAGATTGAACCTCATGGAGTAAAGTGTTGAGATCATCATATCTTGGACTGAAGTTAATCAAAACTAATTTTTTGACTTTTGCATTCTTTGCTATTTCAGCAACATTTATTGTTACACTATGACGAGTTTTCTTTGCCTGCAATAAATCTTTCTTCATAAATGCTGATTCATGAAATAAAACATCAACATTTTCTAAAAAATCTTCATAATTAGCATCAAAACAATCAACAACGTATGCGAGAGACTTGCCTCTTTTAATAGTTTTATAATCCATTACTTCATCAGGACTTATTTTTCTACCCTTCCACAGTATGGCTTTTCCATCCTTCAACTGGGAATATAAGGGCCCTTCAGGAATTCCTAAAGCCAATGCTTTTTCTTTTAAGAACTTACCTACAGAATCCTTCTCTTTGAAAACAAATGCAAAATTAGGCAATAAATGTTTTACCCCACGAGCAATAATTTGATATTCTTTTGTATCGCAAATTATTCCATTATGCAATTCTACAAATTTTAGATCATATACTGTTTGTATTTCAAAAAACTCCAATATTGTTCTAACTCTCTTTTCAACACCATTTGGACCATAAATTGTTAATGGTTCTTCTCTTTTGTGCAGAGACATTGTAGCCAATAAACCTGGCAAACCAAGAAAATGATCAGCATGAAAATGAGTTATGAAAATCTTTGTAATAGCCATATAACTTATTTTTACTTTCATCAATTGCTGCTGTACTGATTCACCAGCATCAAATAAAATTACTTCTCCGTCATATTTTACTGCCAAACTAGTGTGATTTCTGTTCTTCAAAGGTGTAGAACTGCTTATCCCTAAAAGTGTTGCATCAAATACCATAATAATCTTATATAATATTATACTGAGATATTTAAATATTCTTATATTATATATCAATATACAAAGCGGTACTGTCTAGTGGGCAAATATGTTTAAAGTTTTCGATACGAGCGCATTTCTAAATAGATTCTTTTTCAACGATATAGAGGCTGTAATAACTACTAATTCGGTTTTGGGAGAGATAAAGAACAGAGAACAAAAGCAGCAAATAGACAATTTAATACAAAGAGGAAAAATACACATAAAAGAACCATCAGAAAGAGTATTAAAAGAAATACAAAAAAAAGCACTCAAAGGTCTTTCCAAAACAGATATTGAAATTGTTGCTCTGGCAGAAGAATTAAAATTAGAATTGCATACAGATGATTTTATGATACGAAAATATGCTTCTGATTTAGGAATTAAAGTAAAAGGAATTGCTTACGAAATGAAAGAAAAAAACATTCTAGATGAAGTATATGAAAAAATAAAGCCAACAAAAGAAGAATTGCAAGAGACAAAAAGGATCTCTAAAGAAATAATTATAAAATTAAGAGTTGCTTCTAAAAAGCTTAAAATGCCTATAAAGAAAATAATTCTAGCAGGTTCAAGTGCAAGAGGAACATTTATAACAAATAAAAAAGATTTGGACTTTTTCCTGCTTTTCGATTTAAAGTGCAGTGTCGAGGATATAAAAATATATAATGAAAAAATACTAAAGACAGCGTTTCCAAAAGTTGAATTTTGGGAAGAGTATGGCGAACACCCCTATTTAAAATGCAGAATGTTCAATAACAACATAGATTTTGTTCCCGGCTTTTATATTACTAAAATAGAACAAAAAAAATCCGCAGTTGATAGAACACCCCTACACTTGAGGTTTTTACAGAAATATCAAAATGAAAAAATAAAAAAACAGGCTATATTGCTAAAACAATTTTTGAAAAACAATTTATTATATGGCGCAGATCAAAAAAACAATGGCTTTTCAGGATATTTAACCGAACTCTTCATATTGAAGTTTCAATCGTTTGAAAAGGTATTAAAGGCAGTTAGCAATTTAGAAAAAAACAAATATCTTTACATCAAAAAACCAAAGGTTATGAAAAAGTTTGATGATTATTTTATTTTTGTAGATCCTACAGATGAAAATAGAAATGTTGCTAGTGCAGTTTCTAAAAAAAATTGGCAAATCTTTAATATACTTGCAAAAGAATACTTAAAAACACCAAAAGAAATCTTTTTCTTTGGTAATAATTACAACCAGGAACTCCCAAAGAATCTGTTAGCCCTAGAAATAGAAATTGAAGGTAAGACTCCAGATGTAAAGTGGGGAATAATAAAAGGAATTGCAAAAAGACTGGCAAACGAACTTAACACAAAACATTACAACATAGACGATTATTCAGGCATAATACATAAAGATGAAGGCCTAATTGTATTTGAAAGCAAATTAAAAGATATTTTGAGAGGCCCGGAATTAAAAGATACCAAAAATTCAAAAGCATTTAGAAAAAAACACAAAAACACATATGTAAAAGACAATAGATTGTATTGTGACATTAAATTTACAAGAAAAAAATTGGTTTCAGAAACAAAAAGAACAATAAGATACTTAATTGAAAAACCAAAAATTGAAATTGTAGATTATAATAAACTAAAATTAACAGAAGAAGAATTAAAGAGGATAAAAAAGGACTTTTTAAAGCTTTAGGAAAGAAATAAATACTTCTTTGGGGTATTATATATACTTATGAGTAAAATCATTTCAAAAATAAAGGGGGTTTTAGGAGAGGAAACCCTTCACGAGAAAGAAAAGGAATTGCTAGAAAAGATTTCAAAATTACAACAAAAGCTAGAAAAAGAAACTAATTCTGAGAAATGGAAATCTTTGGCAAAAGACCTAAATAACTTAAAAGAACAATTGCAAGACCTGCATGAAAACGACCCCCTAAAATTAAAGTATAGATTGCAAAAATTAACAAAAGAACTTGCAGAAGAAGAAGTAAAGAATCAAGAAGTAAAAACACTAAAGAAATATTTCCAATACATTGTTGAAAAAGACTTGGCTTATTTACAGAAAACCAGCGCAGAGGAATTAAAACAACTTTGTAATTATGATTCAATAGATTTTGACATGATTATTGAAATAATAAAGCCTAAGAATTACAGTTATGAGAAAAATTATTTGCAAGCTATAGGAAACCTATACAGTCTATTGGAAAACGAATTTAAAATAATAACTGAGAATACACCAGACTATTTACTTAGTGCAGAAGACACTCTAAAATTAAAATGTGGAAATAAAGTAGACATTTCTATTTTAGTATGTGCAATAATGCACAAACTAGGAGACTACAATGCAAAAGTAACCCTGGCTGTTTTAAGCGATTTTTCAATAATACATTTTGTCGAAACTACTTACAAAAATAAAACTTTGATTTTTGATTTTTACAATTCTCAGAAATATAATGATTATTTAGATTCTTTTGAAAAAGTAAGAGAAAAATACAAACCAGAAGGAAAAACAATAAGAGAAATAAAATATTCATTTAGCAAGTATATTTATGAAAAATAAAGGATTTTTTGCAACTGTAATAGTAGCATTATTAATTTTTATTGCTCTGTCTTTATTAGCAGTCAAAATAGAACAAAAGAATTATACTTATAAAATTGTTGAGGATTATATTTCTACTTTGAATCTAGTTTACGAGAGAACTAACTTTGAATATAATGTAAAAAACGCATTAAAACTGCAATTGAATGGGGCGATAAAAATAACATCGAACGAAACAATCGTAAAACCATTTGTAGATATTTTGTTAAAATCAATTCTTGAGAATAAAAATATGCCAAACACATTTGTAAGCATGTTAAAAATACACTCACAGTCTTGCAAACCAGCAATGTGTACACTTTATAACTATAGTATTTTAACACCAATAGAAAAAGAAATACAATACAAAAATAAAAAAATAACCGTAAAAATACCCGCTAACTATAGAATACAAGGCATAGTGATTGGGGTATGAATAAAAAGGCACAAATATCAATATTCTTTTTAGTATTAATTTTATCTTTGATTGCGATCTTTTTGATATTTGTAGATAATATTCAAAAAATAGATAAGGTAACACAAAAATTAAAAAAAACTTTTGATGATAAAAAAATGTTGGATTTACAAAGTGCAATAAACAGTTTGAATTGGACAACAATAATTGGAGAAAAAAAGGAACCACGTATTTTAAATTCAGACAAGGATTTTGGTAGCCATTATGGATAAAAAAGGGCAAACAATAATTGACATATTCTTAGTACTCTTTGTAATAATCCTCTCCTTTTTGGTGTTCTACTCTCTGACAGAATACAAAAAGGATCAATTTGAAAAAACAATTAAATTTCTGGCGGTAACAGAAAATGCAGTATCCAAATATAACCCTTTTGGTATTGGCTTTACAGATAAAAACGATATAGACGAAAAAACAGTCTTTAAAAATACAATAAAAGAAATAAAACTTATAGAGCCAATAAAAAGAATAGAGGTTATTGATTTGAACGGATCGAGTTGGTCGGAAGGAAATGCAAATTGCGATTCAAAAATAGTTATACCTAGGTTGATAATATATGAAAATGAAATTAGAAAAATCAATTTTACATTCTGTAGTTAAAGACAAAAAAGGATTAATTTTTCTATTTGAAATATTGTTTGTTGGTCTACTGTTACTTACTTTCATAATTGGTTATCAAACAATAAATCTTTCTTTTGATTATACAAAAATAATAATGTACACTAAAGCACAAGACCTTTTTACAGCAATAGTTGCAAAAAACATTACAGATGCTGGAGAAATTGAAAAGTATATTAAATTTTATTTTGGAGATGTTGATTATTATATAAAATCAAATGGTTTACCTAAAGAACATATCACAGATAAAAAGAATTGTATTTCCAAAAATATCCCTATATGGTGTGGATTTCCAGTTACAAAACAAACTATTTTTGTTAAGATTTGTTATTAATTGTTAAAAAATACCACAAGACAAAAATTATTGTAGACATAAAAATCCAACCCAAAATATGCAAACAGTTTACACTAAGACTATTTGTAAATTCAAACAAAGCAAATAAACGCAAAATATT
>Ga0066637_10000034_pt1 | contig 84307 bp, 94 predicted proteins | sample CryGeyCG2014_020_FD_62737 | JGI IMG/M metagenome (GOLD analysis project Ga0066637, IMG submission 62737) | Groundwater microbial communities from aquifer - Crystal Geyser CG08_land_8/20/14_0.20 | ecosystem: Environmental > Aquatic > Deep subsurface > Groundwater | place: USA: Utah: Grand County...
TTTGACACAAATGATGACCCTAAAGAAATTAATAGTGATTTTGTATACCTAAACGGAACCAATGCTTATGCTTGGAAAGTCAACTCAAAACCAGAATCAAAAGAGACAAGAGTCGTGAGGCTTGACGCGTATCCGTACAGGTTCTATGTCGATTGCAGCGGGTATCTTCAGGTCTCGAATTCTGTGTTCGGGGGTAAAGTTTTTGTTGAAGGTGACGCACCAAAAACTAAGCAATGATTTTTAAAGTAATCTTTCTTATTTATCTTGCCTAAAATTTATCTTTCCTTGAAAGATAAATAACTTGGGCTACATGCAGATTTATTATGGCATGGACGATTGAGTCTAGATGCTATAAAATTCAATAACAATAATCAGTAGCGATGAAAACCTTGGGTAAGTTTGAGTGAATATTAAAGTTATGGTGATAGGAAAGTAAATCTGCTACTAAAGTCGTGAGGCTTAACGCGAATCCGAACAGGTTCAATGTCAATTGCAACAGGAATCTTCAGAACTCGAAATTTTGTTTGGTAGAACAAAAAGAACAAAACGAGTCTTCTGCGTTCGGGAATAGCCCAAGTCGTCTTAAAATGAAGACATATAGAAACCTGTTCTTAAGCATCGTTTCTATAGAAAATTTAAAATTAGCACACAAACGAGTCCGCAAGGGCAAAACTAAAAAAATTATATGATTGAATTTGAGAAAAATTTATAACCTTATATTTCTTTTCTGAATTAGTGAGAATCTGCCTTGAGAGGCAGACATTAGTGCGCTTCTCAAAGCGCAAGTTCATTTTAATTTAAAAAATGCCAAAAGAAAAAAGTTGCAAATCTTATGATAAAATTCAATATTCCAAAAAAGTCATAAACTTATTTTTACATCCGAAAAACGTTGGTGAGATAAAAAATGCTTCCGGAGTTGGCGAGGTAGGAAACCCAATCTGTGGAGATGTTATGAGGATTTACATAAAAGTTTCTGATGATAAAATTGTAGACATTAAATTCAAGACCTTCGGATGTGCTTCTGCAATTGCAACATCTTCAATGATGACAGAAATGGTAAAAGGTAAAACTTTAGCTGAAGCAAAAAAACTGACATTCAATGATATAACAAAAAAACTTGGCGGCTTACCCGATTCAAAATTGCATTGTTCTGCTCTGACAATAGCCGGTTTGAAAAAAGCAATAGAAAATTATGAAGAAAAGAATTAATCTAATTTTTTTGGAACTGAGAGATAAAGTCTTACTCCAGCCCCGAAATGATTTTCTCCGTTTTTGTTATGTTCATAGCTAATATTTGGACCAATACCTAATGAGGAGATGTAATCATCATAAGATTTAAACGGAACATTTAATGTAACTTGGGCGTCTGTGCTAAAACCAAAAGAAGCATCTTCATTAATCCATACCTTAGAGTCTAATCTTATCCCTCCAAAATTTCTGTAATAAGTTCCAGCTGGGTTCCAACGATATTCTTCTGCTTTACTAGTAAAAAATACTGCTTCTGCGGTTAAACCTACCCCGCCATTTAAATAAAAAGAAATTCTTTCATCAGAAACTTTTCCCCCCATCTCTAAAAATCCCATTGGTTGAATATAAATCCCATTTAGTACATTAAACCAAGATACAACTTCCAATAAACCACCATTTTTGCTGACTAATCTTTCTCCTTCAATATCAAAATGGTAATGAGAAAAACCCAAACTTCCTGTAAAAAGAAAATTTTCTACTTCAACATAATTTGCAAGTAAAGCTTCGAAAGGTTCTATTTTAAAATCTAACCCCAATACATCAACATCTTTTCTATCTTCCATAGAAACCGGCAATCCAATCCATTTTCCGAAATTTATATTTCCCCTTGCAGCATTCCCCCCAACATCAACCTTACCATAAAGTGTAGGAAAGGAATTTTTAGGACTTATCGTCACTTCTGCTTGACCCCCTTGACTGTAATACATATTGTCCTCAACAATTCTTTGTTCTATTCCGTTATAATTCACCCTTACCCAGGTATTATCTCCACTTAAAGAAGCCCCAAACAATAATGCCGAAAATAATGCGTTTAACATTAATTTTTTAAATTTCACATATTTATAAAGAATATTATTATTTAATATACATAATCAAATTATTAAAACTAAAATTAAACCAAAACGTTTAAAAACCTATTTTTTCTTTTCTTATTGGTTAATTTATCAATGACCTATTGGGAGGTAAATGAAATGGTTTCTCCTTATGAAATAATAGAAAAAGCAAGAAAAACTGGAAAAATAGACAAAGGAACTAACGAAGTTACCAAAGCAATCGAGAGAGGACAGGCTAAATTAGTAGTTTATGCTTCAGATGTTTCACCAAAAGAAATAATCCAACACATACCTTTATTATGCAAAGAAAAAGGAATTCCATGTTTGGAAGTTGAAAGCAAAAATAAATTAGGAGTAGCAGCAGGCATAAGCGTTTCAACGTCGAGTATTGCAGTTATAACTTCCGGAGATGCAGAGAAAGACATCCAGGCTATAAAAAAATAATTTTATAAAATGGCTTTAATCCAGAAAAAATCTAGAGCAGAAGAAGAAATATTCCCTTCGGTTGTGGAGGAAATCGTAGGCAGGACTGGATTCAGAGGAGAAATTACACAAGTTAGAGTTAGAGTCTTGCAAGGAAGAGACAAGGGAAAAGTATTAAGAAGGAATGTAAAAGGGCCAGTCAGGGTAAAAGATATATTAATGTTAAGAGAAACCCAGATTGAAGCAAGAAGATTAAGAAGCAAAGTTATGAAAGGAGCATTTACATAATGATAAATAAAATCAAGTCATATCTTAAGACTAAACAAGTTCTTGGGGTTATGGCAGACCTTCTTTTTAAGAAGGGATGACAATGGTAAAATGCGATTTTTGCAATAGGGAAATACCAGAACATAAAGGACTTACATTTGTTAGAACAGACGGTTCAGTATTGCATTTATGTTCAAGAAAGTGCAGAATAAATTTTAAGATGAAAAGAAATCCGGTCAAGATTAAATGGACTGGAAAACATAAAAAGAAAAATAAATAATGAGGAAAAGTTTATAAATAATCCCTGTTAAACCTTATATAATACTAATTAAAATTAAAATCAATTAAATAAAATGGCAAAAGAAAAAACAAACTTCAATGTTGTGTTTATCGGCCATGTCGATCATGGAAAGTCTACAACAATTGGAAGACTATTGTTTGATCTGAATCTCATAGATGAGAACACAATAAAAAAACTTAGGGATGAAGCAGAGAAATTTGGTAAAAAAGGTTTCGAATTTGCTTTCGTCATGGACACCATCAAGGAAGAAAGAGAAAGAGGAGTTACAATTGACTTAGCATACAAGAAATTGATGACAGATAAATTTCAAGTAACTATTATAGACGCTCCGGGACACAAGGACTTTGTTAAGAATATGATTACTGGTGCTTCACAAGCTGACGCAGCTGTTTTAGTAGTTGCAGCTCCGGAAGGTATACAACCGCAAACACAGGAACATATTTTCTTGGCAAGAACCATGGGTGTCAAGCAAATGGCAGTTTTAATAAACAAGATGGATGCAACAAAACCAGAATATGACCAAAAACAATATGAAAAAGTCAAGGAAGATTTGGCTAAATTGTTAAAGACAGCTGGTTTTGACACATCAAAAATAAACTTCATTGCTGGAAGCGCTTGGAAAGGTGACAACATAGCAAAAAAATCAGACAAAATGTCTTGGTATAAAGGTCCAACAGTCAGAGAACAGCTTGATTTATTCGATTTACCACAGAAACCAATAGAGATGCCAATGAGAATGCCAATCCAGGATGTTTACACAATTACCGGAGTAGGAACAGTTCCTGTCGGTAAAATAGAAACCGGAGTTATGAAACCAGGACAAAAAGTAATAATATTACCTGGAAGAACATACAAGGGAATTCTTGGTGAAATCAAGACAATAGAAACTCACCATGAATCATTGCCATCAGCAGAAGCTGGTGATAACGTCGGTGTAAATATCAGAGGAATAGGCAAACAAGACATCACAAGAGGAGATGTTATATGTGACGTAGCAAAACCTGCAACAATGGCAGAAGAGTTTACAGCGCAGATCGCAGTTATAAATCATCCAACAGTAATTGCAAAAGGTTACACACCTGTTTTCCATATACATACAGCACAAGCACCATGTAGATTTGAAGCACTATTGAAAAAGATTGATCCAAAAACAGGAGAAGTCTTACAGGAAAATCCGGACTTTTTGAAGAACGGAGATGTAGCAATAGTAAAAATCAAACCAATGAAAGCAATTGTTTTGGAAAAACAATCTGTAAATCCTCATATGGCAAGATTTGCAATCAGAGATGCTGGCGCAACAGTTGCAGCAGGCATATGTATCGACTTGGTAGAGAAAAAAATCTAAACACATTTAGCTTATTTTTATTTTTTAAGCTTCCTTATTCTTTTTTATATTTTTTTAATTTTATTGAAAAGTTTGAGATATAATACTTCGCACTAGAGTGTGAAATTTTCAATCCCAAAAAAATCATGTCGATTTTTTTGTTATAACAATAACTTTAAAAACTTAAATTTTCTAAACTATTCATGGCTCGAGCAAGAATAAAATTAGCAAGTGTGGATAAAGATAAATTAAATGAATTAATCGATGCTATCAAAGCTATCACTGAAAAATCAGGAGTTATTATGAAAGGTCCGATTCCATTGCCGACAAGAAAATTGAAAATTACAACAAGAAAATCTCCATGCGGAGACGGAAAAGCTTCTTTTGACAGATTTCAAATGGATATTTACAAAAGAATAATTGAGGTTCCGGTTGATGAAAAAGTTCTTCATTCAATCATGAGATTGAACATTCCAAAAGATATTAACATTGAAATTTCAATGTTGGATTAATTCTGAAAATAATTATTTTTTATTTTTAATATGTTCTACAGCATTTCTATGAATCTTAAGTCTCGGACACAATCCTAAAAAATCCAATGGATTTTTGGGTTCGTGAATTTAAATTTAAATTCACGTAATCGAACCGGCAAGGTCAAGAAACCGGGTTTAATTTTATCTCACTTTACTCCGATAAAATTAACGCCCAGACCCGGAATCGAACCGGGAGATCCTTGCGGAAACCAACTCTCTATCTACTCATAGGTAAAGTAGTTTTTCTACCTTCCTAGAGTTTCTCTTTTCTAAAGAGAAACTGTAGTTAGCAGGCTGGCGCCGTACCATTGGGCCATCTGGGCTTAAAGAATATATAGAAATATTAGGTTTTAAATTTAATTATTTTTTTATCGCCTCAACTTTCAAACTTTCCAAAGGAATTCCTGAATATTGTCTCTTTGAAATATCTTTATCCCCACAAATTATTTTTGCTTCAAAACCCGCTTTTTTTATTATTTTTAAATAATCTGGTTTTTGCAATGCTCCCGCGACACATCCCGATATAAGCTCGGAATTATCTTTTTGTTCTCTCGTTAATTTTTTTAATAGAACTATGTCAGAAACAAACATTTTTCCGCCTTTTTTTAAAACCTTATGAGACTCTTTGAAAACTTTTTCCTTGTTTGGTGCTAGATTAATGACGCAATTGCTTATAATAACATCAACTGAATTGCTTTCAATAGGCAATTCTTCAATATCACCATATTTAAATTCCACATTTTTATAACCATATTTTTCTGCATTTTGCCTTGCTTTTTTAATCATTTCTTCTGAAAAATCAACACCAATTACTTTTCCTTTGTTGCCCACTTTTTTTGCTGCCAAGAATACATCAAAACCTGTACCACTTCCCAAATCCAAAACAATATCCCCTTCTTTTATATTTGAAATTGCAATAGGATTTCCACAACCCAATCCAAGATTTGCCTCAGGAACATTATTTATTTCATTTTCAGAATAACCAATACTCTTCGAGATATTAATAGCATCTTTTTTTGAACAACAGCAGCACGAACTAACTGCTAGATTAGAGTAAGTTTTATGCACTATTTTTTTTATTTTTTTAGATTCCATTATAAAATCAAGAGAATTCTGATTTAAAAAAGTTTTCTAAAAGAAAAAATCAAAATTACTTTTTCTTTTCTTTTTCAGCTGCTGCTTTTTTTGCAGATTCAATTGCTCTCTGAATTTCTGCCTGCAAATCAATTCCCAAATCCTGAAGAGCTTTCATATGTGCCTGAATTAATTGCTCGGTAACCTGAATCATTCTTATAAGCTCGTTTCTTTCATTTGCTAATGTTTGAATAGCACCTTTGTGAAAACCAATCATCTCTTCCTTGCTTGCAGAACCTTTTTCAGATTTTTCTTTTGCCATAATTATTTTAAGAATAATGGATTTTTAAAGGTATTTATTCAACTGTAACACTCTTCGCAAGATTTCTCGGCTTATCAACATCCCACCCTAAAAATTTAGCTGAGTAATAAGCGAGTAATTGCAATGGAATCACATTTATTATAGGACTTAATTCTTCGATAATCCTTGGAACTTCAATTATGAAATCTGTTTTTGTCAAACACCCATTTTTTCTTAAAGCCTCTTTATCATCGGTTACTATTATTACTCTCCCATCTCTTGATTTTACCTCTTGGATATTACTCATTGTTTTTTCATAATACTCATTTTTACCACTTAAAATAAAAATTGAAGGTGTTTCTCTGTCAATTAAAGCAATAGGACCATGTTTCATTTCTCCGGCAGGATAACCCTCTGCTAACCTGTAGGTTATCTCCTTGAATTTTAATGCTCCTTCCAAAGCTACGGGGTAATTTATACCCCGACCCAAAAATAAAAATCTTTCAAAACCAGAAATTCTCTCGGCAATATCTTTTATCTGCTCTTCTATCTTAAAAACTTCTTCAATTTTTGAAGGCAATTCAGAAAAACCATCTTTCAATTTTTTAATGTAATTATCATCATTTGTCAAAAATGCTTTTAGTATGGTCAAAACAGCAACCTGTGATGTAAACGCTTTTGTTGATGCAACTCCTATTTCAGGACCTGCATGAAGATACACCCCCTTAGCTGCAGTTTGTGCAATTGAAGAGCCAACACTATTTACAATTCCTCCGATATAACAACCTTTTTCTTTTGCAAGTTTTAAAGCTGCTAACGTATCTGCTGTTTCTCCCGATTGTGAAATAGCAATAACAAAATCATTTGGAAATAAAACAGGTCTTTTATATCTGAACTCCGAAGCTATTTCTGCCTGACAAACAATTCCTGTTTTTTCATCAAATAAATATTCTGCAACTTTTCCAGCATGCCATGAAGTTCCGCATGCCAGCAAAATTAATCTGCTTATTTCTCTCGGCAAATCAGGAAAATTATCTATTGCTAAAGTTTCCAGATGTTCTATACGACCTCCGACAGCAGTTCTTATAGTATTCGGTTGTTCTCGGATTTCCTTCAACATAAAATCTTCGTATTCTCCTTTTGTTATTGCTTCTATATCTTTTGGAACTTTTCGGAGAATATCCTCAATCTCAAATCCCTCAAAATCTTCTATATTATAACCCTTTTCATAATCTTTGGATATCACAACGATTTCTCCATTTTCTAAAATCTGCTCTTCTTCACATATTCCAATTAAAGCTAGTCTGTCAGATGCAACAATAATTTCATCTTTTGATTTGCTTACCCCCAATCTTAACGGACTGCTTCCAAATTTTGCACAATATATTCTATTTTCATCTTTATGTATAGCTACAATTGCATAAGCTCCGATTAATTCTTTTAGCGCATCAGTAAAAGCTTTTTTAAAATCTCCATCATTATTTTTTTTATAATGAAAATCTATTAGATGCGGAATGACTTCTGTATCTGTCTCTGTTTTGAAATTGTAACCTTTTTCTTTCAGTTGTTTTCTTAGTTCAGCATGATTTTCAATGATACCATTATGAACAACGGCTATTGTTTCATCCATATTTGTATGAGGATGAGCGTTTTCTTCAGAAACTTTTCCATGCGTTGCCCAACGTGTATGTCCTATGCCAATATCAAATATTCTTTCTATACCATTTAATTTGGACTCTAAATCTTTTATTCTACCAACATTCTTTACAACAAGAATATTTTCATCAGAAAAAGCGACACCAGCAGAATCATAACCCCTATATTCCATCCTTTTTAATCCATTTAATATTACATCAATAGCTTTTCCATCTTTTCCATAATAACCAATTATTCCACACATTTGTATCCCTCTTTAACACCTCAAAAACCAGGAAATATTAATTATTAGATATTTTTAATCTTTATGCAACACTCAAATAACCTTTAGATTCTTATCTTTGTAATTCCAGGCTTCATGCCCGAACTGAATGAGCAAATCAATTTTTGCCTCGTTTAAAGAAGGTGGCAAGTCACAAGCTCCATAGCAGGAACCAAGCCAGATAAAAATTCTTGCTTTAGTTTTTTCCTCAATTTCTCTTGCAACTTTCGTAGCTAAAGGCTTTAAACCATCTGGAAACTGCAAGCAGACATTTTTGTATTTTTTATTCTTAATAATTTTAACTGCTTTTTTTATTTCAAGATCATATTCTTGTGAAAGGTCCATAATTAAAATATGTTTAATTATACTTATAAATTTTTGTAAATCACAAACTTTATAAAGAAATAAAAATTAACAGATTCAGGCATAAAAGAGTTAAGAGTTCTTTTATGGATAAATCAGGAGGAAAATAAATGGCAGATTTTAGAAATCGTGGTGGAAGTTTCAAAAAGACCTTCAACAGAGAAAAGCATAAAGCAGTTTGTGCTGAATGTGGCAAGGAATGTGAAGTTCCATTCAAACCAATCGCAGGCAAGCCAGTTTACTGTTTAGAATGCTATAAGAAGAAAAAGGGATTCTAAACTTTTTTTCTGAAATATAGAAACAGTTTAATTTATTTTTATTTTTTATATTCGTTAATGATTCTTTTGTAAAATTAATGGCACATCTCAATGCGCAGATGGCTTACTTCTTTTGTAATTCCACCCAAAAAATGCAGCTCCGATAAAAAGAAATATAACCCCAACAATAAGAATTCCCAACGTATCAAAATTTGATTTAACTACAAAACCAGTTATTAAAGCAACTCCTACAGCAAGACAGAAATACTCAAACCATTTAGTTACCAGTTCCATTTTATCTTATAAAAAAAGCTTCTTTCTCTGCTTTTTTGACATCTTCTAATTTTATAGTGTCTCTTTTGCTTTTTCTCGCATATCCCTTAGCTCTTTGGGAAAGAAGTTTAGCATGAGTTTCTAAACGATTAGCAATTTCTTCCAATGCTTCTTTAGAAATTCTTGTAATTCCGGATTTTTTTGCAATTCTTTTTAATGGCTCAATATACAATTCTCTTTTTTTGCTCTTTTTCATGAAAATTACAATACTTTGAGATTTTTAGAGTTTTTGGTTTATTATCATATCAACATAATAATTTTTAAAAACTAAACCCTCTTTTTTGCCGTATGAACTCTGAGGAAGTCATAAATGCAGTACGAAACATAAAACGAAGGGAATTAGTATACAAACTTATATATAACCCTTCTTATTGTAGTATTGAGAAATATCATCGTTTAACAAAAGAAGAAAGGGAAACTGTTAATAATGCAAGAGAGGTTTTTGGTAGTTTAGAAAAAGCGTTTTCTTCTGCTGGTCTCGATAAAAATGATGACAAATATAATTATTTAAAGTGGGCGCTTGCAATTGAATATGCTGGAGAAAATGAACGATTAATTGATCACATTCTCAGAAGATATAACAGCTTATTTTCCGCTAGAATTGGTAAAAGCTTGGATAAAGGAGAGATCTATAGTTATGTTTTAGAACAACTTACTCGAAGAGTTATGCTTTATGATTATAAAAAGAATATTATACAATCTCCTTATCTGAGTTGGTATATAAGAAACGCCATACTTGCGGTGGGATTAAGAATCCTTCCGTTAATTAGAGTTAATTATCATGTAGCGTTTGATGAAAGGTATAGGGGAAAATATCCCGAACCAGCAAAAAAAGCAGACGAAGCTTTTTTGGTATATAGTCTAGATAATCCTCTTCCTAGCGGCTGTAATATTGAAGAAATTATGCCGTCATTAGAGGGTTTTGACACAAGAATTGAGAATCTTTTCACGATTCTCAATAAAATTATTTCTGATAGAACATGTTTAAGTGAAAGAGAAGCGACAGTTTTAGGATTGAGATTTGGATTGGATGAACACTTAACATTAGAAAAGATAGGTAGTGTATTAGGGAATAAAGATACTGAGAAACCTATTACCAGACAAAGAGTGTGGCAAATCCAAAACAGAGCTTTACGAAAATTAAGAAATCATCGTAAGAAATTAATCTGCTGATAATCTATTTTTAAATATTTATACACCCCAGGTCAGTCTCTCTTTTCTTTTTATTTTTGCGATTTCTTGAAGAATCTTTATTTCGTCCTGCGTCAATAAATTCTTGTTCTTTTTTAATTTTCTGAATTCTTCTTCTGTTAAATTAGAATATAAAATTTCTTCTTCTTTTATCTGTCGTCCTATAGTAACATTAGGAATTGAAACTGCAACCTCACTCCCTTTTTCAGCTTTTTCAACAGATTTATTTTCTGATTGCACAGCTTTTATTCTTCCGATTTCCTCTCCTTTAATATTCATAAGTTTTTTTCCAGACTGTAAACTTCCCGCTAAAACTTGGAAACCACAGATTGCAGGTTTTGACTGCCTGAAAATACAGTTTTTCATTAATTTTATTTTGAACGGCAATGTAAGTTCAGATAATTTTTCCCTTTCAATCTTTCTTTGTTTCTCTTTCTGCCATTCTTCAAAATTTTCTATGATTTTATAAACAACTTCGCCAGTAATAATCTTAACATTTAATTTTGAAGATTCTTTTTCCTCATCTTCATTCAAGGAAACATTAAAACCCAATATTACAGAATTCAACTGGTTGAATTTTTGATTTGTATAAGCGGACATTATATCCTGTTTTGTTATATTTCCGATGCTTGCTTTAATGATTTCTATATTTTTTTGTCTTAGCAAATACATCAAAGCTTCCAAGGAACCAAGGGAATCAGTTTTTATCACAATACCTTCTTTGTCTAATCTTATTTTCTTAGAAATTTCTTTTTGCAGTTGTTTCTTGATTTCTTCTTTTTTTCTTTCATTATTGCATACGACAAAAGGCATGCCCAGCAAAACATCATGATTTGTTAACTGCAACTGCAAGCCGGATGCAGCTTCAACTTCTTTTGCTGATTCAAAACCTTTGCATAACGGCAATGCTTTGAACAAAGCTCTGACTTTTGTTTCTATTGGATTTTCCAAAGAAGCAACAATTAAATTATCATTCAATTTTAGTTTCCCATCATAAATTATTGCTTCGATATAAGTCATCTTGCTGTCTTTTCTTACTTCTAAAATTGTTCCCTTGCATTCATCACTTAATTCAAGTTTTCCTTGCAAAAATTTCTGTGCTAAACCCGCAAGCATAGCTATCAATTCTTCCATGCCTTCTCCTGTTTTTGCAGAACACGGGATTAATGCAAGCTGTTTTGTGAAATCCTTGATATTCCAGAATAAATCAGCTTCAAACTTCAACAATGACAATGTTCCGATAATATCATAAAGTTTTCTTTCGAATTCACTTTTGACCAACTCAGATTGTTTTTCCAATGATTCCTTAACAGGAATTTTTTCTTTTGGTTTTTTCCATGATGATACATTATCTATTTTGTTTAAAGCTACAATGAAAGGAACTTTATTTGCCTTTAAAATCTGGATAACTTCTGATGTCTGTGGTTTTATTCCTTCATTTATGTCGATGACAAGAATAGCCAAATCAGCTAACGAACCCCCTCTTTTTCTCAGGTTAGTAAAAGCAGCATGTCCTGGGGTATCTATAAATAAAAATCCAGGGATTACCAAATCAATATTTAATTTTTTCAGTAAATTTGCACATCTTATTTTTATGTTCTCAGCAGGAAAACAAGTGAAAGAAATTTTTTGCGTAATCAGGCCAGCTTCTTTTGCAGCAACAGTTGAACCCCTGAAATAATCCAGAATAGATGTTTTTCCGTGGTCTACATGACCTGCTATGGTAACTATTGGTTGTCTTATTTTTTTCATGTTTAATAAAAGAAGAAGTTATTTTTAAATTATTTGTATAGAAATAAATTTAAATATATCGTTATATTTCTTTTAATATGTCAAAAAAAGGGCAGATTGCTTTGTTTGTAATTATAGGTATTGTAATTATTGTAATTATTCTACTTCTACTCTTATTTCTAAATAAGCAAAAAATTCATGATGAAGAAAAACTATTGAAAGAGAAGAATATACTGAAAGATAATTTTGATTCTGCAATAGAGCAATGCATACTGGAAAATCTAAATCAGGGATTTTATTATAGTTCAGAAACACCAAAGGAAGACGCTTTATTTTTTAAATATTATTATTACTTTATTGAAGGAAAAAGATATATTCCAAATCTTAATAGGGTGAAAGATGAATTTATAAAATGTTTAAGAGATAAAACTGATTATACAAATATTGATATAAATATAAAAGAGGAAAATATAGAATTTATTCTAATAGAATATTTTGAATCCGAAAAAATAAAAATAACTTTGTATAAAGGTGTTGATGTAAATGAATTTTTAAAAGTCTCTAAGGAAATAATAGACGAATATGAAAAATCTCCGGATAAGATATGTTTGACTTGTTATGATGAAATTTCTAAGAAATATAATGTAAAAACGGAATTTACAACTATGTTCAAAGATGATGGCGGATCTTTCATTCTAGTAACAATACAAAAAAATAAAAATACTCTAAACTTTTTATTGGAATATGAAGAATAAAATTTTTATAGTTTTAATTTTCGCAGTTTTAATTTTTTCTAGTCTAACTCTTACTGACGAATTTAAGGAAAAAACAGAGGTGGGAGATTTATTTGGCTTGGAAAAGGGTATGATTATAATTAAAAATTGTAAAGTATATGACGAGATTCTAGAAGAACAGTCAACTGGAAGGAAAATAATTGAAACAATGTCTGCTGATAGCTATGTTAAATTTATCAGAAAATATACGAAAGATGAAGAGGAAATTACTGAGGAATATCTTTTTCAAGAAATAGAGAAAGGTTCTAAACTAAAATTCAAGGACGGGGATTTGAACGGAGCTGATATTTATTATCTCATACCTAAAAGAACAACCTTTAAATTTCCGGAGATAGAAGAAATTGAAATTGAACAAAAAGTGAGGTTAATATACGAAAATAAAGAACTTAAGATAGAATATTTAGATGAAGATAAAGAAAACAATTATGTATTATTTAAAGGAATTAAATTATTTACAGAGGATGATACTACAATATTCGGCAATAACATCATCGGTAATTTTGAATACGGAGAAGGGGAAGAAAAGATAAAAGTGTTTAATGGTATTACTAATATTTTTTCCAAAGATGCTTTTAAAGTTTCAGCAATAAACAATGATGTATCTATTTTATACAAAGGCGCAGATATTAACTTAAATAAGGGAGATAATATTTTTATAGACGGCACAGGTAAAATTACCAAAAGAGGGGAAAATTTTATCTCTTTTGGAGATGATGAATTCTTGTTTGGCGGAAAAAAAGATGCTTTTAGTTTCAGTCTAAGAGAACAAAATTGTTATATATCATATTTTCCGGAGTGGATAGAGCCGGAAACAATAGGAAAATTAAATTTAAAACGAAATGTTATATTTTACCCCGAAGGATGTGATATTGTTCGAGTAACTTCAGATGATTTTGGTGAAGAACTGACAGTAACAAACATTGGAAACTTCAGGATGATGAATGGTAATACTGAGATAGCAGTAACTGGTTCTGTAGTTTATGAAGATGGAAATGCTAAAGATGTTGTAATAAATCAAGAGGATATCGAAAATAGAAGAGCTGTGATGGAACCAGATGTTAAGACTGAGGACAGAATTGCTATCAGGAATATTCTTCCTAATTATCACAGTGGTTATGTTACTATATTGAATGTAAAAGAAGGAATAAATAAGAAAATGGAAAATATATACGAAGTTGAAGTAGAGTACAGAACAGTTTCTTTCTCAGAATGTCTAAAAAAGTAAATAAAGATGAATGTTTTACAAAAGCAACAATTATATTAGACAAGAACAATCAATTTGTGCTAGGTTCAATATAAAGAAATTCATAAAGGTCTATATTTTTTGGAAATCCTGTTGCGCTATTTGAGAAAAACTGTTCACCGATTCTGTTCTGCCATTTAGCATAAGTTCTGTCCATTCTTTGTTTTAATTCCAAACCATTGTCCATATTTAAAATACCGTCAACTAATGCGATTGTTGTATAACCTTCTGGAGCAACCCCCTCTAAACCATCTTTTCTATTATATGTAAATGCTAATCCATAAATATTGTATGAAACAAAAAGATTGCTTAACGTATTTTCAGTTTCACATCCTATAATTGCAACTCCTTTATTTTTCTCTGGAATTCCAACTATTTTTGATTTTAAACTATCAGGAATTACAAAACCCATTGCAGGATTATGTCCGCAATAAGCCCAAATTAATGCTTCTCTCAAATCAAGTTCAACCCCATTGTCTAATGATAATTGAAAAGGATGTCTTCCATTAGAATCATTTCTCGAAGTGTCATTTGCCATTGCAAAAGGATCTTCCTTTAAATAAGCCAATATATCTGTAACTGCAGTGTTCATACCACTCCAACGATAAGTCATAGGAACAAAATAAACATCCACGCTGTCTTCCACGCCTTTATTTCTCCATCTTTCGTTTGGTAAAAATCTTTTATGATAAACTAATATTTCTACGGGGGATTTCTCATATTTTTGTTCAAAAACTTTTTCCCAGTTTTGTCTTTTATTCCACATTTCCTTATGCCCAAAACTAAACCCTCCCCAGTAAAGGTTTTTTTCCGGAGGATTGGCATATGCGACATACTCTCCATTAATCCATCTTCCATGTGTGCTGTCTAAAGCAACTGCTGTTGCTATAACTAAAGGTTTGCCTTCTTTGAAGTCATTTACTATTTCATCATAAAGTGGTTCTATTAGTTTTGGTTGTAAGTTTATAGAATTTAATGTATCATAAAGTTCAGGTACTCTTAAAGAATCTTCAAGAGGCGTTGTTACATATTCTCTAACTCCTTCACTGTAAAATGATTGATTAAAGAATTCTGTATTTATGTTCTTATTAACATCACAACTAGGTAAAATTATAGGGATTAAACTTAAAATTAAACTTAATATTTTCATCTAAATTAATAGATTAAGATATATTTAAAGCTTTCTTTTGTTATCACTCAAAAATAACATAATCTTATCTTCTGTGACAATCAATAGTTATTCTTAATACGTCACCATCTCCATCATCAAGATCTTCAAGTCCTCTTCCAGCACAACCACTTCCTCTTGGTCGTTCATATTGTGTTTCTGGTTCAGGAATAGAATATACATTTTTCATTCTTTCTCTTTCTGCTCTTGCTATACTATCTTCTCTTTCTACTTGAGCAATACTATCTCTTTGTCTTTCATAATATCCTGGAGGTGCTTGTCCGTAACTGAATTCTACAGGACAGGAAATTACAGATAACAAAATTCCTAATTTTAAATATTTTCCAAAATATTTTAATATATTTCCCATATTTATTTCAATAAGATAATGTTTTTAAACTTTATTGTGATTTTGTCTTATTTGCCTTTTGCAATTTCTCTTAACTTTCTAAGAACTTCATCATCCTCGGAAGTTGTTGCTCTTGCAGGTTTAGGTTTCTCAACAATTTTTGTTGCAGTTGTTCTTGTCTGTTGTCTTACAGGTCTTCTCATCGGTCTTTGCATAGGCATAGGACCTCTGAAAACAGGTCCTTGGTATGTTGTTGTCCTCGGCATATTGAATGCTGGATGTATGGGCTTGTTTTCTTTTGGTTTCTTACCTTTCATCTTTATTATTCCTTTTTTGTAGAGTAAAACAACAACAACTATAACCAGAACTGATATTAATAATAGTATAATCCAGAAAAAATTAAATGAAGGTTTTTCTTTTTTGCATTGTCCGAAACAACATTCAAAAGCATCGGAAGATTCCTCATAATCACCAACACAATGCTGTCCTTCAGAACAGATTTTTCCTCCTAAACTATTGCAACTTGACAAGCATTTTCCTTCAACACAGCAAAATTCTGCATCTGAAGTTTGAGTTATGCTTCCAGATGAAGAACATTCATCAGCTGAGTCGCATATCTGACCGTTTAAATCTCTGCAAGTTTGTTTTGAAACACAACTCCCGCCTTGAATACAGCAAGAGCCGTCTGATGTTATAATTAATTCTCCGTTTTCACATTCTTCATTAAATAAACATAATACGCCGCCTAAATCATAACATATTTCTTCTTCTTTGTCCTGACAATAAAAATAATCACAGCAATATTTTTCATCTATTGCAATAAACCAATTATCTCCTAAACAAACTTTGTTGTCAGTAGGAGAACATTTTACACCGCCCTGGCTTTGACATAATTCTGAAGATGATTTACATTCTCCGATACAACACGAAGCTGAATCAGAACTTATAACAGTTTGTTTTGTTTTACCTGTTGAATCCAAACATTTTTCATCACTTATACAAACTTCTCCCTTTAAATCAGAACATTTAATTCGTGTTGAATCTAAACAGCAAACACCAGAGGAACATTTGTAATCACTTCCTTCCATCTTCAATTCTGTTGTCAAACATGATGTCTTGCATTTTCCTTTTCTGTTTTCACAATTTGACAATCCAAGACCCCCATCGCAACATATCTCGTTTATGCCTTTGCACTGCAATCCTTCGATAAAGACACCATTATATTCCTGGCAAAAACCTTGTTTTACGCAATTATAACCTTCTTTTTTACATGGGTATTCATCCTCTTTTAAATCTCTGCAACAAACTTTATTGTAAATTTCACAGCCAGTTTCATCTGTTTTTGTTTTGTTTCCAGTGCATTGATCTTCAGCTACACAACTATAATCTTTATTTTTGCATTCACTTGAAAAAGAACCTCTCGGCCAGAAATTCCATAATATCCATGATGTATCTTTTAAATTATTGAATTTTCCGTCTGAGGATTGTTGTGATAATAAATAATTTTTTGAGTTGTCTATATTCCCAATTCCAACCAAAGCTGAAGTTCCAGCGTCAAAGAATTTTCCTTTTGAAGAAGATGGAACATTCCAACTTCCATCTGCTTGCTGGTATTTTTCAGCTTCAGTGATATAAAATTCATCCCCGGTCAATTCATATAAAAATGCATCATTGAATAATTTTTTATTGCTATCCTTCTCCAAAACCAAATAAGGAATGAAAGTTTCTGCAGAATAATCCTCGCTAAATGCCGAGAATCTTTCCAAATCAAGAGCGAACCACAATGTTGCCTCGTAATCACAGCTGTTTTTTCCTATGCATAATTTTCCGAATGAAAATTTCTTTTCCAGTGGTTCTCCAAGTGTCGCGCTTTCACTTATTCCTGTAAGATACAAAACTTCATCATCTTTTGTATAAAACACAGACAATTCATATTCTCCTTCGTAAGTTGAATAACATCTGAAAACAAATCTGTTGTTTATGCAGTTCTGTTTGCTGGTTTTAATCCAGTATGGTTCTGAGTGAATTTCAAAGCAAGGTTCCCCACCTTCAGCAGTTAAACTGGTTATTTTATTATATTCATCAATATTAACAATTTCTTTTACAACATTGTTTGATGAATCAAAATAACTTATTTCACATTCTGCAGTTATTCCCAAATCTGTATCGAGCTGGACAAACCACATTATTCCTTCCTGAGAAAGTTCCATAACATTTTCAAGAATTTTTTGTTCAATTGCTGATGTGTCCTGTTGCAAATTGTCAAGAACAAATTTTGCTTTTGCTAATTTTATCAAATCATTTTCATTTGTTAATTTTGTCGTTAACGATGTTAAACCATCTTGCTTTAAATCATCAATATAAGACAAGGCAAGCAAAGCAAATCCATGTTCTTCGATATCAGAAGGCCATCCGCTCGCAATCTGACTTCCAAGCCAATTGTAACCCAAATCAATTTTCGCTGTGTTTTCAGCTTTTACACTATTAATATTAATTAATAGAAGTAATAATATAACTAATAAACTTACAACTACCAAACTCTTTTTCATATTCTTTTTAATATTCTATCATTTAAAATTCTTTCTGTTAAACTTTTTTCTTTAGAAAAGAAAATACTTTAATGAAAAAAGAAACTATATTAGCGAATATAAAAAGTTTTATAAATATACTTGACTACTAATTTCTATGTTAAAAAACAAAAGAGGACAGATAGCTATATTTATAATTATAGCAATAGTGATTGTTGTCGGGATTGTTATAACTATTCTAATTTTGACCGGAGGAAAAAAAACTATTCTGCCTGAGAAACAACTTAAGTTCTCAGAAGATTACATTGAAGAATGTTTGCAACAAAATTTAGAAGAAGGGGTTAACATTACAAGTTTAAATGGAGGAATGTTATATCCTTCACCATCTGTTTCTCTTTATGATAATACCAACGTTTTGCTGTTATGCACAACTTCAATTGCATATGAACCATGTGTTTTACAACAAGGATTAGCATCTACAATTCCAAATTCTATTTTAACATATATGTCTTATGATGAAAAAATTCCAATTAAAAGAACAGAAGAATGCATTAAAAAAGCAAAAGAACTATTTACAAAAGAAGGTTATACAGTTACAACTTGTTTGGATGAAGGTAGAGAACCAAATTACGCTGTAACTTTGCTTTATGATAGAATAAAATTTGAAACTGAATGCAAATTTTCATATTCCAAAGCTGATGATTCCAAGGAAAAATCCAAGTTTAGAATAGAGGTTATACATCCAATAAAAACATTTATGTTATTAGCTGAAGAAGCTGTTGTAAATGAAAATGAAGGTTCAGATAAAATTTGTTCTGCTTTGTCAACCACTAATATAAATGTTGAATGTCTTCCTGGAAATAATCTTAAATATTATGTGATGACAGATAAACAAAATGAAAAAAATAAATTTAGATTTGCAATGAACTCTTATTTTACAGTATAAAATGAAAAAAAACAATTTAATTAAAATTAAAAAAGGTTCAATTTCAATATTTCAGATTATAGTATTTATCATGTCAATAATTGCAACAGCTTATTTAATTTCTGATGTTGATTTTGCAAAAGCTGATGATAATGAAGATTCACCAACATTTGGTTGCTGTGAAAAAACAATAGATGGTAGAAGTTGTGCTTGGGAGTTGACTGAAATTTGTCTTACAACCGATAATCCAAATATTGATTCAATAATAACTGAATTGGGTTTAACAGAAGAGGATTTAGGGAAATTTACGTCTGGAACAAAATGCGAGCAGACAACTTACTGCGATTCTGTCTGTGTAAAAAATGTAGAGACTCAACAATGTTCTGTTATGCCAAGAACAAAATACAATGAGGTGAGCAATGATTATAGTTTAGTCGGAACTTCAAGTTCCTGTAAAAGTTTTCCTGCTTGCAAACAAATATGTTGTTTTTTGGGAAATGATGCATTTCCAACTTCCCAGGGAGATTGCCAATCTAAAGGTGGTGAAGTTCAATCAGATATTGACCCTGAAGAATGTGCAGCATATGGTTATGATAAAATGGATGGTTGCTGTATTTTGGATGAGCAGCAACAATGTTTGCAGACGACCTCTTCAATTTGTGCAAGAATGGAAGGAGATTTTATTGCTTTAAAAAAATGCAATGATAATTCAGACCCGGCTATAGAATCAAGATGCGGAATGTGCAGAGCAGGATATTCAAATAAATGTTTAAAAGATGAAGCAGGAAGATTAACTGATTATGATGTCTGGAATATTGATGCTTGTGGAAATAAATTATACAAAACAAAAGATTGTCCTGAAGGGCAAATTTGTTATGAAGACAAAATTACTGGTGAAGCAGATTGTAAGGCATTGACTTGTGAAGTTGACGGAAAAATTTACCAGCATGGCGAAAGTTGGTGTGGTTATGATAGTCCTTCAGTTGGTCTGGGAAGAGATTTACCGGGTTCATGGCATTGGCTTCATACATGCAATTTTGGTGTTCACAATGTTGTTCCATGCGGTTTACAAAAAAGTGAAGTTGGCAGAGATGAAATTTGTGTTGACTTAAATAAAAATGAAGGAGATAGGATTGCTGCCTGTAAAATAAATCCAACTTGGACTTGTTTGACAATTACTGATGAGCAAGAGTGTGTTAATTCCAACGGATGTTATTGGTTTGATTTTGATTATGCTATTGAATTTCCGGATGGTTCTACTTCAAATCTTAAGCCATTATCTGGTTCTGTTGATACCATGGGCCTTAATCCCGGAGATATTCCAGGTTTTGATTATACAAGATGTTTACCAGTTGTTCCAACTGGAAATATTATGCCGAATGCAGCATCTGAAACTCCTGCAGAAGATTCTGGAAATGAAAAGGATAATGCTATCGATAATGCAAAATGCAGTTATGGATCTGCTTCTTGCGTGGCTGTTTTTAAAAAGAGTGGTAAATGGAAATTAGCAAAAAAAATGACGGAGAAGTATGGAACCAAAAATGCTTATGATATTTGTTTTCCAGATAAAAAAGAAAAGAAATTTTCTTCTCTTGAAGAAATAACCCCAAAAAAAGAATGGATTCAACTTCTTCTAGATAGATGTGTTGCTATTGGTGATTGTGGAGTAAAAGATAGTCATGCTGGAGATAGTTCGGGGGACTTTAAAGGTATAATAAAAATAACAACGGCAAAATCTGAAGAAGATCAAACAGAATCGCAACATAGCATCTCAGAAATTGTTACATTACCGGATGTTTATCCATCTAATTTAGGATTTCCAACTCCAATAGTAGAGAATCCTGGGGAAGGTAATACTGGTCCAGACATAGAACAAGTTTCATTAGAAAAAACATTTGATAATTCGGATTCTTTATTTTATCAGGCTCCATCATCTTTTGGACAAGCCTTTGGACAAGTTGAGATAATTGCTGGTCCTATATCAGCTATACTAGGAGCTTTAGCGGCGGCAATACCTCCGGCTGCTTTAGTACTCTGGATAATAGCTGCAGCAGTTCAGGTAATAGCGTTATTAGTGGCTCTTGGTATGTGGATATTTAGTGTAGAATATGTCGGAGTAGCAGTAACATTCAATTGTAACTCTTGGGAACCACCCCAATCATCTAATAATTGCGAAAAATGTCAGGAATATGCCGAGAAAGGCGGCGGTTATTGCACACAATATTTATGTCATAGTATTGGAATGAATTGTGATTTTAATGATCAAGAATCATTAAATCCGGAAGATTGGATTTGTTATGATGCTTGTGCAAGTGATACCGGACAACGACCATCGATAAGTCAATGGAATTACATACTCATTAGAGATGCAACAGGTTATGGAACTAAAATGATTAGAAATGAAGAAAATGAACCAATTCAGGACAGAACAATTAATATAGAAGATTCCATAGGTGTAGGTTCAACGATTACAATTGAACTAAAAGAAGTAACACAAGAAAAGAAAGTAAGATGTATTGTAGAACCTTCAACTATTTCTTTCCCTCCTTGGGATGAAAACACTGCAACAGGATTATTTTTAAGAAATCCAAAAATAACATTAACCCCTATGAACAAGGAAGAAAATAGTTTTAATATATGGTGTGAAGATTTATGCCAGAATAGAATGAAAGATACTGAACCAATAAAAATAAAGTTGAATAATTTGATTGATAAGGATTTAACACCTCCAGTTATAGTAAAAACAAATTTAGATGATGAAACAAAACACGAAACAACTGTTCCTGCTTCATTGACCAGCATTCCAGTAACAATTTTTGTTAATGAACCAATACAGTATATTCCAAAAGAAGAGTGCAATGGTATCTGTGAAACAACAATGCTTGATTGCAAGGATTCATGTTTCTATAATGAAGAAACAGATGAAGAACCAGAAGATGGGAAAGATAGGTGTGACAATCTTCCTTCAAAACCAAGCACCAATTTAGAAAAACAAGAGAAAAATTGCTGCACTTCTTGTAATGATTATTATACAAGTTGTTTAAACCAGTGCACAAATGATTGTTTGGATGAGAATGGAAACCAGATTGAAGATTGTGCGGGAAGTTGTGCTTGGGATTATGAAGACAAGGCATTTTCTCAAATGACTGGAAAATTAAACTGTCCTTCGATAAATAGTCCGATTATTGAAAATTGCGGATTTGGAATTTGTTATACTTGTGATACTATTATAGGAGATTTAGGAATAGAGGAAAAAACAGTTTATTTCAAATGTAAAGATGCAAAAGATAATGTAGGTTCAGCTTATTCATTAACTTTCAAAAGAGGAGATAGTTTATTTATTGAAGATATCCAAGTAACATTAAATGAAAAGGAAACACAAACTATTGAATTAACCGGGGATGCTAAAAAGGAACAGAACAAAAATGTTATTGCAGATTATACGGTTAAAGGCGGAAAAAGTTTAGGAGATGTGAAATTAGATATTGATGTTTTAACTTCCGGAGGTGCAGATAATGGAGTTTCAAATTGTGAATTAAATAATGAAGAATTCTTATTGACTGGCGGTGCTAATCATAATACAGAATTGTTGCTAACAAGCACAGCAACTTATAATATTAAATGTATAGACAGTATTGGAAATGTTGCTTTGACAACATTAAAATTAACTTTAGACAGAGATGGAACAAATCCAGAGATAATCCGATATTTCAACGATGGAAGTGGATTCAGAGTAAAGATAAATGAACCAGCTGTTTGTGTAGCATCTCCTTATACCGGAGATCCATTGAAAGATTTGGGATGTCCTACTTCATCTAAATTCGACATGGTTGCAAAAATGTCTTCAAGCGACAATATCGAACATTCACAATCTTGGGATTATGACAAATATGATGTTATATGCAGAGATATCTGGAATAATATTATGTCAACTTGTAAAACAGTCCAGAAAGACGAACAATAATTAAAATGGAATTTAAAAGAGGTTTGATTTTTGGAATTTTAATCTTAACTTTGCTAATTTCTTTTGTTTATGCAGAATATAATTTCAAGAAATTGGACTTTACAGAACAATATCAGCCCTCCGAAAATATAAAGGGTGATTTGATAATGTCTTTTGATAAAGAAAATGCAAATCACAAATTCGAATTTGTGATTAAAAACAAAAACAATGAAACTATAACTGAAATTGAAAAATCCTTGATAGAGACATTAAAATTAAACAAGGTAACATATTCATGTGAGCCGACAAACTGCTCTGTAAGTTATTCTGTTTCAAATCCACAATTGGAAAAAAATGTGGCTTTAGCTGAAGACAATTATATTGGATTTTTTATTCAGGATGAAAATGTTGAAATCCAGTCGCTAAATTTCAAGATTAAAGGTTCTGGTTTTCCAATCGGAGAAAATGCATGTGAAAATCCCGAGACAAAACTTGATTTTTTGGATGACAGTAAAATAGAGTGGCTTTATCACGACACAACAGATAATTTATGTTTAGCAACAGCATCTGACTGCTATAATTCCTCGGTAGAAGGACAGGAAGCAATATTGAATGCAATGCCTTATTGCCAGGTTATAAAACCAAGACCCACAAACAAAATAAAAGTTGCAGCAACTGTGAAATATGTTGATGGTTTCGGAGAGACCAAATCCGGAGATGTTGTCTTGTCAATTTATGATGCAGCAACAAAAAAAGAAAAGAAATGCTCTCCAGGAAAAATAACCAATACAAAATATCAAACATATGAGTGCACAATTTTTGATTTTTTAATAAGCAAAGAAAATATGGAATACTATGTCTGCATTTCTTCAGATGGAACAGCAAAATACAAAGTCAAAACAGAAAATTCAGCACCTGTCTGCGGTTTCTGGGGAAGTCCGCCGTCAAATGATTACAAGGCAGATTATTCAGTTTATGTAAGAGAATACAGCTATGCACCATTTTTAACTTATACAAATATAAATGAGTCAACAACTCTCGTAGAAAACAAAACTCTTATAACTTATCTGCAGGAATATATCAATGCTAAATACAAAAAAGATTGTTCTTCGGGCTGTATAATCCCATTAAGAATAATCCAGGACCAGAATTTAAACTTCAAAAATTTGGAATTGGTTTATAAAACATCATCGGGGTTGAAATCAACTTCATCTTTTTATGATTTAACAGCAATTCATCCAAGTATAAATGCAATTGAGAATAAAATAAAATTAGATAATTTTGCTTCCGAAGGATTAAAAGCTCCGACAGGCTATGACAAATATTATTTTGAGATTTATTTCAATAAAAATAGATTGGCTAAAGAGGAATTTATTGTCGCTCAGATCCCGAAAGTTTCTTCAATTTATCCATTAAAAGCTGGTTTAGGAATTTCAACAGAATTTAGTGTTGATGCTTCATCTCCAACTTCCAATGAAATTAAAAAATATAATTGGGATTGGGGGGATGGTTCTTCATCTGAAACAACAACAAAAAAAACATCCCATAAATATTCTGAATTGGGAAATTACACGATAAAGGTAAAAGTCGAAGATTCACAAGGTTTAATCGGAGAGAACAGCTTTGAAATTTCAGTTGCTTATACGTCTTCATTGATAAGCCAGATTTTAGAAGAGAAAAAAGACAAATTAACAGAATTTAAATTATCTGTTTCAAGCGAAGAAAAAGATTTGGTTTACAAAGTTTTGGAGATAGAAAAAATTGATTCTGAACTAAGTAAAATAGAATCCGATATTTTGAAAGCACAGAACGATGAAGATTATGAATTGCTGGTTAAAAAATTAAATTCTCTGAAAATTCCATACAAATTATTATATGTTGGAAGTTCAGAATTAAAGGAGTATTATGTTTCTGATTCATCGATAGATGTTTCTTCATTAGAAATATTAAATGATAAACAGAGTAACTTTATAGAGGATTATAATCAAGCCATAACAGAATTTAACAACAACAATATATCAATAAAAACAAAAATAATGTCAAGAAATGTTATTTATGAGGACTTGACACAAAAAACAATACTGACTTATGTTGAAATAAAAACAGAAGAGAAAGAGATGATGAATTACAACGGAGAATTTTATCTTGTTGTCGGTGTTGCCGGAAATATTTCCGTTACGGGATTCATGAAACCATATAAAACTGACAATAATTTCATGTTTTTCAGCGCATCATCCCCAAAATTTGAAGTTGCTTTAACGTCTGAAAAAGCTCTAAGCAGTTCTGAATTGACAATATGGGAAAGCCCTGATGCGAATTATTTCAAATTCAAGAAACCTTTCAATTGGGGAATTTTAATATGGATAATAATCATTCTTGCTGTTCTAATTGGAATATACTTTTTATACAAAGCATTCAAGAAAGGGAAAATAAAAATGAAACCGAAAAATCAATCAACACAACAACCAATCCAACAGCAAAAACCAGTAATACAGAATAAAATGGTTAATCAACAGATTGGAATGCCACTAGATTTGCGAAACAGAAGATTAAAAATACGACGCTAAACCAATTAATCAAAATGTTTAAAAAGCACAAGAATTTAATTTTATTATATTAAACAAAAGAGGAAAAATGATAAAAGCAATTAAAGATTTTATGAGGAAATTATTCTCAGGACTATTCTCAATTAAAAATAATTTTAAAATGGGTTTCTATGGACCGCCAAATTCCGGAAAGACAACATTGGCAAACAGAATATGCAAGGACTGGACAGGCGATGAGTTGGGAAAAACAAGCAAAATTCCACACGAGACAAGGGAAATCCAATTCAAGGAAAAAGTTGAGATTGAATACAAGGGAAATAAATTAACATTCAAGCTTATAGACACTCCCGGAATATCAACAAAGATAGATTATGAAGATTTTATGAAATTTGGTCTGAATGAAAAAGATGCCAAGAAAAGAGCGAAAGAGGCAACAAGAGGTGTTATAGAATCAATAAGATGGCTCGATGATATGGATATGGTTGTTGTTGTTCTGGACGGCACAAAAAATCCATACACACAAGTTAATATAACAATCATTGGAAATCTTGTAGCAAGAAAAATTCCTGTTCTGATTGTAGCAAATAAATCTGACCAGAGAAATTTCAATGTAAAAAAAATTGAAGCAGCATTTCCTCAATATAGAGTAGTTTCATTAAGTGCCAAATTCGGAAAGAACATGGAGGAGTTTTATGAGAACGCATTTGCTCTGGCAAAACAAAGAAGGTCTATGAAAAAGAAGAGGAAGAGGTAAGAATGAAAAGAAAAATAAAAGATTTAACATTGCAATTTGTCCCTTATACTGAAATATCAAACCTTACTCCTTATAAAAAAATAAAAAAATTATTGGATATGATTGATGAGAATAAGATATTAATTATTCAGGGAAAGCTGGAGCCACATGAGGAAAAAGATTTGATTGAAGAGACAATGAGAAAGATTGGAACATCAAAAAAAGCAAAGTTCAGGGGTATAGAATTAGCTTCTTTAGTTCCAAATATGAAAAATTCAAATGTTTTTGATAATTTTAAAACAAGAGTTGCAAACATGCTTGTCGGCGAGAGAGACGCTCTGACAATAATCGGACCAGCAACAATAGTAAAAGAGATAAAGAGAGACCCGAGCAAGATGCAGTTGTTGCTGAAGACCTAAAGTTACTTCTCACAAATCATCAACAAAACTTTAAATAGTTCAGCGTTTTTCTTTTCTTATGTCACACCAATGCGTTCGTTGCGGGAAATTCTACGAAGATGTTTCAGAGGAAATTCTCAAGGGTTGCACATGCGGAAGTCATTTTTTCTTTTTTATAAAAAAAGAAGAGATGAAACAAATTAAAGAGGAGCAGATTAAACCTATTGATCTGACTTTGACTGAGAGAAAAGAAATTGAAGAGGATATAAGGGAAATTATCGGACCAGATATTGATTTGTCAAAACCAGTTATACTTGATTTGGAAAGTATAAGAATCAAAAAGCCGGGACAATTTGAAATTGATTTGGTTTCTCTTTTCAAGAGAAAACCTCTGGTTTATCGTCTGGAAGACGGGAAATATTACATAGATATAGCAACAACATTCCAGCTTAAAAAAAATTTTGATGAAGTTCAACCAAATTATAACAAAGAGGAAACAGAAGAATAAAGAAACCTTTTTAAACCTAATTTTTCTAATCTATTTATGCCGTTCAAATTAAATTTAGGAAGCAAATCTGGGAAAACATTTAAGGTAGAGCTAACTGAAGATGAGGACGAGGTTTTAGTAGGAAAAAAATTAGGAGATGTTCTAAATGGGAAGGACATTAAATCAAATTTGGAAGGTTATGAATTCAAAATTATGGGAATGTCTGATAAACAAGGTTTCCCCGCATTGCCAATTATAAAAGGAAATATAAAAAGAAAAATTCTTTTAAAATACGGCAAAGGGATGAGAGACAGCAGACCAAAAGGGCTTGTCAGAAGAAAAAACGTCAGAGGTGATACTATAGACAAAGATATAGTTCAGATTAATCTTAAAGCAGTTAAAGAGCCAAAGCTATTGGAAACTATTTTTAAAAAAGAAACCGGTAAAAGTAAGGAAGGTATCGGAAACGCAGTTTCCGATGAAGAGAAAAAAGAATAATTATCTCTCTTTTCTTGCTTTTCTGTTCATTAAAATCGTCACTACAGCCGAGATTAGTGTCAAGCCCAGAATTATTAATGGAATAAATTTAATTTCTTGCTCTGCTGTTCCTATTGCAGCAGCATTTATACTTGTAGCAGTTATTATAAATAAAATTGAAAATATAGCTGTCAAAGAAGCGAAAATTAATGTTGCAACAGTTGAATAATTTTGATTTACTTGGGTTTCGTTTAAGGCACCAGGTTTATGCATCTTTTTCATTATTTCTGTCAAATATCTTGCTCCACTTTTTCCAGAATTTTTAAAATATCTTAAATAACCGTCTCTGTCCCCATGACCTGTAACACCTGGAAGCCTATCACAAAATCTTGATAATGCTTCATTAGAAACATGTTCTCCTCTAACAGGTAAATATGCTTCTTTTCTTCTTCCCTTGGCCACTAATTCATCTCCAACTAATTTAACATCAATACCTGTTCTTTTTCCAATCTCTCTTAATGCATTTTTTGCGTCTTTACTTTTAACAACCATAGAAAATAAAAATCATTCGAACTTATAAATTTTTCTACTAAAAACAGAATATTTTCTGTTTTGGTATGCTGAAAATTGTTTTTTAATTTTCATCATTTTAGCAATAAATTTAAAAGTGACTATCTCCATATTTTATGATGATTAAGAAATCAGAAAGGAAAAGAGAAGAAAAAGAACAGATTACCAAACAACCTGTTTTTAATATAGGAATTGTCGGGCACATTGACCACGGCAAAACAACTTTATTACATAGATTAACCGGGAAATGGGCTGATACACATTCTGAGGAATTGAAAAGAGGGATAACAATTAAGCTTGGTTATGCTGATTGTATAATAAGAAAATGCCCGAAATGTAAAACTTATAATTACACAACCCAAAAAGAATGCAAATGCGGCGGAAAATCAGAGCCGATTAAATATGTAAGTTTTGTCGATGCACCAGGACATGAAATGTTAATGGCAACTATGTTGTCTGGAGCTGCTATAATGGATGCTGCAATTTTGGTTATCGCAGCAAATGAGTCATGTCCAAGACCACAGACAAAGGAACATTTGATTGCCCTTGAAGCAAAAGGAATTAACAATATAATAATAATCCAAAACAAAGTTGATCTGGTTACAAAAGAACAGGCGTTGGAAAATTATAAACAGATAAAAGAATTTATTAAAGGAACAATAGCTGAAAATTCAAAAATAATTCCAATTTCTGCCCAGCAATCCATTAATTTAGATTTGTTGCTGGAAGCTATAGACAAAATAGAAATACCAAAAAGAGATGTTAAATCAAAGCCAATATTTTTTATCGCCCGTTCATTTGACATAAACAAACCCGGAATTTTGTCTGATGAATTCAAAGGCGGTGTAATCGGAGGAATTTTGAAGCAGGGAACTTTAAAAGTCGGGCAGGAAATAGAGATTAAGCCTGGTGTAAGCGAGAAAAAACACGATGAAGTTAAATATCACACAGTTAAAACCAAAATTCTTAGTCTTTACTCTGGAAATAACAAACTGGAAGAGGCAATACCTTCCGGAAGTTTAGCAATTCAGACTTCTTTAGATCCAAGATTAACAAAAACAGACAAATTGTCTGGGTGCACAGCTTCTTTAACCGGAATTTTGCCTGAGCTAACAGATAAAATAAAAATGAAAGTTGATTTATTCAAAAATGTTGTTGGGGCAAAAAAAGAAACCAAAGTTGAGGAAATAAGACCTCCGGAACTGCTGTTGTTAAGCATAAATACAGCAATAAGTGTTGGTATTGTAAAAAGGTCTGTTAAAGGCGAGGTTGATCTTGTCTTGAAAATTCCTATTGTGCCGTTAAAAGACTCAAAAATCGGAATTGCAAGAAATATTGAAGGAAAGTGGAGATTGATTGGCTCGGGAATTTTGATATAACTAATTATCAAAAATAACTTAAATTTTCAGTTACCATTTTAAAATTAATATAAAAATATATAAAGAAATCTAGATTAAAGATCTTATATTCTTAGAAAGTCAGGAAAGCAAAAGAGGGAGAAGTCAGGGAAGTTAAGGTGAGGTTTGAGAAGTTTGCCTGAAAATTTCTTAAGATTGGTGTTAAAATCACCTATAAAAATCAAATTTAAAACCAAATATCAAAATGTCAAGAGAGAAATTAAATGTTGTAAGTTATATTAATTCTGCTTCTAAGCGAGTCATATTATTCGTAGATTCTACAGAAAAAAATTATTCTCCATTTGGGGATGTTATATATAGGGGACAGATTCCAACTAATGATTCTATTACAAGACCACATGAAGCAATTAAGGATATATTTTCATATTTACATGAAAAGGGATTTAACGGAACTTATAGTATTGAAAGAAGGACTTCACAAGATACAAGAAATGGTGACAGAACAACAGTTATTTTTGGAACTTTACTATATAATGATAGAATTTTTTTAAAACAACTTTTAAAACAATATATTAAAAAGAGTAGTTCAAGGAATATCTCTTCCATTTTTAAATTTATTGGGAGAGATGGATCCAAATTAGAAAAAGTAGCAGCTGAATCCAGTCCAGTGCCCGAGTAATTAAAATCTATTTCTCTTGAAAATGTCGCATAGATATAATCTTCAATTATCTCTTGTTCAGAGCAGATTAAGAGGCATCAGAGGATATTATGATTTGGTTGTTATAGCAAGTTCAAATCCGCTAGATTCAACGAGGTATAGAATATTAGCCCAGGCAAATTTAAGATTAAATTCTACTCCGAGACATCTTGCCCAGAAATTTGTAACTCATTTATCAAGTTTGCATACCGATATAACTTATGAGAAACAACCAGAGATTTATTCCGGGAGAAAAGCAACAACTGTTGTATTTCCGAATATTCATATTGCAGACATTCCAACTCTAAAAAAAGCTGTCAAGACAATTGTAAGGCCGAGAGCAAAAAAGAAAAACGATATTTTCTCGGTATTTTCATCCGGAGCGAAAAGGTTGGAAGGGCTATTAGCTTCCTTTACAACATGATAAAACCAAGAAATTCAACAGAATTTCTGGTCCAGAAAATCTGAAAGATTTTCTTGGAATTAACAAATTTTCAGCATTGAGGAAATCTTTGATTTCCGAAACAGGAAATTAAGCATAATTTTCATGTCCTGAAAAAGTTTATCTTTTTCAATATAATAAACTTTAAAAAAGCTATTTATTTTATATTATAAAATCTAAATGAGGTAATATGAAAAATTCAACTATTTTTGGCATTATTGCTATAATAATAGTTATTGGACTGGTAATTGTTGGTGTTTTGGCAATAACAGGCAATATCAAAACTGAAGATAAGACAATAGATGTTCAGGGAACAGCAACCATAACAAAACCAGCTGACAAAGTTTGGATGTCTATAGGCGTTGTAACAGAATCTACAGAATCTGAAGGTGCAACAAAAGCAGAAAACGAGAACAAAGAGATATCAAATAAGATTTATACTACTTTGAAAAATTTAAATCTGACTTCTGCAGATTATAAAACAGAATACTACGCCGTAAATCCAAAATACGACTGGGAAAAAGGACAAAAACTTATAGGATATACTGTAACACACCAGATAAGAATTGACTCTGAAAAAATAGACATGGCAGCATTTATTTTAGATGCTGCAATAGAAGCAGGAGCAAATAATATTTATGGTGTAAACTTTGACTTGTCAGATAATACCAGAGAAACAGCTAAGGCAGAAGCATTGAAGCAGGCAACAGAAATTGCAAAATCAAAAGCTGAAAGCATGGCTTCAGGAACTGGTGTCACAATAACTGGAATAAAAAGAATTTCTGATTCAACTGTTGATTACATTCCATACAGATATGAAGAAATGTCTGTTTCAGATGTATCAGCCAAAGGCGGAGCTGAAAACATAATAACAGAATCAGGAAGCGTTGAAGTTTCAGCAACTGTTTTTATAAGTTATAAGTTTAAATAAATTTTTTCTTTTTCTTTTTTATTTCCAAGAAAAATCATAGATTTTTCTGGACCAAAAAAACAGGGGCTTTTCTTGGTTTTAATTATTGTGTTGGATTATAATAATTCTTTTAAAAGGAAAAAATATTCTAAGATTATGTTTAATCGAGAATATCCCCCACACATTTCTGAATTAAATGCAAGAAGAACCAGCATAAGTTCTATCAAAATTCTTGTTTCTGAAATAGGGAGTTATGAAATATTAGAGAAAATACATCGAGGAGATGTAATTTGTTTGAGAGAGATGTATAAAAAAGAAATACCTTATGCTACTGACGCCAATTTTAAAACATTTCTTGAACACACTAAAAAACCAACAGAAGAAGAATTATCCCAAATGAGGATATGTATTAATACTAAATATTCTAACCTTTTAGATACCTCTTTATATGAAGCACAACTATTAACAACAGAAAAATTAAAAGAAAGGTTAAGAACTAAGGTTAACGAACTAGAAAAACAATTAAAGGAGATGTAGTAACAACTTCTGAATAGTAACAAAAGAAAGGTTTATAAATTAAGAATTCCCTATAAAATAGAGGTTAAGGGAAAATGAAATGGAAAACATGGTTGAACATAATAATATCTGGAATAATTTTATTTAGTCCTTCTTGTAAAAAAGAAGTTGAAATAAACAAAAATAACTCTCGTGTCTCTATCCAAACTTATGAAAAAAGTGGACAAGCAGTTCATCCCTCGATAATTTACCAAACTGGGGAATATTTTTTGGCGATAACTCCCTACCCAAATGGAAATACTCGATTTGAAAATCCCCAATTATTATCGTCAAAAAATGGACTTGAATTCATTATCATTGGAGATTCAACAAAACCAATAGATTTTCCTGATAAATATGCACATAATTGCGATCCTTGTTTGATAAAAAATGGTGGAACTTTTCATCTTTATTATGTTGAGGTGGAATTAGATACCTGTAGGTTAATGTATCGAAATTCTAAAGATGGGGTAAGTTGGAGTCCAGAGAGAGAGAGTTATTAACCGAATCAAATTTTGGATTATTAAGTCCCTCAATATCCTCTAATAGAAAAAAGATGTGGGTATCAAATGCAGGACAAGATGGATTTTCAACTCAAAACACAGATTGTGAGTTATATATTTCAGAAGATGGAGTCAAATGGAAAAGGAAAGCAAAATTAAATTTTGACAAAGATTTTTTAGTTTGGCATTTAGAGGTAAGAGAAAAAAACAATAAATATTTTATGCTTTTTTCAGGAAGAAGAAAAATGGGAGAAAATGGACTTTCTTTATATTGTGCAAAAAGTAAAGATGGAATAAATTGGGAAATAAATGAAGAAACATTAATACAAAATTCGGAAATTTTTCCACTTATTTATAAACCTTCTTTTATATTTCATGAAGGGAAAATTAAAATTTGGTATTCTACAATGTCTAATACTAAAGAATGGAAAAATTGGTATACAGAAAGACCACTAGACGTATTTAACTAATCTGTGTTTTCTTCTATTAACTTTGCAAATGCAGTTGCCTTATCTCCGGATTTTAATTTTATAACCCTTACACCTTGTGTTGCTCTTCCCATAACTCTTATATCTTTTACACTTGTTCGTATTATGATTCCCTTTGCTGTTGAAACAATAATACTGTCTTTGTCCGTTACTGTCTCAATTCCGATAACATCGCCATTTCTATCTGATATTTTTATATTTGTAACACCTTTTCCAGCTCTGTTAGTTTTTCTGTAATCTTCAGCATCACTTCTTTTTCCATAACCATTTTCTGTTAAAGTTAAAATTGTTAGCTTAGGATCTTTCAAAACAGCTATCGAAATTACAGAATCGCCTTTATCTAATTTTATTCCTGTTACTCCGTAAGCACCTCTACCCATAACTCTAACCTGGTCTGATTCGAATTTAATCAACTGTCCCTTTTTTGTCGCCAATAAAATATCTTGTTTTTCAATTAATTCAACTCCGATAACTTTATCATCTTTTAATTTCATAATATTTATTCCCGAAGCTCTTGGTTTTGACAAATCTTTCATATTCATTTTCTTGACGATACCTTTTTCTGTTGAAAATATTATATTGCCTTTGAAATCAGATGTTGCCAATACCTCCGTAATTCTGTCAGTCGCCAAATTCAATAAATTAATTATTGGTTTTCCTTTTCCGTATCTTTGTGATTCAGGAATTTCATATGCTTTTAACCAGTATAAACGACCTCTTTCTGTGAAAAATAATAAATGGTCGTGAGTTGAGCAGAAAATTAATTTTTTGACATAATCATCTGTTGCCAATTCAGTTCCGATCATCCCCCTACCACCTCTTCTTTGCTCTTTGTAAGTTTCCAAAGGAACAGATTTGATGTATCCTTTTTGTGTGAAAGTAACTACAATATCTTTTTTAGCCACCAAATCTTTTTCTTTAAACTCCTTGACAGTGCCCATAAGTTTTGTTCTTCTGTTATCTCCATAATCTTTTTTCAGTTCATTTAATTCTTTTTTAATCAATTTAACAATTTCTTCATCCGAGTCAAGAATTTCCTTTAATCTTTTTATATTTTCTTTTAAATCTTCATCTTCTTTTTTCAATTTGTCAGTTTCTAATTTTGTTAACTTGCTTAACTTCATATCCAGAATTGCTTCAGCCTGTTTTTGGCTTAATTTGAATTTAAAAATTAAAGATTGCAAAGCTTCAGTTGTTGTAGAACTTTTCTTGATTGTTGTTATAACATTATCAATATCTTTTAATGCTATCAATAATCCTTCAACAATATGTTTTCTCTCCTCTGCTTTTTTCAAATCAAACTTTGTTCTTTTTATTATGATATCTCTTCTATGTTTTACATACAAAAAGACAAAATCTGCCAGCGTAAGCAACTTTGGTTTTCCGTCAACCAATGCAATCATATTTGCATCAAATCTCGTCTGCAAATTTGTAAACTTGTAAAGCTTGTTTATTGTAAATTTAGGATCAGCTTCTCTTTTTACTTCAATAACAACTCTGATCTTTCCTTTTGCTGATTCATCTCTTATATTTGTAATATTCTGTATTTTTTTATCTCTGGTTAATTCAGCAATTTTTGTTATCAATTCTGATTTGTTAACCTGGTAAGGCAATTCAGTTATTATTACTGCCTGCTTGCCTCCTTTGACATCTTCAATCTCAGTATTTCCTCTTACTGTTAATTGTCCTTTTCCTGTTTTGTACATCTCTTCAATACCTTCTCTCGAAACATAACCTCCTGTAGGAAAATCAGGAGCCTGAACAATTTCAATTAGTTCTTCGATTGAAATATTTTTTTTAGATAAGAATGCAATTATAGCATCAATCACATTAGTTAAATTATGTGGTGGAATGTTTGTAGCCATACCAACTGCAATACCTTGACTACCGTTAATCAATAAATTTGGTAATTTTGCAGGTAAATACAAAGGTTCTTCCAAAGAATTATCAAAATTAGTAGTTGTTTTTACAGTATTTTTTTCTATATCAGCTAAAATTTCATCAGAGATCTTAGCAAGTTTTGCTTCAGTATATCTCATTGCTGCTGGTGAATCTCCGTCGATAGAACCAAAATTACCCTGTCCATGGACTAAAGGATAACGCAATGAAAAATCCTGTGCCATTCTAACCAATGCGTCATAAACAGCAACATCTCCGTGAGGATGGTATTTACCAAGAACATCTCCGACAATCCTCGCACATTTTTTTGTAGGTTTCGCATAATCCAAAGACATTTCATTCATTGCAAAAAGAATTCTTCGATGGACTGGTTTCAAACCATCTCGAATGTCAGGCAAAGCTCTTGCTACAATTACAGACATAGCATAATCAATATAACTTTTCTTTACTTCTTCCTCAATATTTGTTTCTTCTATGTTTTCTTTTTCTTCTTCTGGCATTTTTTATTTTTGTTTTATATCCAAATCTCCATCAATTCTCTTTCAAATTCTAAAATTTTTTTCTTTACATCCATTTTAAACATCCAAATCAGCGTATTCTGCATTATTTTCTATGAATTCCCTTCTTGGCTCGACTTTATCGCCCATCAAAGTTGAAAATATATTGTCTGCTGAAGCAGCATCTGCAATTGTAATTTTTTTCAGCATTCTTGTTTTCGGGTTCATGGTTGTTTCCCACAACTGCGAAGGATTCATTTCTCCCAAACCTTTAAAACGCTGGACATCAACATTTGCACCAATTTTATTTTTTAATTTTTCAAGTTCTTTGTCATCATAAACATAATAAATCTGCTGTCCTTTCTTAATTCTATATAATGGAGGGACTGCAGCAAAAATATTCCCATTTTCTATCAATTCTTTCATATACCTGAAAAAGAATGTCAACAACAAGGTTTTGATATGTGCGCCGTCAACATCTGCATCAGTCATTATTATAACTTTGTGATATCTCAAATCTTCCAAATTAAATTGGTCTGTTACACCTGTCCCAATTGCGGAAATTAATGACGCAATTTCATTATTGCTGAAAATTTTGTGGGGATTTGCTTTTTCAACATTTAATATTTTTCCTCTTAATGGTAATATTGCCTGAAATTCTTTGTTTCTTGCTTGTTTGGCTGAACCACCTGCAGAATCTCCCTCAACAATATATACCTCAGAATCTTCTTTTTTTCTTGACGAGCAGTCAGCTAATTTTCCCGGCAAATCTCCGAAACCAAAAGCTGATTTTCTTCTGACTAAATCACGGGCTTTTTTTGCCGCTTCTCTTGCCTTGGCTGCCTGGCTTACTTTATCAACAATTTTCTTTGCTATTGTTGGATTTTCCTGGAAAAATTCCGCCAAAAATAAAGTTGTTATGGAATCAACAACACCTTTTATTTCGGAATTGCCCAGTTTTGTTTTTGTCTGTCCTTCAAATTGCGGTTCTTTTAATTTAACAGCAACTATCGCAGTTAATCCTTCCCTTACATCATTTCCAGTTATTGTTATATTTTCTTTTATAAAATTATTTTTCTTCGCATAATCATTAATAACTCTTGTAATTGCTGTTTTAAAACCTACTACGTGAGTTCCACCTTCAACAGTATTTATAGTATTGACAAAACCCAAAATATTGTCCAGATAAGAATCGTTATATTGAATTACTATCTCAATTTGATTGCCATCATCTTCTTTTTTGAAATAAATTGGCTTATGCAACGTTTCTCTCGTCCTGTTTATCCATTTAGTAAATTCTTCCAGCCCATCTTTGCTGTAAAATTCCTCTTTCTTTTCTTTTTCTTCATCCTCAAGAATAATTTTTAAACCAGGATTTAAAAATGCTATCTCCCTGAATCTTGCTGTTAAAGTCTCAAAATCAAATTTTAATGTTGAAAAAATTTCCTCATCTGGAAAAAATTCAACCTCTGTTCCTGTTGCTTCTGACTTTCCAACAACACTTACACCATTTTTGGCTTTTCCCCTTTCATATTCCTGCTGGTAAATTTTTCCATCTCTTTTTATTTTGACAATTAATTTTTTTGACAGGGCATTTACAACTGAAACACCAACACCATGCAACCCTCCAGAGATAAGATAAGATTTTTTGTCGAATTTACCTCCGGCATGAAGCATAGTCATTACTGTTTCTAAAGCTGATTTTCCTGTTTGTTTGTGTTTTTCCACGGGAATGCCTCTTCCGTTGTCTATAACAACAACAGAATTTTTCTTTGTTATAATTACATTTATTTTATCACAAAAACCAGCTAATGCCTCATCTACAGAATTATCTACAACCTCGTAAACAAGATGATGCAATCCGTCTTTTCCAGTTGAACCAATATACATCGCAGGTCTTTTTCTTACACCTTCTAAACCCTGCAAAACCTTGATTGATTCTGCATCATAAGTCTTTTTATCGTCTGTCATAACTGTAAAAAGCAAAGGAGGTTTTTAAACTTTTCTGGTGTTTTATCGACGGAAAAACAGAAAATTGTTCAAAATCAATAAGTTTTTTAATTAAAAAAACCTAATAAAAAAATGATTTATCAACCGGCAGAAGATTCATTTTTATTGAAAAAACATATTGCAAAATATTCTAAAAATAAAATAATTCTTGACATGGGAACTGGCTCCGGGATTTTGGCTGAAGAAGCTTCAAAGAATGCAAAAAAAGTTTATGCTCTCGATACCGATAAAGAATCTATAGATTATTGCAGAAAAAAATTTGGAAACAAAGTCGATGTTAGAAAAAGTGATTTGTTTTCTAACATTAAAGAGAAATTTGATTTGATTATTTTTAATCCACCTTATCTTCCAAAAGATTTGCGCGAAGATGAAAAATCAGCTAGAGCAACAACTGGCGGTAAAAAAGGTTTTGAAATTATAGAAAGATTTTTGAAAGAGGCGAAAAGACATCTGAATAAAGACGGAAAGATTTTATTTTTATTTTCTTCTTTGTCCGGAGATGTTGAAAATTTGTTTAAGAAATATGGATTTAAGGCAAAAAAGATTGATGAAGAGAAATTGTTTTTTGAAAAACTCTATGCTTATCTTCTTCAATAAAATAAAATGCATGGAATTAGAAATTTTGGATTGAGAAAAGTCCATTGTTGTTCAAAATTTATTTTTAGAGGGAATACAAATAAAATTCCATTTACTTCTATTCTGCCGTCAGAATAATAATCTACTTTTATTCTTAGTAAATCGCCAGTAATATCTGTAATTCTCCCCAAATTATCTTTTTCAAATTTCCCACTTAAATTTTTTGACTCCTTTATCATAAGTCGGCAGTTTTCCATAAACTGTATCTTCATTAAAATGCAAATTTAACTTTCTGCCATATATCTCTCCGATTAAACTATCTAAAGTATTGCCTGTGCAATAAATCCATACATCTATAGGAGATGCTTTTACAGATAATCCTCTGTAATTCGGTCCGACAATATGGTAATCATCTCCTACCGGATAAGCTTTAAAATCCACTATTCTATCTTTATGAATTCCACCAAAAAAAGTTGTGTCTGCCACATGAGAAACATCAACATCTGTTGTTCTATCTCCAGATTTTCCTGTTAAATGTTCCAAGTTACCATTTTCAACTGTTGCTGTCAAATAACTTTCATAACCAAAATAGTTACCATTTGCTTTATAATACTGTGATGCTAAAACATTATTCAGAGGGAGAAAAAGACCAAGTAAGGTAAAAATTTTTAAACTTTGTTTCCAAAATTTCATATGTAAAAAAGAAGACTCGCTTATTTAAAGATTATAGGGATATATGTTGTCCCTAAGTAATAATAACAAAATAGAAAGATTTTTAAAGTTTGAAATCTTTATTAAAATATGACAAGAGGTTAAAATGTTAGAATCTGAAGTTCAATCAGCAATTGAAGAAAGAGATCTTGATAAATTACATGCTCTTTTAGAAAAGGCAAAACACAGAAACCCAACTCTTTATCTTGAAATAGCAGAAGAACTGGGAGCTGATGAAGATTCATTAGACTGTGATTCTTTAGCTCAAGGAATTATAGACACAGTAACACTGGAGGGCAGAATAAAACAGAAAAGACTTGAATTTCACAGAAAAGGTTCAACAATTGAACCTTACAACAGATATTCTCATTTAAAAGAAAAAGCACATTTGCTATGTGAAACTTACCCCAACAAATTTGGAAAGAGTGGAACACAACCTCTTGGAAAAAAATATGCTTCTCCGGAAAGAAGGTCGGTTATAGGGTATATATTCAAGAAAGTTTATACTGGAAACAGAGAAAAAATAAAAGAATTGATTGGTTAATAAAAATCTATTGTTTCTTCCACATAAATCTTTAAATAGAAAAATTAATTCCTGATATAATGGTTGAAAGAGATACTGCAGATTATGAAAAGAGTGAGAAGATGGCAATCACAAGTGGAAAAGAATCTTTGAAAAGGCAAGGGAAAGAAATTCCAACAGAAGGACCGGGATTACAGGTTTTCAGAAATGGTATTTTATATTTTAAATAATATTTTAGATTTATTTCAACCCCAAAAATTTCTCGATATGTTTCCAGAATATTTTTGGATAGACTAAAGGGAAAGAATGATCTCCTTTTACAAAAATTAATTTTGAATTTTTTATATTTTTTTTAAATTGATTTGCGACTGTAGAAGGTGTTTCGGGGCAATCGTCATGGAGGGGCCATAATATCAAAGATTTTATCTGCTTTATCGGAAAATATTTTGTAATGTCAAATCGCGCAAAATAATCAAGTTCTTTCCACATATTTAAATTAAACACGTCTTTAATCATTTCGAACATTCCTCTTCTCTTTACAAATCTTCTTTTTCTTAATGAACTAATACCTCTTTTAATGGAATCTTCAACTCGTTTTAATGTCAATTTTTTGTCTGGATGCAGACCTGCAGGACTCGCCACAATCATTCTATCTATCTTTTTGGGATATAATCTTGAAAATACGATAGCAAGAGCACCACCAATTGAATGTCCAATTAAAATTATTTTTTTTATTTTTTTCTTTTCCAAAAACCTGTAAATTAAATGAGAATAATGGTCCAAAGTGAAAGTTCTCTTTATATTCTCCGATTTTCCGAATCCAGGTAAGGTCAGAATATAAACAGGATTTCTCATCTTATAATTTTTTAATAAAGAAGAATAAACCTGTGCATTAGCTCCTGCACCATGCAGAATAACAACGGGGGTTCCTCTGCCTTTTTTATAAATATAATTTATAGTTTTTGTCGCTATATCTATATTTTCTTCTACAAAATTATCTTTCCTCTTTTTCATTCTTTTATATACAAAAGAATTTTTTTGTATTTAAATTTGTCTGTTTTATAACTTCTTCCGGAGAAATTCTTTTCTCTTCCGCTATCTTCTCAGCAACTTTGTAAACGTTAATTGATGTTCCTCTTGCACCGAAGCCAAACCATGGTGAGTCAGTTTCAAGCATAATCAAATTTAATGGAATTTTTTTTGCTGATTTTCTTACTGATTTTGATTTTAATATTCCCGGGCCGATGGAAACAGACCAGTTATTTTTTATAACTCTCCCGATTTCATCAGCATTTGAATATGAATAACAATGAAGAAGAATTTTCATTCCAGAAGCATGTTTTTCCAGAATATTAAAAGTATCTTCTCTAGCATCTCTTGAATGAATCACTATCGGCTTGTTTAATTTCTTCGCTAACTCAATAAATCTGACAAACCAAACTTTCTGTTTCTCTCTTAATTTTTCATCCTTAATCCAGTAATAATCTAATCCGATTTCTCCGATGGCAATTAATTTGTCTTTATTTTTTATTAATTCATTAATAAATCCAGTAACTTCTTTATCAGAAAATTTATCAACATAGGTCGGATGAACTCCGGCCATTAAGTATACAAAGTTTTTATTTTTTTCTATAATCTCCAAAGATTTTTTTAAATCATTAATATGCGCAGAGCATGTTATTACGCCAAAAAGTTTCTCCTTTAAACTTTCAATAAAAATATCTCTGTCTTTGTCATAGTCCTTCTGTTCCAAATGACAATGGACATCAAATGGCTTATTATCCATAAATAAAATAAGAACTAGAATGTTTTAAAGTTTACTTTACTTTCTTGTATAAACCCATAACTTCATTATAAACTTCTTTTCTCTTTTCTGCAGGAAGTTTGTTCATCTCTTCAACTGCTTTTTTGTAAAATGCAGCAGCCTGTTTTTTGTTTCCAGAACTTGAGCCTCTTTTTACCAAATTTCTTACTTTGCTCACCGAAGTGAATTTCTTGTTTCTTATCACAAAGAATATTATTGTTATGGCAACAAGTATAGCAATAAACAACCCTATCAGGAAGTATGACGAGACAATTCTCAAAAATTCAATCGGCAGAGCTCCTCCGGAAACAACAAAACTATCTTTTGATTTCAAGGCATAATTAAGAAAATAAATCTCTGCAACAAAATTATAATTTCCGGGAGATGTTGGGCTCCGGAATTTTTTAGTCAGTTCAACTGTTTTGTCAGTTGATAATCTATCTGAACCGCTCCAGTAGAGATTTCCATTTTTATCCTCAACATAATATATAACATCAACAAGAACATTTTCAGGAGGTCCTTCTTTTATATAATTAATAATTATTGTTCCTTCTGCTTCACTCCCAGCTTCAACAGCCTTGTATTTCTGGGACATCATTGCCTGAACATTTAAAACTAAATCCTTACTGTCTACGCTGATTTCTATCGGAATTTCACTTCTCTTTGCCCCTTTCCATATTACAATGTTTCCAAAATAAATTGCAGGTGCTTCAGGACTAGCTATTTTAAGATTTATTGTTTTTGTATCCCCTTTATTCAAAGTAAATTTGTTTGGAGTTACAGTTACAAACGGAATTCCCGAGAAAACTTGATATTCAGCATTTTCATCTGCTTTGAATATTATATTATATTCTTTTGAAGCTCCAGAAAAAGTTTGAATGTAAATGCTGTCAGAACTTTTTCCCTCTTTCCACGTATGGCTCAATGACGAAATTTCTTCGGCATAAACTATCGTTAAAGATAAAAGTAAAATAACTACAAATACTGCCAACACACTCTTTTTCATATAAATTACAATAATAAATAATATTTAAAGGTTTCTGAAATTGGGTTTAAATATAAAAAGAATTATTTATACAAAACACATTTGTCTGTCTCTGTTTTCTATGAATTTTTTAATCCCAAACTGATTTTAATTGCCAATTCAACTTTTTCCATTAAAAATAAGTCTAATGTTTTTATTTTTTTTATTAATCTCGATTTATCAATAGTTCTTATTTGATTAAGAAGAATTGTTGAATCTTTGTCCAGTCCAGATTCTTTTTTTGTCAGAAAGACATTTGTCGGAAATTCCCTCTCAAAGATTTTTGAAGTTATTGCCGCAATAATAGTTACTGGAGAATATTTATTAGAGATATCATTTTGTATTATTAAAACAGGTCTTATTCCTCCTTGCTCACTTCCTTTAACTGGTTCTAAATTTGCTAAGAAAATGTCTCCTCTTTTTATCAACATTTTACCATTTCCAATCTTTTAAATCTTCAATCGCCTCAAACTCCTTTGTAATTTTTAAATTTTCCTCAGCAGTTGCACGACAACCTTCTATCAAGAGTTGTTCTTTTTCTCTATTATTTTTTTCTACCATCTTCATTAATCTTAAAATCACATCCTCATAAGTTTCCCTATTTATTTTAAGTTTATCAAGCTGATTTTTCAATTCAAAATTAAGTTGTATTGTTGTTACCATAACACTATAGTGTAACTATAGTTTATAAATTTTTCTATCTACTATCTGCATTTACAAACTTTCCAGAATAATTTTGTCCATTGACTTGTATTTGATAAAAGAAAACACCGCTGCCTAAATCTCCTGTTGAATAACTTCCCTGTCCTGAAATATATCCTCTATCTGCCAATCTTCCAGAAACGTCGAAGACATCAAGTCTTGCTTGGCTATTTGCAGGCAAGGAATATTGCAACGATTGTAAAGCCATGTTATAATCAAGTTGATAAACAGGAATTGTTGGTTGTTCTGTAATTCCTGTTTGAATATCTAACATCTTTGCAGCGTCTGGAAATTTAACATCTCCGATATCTAGGGTTATTGTTCTTGAACTTTCAATTATTTTATCCCAAACCTGCTGTGGTGTCCATGTAGGATGTTCTTCAAACAATAATGCCCCAAGTCCAGCTACTTGTGGTGCAGCAAAAGATGTTCCCCATCCTAAATTATAACGTCCAGAGAGTGTTGTAGTTAATACACCTTCTCCAGGAGCAAAAATATCAACACTTGAGCCATAATTGGAACTTACTCTTTGTAAATCAGAATCCACTGCTCCAACTCCCATGACATGTTCATACATAGAAGGATAGTTTGGTTTATTTTCTTGACCACGATTTCCGACAGATGCGGTCATAAAAATCCCCTTTTCCCAACAATAATTTATCACATTTTCTTCTGTTTGAAAAGGCAAGTTGAAACCATAACTCATGCTTATAACTCTTGCTCCTTTATCTCCACAATAAGCTAATGCTTCTATTTCTGCAGACGAGCTTACTGCACCATTTTCAGGATTATCAACTTTTAAAATCCATAAATCACATTTTCCAGCAACACCTGCAAGTCCCTTCTCGTTATCTATTTCTGATGCGACAATACCAGCTACTGGTGTTCCATGTGTTTCATTACTTCCAGATTCTATATTTTTGTTATCTTCATAAAAATTATAACTCATATCAAAATTGATAATTCCCTTTAGATCCTCGTGCTTTGTATTAACACCAACATCAAGTATTGCAACAGGAACATTATAACCTGTTGACAAATTCCATGCCCAATCTGCGTTCATTTCTTTTTTATCCCATTGGTCTTCAAATTTTGGATCATTTGGAATATAAGGATTTGAAAAACTTGTGTCAGGAATTGGAGAATTTAATAATGATTGTTCTGTTACTGGTTCTACTTCACATTCCCTGTCTTGCTCAACATATATAACTCCATTTAATGTTGGCAAAACATTTATCAAAGAGTCATTTGATGAATTTTGGGAAAAATCTACAATATAAATATCTCCGAACCTATCCAAAACTTCTTCAGATGGATTAGAATACGAAATTAATGGTTTTATAGATAAAGAATTTTCAGCAACAAATGTCTGCAAAACTTCTGGATTTGCAGTTTTAACAATATAATCATTTACTCTTGCGTTATCTACAGGGCTAACTGCCGCAATTCCAGCCAATATTAAACTTATTAATCCCATTTTAAAATTAAAATCTGATTATTTATAAACCTTTTGGTTTTGTTATGTTTGCTTAGTGGTTATAAATTTAATAACTGGAAAGTAAGGAAAAAACTATTTTTCTAATCCTTTTTGGATATTCTCTTAGGTACTTATTCAGCTTTTTCTTGTTTATTCTTTCTTTTATATTTTTTATTGCAACTTCGCTTAATTTCTCCTTAAAATAAATCATATCTATAAATGTTTTTTCAATATCAGAATAAGGGAGATAAAATTCGTTTGACTTGTAATAATCAAAGCCAAACAAATATTTTTTATTTATCCTTCTTATAAAAATATTTTTATTCATAACTTTTTTAATTCCCTGTCTGACCTTTTTTGAAGTTATTATCACTGGAATTGTCTCCTGCTCCCAAAGATTATGAAAACTTAAGGCGTCCTGCAATCCTAAATAAGAAGGTTTGAAGCAAAAAACGGCCAAGGAAATATCTTCTTTTGAAGTATAATATCCTTTGGCTAATTTTTTTATTTTTCCGTTTTTGGTTAAATACCCCACTAATTTTTTTGCATAATTGCTTCTTTTATTTTCTGTTTTTATTACTTTTTCAATAGAAGAGTAACTAACAACTGGACTTTTATTAAATAATTCACTAACTTTTTTCAAATATTTTTCTTTTCCCATTCTCAATTTTTTATCCCTCTTTGAATATAATTTAACATCTCATCTGTTGAAGGGACAATACCCTCTAAAAGCAATATTTTCAGTTCTTTTTCATCAATTGGATTTTTAAAATTTTTAATCAATTCTTTTATTTTCTTTTCTATTTGATTTTCATTTTTAACATATTTTAATAAAAAGAAAATATCATACAAATCCCTTATTTTTAATCTTTTTAGATAAGTATTAATTTTTTCATTTATTAATCCTTCTGGTATTAATGTATAAACTGTTGTTATATTTCCATCAGATTCTTCGTAATTTCCTAAAACGCCTTTGGTTCTTTTGAACAAAGCTTCAAGTTTGACAAAAGTTCCATTAAATTTCAAGTTTGAATATAAACTATTCTCACTTATTTTTTTCTTTTCTATAAAAAAACCATTCCTTTTGAGGTTGTCAAACAAGATATTTAATTTTTTTTCATCCTTTTTTATGTAAACATCAACATCTTCAGAGAATCTGTTTCCATTGTAACACCTCCAAATTGCAGTTCCACCATGCAAAACAGCATCATTAAAAACCTTGTATAGCTCTTTAACTATTAAATCCTGAGCTTTTGCTATTTCTTTATGACTTTCTTTTTTTAATCTTAGTATTAAAGGTATCATTTTTTAAAAATTAACCAAAGTAACCAATATAGGTAACCTTTGCTTATTTATAAATATTTCGTTTTGTGCTCGTCTATTAAAAAATAGATAGTCATGTCTCCTATACTTAGATTTTTTGTCTACAGGTGACTACAAACAAAACCTATCAAATGTGGTTTATTTTAATTTTTGGGTTCAACCAGCCCCCTTTCCAAAAAAGCTGGTTTCAAAAACATTTTTAAACTACAAATTTCTTAAATAAATATGAAAAAGAGGGCAGAAAGGTTATCAGCTTTAATACTGATTTTTGTGATGTTATTCAGCATTATATCATTTTCAGATTTTGCCGAGGCGAAATCAAGCACAGGACATTTGCAGATAGCTTCAACAGGGCAGGAAGCAGGTGCTTTGCAGGCGACTGCGAATATTGTTCTGAAAGAGAATGAAAATATTCCTGCATGGACATTAGTCAAAGTTCAAGTAGGTCCTTACGAAAAAACATTTCCATTATTTGAAGCAGTAAATCTGATGTATATTCCTAACTTGCAGTATAAATATGATAATGTTTATTTAGAAGGACTTGCAAAAAAAGATTTGGGCTTGAAAGAACCTGAAGCTGTTTATGGCTTTAATTCCGGAGATGAGGAAGTAGTGCAAGTTTTCAGCAGATTCACTACAACAAAATTAAATGCGCCAACATCAAAAATTTCTGAGGAATATTTAACTTCAATGTTTCCTGCAGAATATATTAATAGTATACAGACATTAAATGACCTTCTGCCTGATGATGATACAGATGGAGACGGAATTCCTGACAGTCAGGATGACGATGATGATGGCGATGGAATTCCTGATGACAAAGATGGAGGTTTTTCCCCATCCCCAGTTGGTGATCCTTCTGAAGCAATGGGTTTTTGTCCTCTTTCTTGTAACGAGTATTGTGGAAACGGAATTTGTGATGTGTGTGATTGTTTCTGTACGTGCTATAAAGATTGTGATGGTATGTCAGATGATGATGGCGATGGAATCCCAGACACATGCGATATGTGTACAACTTATTGTTTTTGCGTAAATTATTGGAATAATAAAGGAAAGAATGGAGAAGAACGTTGTGCCGAGTATAATGATAATTGTAACTGCGAATGTAATAACGATGGAGTTTGTGATTCATGGGAAGATCAAGAAAATTGTGCAGATTGTGGAAAATGTCAGACAGATGAAGATTGTGAAAATGGAGAAAAATGCTGTTCAAATTCTTGTTCTGATTTAAATTCAGATGAAAATAATTGCGGTTCTTGTAATACTCAATGTGAAGCAAATGAAGAATGTATAGATGGATTCTGTACTAAAAATGTTCAGTGTGGAAATAAGGTTTGTGAATCAGGAGAATGTGAAACTTGTCCTGCTGATTGTGAACCTCTAGATGAAAATTGTGTTTGTATTTGCGGAAATGATGTTTGTGAATCAAGATATTCTGACCCATTAGACCCTGGAAGCGGTTATGGAGAAATAATTATTCAACCTGGAAGTTCAGGTTCAGCTGGAAGTTCAGGTTCAGGTTCATCTGGACAACAAGGACAAGGTTATGATTGTGATGAGACATGCAAGTCATGCGAAGAAGATTGTGGAGCATGTCAATGTTCATGCGGAGATGGTTATTGCAATAGAGATAAAGGATGTGAAGAAACTTCTTGTAACCCCGAGGACAATAATGAAGGGAAAAACTGCTGTAATTCAGATTGTGTTGGTGAACTTCCAACAACAGTTGTAACACCCGGAGGTGTTGTTAATCTTATGGGAGTTAGTCCGGGTTTAGGAAAAAGTTATGGTGATAATGAATATTCACAATATATGGGAATATCTGGAAGGGGAATGCCTTCTTTGCCAAATACAAAATATAATTATATAACTGCATTATCTAATATTATTAATGTTAAATCATTTGCTAAGGGAGAAATTCCAACTGTTTTTGAATTTTTAGCTTCCAAACCTAATGGTTTCACTTTTGACGGACAGAACATTATAAATATTAATACAGGAGAAAGAATTGCCGTCAGAAATTTGAATGAGCAAATTCCAAGAGAATTGCAGGCAAGTGCTACAGAAGTTATATTAAATAATTATTTAACAACAGGTTCTATCCAAGGAATTCAACCAACTGAACGTTTGATAGGTGTTGAAAGTCCAATAGACCAGGTTGCAAGAGCTTATCTTGCTGCTAAGGCGGGTTTTAAGGATGCTGATAATTATGCTTCACTTAATAATGAAGTTGTTTCATTAGGTGATGTTGAAAGCAGTGTTGATATTACTACTACAGGTTATACTTATACACTTAATGGTCAGGAGATTACTGTTGCAACTCTTGCAGAAATTCCTTCGGAGTATAGAGAGGAAGTTGCAGCAGTTATATCAGTAGTTGCTGAAATCAGAACAGAAACACCTGAAGGAACAACTATTGTTACAACTACAGAAACAACAGGAACTACTGAAACAACACCAACAACTACAACAACCACAACAGAAACAACTGGAGGAGAAACTACTGGAGGAACAGAAGGGGGAACAACTACTGGTGATACTGGCGGTACAACAACAGGCGGAGATACTGGAGGAGGCGACAGAGGAGGAGATACCGGAGCACCAACAGCATCTATAATCAAAGGAACTTATAGAGAAGTTACTTCCTTTAAAGAAACATATAAATTAGGAAGACAAATTGTTACAGAGGACTTGACTGCAAATAAAAAACTTTACACAACAACACAGACATATATGAAACCAACAATTATTTATGTTTATCCTCAGCTTGTTCCAATGCTTGATATAAACAAAGTTCCAAAATATACAAAAACTTCAAGAAGCGAATATCTTCCAGATTATTATATAAATTTATATGCTGATAAAAACAAGAACAGCATTTTATCTGCAACCGGCTATGCAGGAGAATCAACAGGAGAAAACGGAAAGGAAACACATGTTATACCAATTGATTTATCTTTGCTAGGAATAAATCTTGAACAAGATGGTGTCTATAAAATGAAGGTGTCTTTAATATTCGGAAATGATGTTATAGATGTCCAGGAAAAAAGCATAAGAGTTGGAGACAGTCCAAAGAAAATAGGATTGAAGGCATGTTCGCCAAACTGGATATGCGGTGATTATGACGTATGCACTCCAGAATATAATTTCAAAGGTTTGTCATCTGCAGATGAAATTCATTACATGATTGGAGTTCAAAGACAGTATTGCTATGATTCAGCAGGATGCACAGCTGACGAAAAAGTAAATGAAAGAGAATGTATTGTCAAGATGAATATAGAAACAAATGTTATTGAAGCAGAGGGAAGAGCTTATATTGAAGTTTATGATGCCGACGATAATTTATTAAAAGTCAAGATGGCTGTTCCTGGCATAGGCAATAATGTAGTTTCTCTTGATTTAACACCTGTCGGAAGAATTTCTCAATTCCAGAAATAAATAAACTTTATTTGTAATTAATTCTAATAAAAACGAAAGTTTTAAATACTATAGATTATTATATATTCACTATGGTAACAACAATACAAATAAGCGAAGATTTACTTGAAAGATTAAAAATAATGAAAATGCATGAAAAAGAAAGTTATGAAGACATTCTCTGGGGTTTATTAGAGGACTCTATGGAATTATCCGAAGAAACAAGAGAATCTATAAAAGAGTATGAAAAAGCAGTTAAGAAAGGAGAAAGAAACAAATTTAAAAAGTTTGAAGATATAAAAAAGGAGTTAAGATAAATGTATGAGATTATATTCTTTGAAAGAGCAGAAAAGCAGTTTAAAAAACTCCCTTTTGAAATTCGAGAAAGAATCTCTAATGTATTAGAAAGGATTAAAATCAGACCACTTCAATTTGATGCTATAAAAAAATTAGTGAACAGTCCTTATTACAGATTAAGAGTTGGAGATTACAGAATAATATTGGACATTCAACAGAATAAACTGATTGTTTTTGTAATTGAGCTGGGGCACAGGAAAAATATTTACAAGTGATTAATTCCAAAATTATTTATACAAAACACATTTGTCTGTTTCTATCTTTCCACTGCAACTTCCACTACAGTTAAATCTTGAATAATAAACTCCTGAAGGTAAATTATCTAAAGAAACATAACCTGTTCCCTCAACAGTTCTGGATAAAACTCTCTCACCGTTTATAGCATAAACATTTACAACTCCTTGAGCATTATAATATCTCAAGCTTCTTGAGGTTAAATCATAATTTATGTAATCATAAACAGGAATTGTTGGTTGTTCTGTTATAGCATCTAGTCTCATTGCTTTGGCAGTGTTCATTCTTAAAACTGTTCCAACATCAACAGTTATTGTATCAGCTCCGTTAATTATTGCATCCCAGGTTTGCTGATTTGTATATTCAGGATGTTGCTGTCTTATTAATGCAGCTTCACCTGCGATGAAAGCACAAGCAGCTGATGTTCCACTAATGTCTTCATAAGTTCCATCATTTGCTGTTGTTTTAATTAAAACACCAGGCGCAAAAATATCAACATCACTTCCATAATTTGATATAACAAATCTTTTATCATTTTTCCATGTAGCACCGACAGACATTACATAAGGATGGGCTGCAGGATAAACTGATCCTTCCTTACCATCATTTCCAGAACCACCAACCATAAAAACGTCTTTAGACCAAGCATAATTTAGTGCGCTATCTAAAATTGGACTTAAACCAGAAAAAGCTATACTCATACTAACCAAATCAACATTATTGTCTGCAGCATAAATTAAGGCAGAGGCTGTTTTAAGATGACTTGATAGTATTTCTCCACATTTGAATATCCATAGATCACAATTAGGGGAAACACCAACCCCACCTAAACTATTATTATAAATCATGCCAACTATCCCAGACATATTAGTTCCATGTCCTCTTGGGTCTAAATTTTCAACATTAGTATTATCGTCCCAAAAATTATAACTTTTTGAAGCATTATAAGTCAAATCTTCGTGGTCTGTATCAATACCATTATCGTTTATTCCAACTTTTACTCCATTCCCAGTAAAACCAGAAGCCCATGCTTTATTTGTTTCTGTCTTAAAAATTCCCCATTGCTCGCTTAATAATGGGTCATTTGGGTCTGGTGTTTGTATAGAACAACTTGTTCCAATAATATCAGCTTCAACATATTGAACACCTGGCAAACTTGCAATTGTTGTAAATGTAGAATCATCTCCTTGAGGAAGTTGAACAACATATCTGTCCCCAAATAAACTTCTTGCTTCATCAGACCATTCTAACTTTTCAGACAATAATGGTTCTATTTTAAGATTTCTTTCAGAAACAATTTGTTGTAAAGCAGGTAGATTATCAGTTTTTACAAGATACTGGTTATTAGGATTAGTATTTACAGGGCTCAAAGCACTTATTCCCAATAATATCCATTCTAATAATCCCATTTTAAAATTAAAATCTGATTATTTATAAACCTTTTGGTTTGTTGTAATTGAGTAGGGGGGAACAATTTTCAAGTAATAAAATTTAGCTATTTTAATTTTTTCTCTTTTCTTTCAAGTGCGTCTTTAAGACCATCTATCTCTTTCTTGTAATATTCATTCAATTCAATATCTCCTTCTTTCTCTGCTTCTTCTTTCTTTTTCTCATGTATTTCTATCTGCTTCTTTATTGAAATTATTGACTTTTTAATTTTTTTCTTATTCATCTTACCTCTTTTTCTATTAATCTTACCAATCTTAAAACAACTTCACTTTTAATTTTTATGTTTGTTTTTTTGTTATCTCGGTAATCTCGGTAACTTACATACAGTTCATGATAATTTGGAAGTTCTCTTTTTAAAAAAGTCATAAAATCCTCATTTGAATAAATCTTTTGTTTTATTATCGATTTAATAATAAAAATCCCTCTTAATCTTAACATTAATGAATAAATAACCTCCACAGGAACATCTTCTTCATTTTTAATCATTTCTTTATTAATTCCAATTATCTTTTTGGTCTCACTAAAAAACTTATTAAAACACTCTTTTTTTAATTTTATTTTTTTAAGTTCTTCTAAAACCAGAGGATTAATTATTGTTTTTGCTTCCAATATTCTAGGCATTATCATCACAGGATTTTTTTCTATTGCTTTTTTAATATCATTCAAAGGGTATATTGATATATTGTATCTCCCAGAACTAAACTCTTTTTTTATCTTGTCAGAAATAACTAAAATGTCTATATCAGAATCTTCCTGCTGTTCATCTCTTGCATAACTGCCTACCAGGTAAATCCCGATGGTATCCTCTAAATAATCTTTTAGAATATCAAATATCTCTTTTTTAATTTCCATAGTTCTGTCTATCAAAATAACCTTTACTTGCTTGCCTTCTAACTCTCTTGAAAGCAGAACTCCGGCGCTATTCCCCCACTTTCTCACATTTGCTAAAATTACCTTTTCCATATGTTTAAACATTGTTTAAACTTTATAAATATTTCGGTTTGTGTTTGGACTACATGAATATATTATTTATAAGAAAGATTAACTCAAACTTAGTGAGAGATTTCCCAATGAAGAAATGACGTAGGAATACATACGCTTAATCATTATGTCCTGAATAGTTTCTTTTAAACTGCCTGAACAGAAATTTAATTTTTCGTGTGGCATCATTATCGACGTATATTCTATCGGAACAATACAAATCATTGTCTTGTCTTTTATAACCCGTGCAGTTTCCAAATCAATTTCCTGAGGATTTATCGCTTTTACTAACACATGGCAGTTTTTTCCGTCGAAACCCTGAATTTTGTAAAACCATCCTTCCTGCGTATAAGATGTTCTTTCACAACTCTGAAATCTTTCCTTGAAGCATCCTTCTGTTTTGCATTTCGGAGTATAGATTAACATAAAAAATAAAATTATCGCAGTGATTATAACAACAGCTCCGAGAACAGCCAAGATTAATTTTGCATTTATCCTCTTTTTCAAACCCATAATTTATCAACGCAAAATAAGTTTTTAAATGTTTTCAAGAAATCAGACATTCACTCCAGTTGCAGTCAATGCATTTAACACAGCTTGACTCATAAATTAATCTTTTAGAATCACAGTTTGGGCATTTATCCCTTTTTTCTTTTTTTATGGGGTTTGAAATTATAGCGGGTGAAATCGGCTGTATTTCCTGCATTTCTTCCTCTTCTTTCTCCCCATCTTTTTCAAATATATCTAATTTTGCATCTCTTCTTAAATAGTCCTTGACATCTGACGGCAATTCAATTTGCAATTCTTTCATCATGTCAATTGTTTTATTTTTGACAACAGATAAATTTCTTCCAAGTTTTTGGCTTGGTGTTATTAAAACCTGGACTGATTTGGAACCATCACGATATATTGTAATCCCCTTCAATCCTAACTTATAAGCAAACAAATAACTTTTCAAAACATCGTCGGGTGTAACCCAATTCGGCATGTTGATTGTTTTGCTCACAGCAGCGCAAATCCATCTTCCGATTTCTGCTTGTGATCTTACATGATCCCACCACGGAATATCATAGGAAACAACAAAAACTTTTCTCATCTCTTCGGGAATTTCTTCTATTCCCTGTATAGAACCCCCGTTTTCAGAAATTTTCTTCAGAATTGTGTCGTTATAGAGACCAGCTTCTTTTAACTGTTTTTCAAATTCAGGATCTGCATAATAAAAATCACCGGCAGGAACTTTTTTTTCATACGTCAATGCAAACTGCGGTTCAATACTTGAAGGAGTTTCAATAATCATTGAAATACTCCCTGTAGGCGCTATTGTTGTAACCTCTGCGTTTCTCATCTTCTGAAATCTTATTTTTTCAATGAGTTTATTCCAAGGCAAGTTCCATTTGTTCGGCTGATAAAATCCTTCTATGGGCATTTCTCCTTCTTTATACCCGGAAAAATTATATAACGGGAACGCATTTCTTTCAACAGCACGATTACTTGATTCATCCATAGAAAAATAAGTAAGACACTCGGAAACTTTAGCCATAAATCTGAAACCATCCTCGCTGTTGTAAGAAATTTTTAATGAATATAACACATCTGCCAGCCCCATCAAACCAAGCCCTATTTTCCTAGAAAGTTTAGTTTGCTCAGCAATTTTATCGAGAGGATATTTATTCATATCGATAACATTATCAAGAAATCTCGTTGCAATTCTTATAACTCTCTCGTATTCTTTCCAGTCAAAATCAATTCTTAAGGGATCGTTTTCATCGTAAATAACGAACGAGTATAAATTAATGCTCCCAAGATTGCATGATTCGTAAGGGTATAATGGCTCTTCACCGCATGGATTTGTAGAATATATCTCACCAAGATGGTTTTTCAAAACATTTCTTTTATTTATCATATCTTTAAAAACAACTCCCGGATCTCCGGACTTCCACGCCATTCTTGATATAGTCTCAATTAAATAATCCGGATCAACTTTTTTTACTATTTTTTTATTGTTCGGATTTATTAGATGATATTGTTCCTTCTTCTTTAAATGATCCCAGAAATTTTCCTTAATCATCACAGAAAAATTAAAATTCTCGTAAGTAAATTCCACTTCTTTTGCCATGATAAATTTTTCTATATCTGGATGGTCTATTTCTAAAATACCCATGTTAGCTCCTCTTCTTTTTCCTCCCTGCTTTATAACATCAGTCATAGTGTCGATAATTTTTAAAAACGATAAAGGGCCTGATGCAACTCCGCCAGTTGTTGCGACAACATCTCCTTCTGGCCTTAATTTATTGTATGACATTCCGATACCACCTCCAGATTTAAAAATCATTGCAGCATCCCTTGCAGCATCCATAATAGACTCAATGCTATCATCGATATCAATAACAAAACAGGCTGATAACTGCCCTAATTTTGTCCCGGAATTAAATATCGTCGGAGAATTAGGCATGAATTTTTTATCGACCATAACTTCATAATAATCTCTGGCTTTCTCAACATAATTTTCAAATTCACCAGCTCTTAACATATTGAAAATGGTGTCCCAATCTTTTTTCATCTGTCCTTTTTCATTTAATTCATCATAAAGATTTTTCATTCTTATGATATGCCATCTGTTAAAACAAAATTCAAATTTTTCATTATTGTCCTGTTGAAGATTCCCAAGACCCAAACCAGGAACTGGAGCAATCTCCTGTTCTGCAACATCTCTATCCTCTCTCCTTTCAATATACTCTTCAATATCAAAATAAACTTTTTTGAATTTTTGCTGTTTTCCTTCCTTGTCAAATATTCTTAAATCATACATTATATCTGGAATAACAATCAAAGCCGCTATTCTCTTGAACATATGTTTCGGATCCTCGATAATCTCTTTTTTCATATTTTTTCTCAAATATCTTGTAACAAGCAACCTTAAAGAATTGAAACTGAATTTCTTGTCAACTTCATCAATATAATCTTTATTCAACAACTTTCTTTTTTCTTCCCTTAATTCATGCCTCTCTTTTCTGTAAATAATAAACTTCTTTGCAACTTCATACATGTCAAATTTTATAAAAACGAATTCTACTATGTCCTGTATGTCTTCAACAAAAGGTATTTCCTTATCATCAGGATATTTTCTCTCCATAATTCTGAGAACTTCCTCATGAATTTTGTCAAGCATGCCGTTTTTTAGCGGACCGCAGCTCAGCATGGCTTTTTTGATAGCAAGTCTTATTCTGTCGGGAGAAAAATCGACGATTTTTCCATCCCTCTTTTTTACCTTTTTTATCTTAAAAATCATCTTGGATAGCACCCTTTTACATTACTATAAAGCTAATCTAACCCTTAGCTTGTTTTGATAGTTGGAAATTTTTTTAATTTCCGATTTCAAAACCATTGCTTTAGTTTTGATATAACTATAGTTTAAATTAGTTATTTAAATATTTCTATACTAAATTCAATCTTTTTAAATATGCTTTGTTTCTCTTGAGTTTTAACATTTTCCCATTAAAATATATTTAAAAATATTGCTATCTTACTATTTAGAACAAAATGAATGAAAAATACAACAAAATTTTGAATAATATTCTTGAAAAAAGAGATATTTCTGCAGATGAAAAAGAAAAAATTAATGAGATTATTGATAAATTCAGGCATTCCATAGAAAAAAATCTTAAGAAATATCATGCAGAATTCTTTGTTGGCGGAAGTTTCGCAAAAAATACAGCCATTAAGAAAGATAAATATGACATTGACGTATTTATCTTATTTGATTATATAAAATACAGAGAAAAATCAAACGAAATTTCAAAAATTCTTGGACAAATCTTAAAAAAATCAGGTTATAAAACAGAAATAATCCATGGTTCGAGGGATTATTTCGGAATAAAGCTTAGATCAGAGTTTGATATTTTATTGGAGGTAATTCCCGTGTTAAAAATTAAAAATGCAAAAGAGGCGAAAAATATAACAGATATATCCCCGTTGCACGTAAAATACATAAAAAACAAAATAAAAATTAAAAATAAATTATCTGAGGAAATAAAACTTGCAAAATCTTTCTGTTTCTCGAGCAAATGTTATGGTGCTGAGTCTTATATAGGCGGTTTTTCAGGTTATAGCTTGGAAGTTCTTGTTTCTTATTACGGCTCTTTTTTAAATCTGCTTAAAAATGTAATTAAATGGAAAGAAAAAGATGTTATCGATCCAGAAAAGTATTACAAAAATAAAGATGAAGCACTGAAAAATTTAAACACGGCAAAAATGCAGTCGGCTTTAATATTAATAGATCCTGTTCAAAAGGAGAGAAATGTTTTGGCTGCTTTGACAAAAGAAAAATTTGATTTGTTTAAGAAAACTGCGTCAGAATTTCTGAAGCATCCATCAGAAAAGTTTTTTGAAAAGAAGGAATTAAATGTATCTGAATTGATAAAGCAAACCAAAAAAAACAAGAAAAATCTTGCTGTCTTTAAAATTTCAACAAACAAGGAAAAAGAAGATATTGCTCTGGCAAAAGCTCTGAAATTCTCTTCATTTTTACTGTTCAAACTTGAAAAAAATGGTTTCAAAATTATCAAAACAGAGAAAGAGTTTGAAAAATCTTCCATGAATTTATACATTATTTATGAAAATCCAGTTAAAGAATTTTTAATCTCGGGGCCGCCTTGCAAGATAGAAAAAAATTGCGCCGATTTCAGAAAGAAACATAAAAATACAACTATAAAAAATGGAAGAATCTATGCAAAATGCAAAAGAGAATTTCTTGATTTAGAAAAATTCTTTTACATTTTTAAAAACAAGGAAAAAAAGACAATAAAAGAGATGAATGTTAAGGGATTGAATCTGATAAAGTTTGATTAATACAAATATCTATGCAATTTTCTTAAATATTCGAGTTGTTCTTTTTTTAATTTTGAAAGCAAATTGTTTAAAAAATAGTTCAGAGAATTGAATCACAGTTAGACAGATAAATTTATTGTACTTATAAAAATATGCGAAAACTTTATATATAAGAGACTCTATATTCAATAATGGACTGGTACGGATATTTCGGTTGTCCTGAAAAGGATGTGACCATATAAGCCTATGTCAGGTGTCCGACTATTAATATGATGACTGGACTATAACTCACCATATGAAATTCACACTTGTTAAGCTTTGCTTTATGGTGCGAAGAAGATAACCTTTAAAACATGTCAACGGGTTAAGATTGATTTGGCGGTGTTTGAGGCACTTTCTTCACCGAGTCCAGAGACCAGTTCCTACTTTTTAAGATGGTCGTTAAAAGAAAAAAACAAAAATTCAAGAAAAAGAAAAACAAAGGAAGAAAACCAAGCAATAAGGATAAAAAATCCAAGATTAAAAAGTTAATTAAACTTTCAAAGTTAAAAAATAAAAAACACAAGAAAAAAAGATAAGTTTTTTCCCAATTAAAATTTAATTCTTTTTATTTTTCATTACTTCCGGATGTTCATGCCCCTGTTTTATCCTGTTTCTTAATTCTTTTATTTCTTTCTTTCGTTCAATACTGTAAATCTCTTGATTTGCCTGTGCTTTTTCTATCATTTTAGATACATATTCCCCGCCTAAAAAATGCGGTAATATAACATAATCTGCACCAGCTTTATAAAGTTCTAAGGCATCAGAAATTTGTCTGGCAGTTAATATCACAATATTCGTGTTTCTTTTTTTAAATTCTCTCAATAAAAATAAATTTGTTTCTTTTTCAGGTATTGTTGATACAATAACCTTCGCCTTTTTTAAATTTAATTCCTCTAAAAATTCAACATCTTCCACATCCCTATAAATACATGGAGCTTTCTGTGTTTTTAATTCATTTATTGTTTTAGGATCAAAATCAATAACAACATAATCTTTTGTTAGTTTAGAAAAAGCTTTCAAAATTGAATAACCTATCCTGTTATAACCCAATAAAATATACTGATATTCTTTTTTTGGAATTTCCTTCTTACAGAGCTTTTTTTTCTCAAATACAGTCAATAATTTTGAAATTCTTGGATAAATTTTATCCGAGTACATTATCATATATGTTGAGCCGCCAATAGTTATAAGACCGATTAAAGTTACAAGAGATAATATCTCCTGGGACAGATGCCCTACTTTGACTCCTAATGCAACCAAAATAAGTGAGAATTCTGAGATTTGAGCTACTGTCAACCCCGCCATAAATCCTGTTTTTTTATTGTAGCCAAAAATTCCCATTAAAATCATAACAATAAGCGGATTTCCTATAAGTATAAACAAAGAAAAAACAATTATAGGGACAATAAAATTAGATATATTTCCGAATACCATCTGGCTTCCGAGGATAAGGAAAAAGGAAATTATGAAGAAATCTCTTAATGGCTTTAACTTTGAACTTATTTCATAACTATAGGGAGAAATTGAGAGAACGATTCCAGCAATTAACGCTCCAACTTCTATAGAGAAACCAGCATAAAAAAATAAAGCTGCTAATCCAAGACCCCATGTTATTGAAAAAACAAATAAAAACTCTTGGGATTTTGCAAAGAAGTTGCTCAGCTTCGGCAACACAAAATAGCTTATTGGAGCTAGAATTACAATTATTCCCAGCCCCTTTAATGATGTAAATAAAAGAATGTTGCCTGGATTGCCGGCTGTTGATAAAGAAGAAATAACAATTAAAATTATTATTGCAACTAAATCTTGAACAAGAAGAAAACCGATTGAGATTTTTCCGTAAAGTTTTTCCAGTGCTTCTTTATCAGACAGTAATTTCATTATAATTATCGTAGATGAAAATGTAAGAGCGATAGAAATGTATAATGAAACCAACCAACTAAATCCAAATACAATCCCTATAAGAAAACCTCCTATGGAAGTAAAAACTATTTGCCCTATGCCGGTTATCAAAGAAATCTTCCCCACTTCTTTGATTACTTTAGGTGAAAGATGCAAACCAACTATAAATAAAAGCAAAGCTACGCCTATCTCCGAAAAAAAATTTATTGTCTGATTTCCGGAGATAAAATTTAAAAAAAACGGACCTAAAATTATCCCAGATATTATATAACCGATTATCAACGGCTGTTTTAAAATTCGCATAATCCCAGATAATATTAAAACTACCAAAACTATTAACCCAAATTGGATAAATATGTCCATCTTCTCTTTTTAAAAAATAGTTGAGTTGAATATAAAAAGCTATCGGGGTGTTTTAATATTTATCCTATCCTGAAAAACTTTTTCTTCTTGTTGATTTTTTTCAACACATCAAAAATTATTATCAAAACAAAAACAAAAACTAATGCAATCACCCAGTCAACAAGAGAAATCGGGACAGTTTCAAATATCTTATTTATAGGAGTATAAATAATAAGTATTGTTGCAATTATAGAGATTAAAGATGCCCAAAAAAGATATTTATTTGCTATAATTGACCTGTTTAAAACCATTTTTCTGAAGCTTCTGAAATTAAATGCTCCTACTATCTCCAAAAGTATCAATGAAACCAATGTTGTTGTTCGTGCATACTCTATGCTCTGCCCCAAGACATTAAAAGTAAACCAAAAAGTTCCCAAACTGAATAATGCCATCAGAGTTCCTGCAAAAACAAACAAGATTATTAAATTTTTATTCAGGATATTTTTATTCTTTCTTGGTTTTTCCTTCATTATATCCGGCGAAGATTTATTGAATCCTAAAGTAATTGCAGGAAGATTATCTGTGACTATATTCATAAATAAAATATGTAAAGCAAGAAGAACAGGAATCGGCCACCCTAAAATAGGAGATAATAACACACCAACAAATAAAATAGCAAGTTCAGCATAATTGCATGACAGTTGATATGAAACAAATTTTTTAATATTATTAAAAATAGTTCTTCCTTCTTTTATCGCATAAACTATTGTAGCAAAATTATCATCTTTTAAAGTCAAATCTGCAACGCTTCTAGAGACATCTGTCCCATTTTTGCCCATAGCAACACCTATATGAGCTGCTTTTAATGCTGGAGAATCATTAACACCGTCCCCAGTCATTGTTACAATCTCTCCGTTTTCTTTTAATGCCTTAACAATTCTTAATTTGTGCTCTGGCCTTACCCTTGCGAAAATAGATATATTATTTACTATTTTTTGGAGTTCTTTATCTGTAATCTTATCTAATTCTTCTCCCTCTATTATTTTGCCTTTTTGAAGGCCTATTTCTCTGGCTATTGACAAAGCTGTTTTTTTGTTGTCTCCTGTAATCATTTTAACGGAAATCCCAGCTTTCTTGCAATTTTTAATGGCTTCTTTTATCTCTTCTCGTGGAGGATCTTCCATTCCCGCAAAACCCAAAAAAACTAAATCTTCCTCTAAATGTTCTCTGTTTGTGCAACATGTTTTTTTATAAGCAAAAGCGATTGTCCTTAAAGATTCTGAAGTTATCTTTTTAAATTCATTTAAAATTCTTTTTTTATCTCTTTCAAGCAATCTGAACATCCCATTATTCCTTTCTATATATTTGCATTTTTTTAATAAAAATTCCAAAGCTCCTTTTGAATAAACGATACATTCTTTTTTCTCTTTTATTAATATTGACATCATCTTCCTTTCAGATGTAAAAATAATCTCTTCAAATCTTTTGTTAAAAAAATCTTCTCTGAAAATTTCTGCTTTAGCCGACATAACTAAAAGAGCTGCTTCTGTCGGCATTCCTATGATATTATATATCTTATCTTCTCCGCTTCTTTGTATACTTGCGTCATTGCACAAAACAGCTGTTTTTAATATAAGATTAAGAGTTGTCTCATTTTTAATGTCAACTTTTCTTTTGTTTAGTAAAAAACCCCCTTCGCCTTCATAACCTACTCCGGTTACTTCAAATATTCTATTATCCGTGAATATTTTTCTAACAGTCATTTCCCCCTTTGTTATTGTCCCTGTTTTATCAGAGCAGATTACAGTTGTCTCCCCTAAAGTTTCTATTATAGACATTCTGTTTACAATGGCATTTTTTTTAGCCATTCTGTATACTCCTCTTGATAAAGCTGTGATTAAAACAACAGGAAATCCTTCTGGGAAAGCAGAAACAGAGATTGCAATTGTTAAGATTAAAACTTCAATTATAGATGCTTTGGAAAATTGTGAGTTCAATAAAGCTATGAATCCTGTTAAAATTGCGACTGTAACAGCTATAACCGCCATAAATTTTGCGATTTTATTTACTTTTTTCTGGAGAGGCAATTCTTTTTCAGTTATTGATATCATCTCTGCTATCTTTCCAAATTTCGTGTTCATTCCCGTATGCATAACCTTAGCAATACTTTTTCCGTTAACAATAAAAGAACCAGCGAACAAAGTATTAACTTCTTTGTATTCTTTTGCGTTTCCAACAGCAGATTTTTTAATTTCTTTGGATTCGCCAGTGAGAACAGATTCGTTAACTAAAAGCTCTTTTTCTTCTAGAATAATGCAGTCAGCAGGAATTTTTTCCCCATTTCTCAATATCAATATATCCCTTGGAACAATCTCTTTTGAAGGAATTTCTTTTTCTATTCCGTCTCTAATGACAATAGAAACAGGCATAACCATTTTTTTCAGAGATTCAATTGCTTTTTCCGCTTTGTATTCTTGAATAAATCCAATAATTATAATAAGTAAAATAATTGCAAGGATTGTATAAGCTGTAAATGTTTTACCTACAAAAAAAGAGATAATCATGGCAATCGCCAGCAAATAAACTATAAAATTGCTTTTTATCTGTCTTATTAAAATTTTAAATAAAGATGTTTTTCCAACATCTTTTATCTCATTAAACCCATACTTTCCTAATTATTTGCTTGCTTCTTTTGATGAAAGCCCTCTTTTTTCCATCTTTACAAATAAATTATAGTGTTCTCTTTTCCTCTATAAAATTAAATCTTCTAGCTATAAAAAGTTAACTTCTTTAATCAAATTTTTCTTTTAGAAAAAATTAAAAACTTTCAATATCTTAATACGATATGATAAGAAAGCCGATAGTTGCAGGACAGTTTTATCCATCTAATCCCGAAGTTCTTAAAAAAACCATAAAGAATTATCTTGAAAGTGTAAAACAAGATAAAAATCCGGAAAAAATTTATGGTTTGGTAGTTCCGCATGCAGGTTATATTTTCTCTGGGAAAGCAGCTGCTGTCACATATCAAAAAATTGTAAACTCAAAGATAGATTTATTTATTATCTTTGGAACAAATCACTCCGGTTTGGGAAATAATTTTTCAGTTTCATTGAGAGATTTTGAAACTCCGCTTGGAATTGTAAAAACAGACATTGAATTTGCTGAGCAATTAATCAAAAAAAGTTACGCTGAAAATGATGAACAACCGCACAACTACGAGCATTCAATTGAAGTGCAATTGCCATTTTTACAGATTTTATCCCCCAAATCCAAGATAATTGCGATAGCTGTAAAAAATAATGATTACAATTCATACAAAAAATTTGCTTCAGATGTTGCAGATTTAATAAAAGAAATTAAAAAGAAAGTTTGTGTAATAGCTTCAAGTGATTTTACTCACTATGGTTATGCTTATCATTATACACCGTTCACATCAAAAATAAAGGAAAATCTTTACAAATTAGATGAAGGAGCAATAAAAAAAATTCTGGCTTTTGATGCTAAAGGTTTTCTCGATTACATTGAAAAAACAAAAACAACTATCTGTGGTTTTCCAGGTATAGCATGCTGCATTGAAATCTGCAAATTGTTAGGAAGTTCAAAAGCAGAAAAATTAGTTTATTATACTTCTGGAGATGTTAGCCATGATTATGAGAATGCTGTGGGATATGCAGGAATTGTTTTCAAGTAATTTATTTCTTTAATTCATTAAAATATTTGTAAACAGAGGTTGCTGCGATAACTCCTTCTGCTGATGAAGTTATAGCCTGTTTAAGAACATTTTTTCTTACATCACCGGCGGCAAAAATTCCGGAAACGTTTGTTGCCATTCTTTCGTCTGTCAGGATAAATCCGGAATCATCTGTTTTTATTCCCAACTCTTTTATCAAAACAGAAGATGGGGCCCCACCAATTTCAACAAAAATACCATCAACTTTCAATTTTTTATTGTTATCTAAAATTAATTCCTCAACTTTATCTTTTCCTTTGATTTCTTTTGGATTTGTTTTGTATATTATCTCAACATTTTTCTTTTTTTTAAGTTTATCTAAAAAAACAGGTTCACATCTCATGATATCTTGTCTGTAAATAATATAAACTTTTTTGCATAATTCAGATAATAGTAAAGCAGCTAATGCTGCTGAATTTGAACCGCCGATAACAGCAACATCTTTTCCTTTGAAAAAATTTGCGTCACAAGTGTAGCAATAACTTACTCCTTTTCCGATGAATTTTTCTTCTCCATCTACTTCAAGCTTTCTTTTTTTTGTCCCCAAAGTTAAAATTATTGATTTTGTCTTGAATTTTTCATTTTCGACAAGAACTTCAAAACCATCTTTTGTTTTAATAACTCTAGAAACTTGTTTTTCTAAAATTTCAGCACCGTAATGTTTTGCATGTTCTAAAAATTTGTTCAGCAAAGCATGTCCAGATATACTCTTTTCACCGGGCCAGTTCTCAACTAAATGCGCTTCATTAATCATTGATTCGAAAGTTGTTCCTAAAACAAGAGTTTTCAAATTATATCTTGAAGCATAAATTGCTGCACTTAGCCCTGCAGGACCGCTTCCAATTATTATCACATCGTATTCTTTTGCCGTCTCTTTTTTTGGTGTCATGAAAAGAATAAGAAATTTCTATTTATAAATATTAAGTTATAGGGTATTCTATAAACTTTTTATGTCTTCTATCATAAGTTGGCAAAATCCAAATTTGGTATAGGAAGATTGTTTTTATAGTTTTATACTCTTTAAAATATAAATATTCATAAATATAATCATTTCAAAACCTTTAAATAATTGGTTTTCTTTTTTAAATTAAGAGGTGTAAATGAATGCTTTAGTTTTAATTTTAATTGTTTTGGCATGGCTTATAGGGGGTTATTTTCTTTACAGTAAATTTTTAGAAAATAAATTAATAAAACCAAACGACAAAAATAAAACCCCTGCTCAAATTTTTAAAGATAAATTAGATTACAAACCAGCAAAAAAAGCATTTTTGTTCGGACACCATTTTGCATCAATTGCAGGAGCAGGACCCATTATTGGTCCAATTTTGGCTGTTTCTTATTTTGGCTGGTTGTTTGTTGTTTTATGGATTGCTTTGGGTTCTGTAATTATAGGTGCGGTTCATGATTATCTTTCTTTAATGCTATCTGTCAGGCATAAAGGAGAGGGAATTGCAAAACTTTCAGAAAAAACAATCGGCAAAAAAACATTTTATATTTTTTCAATTTTACTTTGGTTGACTTTAATGTTAATAATAACAGTTTTTGCAGTTTCATCTGCACAATCTCTGGTTGAAGTTCCACAGCTGGTTATCCCTTTTTTTGGGATAACATTCACTGCAATTTGCCTGGGATTTGCAGTTTACAAATTCAAAAAAAATAAATTAATTTCAAGTTTAATTGCTCTGGCTTTGGTCATTGGTTTTATTTGGTTAGGTATCAAATTCCCAATATCGTTGCCATTTACCACAATAATTTCCCAGAATATATGGCTGATTATATTATTTATTTATGCTTTAGTTGTTTCGCTAATCCCAGTATGGATTTTATTGCAGCCAAGGGATTATGTTTCTTCTATTTTTTTATTTTCTTTTTTGGCAATAGGTTTATTAGCAATCATAATTGCAAGGCCAATAATTAATGCACCTGCAACTATCCCTTTCTCAATCTCAAAAATTCCTTTATGGCCTATTTTGTTTATTACTGTTGCTTGTGGAGCAGTTTCAGGTTTTCATGCATTGGTTTCATCTGGGACAACTTCAAAACAATTAGCAAAAGAAAGCCATGGAAGATTTATTGGTTATGGGGCCATGCTTGCAGAGGCGTTAGTGGCTGTTTTAGTTTTGATATTTGTGACAGCAGGATTAAAATGGTCACAAGGAATTCCTCCTATTGAAGACTTGAATTTTTTCCAAAATGCATTGTCAACAGGATGGGTTGTGGCCTTTGGAAAAGGTTTTGCAAATGTTGTAAATTCTGCTTTTAAATTTGTTCCAATTTCCATTTTAATTGTTTTGGGCTCTTTGATTGTTAATATTTTTATTTTAACTTCTTTGGACACTTCAACAAGAATCGGAAGAATGATTGCAGACGAAGCAATTCCCAAAAAGAAAACAAGCAAGTTTTTCAAAAAATTTCTTTTGACTTTGGCAATTTTAATTCCTGCTTTTATTTTAGCAATAACAAATTCTTATAAAACAATATGGAATATGTTTGGTTCATCCAATCAATTAATAGCAGGAATTGTTTTGATAGCAATTTCAGCATATTTGGTGGAACATAAAAAGCCTATTTGGTATACTCTGATTCCGTCCTTTTTCATGGTTATAACAACATTGGGTGCATTATTTTATGGCTTATTTAACAAAAACGGATATATTTTTGGAAATCTAAATATAGGATTGATAATTATTTCGGGATTATTGATTATTTTTGGAATTTTTGTCTTTGTGGAAACAATGATTAAAATAATTAACATAAAAAAGAAACAGTTATTCTAACTTCTGCTTCAATTTATTTTCAAAATCTGTTTTGTGCATTCCGCCGACAATCCTGTCAACTTCTTTTCCATTTTTAAAAATTATGAAACATGGAATTGACATCACTCCTAATTTTTGTGCAATCTCACAGTTATCTACATTTATCCTCTCAAAACCAGCTTTTCCTTTGAATTTTTCAGCAATTTCATGGAATACAGGTTTCATCATCTGGCATGGACCGCACCAGTCAGCATAAAAATCAATAATAGCTATTTTATGTTTCTTTATAAATTCTTCAAAATTCTTGTCATTTAAGTCTTCCATTTTCCCCCTTTATTTTATTTTAATGTTAAAGTTATCACATTTAAAAATTTAATCTTTTTTTATACTGTCAAAAAAATCTCTGAGTTCGTAAAATGATTCTATCTCGGAAACTTTCTTCGGAAAGTTTGTTACAACGATATTTAATTTAAATTTTTCCGCAATTTTGATGTTTTGCTTTATTCTTCCCAACTGTAGAGATAATTCTTTTTTCTTTTTTATTTTGTTTTTTAATTCGTTCAAGTCAATAATCAAAGCGATATTATTTTCTTTGCAAAATCTTGCTGTTATATGATTAAATCCAGAGTTACGATAATGCATATGATCTTTTTTTGTTAAACGTTCTGGATTAATTAGATGTGTAACAAATGTGGTCCCGGAAATTTTTCTATTGAAATCCTCATCCTGTCCACAAACCAAAAATAAAAATTTCTTGTCTTTTAACTTGTAATGTGTTTTAAGCAATTCTTCTGTATTTTTAGTATCAAGAAGATAACCATCGTATTTATTTTTGTTTTTTTCCTTCACTTCAACAAAACTTTTTATTTTTTTAATAAAAAATACATTTTCAAAACCCAGCGTTTTGTATTTTGACAAAACTCCTTCTGTTTTTTTACCTAAGAATATCAAATCTTTTTTCAACATTTTACTTCACCACAAACAATTTATTGTCTTTGATATCAAAAATTCCCAATTTTGAGCCAGTATCAAGCCAGCCATGGGCGTAATTCAGTGCTCCGAAAGCATTAACATAATTACCTTGTTTCCTAAAATAATCTGCGTCTTTATAATAACGTTCAGCCATATCTAAAATTATCTCGGCTTCTTTCTTGGCTTTTTTATGTATATGTTTCTTAGCTTTTTCCAGGGCTTTCCCAGTTACCTCAAAATATTTTTTAAGCTTAATCTCGCTTATTTCATTCTCCATTTTTTATTAAATCTAATGTACTTTCTCTTTCCTTAAGGTCTCTCTTTCCAAGAAAATCTTTCAGATTTTCTGGACCAGAAATTCTTATGAATTTCTTGGTTGTAAAAAGAAACTTTACCACAATATTTATAAATAACCTGAATTTAAAAAATTATGTAAGAGGTAAAATGAGGATAACAATTTCTGGTCCGCCAGGCAGTGGAAAAGGAACAGTTTCTAAGATATTGGCTAAACATTATCATCTGAAATTTTATTCCGTGGGTGATTTGAGGAGAGAAGCAGCAAGGAAAAAAGGGATGACTATAGAAAAATTCAATAAATGGAGCGAAAAACATCCTGAACAGGGGGATGAATATTTTGATTATTTGCAGAGGTCAAAGCAGAACAAAAATGATTTTATCATGGATTCTAGGCTAGGATGGCATTTTATTCCAAATTCCATAAAAATATATTTGGATGTAAGTTTTGAGGAAGGAGCTAAAAGGATTTACTTGCAAAACGAAGAGAAAAACAAAAGAAATGAGCAGAAATATACAACTTTAAAGGAAACCATTAAAGCAAACAAGGAAAGAGTTGAGAATGATGTAACGCGATATAAAAAATTATACAATATAAATCCATATAACACAAAAAATTATGATATCTTAGTTAATTCAACAAAATTAAATGTGAAGTCGGTTGTTAAAAAACTAATAAAAGAAATAGATAAGTTTAGAAAAAAACAAAAAAATAAGTCTATTTTTTGTTAGTTATCTATGTCGTGGACTAGGACTTCCACGATGTTTTACTTCTCTAACATCCGCAGTTTTATGTGTTTCATGCGTTGGTGTTTTATGATATTTTGTATCATCTTTTTCATAACTATCTCTTTTATAACTATCATCTTTCATATCATAAAATCTTCTTTTTTCAGTCATTTTTTTCTCTTTTATAAAAAATTAAAAGCAAAATCAATTTTATAAATTTTATTGTTTTTTAGTATAATCAGAATAAACTCAATATTGTCCAAGCAAATACCAAAACTATTCCCGAACCAGTTAAATTTCCAACCATTTTGGATAATGCTGTGGTTAAAGGAGTTCTTTCTTCATGCAGTCCTTTTTTCTTTAATAGCTCTGCAACTTCTCCTTCAAACATTCCGCTAATGCCGTCTGTTATCGCATTTCCTATCAACGCGCCCACAACTGCTCCCAATACTCCTCCTATTCCGGCACCAATTAATGCTATAATTGCAGTCAAAGTCCCGTTAACAAAACCGTATGTCAAATCTGCAACCAGAACTATAAATCTTTTTGTAATTAATTTTAAGAAGATTATTCCGATAATTCCGAAAAAAACTAAAACTAAACCAATTGTTTTATACTGGCTTAATAGAAAATAACATACAACTATAAGCACAATTGAAAAACCAATTATACTTATGAGAGAAGAAAAAAGATTGTCTTTAAATTTTTTTGACCTGAGCTCTCTTTCGAGATTATTCTTTGCCCTTTTCATATAAAATAGAATTAAGTATTATTTATTAATCTTTTTATTTATCTTGTCCAATAATTTTTCAATCTTAATGCCATGGGCTTTTGCGCCTTCTTCAATTGTTTCGCTTGAAGACATTGGACAGCCAAGACAATGCATTCCAATCTCAAAAAATACTTCTGCTGTCTCTGGATGTTTTTTCACAACATCTATAATTAATGTGTTTTTTGTTATGATTTTTTTCATGTTTATAAAAAGAAGTATGGGTTTTTAACTATTTTGCTAAGGGGTTTTATTTAAAATATTAATTAAGTCAGTTTTTACTAAAACCATGGCCATCATTGTTCCGATAAAAAGTAGTAAATAAATTTTTTGCCCTTTATTCCTTTAACTGATAGTACTTCGCCCTTGATTAACGGCCGATTCACGACTTTTTGGACACAGTTTGACCCCGCGTTGTAAGGTCAAAGGATTTAATAGCGATCAGTTTAAATTTTTGGATTATTTCCCCATATAAAAATTTCTCTTTTCTTCAGGAAGTTTTTCTAATGAATAACGAAGCATTGTTCGGGGCATTGATTTATAATGCTTTTTTAAGAAAGTCTCCAGAGTTGTTAAATCCCTTTTTCCAATTTCTCTCAGCATCCAGCCGACTGCCTTGTGAATCAAGTCATGCTTGTCTTTTAATAAAATCTCAGATATTTTTAATGTATCTTTAAAATCCTTGTTTTTTATAAATGCGAAACATGCAAGAACTGAAATTCTTTTTTTCCATAAATTATCTGATTTGGCAAAATCATAAAGAATTTTTCTGTCTTTATTAATAAGATGTGTTCCAACAATATTGGGTGCATTTAAATCAACCAAATCCCAGTTGTTTATGTTTTTTATGTTTTTGATGTAAAGCTTAAAAATTTTTCTTTTGTTAGTCTCATTTGATTTGTTGTATTTTTTTATGAGGATAAATAAAGCAATCATCCTGTGTTCATGTATACTGCTGTCCATTAATTCCTTTAATTGCCTTAAATCCAAGCAATAATACTTTTTTGCAATTTCCCTCAGCTTTGGAACTTTTAATCCAAGAAAAACATCTCCTTCGCCATATTCGCCTTTTGCTGTCTTAAAAAATCTTTGATAAACTTTGGCTTTTTCAGAATCAGCTAAGGATTCTAACTCTTTTTTTAATTGTGATAACATTTTATATTTTTAAAGATACAAATGTATTTAAATTATTTATTATTACAATTGTTAGTGGATGTTTATGTTGACAAGAAGAGTTGAAGAGTTCAAAGCAACTTTAGAAAAAAGAGGGATAATTAAACAAGCTTATATAGCATTTCTTGAACAAAGTTTAAAAATAGCTCTTGCAACTGGAATTGTAAAACCAGACTCTACAATTTATGACTTAGATTCAGAAAAACTTAAAGAAATAGCTCTTTTACATAATTTTCAAGATGCTGTTAGATTAAGATATATCCCCGAAGGAAAAGGTTTAGAATCTCTAACACCGGAAATAGAAATCAAAATGAAAAATGGTGGTTTTTGGAGAGATTATCTTGCTGACGGTAGATATTTGTAAAACACACAACTTTTTATAATCTAAATTCTTTGTAAATCCGGAGGTGAAACAATAATGGACGATCTCAAACCAAAAAAGAGCAAGTTTGTAACATGGCTTTTAATAGGCGTTTTAGTAGTAGGCGGTTTATTGTTACTTTGCAAGTTGAAAGTATTTTGTTTGTTTTAATTTATTTTAGAAGACCGATTTCTGCTTTCATAAGCTCGAAGTCCAGACCATTAAATTCTTTTAGATAATAGTAATTGCGGGTTTCCTTATTATAATCTTTTACCCGATAACCATTTAATGGAAATTTTTCAGTTTCACTTAAAGCTAATATTATCTCAAATCTTGATTCTTCTGGAAAAATTCGCACCAAAACAGGCATGCCTAATTTTGGAACAGAATAATAAATATCATGATAATTTAATTCTCTTTGGTGAAACATCTGAAGCATACCTCTGTCAAATTTCCATGTTTCCATCGGGTTTTGTGGAGTAAAAAAATCCGAAATCTCTATGATTCTTTCAAAACTTTTAATACCTTCTGCTTCTAAAGATCTTAGAAAATTAGCTGCAGTTGTCTGCAAATGTTCATACATTACATCTCCTCTTGGTCTTATTTCTGGCATCATAAACATTTTAACTTAAGAATCAATGTGTCTTTACACTTGGTTCCCTCTCCCCAGTTATATTATCAAATCCTCTATTTCTTGCATTCAGATAAACTTCTTGAAGTTTATCCTCTATGGATTTTCTTATTTCCAGAAATTCTCTGAACCTTTCATATTTATCTATTATCTTTTTAGCTTCCACCAAACAATTAAGATATGCTTTTTCAGTTTTAGCTGAAGTGCATCTTTCCAACCAAACAAAAACGTCTTCGTGTGATTTATTGATTGCTAAATCAAATCTCATTAAAATTTCTGCAAATCTTTCCTTATCTTTAATTCTATAGCTTTCTGTTTGCATTGTCTCAAGCAAATCCAAAAACTTACCTTTATATTTTTCAAATTTATCAATATCTTTTAAAGAAGAACAAATTATCATACTATTAACATATACTCTCAAACAACGTTCATAGTTTTTCATTGTATAAATTTAATATATTTAATCTTTATAAAACTTTCTTTTGTTGTCATTTAGAAATTACTATACAATTTATTTAAACGGACTTATCTTTCTTAAATTGCTTACAGATTCTTTGATAGCACTTACAGCGTAATCAATCTCTTCTTCTGTGTTAAATCTGCTTAATGTCAATCTTAATGGAGAATTTATGAAATTTTCCGGACATTTTATTGCTTCGAGAACATGAGATGCTTTATGTGATTCCCCTTTTAAAATATTTGAACATGCCGAACCTGCTGAAGCTGCAACACCTTTCATGTCCAATAACATGATTAATGCTTCTCCTTCAACACCCGAGAAAGAAAAATTAACATTATTTGGCAATCTTTTTTCTCCTTTAGAACCATTTAATCTGGAATTTTCTATTTTTGACAGTTCATTAATCAACCTGTCTCTTAATTTTGCCATGTAATTATAATTTTTTCCCAAATTTTTCAATGCTATGTCGGCTGCTTTTGTCATACCAACAATTCCGGAAATATCTTCAGTTCCTGACCTTAAACCCTTTTCATGACCGCCTCCCTGAACAATTGATTCTATTGGAATATTTTTTTTGACATATAACAAACCAACTCCTTTTGGTCCGTGGAATTTGTGGCTTGCGATGGATAAAGAATCAATATCTAATTTTTTGATATCAACAGGAATTTTTGCGAATGTTTGAACAGCGTCTGTATGAAAAATTGTTTTTTTCTTATGGCAAATATTTGTTATCTTTTTAATATCTTGAATTGTTCCGATTTCGGAATTTGCAAACATGATTGTTACAAGAGCTGTTTTTTCTGTAATAGAATTTTCTAATTGTTTCAGATCAATAAAGCCTTCATTATCTACATTTAATATTGTCAGCTTAAAACCTTCTTGTTCTAACTGTCTGCAAGTGTTAAGAACAGCAGAATGTTCAATGGGACTTGTGATAATATGATTTTTGTTTTGCTTTTTCATTGCGTAAGCAATTCCTTTTATTGCCAAATTGTCTGATTCAGTTCCGCCGGAACAAAAATAAATCTCCTCTGCTCTGCAGTTTAAAAATTTAGCAAATTTTTCTCTCGAATGATTCAAAGCATCTCTTGCTTCCTTGCCAAAACTATGCAAAGAAGATGGGTTCCCGTATTTCTCTGTGAAATATGGCAACATTTCTTTCAGAACTTCTTCATCCATCTTTGATGTTGCACTGTTATCCAGATAAACTTTCATTTGTTTGTTCATATTCTTTTAGAAATATTCAACATTTAAAAGATTTATGCTTTTCTTATTAAACTCAAATTAAGATATTCTCCAATCCTGCGCGATGATGTAATTACAAAATTTGAACTTAAACCTTCTCTAATAATTTCTGTTGTTACCCTAAAAAATGCGTTGCATTTTAAATTTTGACATCTATAAACCTGAACAACTCCATCACCTAACTTAGGAATTCTATCTGACCCCCTAAAAACATATCCACATACACATTTCCATGGCTCATAACCTTCTCCACTTTTAATTAATAGAGCATGTGAAGGGTTAACTTCCATAGAATATAATGGATTAAAGGTTGGAATTAAAATACCATCTTTATCAACACGAAAAGCTATACCGCTAGGATCAACGAAAAAAACTCCTCCTTCATCCGCTCTTTTTTCTAATGACATCAAAATATTACTAAACATACATATTTATAAAATTTGTTGTAATACAGAAATATTTTTAATAGTAAAAACATTCAATTATTCATGGAAACGCTTCATGTTTATTATCATATGGACTTAGATGGGATTATTTCCGCTTATCTTGCGAAGAAGTTGTTTGAGAAAATGAATTATAAAGTTGTCTTTGAAAAACCGCTTGACTATAGTCCTGAAAGCAGAAAAAGCTGGGAGAAATACAAATTCAAAACACCTTTTATCATTGTTGATTTTATATATCATAAAAAAGCTTTTGCCTGGTTCGACCATCATGCTTCCAATGAAGCCAAAGTTTCTGATAATACTAAATATCATTATTTTAACAAAGAATGCAATTCCTGTTCCAGTGTCATACAAAAATTCGCAAAACAACAAAAAATCTGTTTAGGCAGAACATTTAGACTAATTAAACAAACTAACATAGTTGATTCTGCCAAATATGTAATGAACAAAATAAAGCCGATGGAAACAATAATTCCTAAAAAAGATTTTATGAAAGTTGCCAAAGCATTGGATGTTGTCAGCGATGAGATGAGTGTTTCCGAGTTGAGCAGGAAAATTCTAAAAGATTTATCTTCAAATACACTAAAAGAATTCTTTGATAGTTTATTTGACGCAAGACTGGAAAGAATTGCGAAACAGGATTATATAAAAAAAATCTTGGAAAAAAATAAAACAGAAACTGAGAAAAAACTCAAGGAATTTCCGAATTACAGCAAAAAAGACGGTTTGATTGTGATTTATGATTCAACAAAAATAGAATTTGACAGATTTATGCCTGCTTTATTTTATCCTGAAACGATAGTCTGGGTTGGTCTGTTAAAAGTCAACAATAAACTTTCTTTGCGTGTCGGAAGAAATCCATGGTTTTCCGAAGACGAATACATAAAATATTTCGGAACCATGGACAAGCCGAAAATTCATATTGGGAATTTATTAAAAAAAGTTTCAAAAGATGCAGGCGGTCATCAGTATGTCGGAGGTGTGCAGTTTTCTACTGAAAAAGAAGCCAGAAAAGGAATGGAAAAAATTGTTAAACTGCTTAAGGAGAAACTGGAATCTTAAGAGCTATTTTTAATCTTGTATCTTTAATCTTAAGCATTTCTTGATTAAGTCCGATTGCTTCAACCAAACTCATTCTTCTTACTTTTCTTTTCGTTTCACACACAACTAAATCTCTTCCGGCAACAACATCAAATCTTTCTATGACATTTACCGGAAAATAAAATGTGACATCACCGACAAATCTTGCTATGTAAAAAGTTACGCCTGAATAGAATACTGATTCATGTCCAAATTGAGCAAACTTCTCAAATTCAGAACCTTTACCAACAACAAATTTATCTCCTGCACGAAATGTTCCTCTAATTTCTGAATAATCTCCGATTTGCACATTATTTCCCGTGATAACTTCCCCTAAAAATTTAGCATATTTTCCTATATGAACATTATTACCTAAAATAGTGTCTCCTTTGAACACCACACAACTTCCTATTCTTACACTGTCTTCAACTCTACAATTTTCAAATCTAGCTCCATGTCCGATATAAGAATAAGAACCTATAATGGTGTTTCTGTAATCTTTATTCTTCTCACTCTCTACACCGCTTACAAATTGTTTATATAACATTGTATCAGAAATAAAAAAATATTGTTTTTAAAGTTAACCCAACTTCTTTACAATCTTATCTGCAAAGTCATCTGCAGAATGAGGACCATCAGCAGTTATTATTTTTCCGGAGACAACAACATGTTCATTCACAACTTCAGCTCCATGTTTTTTCAGATAATCTACAGCACCAGAAAAAACAGTTGCTTTTTTATCTTTTAAAATTCCGGCATTTGCCAAAATTTTTGGTGCTAGACAAATAGCTGCAACAACTTTGTTTTTTTCATAAAATTTTTTTGTTAAATTCAAGATTTCTCCATTTTCATATAATTTATATTCGTCCACCCCAGAACCTCCGATAAAAACGATAGCATCAAATTCATCTGAGCTGGTTTCAGAAATTGTTTTATGAACCCATACCTTTTTTCCAAGCATGCCAGTAAACTCCCCGGTTTTTGTGGAACTTACAATTACATTTGCTCTCTCTTTTAGAAATCTATCTTTTGGTATTTCCAATTCTTCATCCCTGAAATTACCAGGGCTTATTACAATCAAGATATTTTTTCCTTCCAACATTTTATTCTCCTCCGAAACCTTGCAACCAGCTATTAATATAATAAATATTATACTAATTATTAAACTTATTGTTATTAGAAATTTCATTTTTGTCTCTTTTAATTATTAATAACAATAATGAAATTATAAATATTGCGCTGGCGAAAATCTGGCTTCTTGATAATTGTCCGATGTAAACATCATATTCTCTCAAAAAATCCATAAAAAATCGCATTATCGAAAATAAAAGCAAACCAAACAGGAATATAAAGCCGTCAACTTTTGAAGCTCTGCATTTTGTTTTTCCTTTCTCCTTTAGTTTTCTTATTAATAACAAAAATCCGAAAATAAGCAAATCAGCCAATATCAAATATAATTGGGTTGGATGCCTTGCTAAATTATCACCAGACAAGGGAAATATAAAATTAATTCCTAAGTTGGAAAAAATTTCTGTTGGATGCCCGTAACAGCAGCCGTTCAGGAAGCAACCAATACGGCCTATGGCAAAACCTAGGAACATGTATGGGGCTATAAAGTCTGCCAGCTTCCAGAAATCTAATTTTTTAATCTTTACATAAAAAGCGATTAATATTACAGCCAGAGCAATTCCCCCGTATGAAGTCAGGCCACCATCAGCAAAGTTAAAAAATAAAAGCCAATTTGATGAAAAGTAATTTAAATTTTCCAGAACAAACAGCAATCTCGAGCCGACAATTGCTCCGATTAAAGCCAAAAGTCCGATGTTTAATATTATATCTGATTTTATCCCTTTTTTCTTTGCTTCTCTTGCAACCAAGATCATAACGACTGCAAAAGCAATTGCAATAAACAAGCCCCAGTAATAAATATTGATATCTCCTATGCTAAACAAGATTCTTGGCGGTATATAATCCATATTTCTATTAAGAAAACAGAGTTAATAAATTTTATTAATATTACTCTATTGTTTTATCAGCAATAGTCTTGATTCTCTTCAAGATTTCCGGTAAATTTTTATTAATGTTCTCCACTCTCTTTTTTAGTTCATCACATTCTGCTCTTTTCTCCATACGTCTTAAATGAGAAACTAAATATTGTTGATCCAATTTATCCAGGTCTTTACTAATTGAACTTTGGATTTCCAAATTATTTATGATATGCTTTAAGCATTGTATATCTGCATGATACATCTTTAAAGCGTCTTTACCAGTATATCCAAAATATTTAAGGTCAGTCATTCTATTTTTCACATTTCAAACCTTTCTATATTTAATTGTTGCAAAAAATAACAATAACCTTTAAAAACAGGAAAAACATAATAATTTTATGGTACATTGGTGGTTATGGCTGATAATTATTTTGGCAGCATTCTTAGTGCTCCTTTTCCTTAGTTATTTCAATAAAATAGTGGTATTAAGCAACAGAATAGATAATGCTTTTTCGCAAATTGACGTTCAACTTAAGAAAAGGGCTGACTTGGTCCCTAACTTGATTGAAGCTGTAAAGGGCTACATGAAGCATGAAAGAGGTATTATGACTGAAGTCACTAATGCAAGAAAAGCTTTATTGGCTGCAGGAGACATGAGCCAGAAGTTAAAGGCAGGAGATTCACTTCAAAATGCATTGAAAAGTATTTTTGCAATTGCTGAGAACTATCCAAACTTGAAAGCAAATGAGAACTTTTTGAACTTGCAGGAGCAGTTGGGAGATATTGAAAATAAGATAGCTTATTCAAGACAATTTTACAATGATTCGATATTGAGTTATAATAATACAGTCAAAACAATTCCCGGAATGTGGTTTGCATCTTTGTTCAAGAAAACAGAGAAGCCATATTTGGAAGCAAAGGCAGAAGAAAGAAAGAACGTTAAGGTTGAATTCTGATTTTCTCAAACTGTGTATAAATAGATTTTAAAATTTCATACGGAATTTCTTTTAATAATTCCCTAACTGCCAAATAAATAATCATCTCTTCTCTTGTCCACCCGTAATGCTCTAAATTTCTTTTCAGATGGGATTTAAGTCCTATTAATCTTGATGTATCTTGGGTTTCGATTAATTTGCTCATTTCAGGCAAGGTTATAACTTTCTTTTCATAAAAATTTGAGGTTTCATCGAGATTAAATGTCTGTACTCTGCCTAAACTATTGCTCATTAATTCGAATATATTTTCTTCAGGCTTATATTCTATTAATCTCATATCTTTTGGAAAAAGCAATGCTATCAGATTTGGATTTGCTTTGTCGTACCAAACTAAATCTGACAGAACTTTACGAAAAACATCATTTCCTTTTTTTAAATATGTTGTTATATAATCGGGGATGCTTTCGCCAATATCCCTGACTAATACAACAGATTGATAAACTCCGACAATACCACTCAAACCATTAAAATCTGGAGAATTCATTAAAAGTTTTCTTGGCAAATTTCCTTCCACAAGTCCTGAAAGTTTTCCTTCTGAATATTCAAATTTTGGTGTGAGGTTCATTTTTTAGTTTTATTTTTTAAAAGGATTCTTTATCTTATGAAGGAATTCGTTATATTCTCCTATTGAATTAATTGACCTTGGTTTTGAAAACAAGTGTTTAAGAGAATTAAAAATTCTTGGATGTGTTATGACATCCTCTCTTCTATAATCAACCTTCATTTGTTTTAAATAATTTTCAATACTATTTGCAAAATGCCAAACCCATGATTGCATTCCATCATGCTCTTTTTACATAAATCTTTAAATAATTTTGATGGTGATGAAGATTTATGAGCTTAGACGACATTACATTAGAGGATATTGAAAATATTATATTGAAAGTAAATTGGCAATTAGACCCTCCAGGAAAACTAGAGCATGACAGATTCAAAGCTGAATTTTATCTTGGTCATGATACTAATCCCCATACTATCTGGGCAGAAATAAATCCATTTTCATTTAGAGAGTCTCATAGTAGAAGAAATAGTCAAGATCCTTCTCCTCCAATTTATGTTATAGGAGTGTATTATCTAGGTATAGTTTTATATTTTCAACGTTTTGATGAAGATGAGCGAGTAAAAGACGTTTTTGAAGCAATACAACAAAGGTATCAACAAACAGAGGATGTTATGAGAGAAAGAGGAATATCAAGCTTCAAAGAATTTGCAGAAGAGTAATTACTTAAACCAGACAAACAAAGCCAGCTTTTTTGATTTTTCTCCGGTTAAATTGTCTGCAATTACAATATCATTTGCAAAAATTTCTTTTTCGTAGTTTGTTTCTCCTGTAGCAGTTTTAGGTCTGTCCTCGTCTTTTACAGGACAGTTAATGTCAATATCACAGACCCTTACTGAAAAATTTAAAGAATATGGTAATTTTTGTCTTACAAAATCTTTGACATATTCCAGATTGCATGTTTCTTTACAATTCAAAACATATTCTCTCAGATTTTTTCCTTCATATAATTCCTTGCTTTCAGAAATCTGCTTTAAAATCGTTGACTCTACTTTATAAATTTCTTTGGAACTTTTTTCCTTGCTGTCAGTTGTTATTGTAACAGTCAGGAAAAATCCCAAGATGAGCAATATAGCTACAACTGCCTCAACAATTCTTACCCATGCTTTCTTTTGCCTTATCATCTTCTATATAAGTTTTCTCTACATGAAAATCTCTCTTTTTTTAAAAGAGACATTTTCTACCATGTTTTGATATTAATATATGCAATAGTCTTGTCCAATATTCTCTGCCCGTTGAAATTAGTTTCCTGAATTATTGTGACTGGAAATTCTTGTGCTCGAACAGTTGTTTTTTCGGGAATAATCTCAGTTTGCAATGTAACTGTTTCATTTGAAATCAATAAAGTCACTGCAAAATCCTTGCCTATCGGATAATCAAATAATTTTTTTAATTCCTCGGAAGTTAATTTTTTTATCTCATCAAATCTGAATTTTGAATAAACTTTTATTTTTTTAGGAATACTATAAGACGAATTGTCCGGTGTGATGCACTCTGAGAAAGACAGGTAATCTTCCTCCATTCTCAAAGGGTCAGAAAAGTAATACAAGTCATAATATTTTATGTCCTCGGGAAAATCCGGTTTTTCTATGTAAATGAATTCTGAATCTGCACCCCATTTTAAATTCTGATTTCGCTCGTCTTTTATGGTAAGTTTTTTGAAATCATCCAGGTTTATTATGGAATGCTTGTCAATTTTCGTGCATCTGTAATCACACCATTCTTTCAGTCCGTTGCAGTCTATGGAATTTAAACCGATTGAACAGCTGAAATAATTGCAATCAATAATATTGTTTGTAATAATGCAGTGCTGAAATTTGTCCCCGCAAAATAAAGTTGCATATCTATACAACAAGCTGATGCTTTCCTCTTCGGGCTTTTCCAGTTTCCAGTCGTCAGACGCTTCATCCCAATACATAAAAGGATATAATTCGGAGGAGGAAGCCCCAACTTTTATTTTCGCATTTTTAGAATTTGCGACAAGCCTTATCTCATTTAGCTCTGTTGTTGCGTTATTATCAAGTCCTTGTTTTACTATTGTTGTTAAAACATCCGGAACATTTTTCTGCCTTAAAGGCACCATGTAATAAACTAAAAAGCCAAGTATAATTATAAATAAAATAAAAGAAATTACAATTTCTATGTGCTCAGCTCCTCTCTTCCTCTTTAATAAAGACATCTTGCCCATATAAAAAAGAAAATAGAATTATTTAAAGTTAATCTTTAGCCATCAGCAAATTTTAGTTTTGGATTAAATTTTATATTTTCAAGCAGGTCTACAGATTTTACATGTATTTCTCCAATCAAGAGAAATTCTAATCCATCTTTAGATAATGGTAATATTTCTTCAGATAATTTTCCATCAATAGAATAGAATACATTACAATAACAGAAACTTCCTTCATTATAACAAGACAAAAATATTTCCTGTGTTTCCCCTGGACTTTTAATCATAAAAGAATGCGTAATAGGAACCTCTTGATTTTCAGAACTAAGATATTCTATTTTCCATTCTTGCTTATTTTCATCAGTCATAATATTATTAATAAAACCTAATTTAAATTAATTATTGTTCTAAAGGCTTTAATTCCATAATTTTTGTTGTTGGCAGAATTCCAAGATACAATGCAAGATCTCTTTTTTCTATCTGTTTTTTTACATCATTTTCTAACCATTTTTCTAATTTTGATTTGATTTCTTTCAAGTCAGATTCTGTTAGTTCTACAGCTAAGGGGTTAGAGTAACGACAACATAGATTTCCTCTTTGAACTGAACATTGGATAAATACATACTCATTTTCTAGATTTTTATGAGCTACAAGTATATGAACACAAGCTTCATTTCCTAAATATTCCACAACCCACAAGTTATCTAATTTTATAGATTCAAACATCGTTCTTTAACATATTTTTGATTTTATAAGAATTATTGTCCTATAGTTATCTTTAAATATATCTTTGACATCTTCGTTGTATGCAGAGAAAAAATTTTTATGATGAGATATCAAAAAACAAAACAAGAAGCTTTATCCTGCTTTTAGCTGTGTTTATCGTTTTAGTTGCAATTGGTTATGCAATAAGTTTCGCTTTTAGCCCGGATTATTTTATTTTGATAATGTCCATGTCAATAATATTATCTTTAATTTATGTTTTAGCTACTTACTATAATAGTGACAAAATAGCATTATCTTCTGTAAAAGCAGTTCCAGCAGATGAAAAAAAATACCAGCATCTACACAACATAATTGAAGGTTTGTGTATCGGGGAGGGAATTCCCAAGCCAAAAGTTTACATCATGGAAAATGAAAACATAAATGCTTTTGCATCTGGAAGAGATCCGAATCATGCTATTATATGTGTAACGACTGGCACAATAAAAAAATTAAATAATTCTGAGCTTGAAGGTGTTTTAGCCCATGAAATCAGCCACATTAAAAATTATGATATGAGATTTATGACTGTTGTTGCTGTTGTTGTTGGCGCTATCGCAATTTTCAGCCAGATATTTTTGAGAAGCTTGATGTTCGGCGGTATGAAAGGAAAAAGCGACAGCAATAGGGGTGGAGCAGCAATAATAATTTTTGTTTTGATTGGTGTTGCTCTGGCAATATTGGCGCCTTTGATAGTAAAATTAGTTCAGTTAGGAATTTCAAGAAAAAGAGAGTTTTTAGCTGATTCTTCGGCTGCTAAACTGACAAGATTTCCAAAAGGTTTGGCAAACGCATTGAAAAAAATAAAGACAGAAGTTGTTGACAAAAAAAATACAAAACAGATTTCTTCTGCCCTAGCACCTTTGTTTATTTCAGACCCGTTCAAGAAAAAAGTCCAGAATTTGTTTTCAACACATCCTCCACTGGAAAAGAGGATTGAGATATTAGAAGGGATGTAATATTCTATAAAGTATATTTTAAATTTCATAATTCTTTAAATAGGAAAAAAGTTAATCACAAAATTTTTAAACTTATGTTTTTTAGGTTATAAATAAAAAGATGGTAGAAAGTGCTTTTGAAAATATGTTGCAACAACTTGATTCAGCTCTGACTTTGCTGAAAAAAAAACCTTCTCAGGAAATCATTGACAAATTAAAAACACCTGAAAGAGTTATTGAGTTTGATATTCACATAAACAAGAACAAATACAAAGCTTATCGGGTTTTGTACAATACAGCCAGAGGTCCTGGAAAAGGCGGGATAAGATATCATCAGAATGTTTCGCTAGATGAAGTAAAGGCTTTATCTGCATGGATGACTTGGAAATGTGCTGTTGTTGATTTGCCATTGGGGGGAGCTAAAGGCGGTGTAAAAGTAAATCCAAAAAATTTAGATGAAAAAGAAATCGAGGAATTGTCAAGAAAATATATTCAGGGAACTTATAATTATATTGGCTCTGACAAAGATATTCCGGCACCAGATGTAAACACAAATTCAAAGATTATGAATCTCATGCTTGAAGAATATGAAAAACTCACAGCAAAAAAAGATCCCGGCATGATAACCGGAAAATCTTTGGAGAAAGGCGGTTCTTTGGGACGGGATACTGCAACTGCCGACGGTGCATTTATTGTTTTTGAAGAAGTAGTCAGGAAATTAAAAATGAAACCTGAGGAAACAAAAGTTGTTATACAGGGTTTTGGAAATGCCGGGCATAATATTGCACTGAATTTATACAATAAAGGTTATAAGATAATTGCAGTAAGCGATTCAAAAGGAGCTATCGTTGGTGAAAACGGATTAGATATTCCAAAATTAATAGAACATAAAGAAAAAATTGGAACTGTTTTGAAATTTGAAAATTCCCACCAGATAAAAGCTGATGATATTTTTGCTATAAACTGCGATGTTATTATGCCCGCAGCATTAGAAAATGTTATAACAGAAAAAAATGCTGACCAAATAAAAGCTAAATTGATAATTGAATTGGCAAACGGACCAACAACACCGGAAGCAGATGAGATTTTATCTAGGAAAAACATTGTTGTTGTTCCAGATATCTTGGCTAATGCCGGTGGAGTAACAGTAAGTTATTTTGAATGGTATCAGAATGTTCACAACGAGAAATGGGATGAAAAAAAAGTAAAGAGAAAATTAACAAGGATTATGAAAAAAGAATTCAGAAAAATTTTCAGCCTATCAAAAAAATTAAAAGTTGATTTGAGAAAAGCCGCCTATGTTTTGGCTTTACAAAGAGTTATCAAAGCAATGGAAAAGAGAGCCAAGCAAAAGATATAATGTGTTACAATAATTTATTTAAACATGTTTTTTCTAATTAGTTTATGAATCGTGGATTATTTTTCGGGTTAGCTGGATTAGCACTTGTTGCTCTTACAGCATGTTCTCCTCTTAATATTATCAGAAACAACAACCAAGATTATTTAACTAGTATTCATGCTCCGGCGGGAACAGTAATGGATGTCAGACAAGATAGTATATGGCTTGTTGAGAATGGATACTATGTGTCTAATGCACAACCTCATCAAACATCTAAGATAGCAGTAGAATATAGAGTTGCTCTTCCTGAGATGACATACTGCAATGGTGTAATGATTCCTGATATAAAAACTGACTCGATAAGAGGAGAGATATATGTTTATCCAAGCGATATCATTTACGATTGGATTGTTGACCACAATGGTGATAGATTTCTTAATAAACAGGAAGTGGTAGTTCCAAAAGTTGATTATAAAACACTACCTTGGAGTTTAAACCAAAAAGCAAAACCGTTTCCATTTAATACTGTACGCCCTATATTTATACGATAAAATATATTCTGGACTATAACAATCTTTTTAAAGGAATTTGTTCTCATTTTCTAAGGACATCAAAGTCTTTATATAATAAAAAAACTGAAATTTATGTAGATGCTTTTGAAGAAATACAAGATGTTATTAAAGAGTGTTATATACCTATTCCAGAGGTCAAAGAAAATGAAAGAATTTTAAAAAAAGCCGTTAATTATGGGGTTGATGCCAGGGTTACAACAGTTATCGAGGAATTAAAAAGATTAAAAGAAAGCCAGGAGGAGGCATTATTAAAAGAAGTTTTGGAGAAAAAAATAGAAAGCATAAAGAAGGAACCAACATTGGGAAAATGCAAAGACCATTCGAGGGCATCAAAAATGAATGCCTGTACTACCCTTTGCATACTAAATCCTAAGAGAAAAAAACTGATGGTGGATATTGCAACAATTATCGACGAGCATATTCCGCCAGATTCTAAATAGATTATTATAATTAAACGTTTATTAAATGCTATAAACGTTTATAAACGTTTAATTTTTTATGAATGTGACTAAAAGGAGGTAAAGTAATGATGAACAAACCACAGAAAAATTCACCTTATAATAGCAGTAAAATAAATGAATTTATGAATCCATCAACACAAAAAATGCCGAAGGAAGAACAGCACGAGCAGAATCTTATTGTAATATCGGAAAAATTTGAGATTCCAAAATCTGCAATCTTAATTTTTGGAATGAAACTATACAACAAACAGAAAGAAATAATTGTGCAGTACAATGCTGAAAATTTGTCTTATTGTGAAAAGGCAAAATGGTTGAGGGAAAACATTCCAAATATTTATATGCTGAAAATAAAAGAGGACAAGGTTATAGAAACTGTTTTGGAAACATCAACCAAACCAAGCAGAATAGGAAGAATTATTTTTGCAAAACCAAAAGAAAATGGTTGAGGGAAAACATTCCATGCAAGTGATGGTCAATTGTCAGATTCAACAGATGTAACAATAATTGTTAACGATGTAGCAGAATGTTCAACTAATTCAGATTGTAGCTCTTTAAACAATAATTATTGCGAT
>Ga0066637_10000038_pt1 | contig 81808 bp, 89 predicted proteins | sample CryGeyCG2014_020_FD_62737 | JGI IMG/M metagenome (GOLD analysis project Ga0066637, IMG submission 62737) | Groundwater microbial communities from aquifer - Crystal Geyser CG08_land_8/20/14_0.20 | ecosystem: Environmental > Aquatic > Deep subsurface > Groundwater | place: USA: Utah: Grand County...
AATGCCACATCTCCGATTTAATTGAATCTACGAGTCCAATTTGCCTAACCCTTTTATCCAAATCCCAATCTTCACCCGCATAAAGCCTATCGTCAAAACCACCAATTTTTTTAAATGTTTCTCTTTGAATAATTCTTACCGCATCCAAACAAGTAGCATCATAAAACTCTCTTTCAAATCCCTTTGCTTTTATTATCCAATTGTTACCTTTCCACCTTAATGGAATATATAATCCTAATATTTTAGGGTTTTTTTGAAATTTCGCGTCTGCCTGACTAATCAAATCTTTAGTCAAAATCATGTCCGCGTCAACAAATATCACGTATTTTCCTTTAGCTTTATTTAACATTCCATAATTTCTTTGTGCACTTCTTTCCGTACCAAAGGAATAGACTTTATTAGTATATTTTTTGGCAATTTCTATTGTTTTATCTTTTGAATGGTTATCGACTACAATTATTTCGATTTTTTTCCGCGGGTAGATTTGATGTTTTATACTTTCTAAACAATTTTGTATATTCTTCTCTTCATTTTTAGTAGTAATAATTATAGAAAATAATGATTTCATTCAATTAATCCCCGTTTTTTTAAAGTCAATTCTTTTACTGATAAACTTCCATCCAAGTGCAGTGTAGTATTTGAATGTATTCCAGTCTGTCAATCCTTCCTTAAGTTTTCGAACGACAAATTGCGGTGACCAAATGGCGCTATAAATACTTCGAACCATTCCGAGAATTTCCTCATTACTCATCACGGTTTTCATCACCGGCTCTTTCATATCATAACGATCCCAATCTTTAGTTTTTAACCAATCATTTTCTTCGCATTCCTTAAAAAGCGGCGTCCCCGGATAAGGAATAACTACGGTCGCCTGCAAACTATCAATTAATCCTTCACAAAAAAATTTTTTGGCTAGCTCAAGGGTTTGGATCGCATCTTCTTTTGTTTCCCATGGATAGCCGACCATTACCGTCGCATGGGGACACAAACCCGCCTTTTTCGCCATTCGCACACCGGTAGTAATCTGTTCTACTCGCAAATTTTTATTTAAACGATCAAGCGTTTTCTGGTTGGCTGATTCCAAACCATAAAGCAAAAACCGAAAACCGGCTTTTGCCATTAAATCGTAATCTTTTTGGGTTAAATCAGAATTAAAGCGCATATTGCAATCAATTTTGATTTTTTGATTGTAACCCCGTTTAATCATTCCCTTGCAAAACTCTCTTAACCAATCACCCACGGGAAAAGTGCCGCTGTCGTCCATAATTTCCCTAACGCAAGTGTGTTGCAGAATATAACCAACTTCATCCAACGCTCTTTTGGGGGACATTACCCGAAATTGTGCTCCGGGATAAAGGGTGGTCCAACTGCAAAAGACGCATTTTCCCCACCAGCAATCGCGGCCGAACATGGTATATGTCCCGGGTTTTTGTAAATAATTACTGTTTTTATAAGCGTAAAGTTGCCATTTTGTTAACTCCCGATCAATCATCGGTAAAGAATTTAAATCATGGTTCAATTTAAATTTTCCCGTATTTCGTATTTCGTATTTCGTATTTCGAATTTCAGTCCTATACCAAATTCCCGATTCAAGTTTTTCTCCTTTTGATAAATAATTAGCAAGATTAAGTAAAAGAAAATCATAATCGCCACCGGTAAGGATATAATCAACTTTTGAATTTTTAAAACTTTCTTCCGGTAAAGCGGTCACATGATCACCAACTAAACAAATATCTAATTTCCAGTTTCCAGTTTCCAGTTTTTTGATATCTGAAATTATTTTCCAATGTCTCTTAATTACCGGTGTTTTGGTTTCGATCATTAACAAATCCGGTTTTTCTTTTTTTACATCCGATAACCATTCTGAATAAGTCTGTTCACCCGCTATTCCGTCCAACCAGATAACCTTATAACCGGCGTTTTTAAGCATGGTTGCCGCATAGGCAGGTACCATTGGATAAGCAGTCCAGGGATCATGCGCCCATTGAAATTGCCGGTTCTGACCCAACAAGGGAACACCCTTTTCTGATTCCAATGGTGGATAAGCAATTGCGATCTTCATTTCTTTCTATTATACCATCCAAATATGGTAAAATTTTATTAATGAAGTTTAATTGGAAAATTTTTGTATTTTTAGCTTTTCTGGTTTTTATTGTCTATTTCAATTCCTTAGGCAACGACTTCGTATCCGACGATATTGCTGCCATCAAAAATAATCCAAATATCGACAATGTTAGTTATATATTTCAACAGCCATTTTTCAACATAAATCCACGATCCTTAACTATTTCTCTGACTAATAAAGTTTTTGGACTAAATCCGGTCTTCTATCGTTTACCAAATATTTTATTTCATTTAGGTTCGGTTTGGATTATTTATATTTTAATCGGTCTTTTCTTTAAATCACCCGTCCCCTTTTTTACCGCCAGTTTATTTGCGGTCCATCCGATTTTGATTGAAGGAGTCACCTGGATTTCCGGAGGACCATACTCTAATGGCACTTTTTTTGCTCTTTTAGCCTTTTTGTTATATTTGCTTTTTAACCAAAATCGGGAAAAAAAGTTTTATCTCTTCTCTCTTTTGTCTTTTATAATTGCTTTCTTTTTTTGCGAAAAATTAATTGTCTTGCCAATAATTTTTCTGGTTTATGATCTTTGCTTCGGAAAAATTAAGAATAACTGGCAGCAATTAATTTCTTTTTTCATTCTTGGTTCTCTTTTTGCTTTAAAATTGATGGGCTTGTTGGGTGAAAGAATCGTTAGTTTAGCAACAAATTATTATCAACAACCGGGTTTCGAAAACCCTCTTGTCCAAATACCGGTGGCAATTACTTCTTACCTTAAACTTATTTTTATCCCTTTTGGGTTTACCCTATATCATTCGGAAGAAATGATTTTTAGTACAACGACATTTATTATTAGATTTATCATTTCCCTTGTTTTTCTTTTCATCTTGGTTTTATCTTTTAAAAAAGAAAGAAAAATATTCTTTTGGCTTTTATTTTTCTTTATTAGTCTTTTACCTGTGCTCACCCCTTTTAAAATTTCCTGGATTGTTGCTGAACGTTATGTGTATTTTGGATCATTGGGAATTTTTGTCCTGATTGCTGTTGTCATACAAAAAATCGGTGATCTTTCTAAGAACCAAAAAGTCTCGTATTTAATTTTTTGTGTAATTATTTTTGTTTTGGGGATACTTACTATTACTAGAAACGCTGATTGGAAAAATCAAGATACCTTATGGTTGGCGGCTGCAAAAACTTCACCATCAAGTGCTCAAAATCACAATAATCTGGGAGATTATTATGGCAGACAGAGAAATTTTCAAAAAGCAATCGAAGAATTTACGATCGCGACTAAATTAATGCCAAATTACGGGGATGCTTATCATAATTTAGCTAGCGTTTATTACCAAACAAAAGAATATAACAAAGCGCTGGAAAATTACCAAAAAGCCATCGCCACCAATCCCAACCTTTGGCAGTCTTATCAAAATATCGCTTCTGTTTATTTCGACTTAAAACAATATCCTTTGGCTCTTGATAATATTAAAAAGGCGATCTTGATCAATCCACAAAACTCGTCTCTTCACACAATTTTAGGAATTACATATTTACAAACAAATCAAAAATCCGAAGCGAAAATTGAATTCCAAAAAGCAATAAGCCTTGATCCTCAAAACCAAAGAGCCAAACAACTTCTTTTATCCTTATAATATTACGATATTTTATGGGCGGCCGCTAACGAAGTATGTAATGTTTGAGCTATTTTTTAAGTTTGGGGGTAAAGAAACCTTTAATAAATAATATACCGTAAAAAAGATGGGTAATAAAAATGGATAACATAACTAAACCAGATAACCTAATATTTTTTTCTTTTTGATAAACACCGGTTGCAGTATAGAATAAGAGAAAGAGATAGAGTAAAAGACCACTTGTAGTGTAAACAAGAGAATAAAAGAGTAAAAGTGAATTTGGAAAAAACATAAAAATAATTGGAATAGAAAATAATCCTAAAACAAAGAAGGAAGGAAGCAAATAACCTAATCTTAAAGAAGTTTCGGGAAAAATGCGGGCGAAATGACCGCGGTGAATCGCATAGCGGGAAATCTGCTTTAAATGCGGACCAAATACTTCTCTACGGTGATGATAAACCACCACTCCCGGATCGTAAATTATTTTCTTTCCCAATTTCTTGGTTAAATCCAAACAAAGTTTTGTATCCTCTCCCGGCCAATAATGAGAATCAAAACCACCAACCGAATTGAAATCTTTTTTCCTGACTAACAAATTTACCGTGGGAAAATCATCGACCTCACGCCTGGAAGATTTAGCGCAGCGGTAAGTCCCGGCTCCCCCGCTGCCTAACCAGGTCGACCAAACATAACCGGAGGCTTTTTGCCTAATATTATTTTGAGGCGGAGTTAAGGAAGGTCCGCAAACACCCGCAATATTTTGATTTTCCTTAAAAATTGATAGGGCATTTTCCAGCCAATCATGTTCCGGATAAGAATCATCATCCAAAAAAGCAATTATTTCACTTTTTGATTTTTTAACTCCCAGATCACGCTTGTCTGCTGGTCCAGTTCTTGGCCAAGAGGCAATAATTTTAGTTTTTGAGAACTGCTCATTGGAAATTTTATCAGTAACAATGATTATTTCAAAATCTTTAAATGTTTGTTTTAATAAAGCCGGAATTGTTTCATCACGAAGAAAATCGTTGACTTTAATGACAGGAATAATAATAGAAACCAATACGTCTTTCATCCTACATTAACTCTGAAATTCAAATCGGGATCGTAAACCCATTTTCGCTTATTGCAATCATCATAATATCTCAATATTTTCAACCGGTAAAAAATGGCTAAGGTATCAAGGAAACTTTCCTGAACACTATTTTTACCAAGGAGTTTTACGCTCGAACTAAATTTACTTTCGATTTTTACTGGGGCTTCATAAATTCGGTCATAACCAATTCTTTTAGCAACTGCCAATAGTTCAACATCGAAAGCAAACCGTTTAAGAAGGAGTCTTGGCAAAGTGTCCTCAAGAACTTTCCTTTTAAAAACCTTCAAGCCGACTTGCGTATCTCTTACTTTCAAATCTAACAGTAACCTTACAATAATTTGAGTAATAAAACTCAAAATTCTACGGGTTATTGGATATTTTATTTCAGAAGCCGGATGCCTTTTAGAACCCACAATAATGTCTGCCCCATACCATTCCATATGCTCTAATATCATTGATATTCCATTCGGATCGATATCCATTCCTGCATCGATGAAAGCAATAAGATCACCTTTAGCGCGTGCCATACCATATCTGACAGCAAATCCTTTTCCACGGTTATTTTTATAGCCAATTACAGAGATTTTGTCGGAAGCTACTTTGGCGGCATTATTATATGTTTTGTCTAATTTCCCATCGATAACGCAAATAATTTCATAGTCGTAGCGGATTGTTTTAAGAACCTCTTCAATGTTTTTCAGATCGCGTTGAATTGTTTTTTCTTGTCTAAAGGCTGGAACAATCACCGAAATCAGTTTTTTCTTATTTTCTTTCATTTTTCCAATAATATAACATTAACAAAGCCAAGAGTAAACCGATAACCATAATCGAAACATAAACAATCTGCCCTATATTCTGATGGAACAGAAAAATAAGAATAATCTGAAGAATAGCTGCCAGTAAAGGAAAAACCGCTGCGATTATTTTTTTGATTGATAAATAATAATTTACAAAAATACTGGATAAAGAATATAAACTTAAAAAAACCGCAAATAAGCCTAAAGACGACGCGGCTTTTAAGTAATCAGTCCCATAAAGCATCTGAACAATAAACTTAGGCGCAATAAAATAGATCACGGTCATCAACATAGAAACCATTGCCACAATGACTAAACTTTGTAAAAATATTTTCCGATAATTTTGCTCCTTAGCTTTATATTCGGATATTAAGGGAAACATAACCATCCCGATAGGGCCGGAGAGAAAAAAAATAATTTTCCCCAATAAGGCGAGGGCAGAATATAAACCCGCGTCATAGCTTGTCAAAAAAGACCGCGCCAAAATAATATCGGTGGAAAATAAAGAGGTCATCGAAAGCGTCGAGATAAAAACCGGCAATGAATATCTCATCATGGTCCGGCGTCCCAAATTTTCCGCTAAATCAAATTCTCTCACTTTATCTTTTATGAAATATTTAGTTATTGCGAAACCTATTAAACCGGCGATCAGTATCGCTCCGATTGCTCCGGTAACTTTTAAACCTATTACGACAAACACGATGGATAAAAAAAGTTTTCCAAGAGACTCTATCACACCGCTTAAAGAAAGTTCGAAAAATTTTGACAGACCCTGTAAAAATGCCCGATTAATGCCGGAAAAAAATGTCACAAAGATAATCAAACTTACCATTACCAACCAAAGATAATTATCCAAACGAAGAATTTTCGCAAGCAGCGGAACCGAAAGAAAATAACCCATTAATCCCAATAAACCAAAAAACAGCAACTGAATATTCAACTTATGGTAAAGTTTACCGATAGCTTTATATCGATCCTCTCCTTTAAATTGAGAAACATACTTTACGATAACCAGAGAAATGGTTCCTATAGGAATCGACAATAAATAAAGTAACGAAACCATACTCTCTAATATTCCATAATCTACCGGTCCAAGCATCCGCCCCATTATCAAGTGGTAAAGATAATTACAGAAGTTTCCAATCATATTCCCCGCCAACAAGACAAAGCTTCCAGAAATGAGAGGATTCGTTAAAAACCGATTTTTGTTTAACATCTTCCGTAATTTTAACATAAAGCTAGACTACGCGTTATTCCTTTTGTCGGGGAAAAAGAGAACCGCAACAGCATATAAGATTAAAGGGGTAAAAAACATTGACATCCGCACAGCCGAACCGCCTATCCGATTCCACCAGTCAAAATTAATGCTTAAGTAATAAGTTCCCAAAAAAACAATCAAAAAGTCTAAGAAAATCAATCCCGTGATATACCAAAACTTTATTAATTGTTTTGTTCCAAGAATTAGAATAAAGATTAATAGTAAAAATATTATTTTCCAATCAGAAGCCAAATTGCTAATGACATAGGGAATAACTTCAAAAATTTTTCCTATTTGGATCGAAAACCTGTAAGGGTCTTGGAATAAATTTGGCACGGAAGCATAAACCGAATCCCGATAAATAATCCATGGCTGTCTAATCAAAAAGAAAATAACGCCGTAAACAATTATTTTTTTATATTCTTTAACCTTTAGACAATAAATAAAGACAAAAAACAAATTCATTATCCAGAAAGGTTCCTGGCTTCTGATAAAAGTTGAAAGGCCTAAAAAGATCGCGCTGATTGCGAAATAACTGTTCTTCCGGTCGGCTATCCATTCCCAAAGATAAATCGTTCCCATTCCTAAATAAAACGAATAAAACAAATTCGTATATGAAACGGTGGACTGGTAAATAAAAGAGGGTGTCGTTGCTAAAACCAATGTAACCAACATGCTAATAATTTTTGACGTCCGCCGCGCAAGACAATAATAAAAACAAATAATAAATGCCAAATAAATGAGAGAGTAAATAAATTGTGGATTACTACCCCCCAGTAAATAAACAAATGCATGTAGCAGTGAAGTAAAAAAGGGATAACCGTAGTTGTAAGTAACCAGTGGAAGATAATTAGTCAAAACGCTTTGAGCCAGGGATTTGGTCTCAAAGAATCTGACGGCTCGGTAATCATATAAAGCCAAAGCGTCCCATTCTGACGGGGGCCAAATAATGGTTTGCGATAAACTCCATAAAAAGATTCCTCCAACGACTAAAATTAATATTATATTTATTTTTGGAAAAATAATTATCTTTCTTTTCTTGTAAAGAATTAAAATTGCCGGTAAACAAATCGTTAATACCGGTAATAAAATTGTCGGCACAAAAAAAAGAAATTTGTTTATTCCCAAGAAAAATAACCATAAAGTTATAAATCCCGCAATTAAACCATAACTAATTGAAATTAGTTCAAGGATATTAATCATTTTAGTTTTTGCAAATCCAACAGAATTATCCCCCATTTTTTATCAGTGTCCATATAAACAATTTGTTTGGTCGGAACGGAAAATTTCGGCCAACCGTGAGTAAAATCGTATTCGGTAGACTTATCTTCACCCCAATCAATTAAAACATAATCAATTTTGGCTTTAAGCAAATCGATACCGGGTTCTTTTTCTTTACCATTAATCAAAACTCTTGGATATAAAAAGTAACGAAAGTAAGCAACGTTGCCTGTCATCGGCCAAGGATATCCTTGAGGCGGGATTAAAATCGTCGCGTTTTCGGAAGTATGCTGCTTAATAAAAGATACGTAATTACAAAAAGATTCACCCACTTTAAGGCAGAGTTTCTTTTCATTGTTAGCAAGCAGATAATTCCGATTCAGATACAGAACTTTTAAACCGTGAGCCATTGGCCGGGCATTAGACCAAAGGTTGCTTAATAGAGAAAGAACCAACAATAGTAAAAGAAGAGTTTGGATTCTTGATAATTTATTCATTTTGGTTAATTTCATTTAAAAATTTATCTATTTTTTCAGCAGCAATATTCCAAGAAAAATTTTCCTTAACATGTTGTCTGGCTTTCTTACCCATTTTCGCAAGAAAATCAGGTTTGTCCAACAATTCAATAATCTTTTCGGCCAAAAAATCCGGATTGTTCTTTTCTATCAAAATACCGGTTTGACCGTTGACAACCGATTCTTTAACTCCGCCGCTTTTAAAAGCAATTACCGGTGTCCCGCAAGCCATCGCTTCTACTAGTACAATTCCAAATGGTTCGTTCTTAGCCGCAAACAAAACCAGTTTGGCTTTAGCATATTTAGCCGGCAAATCTTTTTCCGGAATCCATCCGGAGAAAATTACTTTATCGGATAAATTAAGTTTACTTACCAATTTAACCAAATTGTCTTTTTCAACTCCCTCGCCGGCGATTTCTAAAAGATAGTTTTTTTTAATTCTCTCCGGCAATAAAATAAATGCTTTGATAATAATATCGATGTTTTTCTGTTTATCCAAACGGCTGACTGTAAATAAATAGTTTTGTTTTTTATCCTTTGGCTTAAACAGCTTAAAATCAACGCCAGGATAAGCAATCAAATCCGGTTGGCGCTGATAGATTCTTTTTATTTCAGAAAACCCATATTGGGAGTTGGCAATTAGGTAGTCAATCTTACCCACCAAATTTTTATCAATGAATTTCAATAACGGATTTAATGCCTTCGCGATAAACTTTCCCGGCTGCTTTAAGCTATCGATTACCAAATTCGAGTGAATAAATGCCGACGGTTCGTGACACATCCAAACCACCGGAGTTTGCGGGTGGAAAATTTTATATATTATGGCCCACCAGATAGGCGGAAAAATTTGGGGAAAAAGAATCTTGTTGTCAATTTTATTTAAAAGACGGTGAAGTCTATATTGGAATATAGGATAAGATAGCCAATAAAAAATGCTTCCAGTAACAAATCCTCCGGTTGTTTTAAAATCTATATGGGAATATTGTTTTATTATTTCCTTGTTTACCTTGGTCGTTACGAATATTACTTTCCATCCTCTTTTTGCCAATCTTTCACCAATCTCAAGCGCATATTTAGAAGCACCGCCATAATTGTTCAAATGGGGAAATAAGATAACTAAATTTTTTAGCATTTAATTTTTTTCAATGGCAATTTGCCAATCAGGATTAATTTTTTGGATTACTTTTAGTTTGGGCTGGGAAGTAAGAATTGTATTCCAGGTATATTTCTGAAGAACCGGACGCCAGTTAATTACCAAATCCCCACTTTCTAATTTCGTCTTTTCTAAATTAAAATATTTTATCTTTATATCCGTGCGGTGATAAAAAAGATTTAGATGGATCGGAATTTCATAAAGATATTCAACTCCCCCATCGGTAAAATTAAAATAAACATTGCCATTTTTTACCGTATTTTTAGCTAAATATTCAACAAAAATAGCGCTGCTTATTTCTCCCGGAATTACTTGCCGATACATTCCTACAAATTTAATTGAATTTGTGGCAATAAAATAAATTATGACAAGTGCGCTGACAATTCGTAATTTTCGATATTTAAACAGTTTTACTGCCCCAATAACCATCATTGGTAGCAAACCGATAATTATTGGTGGCAGATAACGTCCCATACCAAAAACCCAAAAAACCTGAACCGATAAAGATAATATAAACCACATTAAAAATCCATAAACCCAGAAATTTTGCTTTTTAATATTAAGAACAAACATTAATGCGGGTATCAGCAGCAACAGATTATATTGCTGTAAAATTGTTTTAAAATAAAACCAAGATCCATGGAAAAACTGACTAATACTTAAAACATAATATTGAGAATACCAACCGCCAATTCCCAATTTTATAATAATCAAGCGTTGGATGACCAAGATAATAATATTAAAGATTAAATATTGAAATAGAAATTTCCGTTGTTTTTTTGTCTGTTTTAGAACTAAACTTAGCAACAGAAGCCCTAAAGAAAAGATCATCAACACCACGGATGTTTCTTTATAAAAATATGCTATTGTCGTTACAATCAACAATGTTTTTTTATTCTTTCTCATTAGGGAATAAAAAATTGATAAAACCAATAAAGTAAAAATTGGTTCGGCAGTTCCCAAACGATAGAAATTTTCTCTCGACGGGTCAAAAAACAAAAAGAATAATCCGCCAAGCATTGCCGGAAAAGATTTATTGGTAATCTCGTAAATTATTTTATAGATTAATAAAGCGATTAAAACGTAGATAAATAAATGAACCAGACGGTGAGCAACGCTGTTAAAACCAAGAGTTTTGTACGTAAGATAATTAAATCCCCAATACAAGGGACGGAATCGACCGCTGTCCTTTTCTAAATTAAATAACCACTCGACATTCCCAGCAGAAAAATGATGATCAATTTCCGTTGCCACACGCAAACTTTCCCCATCGTCAATCAACATCCAGGGAATTTTCAACTGGGGAATCATTATCAATATCGTTACCGCAAGAAGAATAATTAATCCAAAGTGTTTCTTCATTTAAAAACTAAAAAAAGTGAAATTATGTCTCCCGGTGTTTTAAAAATTCTTTGATAACCAAACCGATTAGGACGGTGTTCAGATATCTTTACCGGAATTTCAGTTATTCTTAAACCATTTCTTTGGGCGCGTATCAGCAATTCGGATTCGATCATCCCTGACTTTAATTTGCATTGTTTCAAAATAGGTAAGATTTTTTTTCGATTCATAATTTTGATTCCGTGAGTATCTGTTCCCTTATAACGAAAGAACAATTGTAAAATCAATCCCAAACCGCGAGTTGTGATTCTTCTGACCAGCGGCCGATTGTCCCCGGATTGCGATAAATTTTTTGACCCAACAATGATATCGTGTTTGTTTATTTCTAATTTTGTTAAATCCAAGAATTTTTTATCCCAAAAGTCAACATTAAAAATTACCAGATACTCGCCTTTAGCTTTCATCATTCCGTTTCTTAAAGCTTGACCAAACGATGGCTTAGCTAAATGAATTGTTTTAATTTGATTATTTTTTTTAGAAAATGATCGGGCGATTTCTAAAGTTTTATCCTTGCTGCCATTCTCAATAATAATTATTTCATCGTCAATATTTTTTTCTTTTAAACAAAAAATTAAATCATTCAAAAATGACGGTAGCAATTTTTCTTCATTATAAGCAGGAACAATAATTGAAATATCGGTTGGCAATTTATTTTATTTTAAAAATTAGCGAGTACCCCAGAAGAATCGTAAAATAGTTTAAATAATGTAGGAGGATAATAATTGGATTGCGGGTGTATCTTCTGGCTGTCCCAATCTCTTCAATAAAGTGCTTGGGGTCTAACTGCGTCCTTGTATCCTTGTGGACGCGGAAAGACGCCAGATATTCATTAATCAACCCCGGTTGGTATTGTTTTCCCAAGCGGAGCCAATAATCATAATCAAACTCCCAATATTCTTTAGTTTTTAAATTCCCTATTTTTTTAAATGCGTTTTTTGTGAAGAAAACTGACGGTTGATTAATATAATTCAATATTAATAAAGTTGAATAACAGTAATGATTAAGCCAGAGATTTTTATAGGTAGTAATTATTTTTCTGATTTCCCTACCGTTTTGGTCAATTATCCGGCATCGCCCGATAGCCCATTGACAATTATTGTGCTTTTCAAAATATTCCGAAACTTTTAATAAAGAATCGGGAAGTAAAATATCGTCAGACCCAATCCAAGACAATATTTCTCCGGTTGCTTTTTTAAAACCTTTATTAATGGCATCGGCAGGGCCTTCGTCTTTATCTGAAAACCAAGTAATTTGTTTGCCGTATTTTTTAAGAATATTTATCGTCCCGTCGGTAGAACCACCGTCCATAATAATATATTCAAGATTCGGGTAATTTTGGTCAAGAATACTTTTAATTGTTTTTTCGATAAATCTACCCTGATTATACGAGGGAGTAACGATAGAGATTTTTGGGAACATAGAAATTATTTATTCTTGAGATATTTCTTAATCGCTTGATTCCTAACCATTTTTTCGATTTTTTTCTCGATTTTTTTATTTGAAATATAATTTGAATATCCGATTATTGTTAGAATAATAAAAGCAGCAATCATTAATAAATCCATGGTTCTGGCAAAAAACAGTATTTTCGTTAAGCCTTGTAGAATATTAGGGAAAAGGATAATGATAATAAAGCATGTCCATAGAAAAATCCAAAATAACATTTCCAAATTATTTAAGTCTTTCTTTTTCCAATTAAGGAAAGATACATAAACCATAAAAATGGAGAATAGAATTCCAATAATTTGAACGCCTAAAATATTCATTGAAATCTATATTTTGGAATGTTTATCATAATTTTTAATGCGTCTAGAATCGTTATTCCTTTATACTTATCGTGGTAAATTGCTGAAATCGGAACTTCGGAGTATTTTAATTTATTCTTTATAGTTTTGGCGGTGATTTCCGTTTCAACATTATAATTTGAACTGTCCCAAACTATGCGGTCGTATGCTCTCTTAGTCATACCAAAACATCCGCAGAAAGGATCAGACCGATTAATTCCTAAAAATAGGTTAATTAAATAGACGCCAATTCTATTTCCTAAATAACGAGCCAGAGGGGTTTTGGTTGAAATTGTTCTTGCTGCAAAAACCAAATCATAACCGGAATCAAGTTTTTTGAGAATTGCGGGTAAAATCTTCGGATCGTGCTGGTCATCCCCATCCATAAAAACAATTCTCTTTGTTCCAAGCTTCCATGCTACCTCCGCGCCGGTTTTCATTGCCGCCCCCTTACCAAGATTTATTGAATGACGGATTATTGGGATTTTCAACCGATTAACAATTTCGGCGGAGCGATCTTCCGACCCGTCATCAACCACTAAAATCCGCTTGGTTATTTTTTTGAGTTTCTTAAGAAAAATCCCAACCCGTTCCTGCTCATTATATACAGGAACTACAACAAAATAGTTTTGCCTGCTCATTTTAAGGCAATTATACCATCTCTAGCTTACGAAATAACCTTGAACGAAGAAAGAAACCGCCAGAAGCAGTAAAATCAGACTGATGATTGGATAAATCAGCCGAAAATATTTACTTTCAATATGGGCAAGGACGATGAAACCGGGAAAGAAAAGCAAAGCAAAACGGGGAAGGGAAACAAAAGTTCCCGTCGTCGTGGGTGCAAGATAGGCCAAAACCATAAAAATTAAATAGGATAAACGAATGGTTTTTTTGTAAATTCCCCAAAATGTTAAGAAAAGAAATAATAATCCAGTTGACAGTTCAAGCCAAACCGTAAAATATAAAGGATTGATTCTGGTTGTTGCCACCATTTTAAGATACCGATAGCAAACCTGATAGAGAAGAATTATTTTATCGGATTGAGCATGAATAAACATCAGCGGATCGTGATAATTAACCCCTAACCACAGCATATAAAACAATAATCCCAAGGGAATTAAAAAAATAGGGATCGCCAATTTAGAGAATTCACGAATTAACACATAAAAATTATCCTGAATTTTCAGTGCAAGCGAATTAACGGATTTTGAAACCTTTAGCTGATAATATAATTCATATAACAAGGCCGGGAAAAGAAAAACACCAACGAGTCTTGTTCCGGAGGCCAACAAGCCAAGAATTCCGGCCAACCACCACTGTTTGGTTCTGGCAAAATAAAAGGCCGCGATTACCAGAAAGAAAAATAAAGATTCCGTATAAACCGCGGAAAAGAAAAAAGCGGTCGGAAAAATTAAAAGATAGAAAATTGTTCGATTAACAATCTTTTGTTTGTAATCTAAAAGCAAAAGCTTATAAAAGAAAATAAGACTAAGAAAAAACGATAACCAAGAAATCGCTAAACCGGTAATTAAATGCAAACCGCCAAACAAGGGATTAAGCCACCTGATTAGATCCGGGTAAAACGGAAAAAAAGCCTGTTGAAATGGCCCGTAGCCATTTCTGGAAATTGATATATAATGCATGCCGTCAAAATTAGCCCGGTTCCAGAGAAACCTAGAGACCGTTGAGCTAAAATTCTCGGTATAAACACAGTTTGTGGTCGCCGGAATGATCCGCTGGCCAATAGCAATAAAAACCGCAATCATTAATTGCCAGCCGACAAAAATAATTAAGATTTTTCGCATAGTTTATCAATGGTTGTCCGGCCAACTGTCCATGTTTTTTCCGCTTCAGGGAAACGATACCTCCAATCCCAAAACCACTTTTCTTGAGATTCGAATGGTTCCATTATTAGATAAGTACATTCCGCCTTTTTAGCAGGAATAGATCTGTCAGCTTCCTCTTTAGCGGCGGCGTAAGGCGTTTGATTAGTTAAATAGGCATATTCTTCAACATATGGTGCAAAAGTAAAAATTTTCATTCCTTTTCCATTAGAATCATTATAGATTAAATCTATTACCCTTAAGCGAGTTCTAAGGTTGGCCGCATCCGAAGAAAACCCTTGTTCTAATGGCCAAGGAAGATATCTTTGCATATTTGCCAAGATAAAAATAGAAAATATGCAAACAGAGATAAGCTTCATTTTCTTTGATCCGATAAAAAGATAATAAAAACCTAAACCAACGAGACTTAATATTAAAGTATCAAGTGAAGAAGTGTACCATGACCAAAGAGCATAGGGGTAAATGGCGAAACCAAACAAAAAAACGATTAATGTTATTAGAAAAATTATCCCCATTGCTTTGTTTCCATTTTTCTTTATACCGAAAAGGAAAAGAAGAACAAGAACGATGCTCAAGAAAATATTTCCATCCGCCTGGTTAACAAAAATACCCCCAATGATATTTTGCAGATCTTTCAACCGACTAATCGGATCGTATATCTTTGTTAAAGAATCCCCATGTCCCAGTAATAAGCTGAAAAGTGCCTTTGTTTGAAGAAAACTGTGTTTGAATTCAAAAATTAATTGCGGTAAAAAGGTCATCCCATAAAATAAAACCGATTCTTTCACTTTCAGGAACTCTCTAACTTTTTTAAAACCAAAGATGGAAATTACAAATACCGGAATCCACAACAAACCGATCAAGGGTTCAAAGTGAAACAGACTTCCCGATAAAAACATTGTCAAATAGAGAAATTTTTTATTATTTGTATCGATAAATTTTGAAAGAAGGATCACTAAAATAGTTACGATGAAAATTACCGGATTGGTATTTAAGGCAACCGTCGAGGAGTTAAAAAAAGAATAGGAAAAGATGTAAATTATTGCCAAGATCAAACCCAGTTTTCTTTCGTCTATTAACCAGAAAGTGATTACTGGGGTTACGAACGACATGCCCAAAAGGACAAAAATAGTACTTAAGGGATTTCCACCGGTAAGAAGATAAAAAGGAAAGGAAAGCCAATACCAAAAAGGGCCGTAAAAAACTCCGTGAAGGGAAGTCTCGGCGCCGATCAAACGGAGTTTCCCCAATAAATACATTTCTCTTAAATCCAGCAAATCGCGTCCCTGGTCATAAGTAAATGCGGTTGAGTGTTTCCACAACCAAAGAAAATGCAGGACCAAACCAATCAAAGAAAGAGAGATAACCAAAAGAAGAAGCTGCTTTGTTTTATTTTTCATGCTCTTTTTTTAAATATCTAAAGTAAGCCCTGGGAAATCTTAAAGCAGAAAATAAAGAAAAAACAATCCCCTGATAGCCGTCAAGAATTCCTTTATGCCTAATTTGAGTTATTAAAAACCATCCTGTTGGTTTTAATATAAAGTAATTTATTGCCTGAAACAAAGAAATGGGAACTTTTTCAGATCGCAATTCTTCAGTCAGCAGATCGATATAGTGACTGTTTCTGGATAAATATCTTTTGAAATCGGCATCGGCTAAATGAATCAAATCATTTTCCAGCCAGCCGACCCGACCATTAACAACAATTTGCTCATGAACGCTTTTACATGGAAATTTTGCTCTACCGTTTTTTACTAAACGGATTACCCCATCCGGATAAACGCCGCCGTATTTTAGATATTTTCCCAAAAAATAATTTTTTCTGGGTAGAAAAAATCCGGCATAATCTCCGTTTGTTTCCCCTATTTGGCCGTCTCTCTTTTCCAATAGTTTCTGATGGCGCAGAAATAATTGCCGTTTGGGGAGATTTTGCTGGTAAATTTCAAGTTGCTCCCGACTTAATGAAATCACTTTTACCACCTCTTCACCCAATTCCTTAGTAACCACCTCGTCAGCATCAAGCTGCAAAATCCAATCCCCTTTACACATTTCTAAAGCTTTTTGTTTGTTAATATGGAAAATTTTTGGGTTATCGGTAATTTGAATTTTGGCTTTGAAGCTTTTGGCAATCTCAACCGTTTTGTCAGTCGAGCCCCCATCAACAATATTAATTTCGTCGGCTATTTCTTGAACAGATTTTAAACAGATTTCAAGAAATTTTTCTTCATTGTATACGGCCAAGGCGACCGAAAGAGTATTTTTTTTCATTTATTATTTAAAGCTTGACAATTTTAAATGCCGGTTGTCCGTTGGGAAAGTTAATGACTTTAATAATATTAGCACCATTTGGTATTTCATCCGAAGTGCCAATCACTAAAATATTCTTTTCGTCTTTAATTTCGTCCCAGTTAATCTTATTAAAATGAAAATTAGAAAAATCCATTACGGTTGAAAATCCAAATTGATCTCTCGGAGTTAGAACAACTTCTTTTTGAAATTGCGCTGGCGGATATTTTAGATAAAAAAGAAACAAAATATAGGGCTGGTCATCTTTATCGGTAACATAAATCTTGTCATACTTATCTTGAATCGGCTTTATGTAATTTACTAACTGATCAAATCCATATTCCCAAGCGGCCGGATAAGTTTGGGGGTAATGAATGTAGTATTCGTGCAAATAGCGACCTACTGACCACGATAACATTATAACAATATAACAATTTAACAATATAAGCAAAAGCTTGTTTCTCGCTTTGCTCGAAATAGCAATTGCTTTCTTTTTCTCTTTAATCCATTCCAATAAACTTACCAGTCCGTATGCAGAAATAATTATAAGTGGAATTACCATATTTTGAGCCCTTAAGGCATGAGGTGTTTGAAACGTTAATGCCGCAGCAACCGGCGCTACTAACAACCAAGCAAGCAAAAATATTTTCGGCTTTGATAATGTTTTTAAAATCATCGTTAATCCGATAATAATTAATAGAAAATCATATATATACATCTGACCAGTTTCAGGGACCCGGTTTCTTTCGATCACGTCACCGTTAACAAAAAGAAAATTCCCGTTAAAATGATCAAAATAATTTTGAGTAAATTGCAATCCGTAAGTCACTACCCTGTTGTGAATTAGCTTCACGAAGATATTATTGGGGTCTTTGTGCTCATTTCTTAATTCGATAGCCCTTTGTTCCGGTCCTGATTGAGAAAGAAAACTGACACCAGTAAACCGGGAGGCGCCAGCCGGCGACAAAAAGGATGCAATCAGCGGCAAAAGTAAAATACCCAATAACATTCCGCTTGATAAAAAATGTTTTAGCTGAGATTTTATTTGATTAAAATAAATAACAATAAAACCAAACCCTATTAAAGGGGCAACAACCCGAATACTATGATAGGTATACATTGCTAATGCAAAGGCGATCACCGCAAGGTAATAATTTTTTTGATTATGTATTCCTCTCAGTAAAAATAAGCAACCAAAAATTAAGAAAGTGGTTGCCGCATTAACTTCCCACCCGCCCCGCGAAAATTGAAGATGCCAAGGAGAAACTGCCAAAAATAATCCTGTGATAATTACTTGCCAGTCAAAAATACTTTTTTTAGAAAATATTTCTTTGACTAAAAACATTATTCCCAAAACGGATAACACCCCTAAAATTGCGGAAGGCAATCTTACTGCCCAAATGTTTAATCCCATTATCTTTACAAATGGCAAAACCAGATAAAAATATAATCCGGGCTTAAAATCACCAAATGATTCAAAATGAATTGGCCAAGCCTCACCGTGCTCGTCTTTTCCTGTTAAAAGTAAAGAATAATCATTATATCCGATTGCGGCTTCATCAGCATTTAATCCGGAAGGAAATGAATCTAAACCCCAAATCCTAAGAATTAAGGCAATTAGCATTACAAGGAAGAATATAACTTTCTTATAATTTATCTTCATATAAAATGTAGAAAATGAATAAAATACTGATCAACAAAATAGACAATTCCCAAAATATATAAACCTAAGACTAGCGCTAGCAGTTTTCGTGAACTAGCAATTTCAAATAAGTAATCTATTCCCAAACCAGTAATGATTATTAACGGAAAAACTATTAGTAACGGAATCTTTAATAATGGAGAAATTAATAACCAACCCAGAAGAACGCTTTTTATTTTAAAATTTACTTTTGTCACTACAAAATAAATTCCAAGAATTAGAAAAAATAGCTCAAATAAATACATTGCTCCCATATATCTGAATGCTTCAAAGAAAAGAAACCGTCCGGAAAAGAAATCAAAATAACTTAACGGAGATACGCCTTCAAAACTTCCGCGTGAAAGAATAATGTGCCACGGAGAAACAGCGATTACAAAAGCGCAAAACAAACCGGCTTTTATCGAAAATAGTTTACCGATAACTATGTAGATTACGGGAATGCAAAGACAGCCAAGCAAAGCAGTCAAAGGAAATTCAACACGATATAAACGCAAGACCAAACCTAGAATAATTATTATCGATAACAGTATTTTATTCATTTGATAAGATTTCAAATGCCGGTTTTCCATCCAGAAAATTTATAGTATTTGTTAATTTCCACCCCTGCGAGTAATTCTTTGGGCTGGTTATCAATAAACACTTTGCACTTTGTTCTTTGCACTTTGCACTATTTTTAATTTCCCAATCATTAATAAATACAAACTTATCAAAACTATCAACCCAATACCAGTCGGATTGAAAATAACGAACAAGATTAGCATCATTTCTGAATGATTGCGGATTCCATGGCCAATAGAACAATAAGAATTCATGGGGCTCTCCATATTTTTTTGTAATTAATATTTTATCGTATTCAGAATAATGTTCACGAATATAATTAACCGTTTCTTTATATCCAAATTGCCAAGACCATGAGTAATCGTTCCGATAAGAAGTGGAATATTTTTGCCAATAATTGATAAAAAACAGTGACAAAATCAATAAATATAAACCTGCCAAAAAAATACCAATTTTTTTACTGCTCTGTCGCTTTTCCGTTACCCATGAATAAATTGAAAGTAATCCAGTTGCTGCTAAAATTTGCGGTATTGGAAGCATAGTAATTAACCTTAATGTGTGGGGGGAATCTTTAGTTAAACTTCCGGGAATCGGTGAAAGCAGTAACCACCAAATAATAATTTTTGAAGGATTGTCCTTTTTCCTTACGAATATTAGTAACCCCAGCAAAATAAAGGCTGCTTCTGATGGATAAATTAAACCAGAATTAGGGACATTAAATTGATAGTTGCTTCCTCCTTTTAAGAAAAAGAAGTCGGGAGAAAATGATCTAAAATAATTGATAAAAAAGGAACTACCAAAATAGGTCAATTTATTATACATAACCCGCGGTATGGGCTCTGGCAAGCTTGATTTATCTCTCAAAGAAACTATCTGATTTATCGCTCCTTCATCAAGAATATTTACCCAGCGGTAGCGGGCTTGACCTTCGGTCGAAGTAAGCTGAGCAATCACGGGAAGGTAAATTAAAACGATTATCATTACGCCCAATAGGTATGATTTGAGATCTCTCTTAAAAATATATTTCGCTCCACGACGATAGATAAAGATTAATGTAAAAATAAGCATCGGAACAAATATCCGGGCGCTGTTATAAGTATGAGTCGATAATCCAAAGAATAGCATACTTAAAACCATCCATTTCCCACTTTCAATTCCTTTGATAAATAAGTAAACTCCCGCAATAATTAAAAAACTTGCCACATTCGCCTCGACTGCTATTCTTGATAAAAATAATCCCCAAGGCTCTATTCCCATCAATATTGAAGCAATTATCCCAATGTTCCGGTTAAAAAGCTTTGAAACAAATAAATATACAAACAAAACCGAAAGCGTCCCTGCTAAAGCTGAGGGAAATCTTACAGCAAATTCACTAACTCCAAATATTTTTTCACTTATCGCGGTTAAATAAATATACACCGGAAGCTTATAATCTCCGTAAGCTCGAAAAATTACTGGAGAATTTGCCCCCCACTCATCTTTTCCAGCCTGCAACAGGCTGAAAGCGTTATAACCGTGGGAAACTTCATCCCAATTTAAAGCCGGTGGCAAATTCGTAATTGAAAATAGCCGAAAAAAACAGGAAAATATAAGAACTAATATTAAAATAATTTGCTTGTTCATCCTGTGGTAAAATAGATTATATCTGATCGGGATAAATAAATGAACATCACTCGTAAACTCATACTCGCCGGATTATTAATTTTAATATTCTTTATTTCCCCTTGGCCGAAAATAATTAGTATTCCTTCTGCGGGGTATTCTATTTTTCCAAATCAGACAGAAATTACCCAAATTACAAGATATCAAAATATTCTTAATCAAGTAAATCCCACTTTTCCCCGATTGTATACTAATAAATTAACTTCAACTATTAAGAATTTGGAAACTAATTTTTTTGAGACAGTCGATCTTAATTACTATTTTTTTGCAAATCATCCCTTAGAAAGAGTTAGAGTTAATGAAACAGAAAAATTATCTAGTTTGCTTTTACCATTTTTTGTTATTGGGTTATTTTCTTTAAATCTTAAAAAAAACAAAATTTTGATAGCTTGGATATTGTTGTTTTTTGCTATCAGCAGTATTCTTCCAAATAGATTTTACAAGATTGACGTATTATTATTTATCCCATTTCTGATAATTATTGTTATGGGTATGAATAACATTTTGAGCAGATTTAAACAATGAAAAACATTAGAACATTAATTGCTTTTATCATCGTCCTCGCCTTAGCGGCATTTCTAAGATTTTATCAGTTGGGAAATTCTAATAACGGCTTTTATCTTGATGAGGCTGCGATCGGATATAACGCTTATTCAGTTATGCTAACCGGTAAAGATGAATTTGGTAAATCATTCCCGCTTCTTTTCAGATCGTTTACTGATTTTAAAGCTCCACTGTATATCTATTTAAGTATTATTCCTATTAAAGTATTAGGACTTAGCGTTTTTTCGACCCGTTTTCTTTCAGCATTTTCCGGATTAACCGCGGTCTTCGTCTGTTATTTCTTAATAAATATGATTACCAAGAGCAATCGGCTGCTTTCCTTGATAACAACACTAACCTTAGCAATCGCTCCCTGGCATGTATTTTACAGCCGCGGGGCATGGGAATCAAATTTAAGCCTTCTCCTTCTCCTTGTCGGATCATATTTTTGTTTTCGAGGATTTCAGACAAAAACAAAACTTTTGTTTTTACTCGGTTCGGTCTTTTTTGTTCTCTCGGCCTATGCCTATCACGGTCAAAGAATCGTTGCCCCGTTAATTTTAGGCACCTATATTTTATATTTTCGGAATTGGCTATTGGAAAATAAGAAATTTTTAATTCAGAGTTTTATTGCCATCACAATTATTGCTCTCCCAATATTAATAATTTCTTTTACCCCGGGCGGACAATCACGCGTTAAGTCGCTTAACTATTTTTCTTCGCAATCAATTCTTCCCTGGCAAAATTCCAACAGTCTTATCAAAAACCATACTTTAATTGCAACAAGAAAGTGGTTTGCTTTATACACAGCTTACTATTCACCAAAAAATTTGTTTTCGCCTGATCCGGCAGAAAAACAGAGATGGCTTGTTGACCTAGCGACTTTCTATACATGGCAATTCCCCTTTTTTATTATCGGTATTTTTGCGCTAATCCGTAGTAAAAAATATTCTGAATTAAAAATGTTCATTATTCCTTGGTTAATGTTCTCCTCAGTTGCCGCCGCCTTTACCGGAGATCCTTTTTCTACAGTTAGGGCATTACCTCTCGTCTTTCCATTGTGTGTAATCATCGCGGTTGGAATCGCTGAGGCATACTTAACCATCAGTCAAAAAACCAGAATCTTCCTTCCGGTATTTAGCATAATAATATTAACAAGTGTTTCAATAATTAATTTACTTACTCAATTAATATATATTTTACCCTACGAAAGAGCGAAGTTTTGGGAAGTTGGTTATTCGTCAATGATAAATGAATTGCAGAAATATCCTAATAATCATGTCGTTATCGATAATTCCCGCGGGGAAAGCTATATTCATCTTTTATTTTTTACAAAGTTTGATCCATCTGCTTATCAAAAAGAAACCGGCTATCTCGAACTGCCAAATTATTATAATTCGTTTACCCGAGTTAACGAGAAAAAATTTGGCCAATTCGAATACCGCAGTATTAATTGGGGAAGAGAAGAAAAAGAAGGAAATATTGTCGCGGGCGATGAATTAATGGCTTCAAAAGAAAGTATTATTTCCAATCCCCGCCGTCAACTGATTAAAGAAATTTTGTTTCCAGATAAATCCGTAGCCTTTAGAATTATTAAAGCTTTTTAAAAATTAAGTTTTGACGATTAAGAATCCGGGTTTGCCATTCTTAAAATATATTGTTTTAATAATTTGTTGTTTATCTAAATCCTCCATAGGCAATCTCCAAGGACTTCCAATGAATAAAGTATTCTTAAGAAGTTTGTCATTCGGCCAATAAATCGTACGAAAGCTAAAATTTGAAAATTTTCCATCTTTTATATTTCTTTCAATCTGAGTTTGCCTCGGATCAAGTTTTCCGTAAAACAAAACATACAAATGGGGTGTTCCAATGATATATGGGCCTAGGGTTCCAAAGGCGCTATCAATAATAATTTCGTCGTATTCTTTTTGATGTTGAATTGCGTAAAGAGCCGCTTCTTTATAACCATAATCCCAATTTTCTGAAAATTGAACGGTGTAATGAATGAAAAATTGGTCAGAAACGTAAATTATATTAAGACCAATAACGATCATCACAATAACGGTAGCTAAAGTCTTTATTAATAGTTTGCTATTTTTAAAAATCAGTACCATTTGATAAAAACCAAAAGCAACAATCACTTAGGGAATGGGAATAGTCGTTAGGCTTCTTGAAGCATGTTGGTCGTTATTTGCTAAGGAGGCAGCTAATGGTCCTAATAATAACCAAAATATTATTAATTTTCTTACCTTACTATCTTTAATTATTTCGGTGAAAAATAACAGAAATATTCCGATTATAAAAGCTGGAATTTCAAAGAAGTAGAACAGGCCTGTTCCAGGCCAACCTGTCCGGGTAAAATTCATTCCGTTAAAAAATAAAAAGCCGGGATCCCAATAGTTAAGATATCTTTTCGCCCAAAAATTGCCAAGGATCACGAAATTATTATCGAATAGGTTTGCAGTTCCCTGAAGATTCTCGTTTTCTTTATGAAGTTGGTAAGAAATATTCTCGTCCGAAGCGATAAAGATCATTTTTGCACGAGTCAAGCCTTCGGGACCAAGCATCATTTTTCCAAAAGGGATCAAAATTACAATTAATACTCCTAAGGCAAATAAAGAGTTTCTTTTTATTATTTTAAAAAATATATAAGCGCCAATAAGCACTAAGAAAAGTCCTAATATCGCATCATGAGAAAATCTAGAGTAAAAACTCTGCCACGGAGAGATTGCCAACGAAAAGGATCCAATCAAACCAAAAATTTCCCTATCCGTAATTTCCTTAATTAATAAAAAAACAATAATTATAGTTAAAACACTGATTACCGCAATCGGAAACCTTACTCCAATTTCTGATATATTAATAAAGGTGATTTATAATCGCCGACTGATTTGAAGGCCAGAGGGTGCGGTATACCATATTCATCATTACCAGTTTTAAGTAGGGAGTATGTATTATAGCCAATTGCTACTTCGTCAATGCTTAACGACACTGGATATTCAGCTAACTTATAGAATCGGAAAAATATTCCGATAATCAAAATTAATCCTAAAATAATTTTATTTTTATTTAACATTTGTTTTAGGTAGATACTCGATAAAAAGATAAATTTCTTTTCCTGACAGATCGACTATCCGGCTTTTGATTTTATAATCAATACCGTAAAATAATGGATTTGATTCCAACTCGTCCGGAGTAATTATGTATAAATAATTTCTATCAAGAATCCATTTTTCTTTTTGATCAATAATTATATTGTCAAATTGATTAATATAATTACGATAGACCAGCGGTTTTGTTTCGTTTCGATGGTAAGACGCTGGATTTATATTCATATAAAATAATAAAGAAGGGCTTGGATCGGAACCGTAGGAATTTGTAATAAATACTTTGTTATAACTATCTTTATGCAGAGTAACCTCTCTTGCTAAGTCTCGGTAGCTATACATCCGCTGTTCTAAATCGCGATAAGGCTCTTTGTTGACTGCATCATATAAAACCACACTAACATTAATTATAAGCAGCAAAACAAAACCAATTAATATTTTTCTATTTAATTTATCCATCCCATACGCAATTACAAAGACTATCGGAAAAATTATAAAAATAGATTTTGATAAGGCAGGAAAGGGATAGGTAAAAACGGCAGGTATTATCGCAAAGACAATTAAGAATGCTAGGTAATTAAATAGCTCACGCTTGTTAATGAATAGATTTTTTAGGCCCCGAAAAAATGGCAAAATAAATATTAATAATAACGGACCAAAATTAGTTAAACCGTTTAGAAAGTTACCATCTCCGCTTGAAAAATATAATCTTGGATTAAAATACCTCAAGAAATTCTCAAATAACCTTATAAGAATGAAGGCTTTATTATAAAAGACTTTTCCGACCAGATTAAATCCGCTAAGATTGTCTTCTCCTCTCTAAGGGTATTAATACTGTTAGATAAGGTTACATCGGATAATAAACTAAATTTATTTACCTGGAGATCCAATAGAATCCCAGGTGATCGAAAATAATTAAGATATAAAGGAAGAGAGAATAATATTAATATTAGACCGGTGATAATCCATTTTCGATTCTTAAAATAAAACCCAGATATAAACAAAAAAGGAATTATAAAAATAAAGGCAGTAATATTACTGTAAATTGAACCAATGTTATCAAAATAATGTTTTAATAGTTGATAGAAACAAAAAATACTTGCTATTCCAACCAAGGCTATCGGAAACCTTATTGCAAATTCGTTTAAACCAAATATTCTAATAAAAGGGGCAGTAAAATATGTTTGAAAAGGGAATTTATAACCAGACATAGAGGAAAATATTAACGGAAGAAACCGACCCAATTCGTCTTTACTAGTTAAGAGAATGCTTTCAGCCCTCCACCCAACCAAAGCTTCTTGATTATATAAGCGCGGGTATAGTCCCAGGTTAAATAAACGAAAAAAGACTCCGATTAAAACAAAAAATATTAAGGAAAAATTTTTTAATATCTTTTTCTGATAATTTTTTGCCATTTTTGTCCCGTAAAAATAATAACTGTTAAAATCAAATATTTTATTTTTCCATGATAAATTTTACTACTTTGAATTAACCACTGATTAGTAATATTGCCAATTTTTTTTCCGCTGGCGCCATGATAATGAAAAACTTCGGCTTTCGGAAAATAATACACTTTATATCCGGCCCGCCTCACCCGCCGGCAATAATCAAGGTCTTCAAAATACATAAAGTAGCGCTCATCTAGCAAGCCAACTTTTTGAATTACGGTTTTAGGAATTAAAAAAACTGCCCCAACAACAGCTTCAACCTCTTCTCCTTTGGAACTATCAATAAAATATTTTTCTGTTAGTCCTAATTGTCCTAGCCAAAATTCTTTGATTGCGTTTGTGATTGTTGGCAATCGGTATATTGACGGTTGAATTGATCCGTCTTGATTTAAAAGTCTTGCCCCAATTACTCCAGCATCCAAATGCGACTTAGCAAATTCAACTAGTTTTTCTAATGCGCCGGGCTTAACTTGAGTATCAGAATTCAGAAGCAAAACATAATCTCCCGTAGCAATCTTAATTCCCTGATTGTTTGCTTTCGCAAAACCAAGATTGTCGTCATTGATTATCAAGTGTACATCTGGGAATTCTTTCTTAACAACACTCTGCGAATCATCCTGAGAATTATTATCCACAACAATGATTTCAGTATCATAACCTTTTAAGGAATTAAGGCATTTTCTTAATAAATCTTTTGTGTTATAGCTGACAATAATAATTGATAATTTCATTTAGGCAATATTAATCCTACATTACCGGAACTGATATTTATACTATCAGGCGATAGACTTTTTGGAATTACAATCGTAAAAGAATTCATTGGAACATAATCTTTTTTCGGAACTTTTCCGTATAATTTAAATAAATAGTCAAAACCAAAATTCCATCCAGGTAAATTAATATATGAAACAAAAAAATCCTTTCCTTCTAGCTGCCCAATAACGATGGCTTTAACAATTTCATCTTTATGGGAAAGAGTGGTTATTGTTGTATTTGACCAACGAATATTAAGAAGTTCCATGTTTACCAAACCGATACAACTAATTAGTATGACTACAAGGATTTTACCTAAAAATTTATGTGCCAACAATCCTAATAAACCTCCGAAATAAAAAAGTATTAGAACTATCGGTGCACTCAAATAATAGCCAATAATATTTGCAGGAAAAAATAGATAATAAAATATAAAAATAATAATTGATAAAAATAGAAATGCAAAATGAAATTTTTCTCTTCCGAAAGACATTTTATTTAAGGTAATAAATGCAACAAAAATTATCGAAACAGAGGATATAAGAAATACTGGTATGTTAAGACTAAACAGTTGATTCGGACCGCTCATAACAATTGATAACAGATCTGTGATTTTTTGACTTATTAATATTGATGTACCCGTAGAACTATTTTGAAATAATGAAATAAGTTTATTCACTTCAGTAAATTTATGTAGAAATTCAAATATAATTAATGGGGCAACCGGAATTAGAAATGTAATACCACTAAAAACCACTAGTTTAATTTTCGGCCATGGTTTCCTTACTAAAAGAACAAATAAAAATACTAAATAGAAAGGGAATAATATTGGATGAAAACTGGTATATAACCCAAAAATAAAACCGATAAAAGGCAATACTTTATTATTCTCTTTCCAATATAGATAAAATAATAACCAAGTAATAATTATAATTACATCACTGCTAAAAGCGGGGGTAACCGACCAATCATCCTCTATCTTTCGATAAAGAATCGCCCTAAATAAAGCAAGAATTAATCCAGCCGGAGAACCAAATAATTTATTTCCAGCATAATAATAAACTGCAACTGCAATAATTCCAAGAACCACTGAACCAACCGCACCACCAACGGGGTGAAGACCAAAAATGAGATAAAAGGGAGTTAAAAAATAAAAATATAAAGGTCCCATAAACATTCCCGGAATAGATAATCCTTGACCAATTAATTGAATAGGATATTCACGAATTACACTCCACGCGAAATTTGCGGTATATTCCTGATCAAAATCAAATGAAGCCATTTCAGGCAGGCGGTAAAATCTAATTGCCGCAGCGATACCAATGATTACTAAAAAGGGTAAATTGTTCTTTACGAATTTAAAGAAAACGTTTTTCATTTTTTTCCAACAATATAAAACCGGTCATTGCCTAATCCGGAAATTTCCTGATAATTTATCATATCATTTCCTCCTTTAATTGCGGTTAGCACTAAACCATTTAATGGTAAAGTGGAATTCTCCCGATTCCAAATTCTTAATGTTTGATTAGGAAAATAGACCTCCCAGAAAAACTGCATATTCGGTTTATGTTGTGAATAGAAACTATTTTCGATATATGGTGCTTGATTTCTTTCCACGGCAGTAAATTTGAGAACTTTAAATGCGCTATCTAAGTCCGGCGCAAATTCTGATCTGATGATTCCAGGATAATCACCCCAATAATAATTCAATAAATTAGCATAATTAGTAACAACAGCAACTGAAAGAAAACACAACAGAATATACTTAATTACTGTGTTTTGATACTCTATTATTCTTTTAATCCCTAATACCGCGATAAAGGTAACCAGTGGAATAAGCGGCATTAATCTGCTTGCCCTATCTATTGAATCTACCAATGTTAATGGAAGCGGAGTAATTAACAACACAATTAAAATAAAATAGTAGTTTATTTTTTTTGCTTGAATAATTTGAAATAACCCTAGGAAAAATAAAAATAATATTGGAAGCAAAAACATCCCGTGATATCCGGTTGAGTGGATGAGTATCTTATCCCCCTTAACAAATAAAAAAGAAAGATCAAAAGAAGAGAGGTATCGATAAAGGGCTTCAAAATATGAAGGGAATGAAACAACTACCGGATCATATATCGCCCCGGCATAATGGGTTTGCAACCAAGGTATTGGTAGTAAAAAAGAAATAATTCCAATTAAAAATAATATAATAGATTTTATTTTCTCCTTTGAGACAATTAATAGATATCCAATAGAAGCTAATATATATACCGGCACCATCGCATGCATTCCTTTATATGCATAAAATGAAAGTCCCAAACAAAAACCAGAAAGTACAATTTTCCAATTTATCTTTGATCGAGAATAAGCAAACAAAAAATATATCCATCCCAAGAAAAATGGCAATAGGGCAATATTTTCCAATGCCAAATGACTTTGAATTAGAATTGATGGTGAAGTTATATATAATAAAAACCCAACAAGACTTAATCGAAAAGAAAAGAAAAGACCAAGAAGTTTATAAAATATTAATCCGCTAACGAGTGCAATAATTACACTCACAAATCTTAGGCTAAAATACGAACGGCCAAGTATTTTAAAAACGAGTACTGTCGTATAAACATTAATTGGCTGTTTCCAATCAGATCCTTCCAAGGTCAAAACAAAAGGCGGCAGGAAGCGGTTATTTTCATCATGAAGATTTTTTTCGATCAGGCTTGCGTTGTATCCGATTGATGCTTCATCAAGATTGATTCCAGGAGGAACATTAATTAATTTATATGAAAGAACTAAATATGACAAAACAAGAATAATTGTCAATATTAGTCCTCTTTTTTTAAAATTGTTCAAATATTTCATTATCGGTAATTCGGATATTCTGTTTTTCTTCCTGTCTTTTTTTAAGAATTACTGGTAATTTTTTCAACGCCGATAAAAACGGTTTCCAATATCCAGGTTTTGTTAATAATTTAAATAGCAATTGCTTTTTATGGTCTGAAAATAAAAGCGTATCAGAAACATTCTTCCAGATAAAAAATAGACGATTTCTCTCCGATATATAACTCACATAATCTTTTGAGAAATGCTTGCCAATTGTTCCTTCGTGTTTATGGTGTACAATCGCCTTAGGTTCCCATAATACTTTGTAACCTCTTTTCCAAGAACGGTAAGAAAGATCGATATCTTCCCAATAAAATGGCGCGTACAAATCGTCAAATCCACCTAATTCTTCCCAAATTAATTTTCTGAAGATACCGCTCCCTCCAGAAGCCCATGCAGAGATATGGGTTTTTGATTTTCCGATACCCGGTTCATGTTCGATGTATCCATTTTTCCAAAAGATTCTCGCCCAACTCCATTGGGGTTCATGAAACGAAACGGCAAAAAGTTTGTGGTCTTTGAAGAGTCCGACAGCGTTGGAAATTGCGTCATTTTCCGGAACAACATCATTATTCAAAAGTACTACCAACTCATTCTTTGCTTTTTTAACACCCTGATTGCAACCCAAAGCAAATCCTAAATTTACAGAATTCTTTATTAAAATTATTTCTGGGTATTTTTCCTCTAGAAATTCAATTGATCCATCTACTGAAGCATTATCTACGATGATTGTCTCATCTGGGTTTACTGCCATCATTGCCGGCAGATTTTTCTCTAGCAATTCTTTTCCGTTCCAATTTGGAATTACAATCGATGTTTTCATTTTCTTTTGGCAAACAATGCTAATACAATAATTGTTCCGGCAGCAACTAATAATGTCTCCTTAAAATAAAGCGGTTCATAGATAAATTTGACTAAGTGTTCACCTTTGGGAACAGCAATCGAAAGAAATGTATAATTTGATCTTAAAACTTTAATTTCTTTGTTATCAACATAAGCTTTCCAACCAGGATAATATGATTGCGAAACAAATAATAAAGAATTTTCCGAAGTTTTAACATTCATGTCTATTTGGTTATCTTTTTCTTGATAGTTAAATATTCCCGAGGATAAATCCTTATTTTCTACCAGAATTTCCGGATTTTGTTCAATCATCACCAACTTATTCTTTTGATTATTAAGATTTTCCAATTCTTTAATTATTATCGCAGCATCGTTGTTTACCTGATAATTAGTTGTAAACCAAACCCTAGGTAAAACATTTGTATTTTGAAAAACAGTCACGCGGTTTTCAGAAAAAACTGGTTTATACTGCGAGGTCAATAGCGCACCTTGAAACCAACCGTCTTTATTAACTTCCCCGTTTGGTCCTTTTTTATAATCGATTATATATTCAACGTTATTATAATTAAGTAAGGGCGAAGAAAAATTATGAATTAATCCGTATCTTCTTGTTGGATTATTTATCAATCCTGATTCAATGCCGGATAACCATTCAGCATTGCGCAAGGGATATAAAGAATCGTAACCCTCTGCTGATGACAGTTGATACGGCATAAATAAATTCGTAGGAATCCCCCCAGCGACTCTAAATGGTTTTTGCTGATTCTGAAGGTAGGTTATCGTTTCTGTGTTTGGAAATACAAATTGCACCGGAGAAAAAGAAACAAATTTCCAAGAAAAACGCAAAAGCTCTATGGCTGCTAAAAAAACTATAAGAATGGGGAGTGCTAATAGATAATATTTTGGGGTATATTTCTTAATAATTAAAATACCAGTAAAAATAAATAGAATTATTGTGGTTGGAGCCATATTACGCAATGAAATTTTTAAATTGGTAATCATTTCAGGAGTTAATGATCCAAAGAATGAACCCCTCGTGTTAATTACGCTAACCAGAATTAAAAAAACAACTGTTGAAATAAAAATAAAAACAAAATTAATTGTAAGCAGCCAGTTGTCTTTATTAATTTTCCACTTAGAAAATCCGTAGGCACATAGAACTGCTAAACTAAAATCAACAAGAAAAATAATCCTACTGGCCGAACTCGTACTTAAAGCTGGAATTTCAAATTTAAAAGGCAAAAAACCAAAAGGGGTTGGGAAAAGAAAAAGCAGTGAGACAAGTAATAATATAAAAAAGAACATTTCACCCTTAATCTTTTTTGTAATTAGCCCGTATGCAGTAAAAATAATCGAGACGATTCCGGTAAAACTAATATATTCATTAAAGCCAAATCTCGCCCAATAGTTTCCGGTCGTAACATTTCCATAGAAATCAGGCCAAATAAAATTAGTAATTTTAGTCCAATCCATCAATCCAAAGAAATATTCTTTTATATAAGTATCGGCTCCTCTCATTGATAACGAAAAGAGTTGGAAGGCAGGAAGAAGCTGGGGTAAGGATACCAGTAAACCAGACACCAATCCTGCGATAACGAAAACCGACTTCATCAAAAATTTCTTTTGTTTTAGATTTTCCCATCCGATTAGATAAAGACCAAAGAATAAATAAACAAGAATCGAATATAAAGGCACCTGAAAATCTCCGGCTGAAAAAATCATAAAAAAAACAATCGCAATTGGCAACAACCACTTTGCCCGCATAGAAGTCAATAAATTAATTTCGAATAATAATAAAAGTGGGAGCCACAAACCAGCCTGTCCGCCGGTAACAAACTCCAACCATGCAATCATATATCCGGAAAATGAAAAAACCAGTCCGCCTAAAATTGAGGCTTCTTTACCTAGATCTAACCGCCTTAGAAATAGATACATAAAAACACCCGCCAACCAGATTTGCAGGATTACCAAGGCTGTCCACGATGCGATATTAGATAAAAATAGATACAAGACATTCAACGGATATAATGCTGCTGAATGCAAAGTGGCCAGTAAGGGAGTACCCGAAAACATGTAAAAATTCCAAAAAGGCAACTTACCGCTGCGCCAAAATTCACCGACTAAAGAATGCCATGGATAAAATTGAGAAATACTATCGGTAATTTCTCCGTTTTTAAAAGGCACTCCCGCGGGATAATCCGGCCAATGCAATTCTGTCCAGGGGACATGAAGACTAACTAAGGCATCGGCTGGCAAGGGAACAGCTCCCTTTAACCAAACAGGATAAAAAAATATGATTGTAACTAAGGTTATAAATAATATTGGCCAGAATCGGTCGAAGGCTTTAATTTTGTTCATATTTAAAAATTGTAAATAAAGATACCCCAGCAAAAATACTCCTTACTAGGCTTTTGAATTGAAATATATTGGTATATTTACCCGGAATATCCGATAAGCTGATGGTTTGATTTAAATCCGGCAGCAGCGGATTAAATAAACCATAAGACAATGAAGATTCAAATAGTAAAGTGATTCCAAACCAACAAACGAAGAGGATAACCACTAAAAGGATTCTTTTATAGAAATTGCCTACCAAAAACAAAAACAAAAAGGGGGTTATCCAAAGAAACCATTGAGGATGATAGTGGGTAACGGAAAAAAAGAGTAGCAGAGTCATTAAAATATCTTGCCAAATTTCAAATCTTTTTTGATTATAAAAATTATATAAATAGAAAAAAGTTAATACTAAAACAAAAATTATTACTCCTTCTGCGCCAGATACCGGCAGGGTCATAAAAAGCATTTTTTGAGACTGTTGGGAAAAAAGAACGTTTTGCCGAAAAGCCGATGATTCTAAAAACGGAAGTATAGTAATAAAATAAGGTAATAAACCAACTAAACCCAGCCCAATTTTATCCTTCCAGTTTTTTCCAAGCGAGAAAACAAAAAAGGGTAAAAATAACAGCGGAAACATCTTCAAAGCTCCCCCAATACCAATACTCAAGACACTTAAATATTTTTTTTCTTTTGAAACCAAGTAAAGCGCTAAGACGACAAAAAATACCGGCAGGATATCAAATTGCCCAACCATAAAAGTCGAGTACAAAGTTAGGGGGTTTATCATCCATAAAGTAAAGATAAGTTTTTTACTCGCCGGTGATTTCAAAAGTCCGGTCAAAACAAAAGCCGTTCCAATATCGATGAACAAATAAGGAAGTTTGAATAGAAATAATTCTTGATAGATTGCCGGGTTATTATAAATACGCGGGTAGTTAGCGATAATCCAACCAGCGATATCAGCATTTAGAACAGGTTTCAAAAGCGATGTAAAAATTCCAAAAATATAATAGGTTAAAGGAGGGTAGGTAAAAAAATTAGCGCCATAATTTTTTAACAAATCCGCGTTGCTGGGAAGATAAGCCAAATAGTCATAAATATTGAATACTCCGTTGAAAGCAAAAAAATGTCCGGAAAAATAAAGGGCCCAAAGATCCGAATGAGCCGTAATAGGCATTAGAATAAGACGGATCAAGACCCCAATAAGTAAAATTATTTTAAATGATTTCATTAAATTTGTTAGTAAAATTTTCAACGGAAAACCGTCTTCCTGATTCTATCACTTTTCCTTGAATTTTTTCCAACAATTTTTCATCATCAAGTATTTTCTTTGTGACTTCTATTAATTGGTCTTCTGTTTCCCAAAAAAATCCGTTTTCTTGATCAATAATAATTTCTTTGGCTCCGCCTTTTTCAACAACCAGCGGAATACATCCTGAAACCATTGCCTCAACAATCGTCATTCCAAAATGCTCTACTTTTTGCGGTTCTTTCTGTTCATCAATGCCATATCCTGAAGCGCTCCAAAATATTTTTGATTGTGCATATAATTTCTTAACAGTTTGAAAATCGGGATTCTTAATTACTTGAATTGGATAATTCTTCGCCATCTTTAATAATTCTTGATAATAGTCATCACCACCAATATCCACCGCGCCAGTGAGAATCAATTTCCAATTCTTTAAACCAGAATCAATCATCTTTTTAAAAACCTTAATTAGAATATCTTGTCTTTTCGCCTGCAATAATTGCGAAAATCTTCCTACGTAAATAATGCTGTTTTCCTTTTTAGCTGGAGAAAAAGAATCCACGTCAATCGGGGGAAAAATTACTCTGGAATTAATTCCAAATTCTTTATCAATAACCTCTTTGGTAAACGATGAGTTGCAAACAATGTTATTGATTCTACTTAATTTAATCTTGTTCAATAAAGATTTTCCGTTAACATTCCGAAAAGGCACTTGAAAATGTAAAATGTTATTTTTACCAAACAACAGAGGAACGCTGCCGTCACTTAACCAGAAAACCAAATCGTAATTTTTAGTTAACTTCAATTTTTCGATGAGGTTTTTTGGGTTAAAGATAAAATTTACTTTATCCAAATCAAAACCAAATCTTTCTCTAATTTTTTTAACAATATTCGGTTGATCCCATATCAAATCGATTTTCCAACCCTGACTTAATAAATAAACAACCAATGTCAACATATAGCGTTCTCCCCCGCCGACGGTATCCAAATACGGATCAAAAAATAAAGCCTTTTTCATTGGTGCTGCAACTCCCACAACCTTAAATAGACTATCATTGTATGAAACGATTGGTAAATTGATTCAATCCAACCTTCGACTCCATCACGGAATCCTTGTTTTTTGATTAGTCTTTCAAATAAAGTCGTTAATCCCATTCTTAAAACTCTCCACCAAGTTGATTTAGGGTGATTGGCCTTAAACAGCAAACCCGTTTCAAGACCTGACCAACGGATAGATTTCTGTAAAGCCGGTTCGATTTTTTCCGGCTGATAATGAAGCATTGGATTCTTCAATTTACCAAGATCACCACTAAATATCGGTTGTTCATGAAGCTCCCCTTCCCATCTTTTTAAATCATTTTTGCGAAACAGTCTTTTGGCATAATCCGGATACCAACCACCCCAATGCAGCTCTTTACCTAAAAGAAAATTCCTTCGGGGAATGGCATAAGCGGAATATTGGGAATTGTTGAGAACCGACAAAATTTCCTCTTTTAAAGGCAGCGGTATCCGTTCATCAGCGTCAACCCAAAGCAACCAGCCGCCTTTGGCAATTTTCATCCCTTGGTTATGCCAGGCAGCATAGTTCATCTCCACTGGTTCTTGAACAATGACCTTTGCTTCATGTTCTCTGGCAATTTCGCCTGTTTTATCGTTTGATAACTGACTTAAGCAAACAATTATTTCGTCCGCCATCTGCCCAACCGATTCCAAACACGGTCCAATTTCTCTCTCCTCGTTGCCGGAATTAATTATCACCGAAATTGTTTGCGCCTTAGTCATCTTGAGTAATTGTATCAAATTACATGTATTTCTTGTAAAAAAGATCAATTGCAATGGCCGCGGTCAGCCAGCAAATTCCTCCTAAAAGAAAACCGGCGACAATATCGGTTAAAAAATGAAAGCCAAGATATAAGCGGCTAACGGCAATTAGGATAACCAATACGGAAACTCCCAATACGCAGATTGAACGCCATTTTCTTTTTAATTTTAGAAATCTTAAAGATAAATAAGAAATAATTCCATAATAATAAAAGGATAGAGCCGCGTGGCCCGATGGATAAGAAAAACAATCAAAATTATTAATACAACCCAAGGGCCTGGTTCTTCCGAATACACTTTTAAGAACAATAACTAAAACTATCGTTATTAATAGTGTGAAGACAAAAATTACGGCTGCTTTCTTTCGGTGTTTAATAAATAAAGGTATGGCCAGAAAAAATGCGCTGCCGATAATAAAATATTGTGATCCAAAAAAAGTAATAAAAGAAAATAAAGTGTCTCCGGCCGGAGTTCTTAAGTCCCGGGTTAGGTTCTCAATAAAAAGATCAATTTCTGCCAAATTCTGACCAAAAAGGAAAGACCAGAGGATAAAAATACCCCACAATAAAATCAAAATCGTTAAAAAGGAAAATAACAGGCGGCTTTTCGGATAGATATATAAATCGTCTTCTAAGTCATACTTCTCGTGTTCAAACCAATCGTGGAGATTAAAATTCAACTGAAAAATCTTTGCCATAGCGGAGGAAATAAAATCATTAATCCGATAATTGCGGTGCCAATCGAAACAATTAACATCGCCCCGGCGGAAATATCCTTGGCAGCTTTAGCCAAGGGATGATATTCCCCGGTTACCAAGTCAACTGTTTTTTCTAAAGCCGTGTTGAGAGTTTCAACGGTTAAACCAAAAGTAATCGCGAATACCAGAATTATAATTTGACTCAAGGGAATATTTAAAATTATTGCCAAAAATAGACTCATAAATGATAAAGAAAAATGTATTTTGAAGTTCTTTTGAGAAGATACCGCCACTAATAATCCCTCCCCGGCATGTTTGAAAACATCTCCCCAATTCTGATTTCTAATTATTTTTTGATCCATAGCTGCCCTTACCGAATTTTCCAAGGAAAAAATCCTTAACCGCCGTCTTTTGCCACGGTCTGCCTTTTAATAATAACCCAATTCCTTCTCTAAATAAAGCGAGTTTGGTTTTTAAACCAGCGTATTTAATTCCAAATAATAATCGGTTACGGGTAATAAAATAATCTTGAAGGTTACCGCCAACCGAACTGGAACTGGCATTTAAATGCCATAACTTTGCTTTTGGAGCATATAAAATTTTATATCCGTTTTGTTTCGCTCTTTGACAAAAATCGGCGTCTTCCAAATAAAGAAAATATTTGTTATCAAGCAAACCGATTTTTTCAAGAATTTCTTTTTTTATGAGCATGCAGCAACCGGTTACAAAATCTGTTACTTCTGTCTTGTCATACTGACCCTTATCCACCTCGTCAACCCCTCGATGTGACTGTAAAACATTTTTCCAATCAACCACCCCGCCGGCATACCAAATTACTTTTCCTAAATCTTTTGGTTGGTATATATCTTTTTGAAATTCATGACCTTTTGCAAAATAAATTTTCGGTCCAACAATTCCAATTTCCGGATTGCTTTTAGCCACTTCAATTAATTGAACTAATAAATTTTTATCAACAAAAGTATCGGAATTAAGCAACATAACATAATCAGCGCCGTTTTCCAGGGCGTATTTTATTCCCACATTATTGCCTCCTGTAAATCCCAAGTTCTTTTCGCTTTCGATAATTTTAAATTTTTGATCTGTATTTTTTATATTTAATATTTTATTTTTTATTTCTGATAATGATCCGTCTGTCGATCCGTTATCAACAACCACAATATCTAATTTCAAATTTATAATATCCAATTTCTCAACCGAATCTATACATTCAATAATGTATCCCTTTCCATTCCAGTTCAGAATAATTACGGAAGCTTTCTTGTTGGTTTCATCTATTGACATATACTTGATAAGGTAGTGTATAATATATCTATAAAAGGCGAGGGAGAGACCGTAAGGCTCAAGCTCGTTTTTTTAGTTTCTAGGGTAAAATGCAAAATGGTTCGATTTTCTCGTAAAATTTCATCTTTCGTTCCTTAGCTCTTATTGGTCTCTTAATTAATTTTTGTTCGAGAATAGATAAAATCGTATCTTCATAGCTCCCTGCTTTTATTGACTTAGCATCTTTAATCTTATCAATTTTACATTTTGCTCCGTAGGCAAATAGGTCCGCGATTTGTTCTTCGATATCAAAATTATCTTTCGTTACAAAAGATAATGAAGTCAAAACTTTCCTTACCTCTTTATAATTAACATTTAGTTCAGTAAAACCAGGTGATAAAAAATAAGAAAATGCGTCTAAATAATATTTATCTTTTTCCGCGGTTGCTGATTCAATTATTATCTTTCCGCTTACATTGCTGTAGCAAAATAATAAAGCTAGAAAATGATATATTAACCGATGGGCTGTTTCTTTTATTACCTTATACTGATTCCAACCTTTCTTCCTAGCTATTTTCTTATCAATTATAATGAAAAATAAAATTAGTGGGCTTTCCTTCAAAAACACAAATAAATCTTTTACAAATTCATTTTTGAGTTTAGGATCATCCTTAAATATTCCAAAATCTCCGAGGTTTTTCCCAATATCCCGAGAATGAAAAACGATATCAGTTCTTCCCCAAAATTTGAATTTAATTTGATCCGCTAAAATTTTTAATTCTTCTCTTTGGTATTCAGGAATCGAACATCCGCATAGAATATATAAATCGGATTGTTTATTCTTCGGATCATAATTCCCCGACTCGTCAATAAAAAGAAATAAGGTTTTATTCATTTTAGACAAGTTTAAGTAATAAGCTCTTGAATTCTTGGAATTACTTTTTCTAAAGCACGTTCTCTATGGTTTAACCTTCCTCTTTTTTCTTCCATAGACATATGGTGAGTTTCTCCCAATAATTTATTCCATTCGGAAACATAAAATAATGATTCAAAGGGAAATCCCTCCACTCTTAAGGAAGCGGCTTTTTCAAGAATAACCCCCTTTAACGTCCCGCTATAAACTTCTATACCCCCGCCGGGAATACCCAAAACCAATACGGTTCTAAATTGCGCACCTCTTTTTGTTATGGGAACATTTTTCATTCTACTAAGACAATAATCGATAATTTCTTCGTCGGTCATCTTTGTTTGACCATCCTTCCATCTCCTAACATGAATTCCTGGAAGGCTTTTACTTTCGAAGATACGTTTTTCTAGACTGCTTCCAATTTCGGGAACATCAAGCTTTATCTTTAAGTCTTTCGGGGTAAGTACCGTAATTCCACTATTTGACAAGAATTTTAAAACTTCGATTACTTTTCCCGGGTTATTTGTTGCATAAAAAAGTTCTTTTTTCATCTTAATTTATGAAGAATTTTTTTAAAAGGATTGTTGCTTTTTTGAACCAACCAAAAATCGGCTTCGTTAGCTGCTTTATTTACTTCGTTAACAATTTCTGCTTCCTCAACTTCTTTAAATTTTTGCGATTCCCAAACGCGAATATAAACTAAAAATTCGGATAGCGATTGCAAAAGCGCGAGACAAAAACCATGAAGCCCGTCTTTATATCCTTCACCGGCAAAATATCTACTTAAAAATTCCGAAGTCGGTTTCCTAATCAAATCACACCAATTAAAGTTATAACCATTTTCTTGAAGCTGGACTGACTGAATACGGCTGTATCTGACCATTCTTTCCAGATACTGATCCAAAGTATTGTAGTTATAGTGAATTATTGCATTCTGCTCAATTGCATCAAGTTTAAATTCTTTACCGGAGGTTTCCGGCGGCTGATGAATTCTGTCAGACCAAACAACTTTTCCTTTTTTAAAAAACCTTACCAAATAATCAGGCCACCATCGCGAATGCTCCATCCATTTTCCAAAAATTATATTCTTTCTAGGAAGTGAAACATAATCGGTTTTGTCCTCTTGAGCGAGCTGTTTTAACTGATTAGCCAGATCGACAGAAATTTCTTCATCAGCATCTAAAACGAAAATCCAATCACCCGTCGCCTGCTCAACCGCAAAATTTCTGGCCGGTTCAACAAAATCAGTTTTTTTATGAGTAATAATTTTCGCCCCTAGTTTTTTAGCAATTTCAACTGTTTTGTCTTCAGAAAACATATCGCAAACAACAATCTCGTTTGCAAAATCTTTTACCGAGGTTATTGCACGAAGAATATTTTTTTCTTCGTCAAAAGTATTAATAACGACAGATATTTTCATCTTTTTAAATTCTATCATATTGCTTTATAAATCCGGATACTATCCTTGTCGTAGATCAAATTAATTTCCCATTCTTTCGGCGGCTTACTCATTTGCTGGCCGCTAACCAAGTAAATATATTGAATTTGGTTATCCTTCAAAAATCCCCATGTCTCAAATTCACTAATCTTGCCGGAGAAAAAGTTCTCCACATTCGTTCTTCTTTTTTGCCAATCATAATTAGAAATATCTAAATTCATTTCATCCTCGAGAAATGTTTGCTTACCAGAAAAAGCCGAAACATAAGCAGAAGTCACATACGCGAAAAGGGGAACCGGCTCTTTTAGTTTAAGACTATCTTTAATATATGGAGAAAAAGGATAGGTTAGCACATAACCACCGGGCTGACTTTTCAGAAAATCAAGAGCTTTTATTTCTGTTATTGGTAATGCGGCCGGAGGAATCAAACCGGTATAGTTTTTTAACGTTGAAAATGTTGTTGGTATTGTAAAAGTAACGAAGACAACAATGAGAAGTATTTTTAGCCTTGTCAGGCCAGGCCTGAAATGGTTTGCGAGGAATAAAGCGGTAAAATAATTAGCAAAGAAAAGAAAATAGTAAAAAAATTGAATTGTGTTCCAGGAAGTTCCCTTTTGAATAAAAAGCAACGGCATAATCAAGGCAATTAATCCTCCGATCAAAAAGAAAATCTCAATTTCCTCAAACTGCCGCTTTTTTATTTTCTGAATTATTGGGATTAAACCAATAATCCTTGTTCCTAAATTGCCGGCCAGAAAGAGAAACAGTCCGATCGCTTCAACTAAAAATAATCTAGGATAATCTCCGTTTGCTAAAAAGCGGTACCGGGCCAGAGCTAATTTTGGAATATATAACCGGTCTGGCGATTCAATCATCGAATGAATAAACCAAAAAGGCTGAAAAACCAGTAGACCGGCAGAATTTCTATTTGTCAACAGAAAAATTATCGTTGAGATTACGAAAGCGCCAAGAAAAATCACGAAGGGCTTTTTATCATTAGTTCTTAACTTGATAATAGAATAAACAAATAATCCAGGTAAAATAATAATTCCGGCGTAAACCTTAATATTAATTAGAATTCCAAACAAAAATGATAATAAAATAATATGTTTGATTGCTATCTTTTTCGTGGATATTAGCATCAGTAAACAAGAAAGAATAACAACCAAGGATAGGGCGTATGGCGGATTAATTTGAGTTGAGATTGGCTGCATTGACCAAAATTGCGATTCTCCTCCAAAATACCCAAATGAACCGGCAAAATAATTTAAGAAGGCAAACCAAAACCCGACCCAATAATTTTTCGTTAGTTTCCAACCAACTAAAAACGACAATAAGCCCAATAAGAACGCCATCAAAACAGGGAAAACTTGAAAATACAAATTAATGGCCGGAACAAAACTGAATCTGCTAATAACAGCAACCAATAAATCGTAAAAGTAATGATAATTAGTTAACAATTCTCCAGAAAAAGAAGGATGCGACGGCGGAAAACCTTTTAGAACTTGATTAATTAAAGCTAGATGCCAAATCCCGTCATGACCATTCGGTCCCCAAAAACCAATTCCATAAGAATAGATTAGACCGCTTCGAATCATCGTGAAGCTTTGAATAGTAGTACCAAACAACAGAAGAATTACGAATAGTTTACGCTGGAACGCGGTTAAAACAGACCAAAATTCTTTCATGGAATAATTCTATCTTACCATAAAAGGATACTAATATTCTAAAAAATTGTTGAAAATTACAAATATTAATGCTATCGCATGATTATTTGCAATGTTTACTGAATTAAGTAATTGTTGCGGTTCCGGATAGACTTAAACGCAGATTTGAAGGATCGGGTAAAGATAAAGAAACAAATAAAGTATAAATATTTTCTTTTACCGGAGAAAAACTTAAGAGATAAACCTTACCCTCCAGAATTTTTTCCGGATATGCCTTAAGGGTGATTTTAGCTGTCTGGCCGATTTGGATTTGAGACAAATTTTCTTCGGGAAGTTCGGCCTGAAAATAAAAGCTAGTCGGATCAACTATTGTGACGGCAAAACCGCCCGGAGTAATATTGTCACCCGAATAACATTGATCTATTCCAACCACCACTCCGTTAATCGATGAAAATAAGTCAGTCGCTTCTAAATTAGTCTTGGCAATTTCTACATTTTTTACTGATATATCCAAAGAATCCTGGTATTTTCTTTTTTCATACTCGGTTAAATTTTCTTTCTGTCTTTCGTCAAAAAGCGCCCTTTCTAAATCATATTGTTTTAAAGAACGGTCTAAATAAGCTTGAAGTTCGATTTTATTCAGGGTTGCCAGAAGCTGGCCTTTTTTAATTATGTCCCCAACTTTACAATTAATCGAAGTAAGTTTTCCGCTGATGGCGAATTTACACTGGGCAATTTGTGAAGCGTTAATCTTCCCTTTCAATTCCATAATTTCAGTATATGCTCAAGCTTATAAAAATGCAAAAAATCCGTCAACTTTCCTTATTAATTTCGAGAAGCTTTTTAATCCAATCTTTCATGGTCATCGTTTTCTCACTTATCGCCTGAATTTCAGCAAAAGAAAGGTAAGCATCAACAATACGGTTAAGCATTTACAACTCTTCCTCGTTAAGATAGTTTTTTGCGATATAAATGTCTCTTTTAATTGGATGATAACCCGGAAAGTTAGTTAAACCAAGATTCTTTTTATTTTTATCAACTCGCTCCGCTATAATTTCAGCGGCAGTTTTACTGGTCACCGCGTAGTGCATTTTGTTCTGTACGGTTTTAAAAAAAAGATCCGTCTCTTCAGCGTCTTTGCGATAGTCAATAGACGTCGAATAAATATCTGTTACTTTTTGATACAACATCCGTTCACTGCTCCGAATATCACGAATGCGCTGCAGGAGTTCTTCAAAATATCGAGATTTATGTCCTCCTTGCTTAAGGCGCACATCGTCAAGAGTGAAACCCTTTACTATATATTCTTTCAATCGTTCTGTCGCCCATTGCCGAAATAATGTCCCACGATCAGAATTAATGCGGTACCCAAGTGCTATAATTGCTTCTAGGTTGTAATGTTTTGTTTTATATTTCTTTCCATCAGAAGCAGTTATTAAGAAATCCTTAATAACTGAATTTTCCTTCAATTCTTTTTGTTGAAATATGTTTTTAAGATGCATGTTGATGTTTGCAGTTGTAGTACCGAATAGTTCTGCAAGCAGTTTTTGCGTCAACCAAACGGTTTTGTCATGAAAAAATACATTTACCTTAGCCCGTCCGTCTTCGGTTTGATAAATAACAATTTGCGATTTTTGGTTATCTTTTTTCATTATTAATAAATAGAATTACTTTTTAATATTCACCAGCAGTTTTTGAATATCCACGACCAGAGATTGACCAAGAAAAACCATCAATATTGCGATATACAATAAAACGCTAAAAAGAACCGCCGTTAATAATCCCGGGAGAGACAAAGAAAGGATTGGCACCAAAGTAAGCAATAACCACAAGCCGATAGACATAATAATCGTCGCTGTCAGCGGATAGCGGATAGAGGCAAGAGCATTGAAACCAAGAATTTTATTAACGATATAAATTGCCACAACCGAAGAGGTTGCTACTAACGCGGAGGCAAAAGCGACCCCGTTATAGCCGAATTTTATTCCGAGTATCGGGAAGAAAATCCAAGTTAAGACTGTCCACATGATCATCAACATGAAAACGGTTTTAATTCTGCCGGTAGCGGCCAAAACATTAGTCAACGGAGTCGTAATTGCCCCCCAAACAGAATTGAAAATATAAAAAGATAAAGCAATCAAGGCAACTTCCCATTTGCCATATTTTGGAATCAGGTGAATTATTCTGCCAGCTAAAATCAACATTCCGGCCAACGCGGGAAAGATTAAGAGAGAAACAAAAAAGATGGTTTTTTCAATCGCTTTTTTCAGTTCAACTTTATCTTCCTGCATTCTTGAATAAGCAGGGAAGGTAACTTTCATGACCGGATCCATAATAAACCGAAGCGGCATTTGTGCCCATTTTTGGGCCCATCCCAATATTCCGACTCCGTCAACCCCAATAATTTTCCACAGAACAACATTCATCATCCGATCTTTAATTACTGCCAAAAAAGAATTGGCCTGATAAGGAACACCGAATTTTAGTAAATGTTTTAAAGACTGGCGCTCGAAAGCAAAACCAACGGGCCAGGGTGAAAAAATATAAACCAGAATTACTCCAACTACACCTCTGGCTAAAATTGCCACGGTATAACTATTGATTCCAAATCCTTTCCATGCTAAAACTACGGCAATTGTATAAAAAACAAGGGCTTCAAAGATTTCCACCACCGCCAATAAATCAAACCTTAGTTTGCGTTCCAATAAAACCGAAGGAATGGTTTTTAAAGAGGCCAGGAAAAAACCAATTAATAAAGACCAAAGGAGCCAGATGCCGTTTTCCGGAATATTGTAAAAATTTTTTATTGAACCGGTAAGCAGAAAGGCAACCAGTAACAAACTCAAAACTAATATTTGTTGAATCGTAAAGGTGCTTCTGATATCCTTATCGTCTGGTGTTTCCTTTTTCTGAATTAAAGCGGCGGCCAAGCCAATATCCGAAAAATAACCTAAAATTGCCACCAGTTCGGAAACAGCAAAGAACAATCCAAATTCTTCTCTTTTAAGCAGAACCGTCAGAAAGAAAAAACCCAAAAAAGAAACAATTTGAAGAATAAAGGTCCGGCCGCTTAAGGCCAAAACCCCTCTAACTGCCCGAGTTTTTACCGTTGGTAAATCAATTTCAGTTGCCATATTGTAATTTTAACATACCAAAATGAGAACCTTCGCACTGGTCCTTGTCTTCATAATACACTTTCAGGCTATAATCTTGATATAGAACCTGCAAACCGTTTTCCCCGGATAAAGCATAATTTACCTGAGCAGACGAATTTCCGAATGCAGAGTTACTTTAATAATTTGGATCATTGATGATACAAATTGAGGACCCTTTTGGTATCTTTGGAAATTGCTGTTTAAATATTTTAACAAAATCTTCTGAAACTTTGGCCCTGTTGATTGCCCAATACGTCCTATATAACAGATTAATTGTGATTATGTTAGTAAGAAACAACGAGGCGCATCCAATAACTGATAACCATTTAGGCAATTTTGAAAGACAAAGAACAAAAGAGCCTACTAACCCGAAAAGCGGAACGGTTAAATAATAAGAAAAACGATGCCAAGGCCAAAAAATTACCGGCAGCAATCCAACAAAAAATATTCCTAAAAAAAAGAGCAATAGTTTTCTATCACTAACCATAGATTTTGCAATTCCCAGTAAATAAATTACAGCAGTTACTAAACTACTGATAAAAATCGGAATAACATGATAGCCATATTGTGTAAAAAGATTAGAGTTAATTTTTAATCCCGGTCCAATAAAATCAATCAGTATTTCAGGCCAACCGAAACCCCATGCCAAATACCAAAAATATCCAAACGCAATTTCTTTTTTGCAAATAAAATAGAATTGTTAGAAAGAAGAAAAACGCCATTCCTATTTCTTCAAAAGCAGAGATATATGAAAGAGTTGTCATGTTTGCTGAGCTTAGGGCGTACAACAAAGAAACAATAACTGAAAAGTTATTATTCTTTAAAATAAATAGGACAATTTTATAAATTAAGAAAATATTAGCGCAAAAAACGATAAAGGCAATCAAGTGATAATAAAAAGGCTGATAACCAAAGATAGACTTCGTCATAAAAAGAAAAACTTGTGTGGTTAAGGGACGGTAAAATGCATAGCTATAAGAATTTTTGAAAGAAAAAAAATTAATGAAATCAGAAACCGTATTGGCTTGAGCCATTTTCAGATGAAAAAAATCGTCTTGAAAAAAGAATAGAGAGAATAAAGGGTGATACAGAAGAATTGCAACAATAAATATCAGTAATATTAGCCGATATCTACTTATCAATCTTCTTAACATATATAGCATATCCGATTAATCCAAACCAAGATAATAAGCTAATAATATTTGATATAGACCTAACTGGTGTATCAATCAATTTTACTTTCACCGAATGGTTTCCTGAAATAGCATCGAAAGTAATTAATCCTAAATCTTTATCGTGAGATGTTACGACCTTTTTATTACCCACCCAAACGGTCATTCCCGGAAAATCATACAACGGCAATCGGATAGTTGCTTTATCTGATTCAACAAAAACAGAAAATTGTTCCCAATCTGTTCCTTTCCTGAATTCAGTAATTATCCCCTTACCTTCAATAAACCATGGTTGAGCAGGAGCGGCAGAAATAGGCGGCATATAAGCATAAATCGGCAAATAATCAAAAATTGCATCGGTTTGCAGCTTGTTCCATCCCTTAGCAGAAAAAAGCTTCTGGTTATCAGTCATTGGTATAACACCTTCCGGTTTAAAATAAGAATAATTCGCAATAACCACCCCTACTATCATTATCAATGCTAATATTTGAGCGCGTTTTTCATCTTTAATAAACAAGAAAATACTGCCGCTGATTATCGAAACAAAAAATGAAGAAAAACCTACAAATCTCCATGGAAATTGGACGTTAGCAAGTATTGGAATTGCTGTCCAAATAAATGATGAACGCTCGTGAGCCAAAAAAGCGGTAAACAGAAAAAGAACAAAAAATAAGAATACGGCAAGCGATTCTTTACTTTTCTTTTCAAACCAAAGAACAAAAAACATCACAGTAAAAATAATGCTGATTATCCAATGTATTTGCCCAATCATAAAAGGCATTCCGTCATCGATTCCCCAAACGGACGGTCCAAATCCCCAAAAACGGCTGAAAAATAATTGATTTACCGTAGCAAAATGCGCTAAATAATTAAAATACCCCATAAACATTGTTTCAATATGAGTATATTTCTGTTCTAACATTACCGGAAAAGTAAAAAGGGCAGCTAAACCTAAACCCCAAAACGATCCAACGGCTAAAGGCAGTAATTTACGCCGGCTTTTTTTCAGATACCAAATCAAGAAAATTCCCCAAATAGCCAACGCCGGAGCAGAAAACGCAGCAATCAAGTTGTGAGACAAAAGCAATAGACCGAAAGTTAAGGATAAAAATAAAATATAAATTTTCTTTTCTTCTTTAACAATTTTATAAATCGACCAAAATACCGCAGGCAGAAAAACTAATCCCCAAAATTCATTTAGCGCTCCGCGGACGTAAACATCTACCGCGTGATAAGGAGCATAAAGGTAAAATATGCCCACAACAATACCGCCGTATTTTCCCCACAATTCTCTACCCAATAGGTAAGCAAATAAGCCAGAAAAGATTAAGCCGAGGATAAATAGGATCTTTATCGAGTCAATAAAACTAAAGCCGATTAAATGAATTACTTCCCCAATATAAAATGGTAACGGTGGATAAAAGTTAAATAATGGATAACCGTAACCATAACCCATATCCGGAACCCACCGGCAGGGAAATTGACCATCCCGAACGCATAAATCCATTTGATAAAGTCGTCCTATTTGAAGATCGTCATGCATCGGAAAATATCCAGTTTGAAGCAAATCTTTAAACGAAAGAATTATTAAAAACAAAAATAGAATTGTCCAGAAGCTCTTTTTGAATGACATATGCTATTTTACCATAAAGAGAAGTAAATTCTGGTTTGTATTATCTAATCTTTTTGCTTTAGGGTAACTAGCAACTAGCGTTAAGTTAAAATCTTTAGGATTAAGTTTTAACCGTTCGTCATTAATTAATAGGTAAACTTCGTTATCACTTGTAGAGTTTGTTAGCTGTTCAGGAATTTTTTCTAAATATAAACCAATTCCAATTATGGTAATATTCGGTACTTTCTCCAAATACATCTGCAAACCATCCGGTAATGTTCCAAAATAGCCCTCGGTACCAATAAGAATTTTCTTATTTAAGGCTTCTTTTTTGAAAAAATCGGCCGATTCTTTTATTCCATAGCCAGCCGTCCATCCTTCCAAATAACCCGAACGATCGTTTCTTGGCAAATCGGCTTTTTGGGGATCAGTTAATAATAAATAATCATATCTTAGAGGAAGAAGAAAAAAAAGTAATATGATGAATAAGGAAATAAATCGTCGCGTTTTTAATTTATTAATTAACCAGTCAATAAACGCAGAGGCAAATACTAAAAACACCGGGACTGTAAATAAAAGATATCGACTGGTAAGAACTTTGGCATACTCTGCTTCAAACAACAAAGGAAGTAAAAACCAAATAAGCAAAAGAAAACCCGCTTTAATATTCTTAAAAATAATTAGTATTATTCCGATCAAACCGGCCAGAAAAACCGGCCAGGTTAACAAGTTATTGAACCATTGAATTATTTCAATCAGATGAGACTGAAACGGATCAAAAGGATGAAACAAAACATTTGAGAGCGGAAAGACATAATCTTGATTTCTTAAGGCAATCATTTGAAAATTTGGACCCAAACGGAGAATGTTATAAATTACAAAGGCAAAAATATAAATAACCAGCCAATAAGGAACCATCTTCAGGAAATTACGGATCAATTTCTGAATATTTTGAAAATTAAGAATGATTGAAAAGGGAATAAGGATCACAAAAAACGTAGCCGGGGATTTGGTGATTAAAGCTCCGCCTAAAACCATGCCGGTAATCATTGCCAAATCCAACCGCCGATATTGAACCAATAAAATACTTAAGTATAAAATCCATATTCCGAACATAGAAAGAAGCGAATCAGCTAACGCCATCCGATCGAAAAAAACTGCGAAGGGAACGATTGCGTATAAAAAAGCGGTAAAAAAACTAATTTTTTTGGATTTAAATATTTGAAGCGACAGCAAGAAAAGCCCGATCATTGTTCCTAATCCGGCAAGAACCGAAACAAGTCTACCAGCAAACAACGGATCGGAAAATATTTTCAAAAAGGGGATTGTTAACCACATAAACAAGGGTTGCTTCCCGTCTGATAAAGGCAAAAACCTAAGGGTTGGTTCGGCTCTCATGACTTGGGACCACCGAATATAAATTGCTTCATCGGCAAAAACCGGTAAAATCGTCAGGTTAATCAGTCTAAAGATAAAATATAAAACGATAAGGATAATCAAGACTAAGAAAATCTTTAAGGTTTTTAAATTGTGAATTTCAAATTTCAAATTACTAATCATACTTCCCCTTTAAGTCATTCAACCTAACCCTAATAATTTCAAATAACATTTCTTTTGATTCTTTTATAAAACTTCTCTGTTTGCCTTTTGAAATATCCGTATCTTCCCAAACAACTGGCACTTCGGCAATTATGTAACCATTCTTTTCGGCTAAAAACAATAGTTCAACATCATAAGCGCTGACTTTCCAACCGCTTATTTGGTTTTGTTTTCTGAAAAATTCCAATTTGGGAAAAAGTTTTAACGCAATTTCGCGTTTAAATGCTTTAAATCCGCATTGAGTATCTTTAATATTACTAAGAAGAAGCAGCCGGCGGAAGTTTAAGAATACAAACGATGCTAATTTGCGATAGATTGGAAAATTTTTTCTCGTCATCCCTCTTGAACCAATTACGATATCATCTTTTCCAAAATATGGTAATAATTTGTCTAATTGATTAATCGGTGTTGCCTGATCCATATCCGTAAATAAAACCCATTCCCCTTTTGCCTTTTCTATGCCGCTTCTAACGGCGGATGGTTTACCTCCGTGTTTGTTGTTCAAATGAATAAATTTACTATTTTTGTCGATAAATTTTTCTACTAAATCCCAACTACCATCAGTCGACCCATCGTCAGAAATAATTACCTCCCAAGAAAATTTTTGTTTTTGGAGATATGTTTCCACTTCATCCAACACTCCCCTCTGGATATTTTCGGATTCGTTATAACAAGGAATAATTACCGATAAATATGTTTGGTTTTTCATTTAGGATAATTATGAACAAGTTTGTATATTTCAACACCGGCAACCGTCCATTTTTGGTCAATTTTTGACCAGCCGAAATTGGCGATCCCGGCATTAGGATTATTAATTGGCTGACAAGGCAGTTCTTCGCAAACAACAAAAAGCTGGTCAGTAATCGTTTCTTGAAATCTCTGCGCGTCAATCGTTAATGGTTTTTGATACCAATATTCCAAATAATAACTATAGCCGGCATCATAATTTTGCTTGGCAATTAAATTAAAATTAAAAGGTTTGCCATTGGTTTGTTGAATAATTAGCTGATCAACATCTTTAACTCTTTTTAATTGCGAATTTGGCGCGTATTTTAGCGGTGAATCCTGAAAATTAATAAAGCAAACGATTATTATAATTCCAATTCCTAAAAATTTTAACGGCTTACCGTAATCAAAAAGTTTACTTATTAAAAATCCCGCTAACAGAAATACTGCCGGATAGATAAATTCAAAATAATGGTCGTAAATATGTTGTTTGTAAAGTCCTAAACCGACCAAGCCGATAATCAACCAAGAAAGCAAAAGAACAAGAGATGGAGAAGTATCAAAGGTATCAAAAGTACCACGGGTATCACGGGCTTTTGATTTTACCCTAAGAACAATAAACAATGTTCCCATAATCGGAATCGCTAAAGATAAAGCCTTCCCAAAAAATTCATCTTTTACTGCCAATAATCTGGTCACAACTGTTTCCCATAAAGGCCAGAGATTAGGAATTGCTTTATAGATTTTAAAATTGACGGTTGCCTGACGATCGGTAAAGAATAATTTAAAAGCGTTAAAGTTAATAAAATTATGACGAAGATCAAACCAAACTAAAGGAAGAATGCTTAGCGCAAAGAACAAAGCGCATAGGGCAAAGGAAAAAACCAGAAATCGCTTCAAAATTTGCTTATCCTTATAAATGTTTCTCAAGGTAACTAACCAAAATATTCCTACAACCGGAATAAGCAATAAACCAAGATAATGGGACTGAATCGCAAAAGATAGACTAATTCCGATTATCGGCAGCCAAATCCATTTCCGTTTCTGCCAAAATTGCCATACTCCCCAAATCGTTAATAAAGCAAAAAAAGGCATCACATTAGGATTCCACGAAGACCGCGACAAGCTGATAACCACCGGTGAAATTGAATATAGTAAAGCAGTAATCAGTCCGGCAGTCTCATTAAACCATTCTTTACCAAATTGCCAGAGTAAATAAACCGTTAAAACAGAAAATAGGGCAACTCCCACTGATGGTCCAACCGGACTTTGGAAAATAATAAAAAATGGCAGCATCAAATAGTAATATAGAGGACCAAGATACATATTCCCGATCGAAGTCATCGGACCTAATAAGGTAAATTTACCATCACGAACCATGTGCAGCCAAACTAAGGCATCACGCCCTTCATCACCCAAAAAAGTCATATAATCGGAAATCCGATAGAGTCTTAAGAAAGTTGCAAGCAATAAAATCAAAAGAATCGGGAAATACCGGCGGTTTTGAAGAACAAATTTTTTCATTTAAAAACTAAGCTTTATCCAAAGTTTAAATAGATCTACAAAGCTCTTGATAATTACTTTCAAATTGGCTCCGGTTTGCTTACCTTCATGGCGAGGATAGTGGTGTACGGGAACTTGATCGGTAACAAATCCCGCCTTTTTTGCTTTTGCCAATAACTCCGGAGAAATCATTCCTCCCCGAGTCGATTCTAAAGGAGTAATTTTTTGAATCACTTTTTTATTAACCAATTTGAAAGCGCAATCAACATCCTTAACTTTAATTCCGAATAGAAGATTGTTTAAAAAAGTCCATAGCCATCCGTTAATTTTTCTCATTACTGAATCCTGGCGGTTCAGCCGATAGCCAATTACAATATCTGCGTGAGCAGTTTTTTTGTAAAGTTTTTCGATTTCGGAAAAATCAAACTGGCCGTCGGCATCGATGGTCGCAATCCATTCATATTCGGCATTGGTAAATCCTGACTTCAGGGCGGCTCCATAACCTTGATTAGGCTTGTGGTGAATTACTCTAATGATCTTGTTTTCTTTAGCCAGTTTATCTGAAATTGCACCGGTATTGTCCAAAGATCCATCGTCAATAATCAGAATTTCGTATTTGACCGCGATTTTTTCTAAAATTGATAAGGTATTTTTAACTGTTTTTCCAATATTTTTTTCCTCGTTATATGCAGGAAAAAATACCGAAATTTCAGGAATTTCTTTCATCAACAAATATGATATCATTGATATATGAACAAAGCAAAACAGAAAGTTTTCTTACTTTCTCTCCTTACCATTATTTCTACAATTTTTGTTTGGCTACCTTTTAAACTTTTGCATTTCGGTAATGGCATGCTAACCGTTTTTGCTAATTATGATGGGCCAAATTATTTAATTATCGCCAGAACGCTTTATGACAAAAATTTAATCGCCCGGATGTTTTCCGCTCCGGCCCCGCTTGAATACTATCCGGCTCATCTTCCCGGTTACCCGTTGACAATTAAATTGGTAGATTTTCTTTTACCGGGTACCTGGTCAATGCTTATCTCCACCCTATTCTTTACCGTTTTGTCGGTTATCGTTTTCTATAAATTATTAAAAAAATATAATCTTTCCGCTTCCCCTTTCTTTCTTTCCCTCTTTTTTCTTTTTTTGCCTGCCCGCTGGCTGGTTATCCGTAGTGTTGGCAGCCCGGAACCGTTATTTATTTTCGCTATTCTGGCGTCATTTTATTTTTTTAAGGATAAAAAATACTGGCTGGCCGGTATCTTTGGCGCCCTTGCCCTGGTTACCAAAACACCAGGGATACTGCTCTTTGTATCATATTTTATCTATCTACTCTGGCAATCAATAAAATCTATTGACACAAAGTCATGCTACAGCAGGATTTTGTGTTTAAAACAAATACTACTCCCGGCACTTCCATTACTGTTAATTCCCTTGTCAATCATTCCGGTATTTCTGTTTTACCAAATTCAAACCGGTGATTTTTGGGCTTACTTTCATTCCGGTGATAATTTTCATTTGGTTTTCCCGCCTTTCCAGTCGTTTGTTACCGGCAGAAACTGGTTGGGAGATTTTTGGCTGGAAGATATGGTTTGGCAATATTTAATTGGGGCTTTAGTAATAGTTCAATTAATTAAACAAAAGCATTATGATTTGGCAACTTTTGCTGGAGTCTTTTTTGCCTCGACCTTATTTATATCCCATCGTGATTTGGCACGTTATAGCTTACCAATAATGCCTTTCGCTTTAATTGCTTTTGCGCCGTTTTTGGAGAAAAAAGAATTTAAAATTGTCTTTGCTTTTATCCTAATTCCTATCTACCTTTATACTGTTAATTTTATTCTGCACAATGTCGCGCCAATTGCGGACTGGGCACCGTACCTATAGGTTAAGGTTAAGGTTAAGGTGAAGCAGTTGGTATAAGTATGGGGGTGATGGCAAAGGAGGAAAACACTTATCCTGCGACCTTACCTTAACTAATTGCCTAATTCATAGGGTAAAGGTGAGGCAGTTGGTTTGGGCAAAGGTTAAGGATAAGGATAAAGATTATGACCACGGAAAAACGAATCGTTAGTTTTAGAGACTTAGAAGTTTATCAAAATACTTATAAGGGAATGCTTATCGTAAACAAAGAAATCGTTCCCAAGTTGCCTTTATCGGAGAAATACGATTTAGTAGATCAATTGTCTCGATCTTCTAAAGCGATTCCTCGATTAATCGCTGAGGGTTATGCTAAAAGACACCAAAAATCCGGTTTTCAAAAATATATTGACGATGCAATTGCTGAATGTAACGAAACCATCGTTTCAATAGAACAAGTTAAGGATATTTACGCCATCGAAATCGAAAAGTGTAACGATCTTATCAAATTATATGACCAATCCGGAAGACAACTTTTTAGATTAGCAGAAGCATGGGATAAATTCAAACTTCGCTGGAGAACAAAACCTACCTAACCATTACCTTAACCCTAACTAACTGCCTTACCCTGACCATTCCCCATCTTCTTAGTTTTCCAAATCACCACCGTGTACATGAAGTAGTTGTATGGAAGAACTAGGAAAAGAATTATAAACGGCAGTAAAATCTGTCTTGATCCGGAACCGAAAAACATCGTTCCGATTGTTCCTACAACAGTCTGAATTAATAAAGCTCCTAAAGACGTTCCGTTAAATTGAAGAAACTTTTTAGCAACCGCACTTGCCCCGCTTATTTGTTCCTTTTTGAATGTCCAAAGATTATTCCAGGTAAAATTAGAAATGATTGCCAGCTCGGTTGACAATCCCCAACTGATTGCTTCCGGTAAATGCATCAGATTGGCAAAAATAAATAAAGTGGAAGCGTTAACCAGATAACCGATAAAACCCACAACGGCGAATTTGAAAAATTTTTGCGAGCGTTCCAAGCGAATTTTTGTTGAATTTTTAACGGTTTCAAAAATATCCTTGATAAATTGGAGGTTGAAACCAACTTTTGTTACTCCCCCGCGTCTTTCTCCAAAAACCGCCGGAATCTCAATAAATTTTGCTCCGGTTTTTGAAAGTTCATAGATTATCATAGATTGAATTACAAAACCTTTGACATTAATTCTTTCCAAATCAACCTTATCTAAAATTCCTTTAACTCTAATTGCTTTGAAATTTCCAGCCAAATCATGAACCTGTTTAATTCCGGCCCAATAATAATTAAAAAGAGTATTGGAAATAAAATGGGTTAATTTCCGAAAGCCGCTGAAATAATCTTTTCCGCCTTTTAAATGCCGGGATGGGACTACGACATCATAACCTTCTTCAATTTTTTCCAGCATATCCGGAATTTGATGCGGATCCCATTGAAAATCACAATCATTGGGAATAACAATATCTGCTTTCAACTCTTCCATCGCATAGCGGTAACCTTGAATCAAAGAAATTCCTAAACCGCGCGGGGTTTCCAAAAGAAAAAGGTCCTTCCTGTTTTTCGCTAAATCACGAACGATTTCTCCTGTTCCATCTGGTGAATGGCTATCGGCAACAAGAGTGACAAATTCATATTTGGGAAGTTTCTCGGCAATCTCATCCAAAGTCTCCACCATTAACTTAATGTTTTCTTTTTCGTTATATGTTGAAAGAAGATTGACAACCTTCATATTTTAACTTTACAGACTTTGATGGTAAAATTCAAGATATGGTTATTGATATCATAACTTTATTTCCAGAGATGTTTAAAGGACCGTTTGCTGAATCAATTGTTGAGCGGGCCCAGAATAAGGGGTTGGTGGAAATTAAAATCCACAATTTGCGTGACTGGACAGAGGATAAAAGAAAAACGGTGGACGATAAACCTTATGGAGGCGGAGTTGGGATGGTTATGAAAATTGAGCCAATTGATAAAGCCATTGAAGAAGTTAAAAGTCAAAAGTTAAAAGTCAAAAATACAATTCAAAAATCAAAAGTTATTTTAACTAGCCCTAGAGGAAAAATGTTTAACCAAAAAATTGCCAAAGAATTATCACAACTTGACCATCTGATAATAATTTGCGGGCATTATGAGGGAGTGGATGAAAGAGTTACCGAACATTTGATTGATGAGGAAATCTCGATTGGTGATTATGTTTTAACCGGCGGTGAAATTCCAGCCATGATTATGACAGACACAATTGTTAGGCTAATTCCAGGCGTTTTAGAGAAGGATGACGCAACGGTCAATGAATCTTTTACCGAAAACCTTTTAGAAAATCCACAATATACCAGACCTGAAGATTATAAAGGATGGAAGGTGCCGGAAATATTACTTTCGGGCGATCACAAAAAAATTCAAGAATGGCAAAAACAAGAATCGCTTGAAAAAACTGAAAAAGAGCGCCCTGATTTAATTTAGCTTCGCAAGGGGACGCCTTGCGAAGCTAGGTGTGCTTATCAGCAACGACCGAGGCGCCGTATGATTCCGGTTTGATTTTAGCATTATAACCATTCCCTGTCACCATTCCCACTACTTCCTTAATCATATCTCTGGTTGGTCCGACATTCCCAACATCAATATGAATTTCCAAATCATAAGGAGCTAAACCAGCTAAAGCATCTTTTAGAATGGGAACCAGTTTTTGCGCCAAATCTAGAGATAAATAGGTCTCGGTATAAATTTTCTCCCGCAATGAATAAACTTTTTGATCCTTGATTTTGTTATAAAAATAACGGCCGCCTTTGCCGGTCCGGTGAATCACAATCGCCGAAACAAAATCCACCTGCTGGGCACCATTTTCGTGTTTAACTTGAGAATCGGAACCGATCACTAAAGTGTAGCGGACGCCCGGATCCTCTTTAAAAAAATTGACCACTTCGGAAACCACTTGATCCACCGACAAAACTCCCCTAGTGGGACTACAAAATGATAAATTTTTGGCTAGTTTTAGCATCTCTGGCCTCAATTATACCAAAAACGACCGGAAATTTCTCTCAAGCCCTAAAAAGAAGAAAGAAAACGATTAGGTTGGCTAAAACCGCCAAAGAAAAATATTCGGCTAAAACCTTCAAATGAAGATCATCATATAACCAATGATGAACAATCCCCCAAATCAAATAAGCAAGACTTGTAAATAATAAAACAATCATTTGGGAAGTCCGATTAAAATCAAAAAATAGAAACGCCTGAATTCCCGTACTCAAAATAACCACTAAAACTAAATAATGCAATTTCATATAATCACCCCCCGTTCAGACAAAATAATAATCATGACAATTCCTAAGAGAAAAAGAGCATGGGCCAATGACCGACCGGTCAGACGGATCACACCCTTTTTCCAAATCAACGAACCATCAACAATAAATAATACCAGTAAAATCGTTAGGGCGGTAAAACCCATTATTTGAGTTAAGGTAAAAGGGTTAATAATCGGAATTTCTGAGCCTTTAGATTGGGCTAAAACCGGTTTGTTCTCCATCAACGGTATTTCCGGCGGTTTCTCTTCCTGACTAACCGCCGCCTGCGGAATTACCGGCTTTTTCTCGGTATAACTTTGTCCTTGCCTGGTACCGAAAAGTTGAACAACTAAAGTCGTATCCGATCCCAATAAAGTCCCGTCAACCACCGCAATTCCAATTTCTTTATAGCGCGGATTAAGCAGATTTTCTTTATGCGACGGTGAAGCCATCCAAGCGGTCACAGTGTTTTCCGGTGTGGTAAAATCCCGAGCGAGATTTTCTCCGGCATAAACGTAAGAATAGCCAACCTGCTTGAAAAAAGCCCAAGGTTCTTTACCGGTTGGCGAAACATGAGCCCAATAATTAAAAGCGAACATATCGCCGGCTTTTTCTCTGGCGGCTTCGGACAACTGGGGATTTTCCGTTAGTATCGGAACACCAGCCCTAGTTCTTTCCAAATTAGTCAACTCAATCACCTTATTGGGGGAGATTTGCGAAGTATATCCCAAAACTTTAGGTTTTAACAAAATAATTGATGATAAAAACAGCTGAAAGATTAAGAAAAGAATTGAAAAGAGGGCGATAGAACGATTATGGAGAATTTTCGCCCGATAATTATTAGATTCCTGGGGAATTAGGAAATGGGCCAGGCGGTTAAACATACCATTTAGTATGGCAAAACAGCCCTATGAAGTCAACTTGGGAATTAAAATTATATCTTCTTGCTTCTTGGAGTATAATAAAAATAAAGAATAAGTAAATGATCAAGCTAACAAAATCTCAGCAATTGCTTTATCAGATAATTAAATCCAAGGGGGAGTTGGAAGATAAAACTAAACTAGTAAAATTACAATATTTCGCAGACTTCATTCATTATGCTTTTAATAATCAACCTATTTCCCAAACAAGCATTGTTTATACCAGAGAAAAACAAGGTTTATTATCCCGTAATTTTAACTCCGATCTGGCAGTTTTAAAAGAAGAAGGTTTGATTTCCGAATCCCCTAAATATCATTTTCGAGTAAAAAAAGAAATTGAAACAGAATTTAACAAGAAAGAAATAAAAACAATTGATTTTGTTTTAAAAAAATATGGAGATGTTCCCTATTCTGACCTTGTAAGCATTTGCCATTCTCAAATCCCCTACCTTTCAACGACGGTAGGCGGGGTTGCGGAATTCTTCACCGCTTATAATTTGGTTGATGAATATTCCGATTATGCTTCTTTCAATTAGTGTTTGTCCTAAAGTTTGGGACGATATAAAATTTCTTCGTAAAAAGACGCGTAACAAAGAATTAGAGGCCGCTTTTCCTGAAAACGAACAGAATGATGACGAAGGAAGAATCAGCTCAATTCCTGTTTTGAAAGTTATTACCACTTATATTATTCAGACTAACGGTACTTCTTTTGATCAATCTGATAAATACGACCGACAGCCTTTTTTGACCCAAGGATGGACTATTTTTAAATTAAGATATGCTTTTGACAATAAAGGATCAAGTCATGGGCTTAGAATAATTTATTGCCGGAATGGAGACAATTTTTTATTGGTCTATCTAAATTTAAAGACTTATTGTGCAGATGAAAGAACTCTAGAAAAAGAATTTTTGAAAAGGATTTCGGATTATTTATGTCCTTTTTAAAATTAAATAGTATCCAAGAAAATTATAGAAACATAAAACCTAAATTTGAGATCGATATTAGGTTTACACATTATGAGCTTTGCTGATTTGGAAAAATTATGGCATGATGGTTACTTAGGTCAGATTACTTCAAAGTATTGGGGATTTTTTGGGAAACTTATTCTCGGTGGCGAGAAAAGGACAAAAAAGTTTTTCGAATATTACAGTAAACAGAAAGTTGAGATTCCTAAAAAAGATTTAAAATATTTCACTTTGTCTGAACACGATTTTGACTATTTATTACCATTCTTTCGTTCATTTGGAGAAGTTTGGAATGCATTTTGGGAGTTTGACGAGATTTTATTTTATATTAATAATTACCCTGGCTCCATAAAATATAAAAAGAAAATAAGTTTATTTGAGTGGGGGAATTATCATTTAGAAGCAACAAACCATCAGTTTTTTATCTTAAGAGAGCGAGTACTTCAATTTATTAGAACGATGGAAAAAATTTCCAAAGCAGATAAGGATCCTCGATTCTTAAAACTCAAGGATACGGAAAAGGTTATTTTAGATTATTTTGAACCTTTCGTAGCAAAGAGGCACGAATTAGTACACCAGAAATCTTTCCTTGACGAAAATCTGAATGGTATTCTGGCTGAGGGAACAATATTAGAGAAAAAATTGAAGAAAGGAGTAAGAACCTGGAACGTTAGAGATATTCCAAAGGCTGAAGAAAAAATGAAAAAAAAGCTTGACAACCGAACACTAGAAATATCTGAAGAGTTGAAGAAGTTATTTACTTTTCTTGATTCCAATTTTAAGGTAGTTTGGGAGATAATGAAAGATTGGTGAATAGGTTACTCTTTATGGTTTTTTTAAATTATTCCTTACGCCAACTTAAATTCGAGGTTAAAATATTAATTTAGGTTAGTGACTTCTGTTTTTGAATTCGAGTTGATTTTAATTATTTAGCATTAAGGATATTGCTAAAGCCAAACGGAACTCCAGAAGTTGGCGTTGGATCTATGTGGATAGTTCCGTCGATAGGAGTTGCTTGAGGATAAGTGTAATTTGGATTCGAAATATCTTGCATTTTTTTAATAGCATCTGAAGTAGAACACGTACTCGCTGCCCCCGATTGCATAAAATTACAGGTATTTTGATCAGTTTGATAAGTGTAAGAGGTTCCATTGCAGGGATAACTGACAATACAAGAATAGGATTATTTGTACCCGAACCAGTGTCGACATTAGTATAGTAATTATCGCAAGCATTTTTTGAAGATAATAGTTTTGCGGTTCCATCTTTTAGAAAACAACAATAAGAATTATTACATTGTGCCTTAGCTACAAATTGTGACCCGCCGCATTTAGGGTCGAAATTACAACAGGTCATGTTATCACACACACTCTTTTTTAATTGTTTGCTTCCTCCGCCACAATTGGTATGAATATTGCACGTAATAATAGGATCTGGGTTGGTTGTGGGTGTTACTCTCGTTGTTTCTTTAGTTGGAGTGATATTAATAGAATAACCATTGTTAAAAGAACTTTGTTTCCCAACATTATTGGGAGTTGCAAGTTGGTTTAAGAAAAAGCCTATTGCCGTTATTAAGCTGGCGATAATCAAATATTGCATTTAATATAAAACATTCGGAATTATTTTAGATAGGGCATAGAAGTCGTAAGACCAACCTGTTGGAATGGCTAAAAGAAGGCAGACGCCAGAAATTAATTTGAATACTATATCTTTCCGTGGCTTTTTTTCAAGAAAACTGGAAACTACGCAAGAATTAAATAGTATTGGCAAGAATATCTAGAAGTATGTTATAATCATTGCACAATGAAAAAATTAATAACTTCTTTACGAAATTGTCTGCAAAAAAAGTCTGATATAACCTGTGAGAATAAGGCGGTAGAATATAGTGCTAAAAAATACCAAAAAACCTACAAACTTTTAGAAAAATATGGAGAAGCTAAACAAAGTTCCAGATTTTTGGTTGACAGCGAAAATATCAGAAGATATTTTCAATGAATTCGGTACTTATCTTCAATTCGATCAACCATTTCCCGCTTACAATACTCGATTTCCTGGTAAATTAGAAGGAATATTAGAATCGGTTAGGCAGACTTTCGATAATCAACCACTCAACGCAACGATTCTCGATGCAGCGGCGGCTTATTTTAACCAGATTATCAGGGGTCATCCGTTTCAAAACGGCAACAAAAGATTTGCGGTTTTATTAACTCATTATTTCCTTTTAATGAATGGGGTCGACTTCACTCTAAGTTTTCAGGGAATGTATAACTTTGCCTTGGGTGTAGCATTATTTTCGAAAGACTTGAACAGTGAACAAACAAAGAGGATTTGTAAAAAGATAATTGCCAAATATACAAAAGAAATTTCTTTATAATCCAAGTTCGAGTTTAGCTACCACTACAAACCGCTGACTATCATCCACACCAGTACAGGTATAAAGAGTCAAGGTGGAATCAGGGGTCTTTGAAAGAATATCCGTTTGATCAGGGGAAATGGTTTTTATCTCAACCACTTGATATTTAAAAATCTTTCCCTGATTATTGGTAATTGTTATTTTCGCGCCTTTTTCCAGCCATCTGATCGGTCCTAAGAGCTGGTTTTTATTATGACCATAGATGATCATGTTTCCCTGATCGCCGGGTAAACCTGATCCAGCCAGATAAGAAGCCCCGGAATCGGAAATATCCCAGAGGTTATTGTTGATTTGGCCGGCGGTAATACCCAGGTGAATTCCAACCTGGTCAATATCAATTTTTTCAGGCAAGCTTTGAGAAAAAGATCTTGCGCCAAAATTCGCCTTCTTGTTAATTGATATTAAATAATCATCCAAACTATTTCCAGTGGCACCTAAAACCGCCCCACCGATACCGGTTCCTAAAACATCATTGGTGCATTTTTCATTTGACAATTCTCCCGGAGCACAACCGTTAAGAGCTCTCACCGCAAAACAATAATTTCCTCCACCCAAATCGCCGATTATAAAAGAATTAACTTTGCCGGTATCGGAAACACCATATAAATAGTCACCGGGTTTGGGACCATAACTAATCGCATAACCGGAAGAAGGATCAACCGGATCCCAAACCAATTCCACTTGACCGTTGCCCAATCTAATTAGAGTTCTTAGAAATGGTGTTGAAGGAGTAGCTGATCCGCAATGAGGCGGTTCGGCTGGACCTCCCCCTCCGCCGCCGTTATCACCAGCTGTTGGTGGATTCGTTGGAACAGGTGTTGGAGTTATTTCTGAGGTTGGAGTTGATGTTGGATAACAACAAGGAGGACAAGGCGGAAAGGGTGGGTTGGGAGGTTCGGGAGGGCAGGAAAAACAAACATTCCCGACGGCAGAGGCAGATCTAATTAAACCGGAAAATCGATTTACTAAACCAAAGTAACTAATGATTCGGTATAAAGAAAATAACCACAAAAAGATAACCATTATAAAAACAATAACCCGATAGATTTTTTTAAATCTTTTGTCCATATTTTCTAGTTGTAATATATAACGATGACATTAAAAAAAGCAAAACATAAGGCAAAATATCATCCTCTTTTGGCGGACAGTTTAGAGTAGAATTCCCCAAAACATCGGCCTTTTCGGCTGCCTTTGCTTCAAAAAAAGTAGTGGCCAGTTTTTCTATCAGTTTAAAATCGGTTCTGGCTTCATTCGAAGAAACATCATTCCCGTTGGGCGCTTTTCCATAAACCCGAGCAATCGTCCGGTAATTGTCTGCCGGGATCTTTCCGTCATCAGCCAATTTTAGTCCGAAAGTCAGCGTCCCGCCTTTTCCCGGCTCGATTGTCCCTAAATCAAATTCAAAAGTCCCAAAATCTTCCGGCGCACCGTTGTAAAGTTTTTGAATTAAATGAGTATTATATGAAGGAACATCGCTGGTATTTTTAATCGTAATATCAAAAGTCACCGTATCGCCCTTATAGACAAAATTGTTGACATTGTTTTTGGCAGAAATTTCCAAAACCGGCTGTCGGGAATCAACTCCACCACTGCTTTCTTGAGTTGGAAAATTCACGATGGTCGTGTCCGAAGATTGGTTATTATTAACATTTGATTCCGGATCTGTCGTTTTGATCGATGCTTGTGCAACAATCGAAACATTGTTTTCCGCCGCATAAGCAACCGGTAGAATTTTTTCCAAGAAACTTAAGGAATTGCCGGTAAAATCCGATCTTAATTGAACCGTCACTTTAAAACTTTTCTGGCCGCCCGGAATTAGATTTCCTAAAGACCACACTAAATGCTGGCCGGAAATTATCGGGGTCGCGCCGCTGGTATCGGATAAATAATTCACTCCGTTTGGTAAATCCAACTCCACATTTACCCCTTGGGCCTGATCCTGTCCTTGGTTATTATAATTAATAGTGTATTCAAAGTTATCGCCGGGCTTAATTCCTTCGATTCCATCGGAAATCCCCACGGTCAAATCCGGATAGGCAAAAACAATATTCCCGGTCCAATCATTCAAAACATTAACTACTCCCATAAACCAGTGTCCGCCTAAAATATTCAAATTAATTAAATTAAGAACGTTGGCGGCCGCCAAAGCATTGCCGGTTTGAATGTTTGAATCCCCTTGATTATTTCCAGCGGAATTGTTGCCGGTATCGGCCGTGGTTTGAATATTGTTGGTGACTTTTGCTTTGTTTTCATTTTGGAAGGTCAAATTTGACTCCTCATTGGAAGAATTATCAACAATGGAACTAGATGGATTCAAACCGAATTGATAAATTTGCGATGGCTGGATTTGCGATTCACTGCTTGAGGACGTTGTCCAACCAATAATTTGGCCGGTCCAGCTGCCTAAACGGTTAACCATCAGGAAAAACCAATTGTTTTTTTGAACATTAAGATTTGCCAAAGTAAAATCATTAGATTGCGCCGTCGCATTGCCGGTTTGAATCGAATTATCACCTTTGTTTCCGGATTGAGAGTCATAACCGGTATTAGCGTTTGTCTGAACCGTATCGGTAACACTAGCCGAATTGTTATTGCTAAAAACCGCCGAGCCAGCGTTTCCTGTTCCATCAGAAAGAGCAAAATTTTCCAAACGCGGAAGAATCAAATCCCCAGTCTGAAGGTTAAAAATATTAATTATTCCCAGAAAGAATTTTGATCCCAAAAGATTGGTATTAACAATGTTGGTTACATTGGCCAAGGCTTTGGCATCACCGGTTTGAATATCTCCATTATTATTGTTATTGGTTTGATTATTGCCGGTTGAAGCGGTTACCTCAATATTATTTTCCAAATTCGCTTGATTATCGTTGGCGACCACAATCGATAAATTATTTGAAGATCCGTCGGCCAACTGCAATTGATTATCCCCTGCTTGAAGTAATAGCTGTTTCCAAAGTTCATTCAGATCAATATTTCCAGATTGACCGTCTTTTAAATCAAGCATCAGGATCTGAAAATTTGAACCGACAATATTGAGATTCAAGGTATTAAGAAGATTTGCCGTTGCCGTCGCGTCCCCGGTTTGAATCGCCGCATCTCCCAGATTTTCACTGACCAGGTTATCACCGGTGGAAGCAATAATTTCCGCCGAATTTTCGACTTGACCGTTATTATCATTTTCAACAGTAAGAATCTTTGGTTCTTCGGTAACAGTAACCGTCGGTTCGGGGGACGGAGAAACAATTGGTTGTGAAGCTGGCTCCAAAATTACTTCATTATGATTTAAATCATTGTTAATTAATCCGGAAGCGGTGGCATCACCAGTACTGATCGCCGCGTCACCAGCCGAATCAGTAATTTGATTGTCGCCGGTGGTTGCTATAGCATCGGTTTGTGTTTCCACTCCTGCCAGATTATCGGTTTTTATTTCAACATCTTTAGGACAAGTGGTTTGGCCTTCCGGAGGAATGCAAGAACCACCCGGAGTGGTGATTTCACCAGGTAAAGGGGCGATATTCACATTAGCGGTTGTGTCGGTTTGGCTTTCGGCTTGAGCATCACCCGTGGAAATTTCGCTGGCAGGAGCTTCTGTCGGAGTGGGATCTGTTGGTGGTGTTGATTCTATCTGTTCTGTCTGTTCAACTATCGGTATCTCCGTTGGTGTAATTTCTTCCGCAAAAGCCGCCCGCACCATCATCGGGTTAATTAACAAATCAATTGCTAAAAATAAAGAAATAAATTTTTTCATCTGCCTTTTTTTTTGGGGGCGCGGGGGGGTACCAGTCGGCACCCCCTATTCCCAACCATTGACTACTTAGTCAATACCTAACACAAATTTAATGCCAGCTTGTGTTAACAACAACGACTCCTGTCGCTTCGGAACTAACACCTGACCCGGTTGATAAAGAATTACTTCCTCCATTACCGGTAACCTGAACATTATAACCAGATGTCGCATCAGAACTAACAACTTGATCAACATAGGCCACGTTTGTTGTTCTGGAATGTCCGTGAGCAAAAACAACACCACTTACCGATAACAACATTGCCCCTGCACTTGCTAAAGCAATTAATTTTTTCATTTATATATTCACCTCCCTTCGTCACTTCGTTCCTCAGGGTAAACCCTTTAGAGGAAATGATAGAAATTCTTATCGATGATAATGGTCATGGGAAAAGAAACCGGTAGGGAAAGAAGATTAAAGATGGTATTTTTTGGGCCTGTCCTCATTATTAAATAAACAAAAAAAGTACCCCTTCTTGTAGGATACTTCTGTTTGCAGTCAGTTCCCGAATTACTTAATTATGATATCGTATTTTTTCACGCGATGTCAAGAGGTTAAATTATAACTGGTGGTCGGTTTTTTTAATCACCCGTTTGGTGATTTGCGTTACTTTACTATCTTGAACATAAATTTCCAAACTACCCCACCCATTCAATTCTTGAAGAGCTTGTCGAAGTTCGTCAATCAGTTGACTGTTAATTTTGACGGTTTGAATCTTTTCCATCTTGTTAGATGGGCAGTATGCGGACTATATTTCAATGTTTTCTATTTGTCAAGCTAACAAACCATTGATGAAGAAATTCCCAGAAGCGCTGGAAAAAATTAGGAATAGGGGATAAGCCAAGCTTGTTGCTTTGCAATAGCGGCTGGGGGCCAGGGGCTAGGGTCGGAGTTGGGGTTCCCCACTTCGCCTGCGGCTTCGTTGGGGGTAAAGGGGTTGGAGTAATTGTTGGAATAAACGTTCTATTGCCAGTTACGTTGATATTTTGCTGGTTGGCATAGCTGGATCCGGACCCTTCAATTTTTATATCCACATAATATATTTCTTCGGTTGCCGGCGCCGAAAAGGAAGCGGTAAAAACATAAGGCCCGTCGCCAGCCCGATCGAGAGTTAATTGACTAATTTCATTTTTATTATTATCCAAAACCCGGAGGATTTTTTGCGAACAGCCGCAACCGGAATTTTCAATTTTTAGGTAAACCGTTTGGCCAACAGAAAAATCATTGGTTGGTTGAGAATAATTTGCATCGGAAAAAATAATTTGCGTTTTAGGAAGAACGTTTTTGGGAATAATATTTATCGGCAATAATAAAAGAGCAAGAAGAATATTTTTCATTTAAAGAAGGAGATTAGAATATCCTCGCATCCCCATTCCCGCAAACAGTTTGATATTTCATATTCCTCCAAAGGCATGAAGCTGAATCTTTCTGCGAATTCGAAGCACGGCTTGAAAGCATAAACATTAGGTTCTTAAACATTGCTTTTTGCGATTTAAGATGCGCCTCCTGGACTTTATTGCCCTTTAAAATAGAAATAGGAATCAGATTAGAAAGTTCCAGGAAAAGTTTAGCTACCGGGTCCTCCAATGGACGAGTAACTTTTTCAGGCGTATAACCCACCGTAAAATTTTGACTATAACCAATAAAAGCAACCGCACCGTTTTTTACACTCTGCGGGCCTAATTTCCCAGCCGCCTCACAACTTCTAGCATAAATTATCGCTCCGAAAAGTATTGAGCTTTCATTAACATCGACTAATACCTCATCGTCCTGCCCCATTACGGATTTCTGATTTCCATGTCCGTTAAAAAATATCAATCGGGGGTTATTTTTCCGAACATAACTTACAAAATATTTCCGGTTAACTTTTACACCGGAGAGATCTAAAACCTTTGCTCCTCTTTTTTCAGCAAAATCGATTACGGGAATGCTCCAGTAAGAAAGATAATTAGTCCCGGGGTCATAATTTGGTCTTGTTATGAGAATTACCATCAAAAGAATATATTTTGCCTTGGGCCATATCTTTTAAATATTCCATCTGAATAGCGGTAACTTCTTTGCCTATCTTATCATTCTTTTCAACGCTTCTAACCAATTCTTCTTTTGAATACCCTTTGGCAACCCCGCCTATCGACACCCGAAAATCTTCCGAGAATGTTCTAATTCTGGCAACAACGAGTTTCCGAATGTCTTCTTGAACTTTTTTATCCTTTATTAGCAAACTGGAATTTCTCTTATCTCTATTCATCTTTCTTAATTATTTCCATTCCGATTAACTTTTCCAATATTTCATCGCCTTTCGGGGTACCGCTTAATACTTCCACATACGCGGAATTCCAAGTCAAAGGCTCATTATCTAAAACAACCACAATTTCATTACGCAAACTCAAAGGCAGGTTTGCGTAAATTTTCAAAAATTTCTCTTTTGGTTTCTCTATTTTTTCCACAATATTAACTTAATAATATCACATAATAAACTTTTTTGTTTTGAAAAAAGATTAAGGGGCAGTGACCGCGGCAAAGGCATTGACCAGACCGGCACCGAACAATGAATCTTTACCCACTACTCCCAAATCGGTTGCCGTCGCTTCTAATCTTTGCTGGATTTCAACCGGCGAGCAAATTCCATTTCCGTCCAAATCGCATTTTCCGGAAACAGAAAGCAAAAGCACCACGGTTCCGGTAACATGGGGAGCCGCCATTGACGTCCCGCTAAGTGTTTTGTAAGTTCCCTTTAAATAAGTAGAATAAATATCCACGCCGGGAGTGGCCAAATCTACTTGCGGACCCCGCGAGGACCAGGAAGCCAAATTATTGTTTTTATCCGTTGCCGAAACCGCAATCACTTCCGAATAGGCCGCCGGATAAATCACTGCCCCGCTGCTATTCCCGGCCGCGGCCACCTGGGTTATGCCCGCATCATAAACTCTTTTAACCGCCTCGTGGAAAGAAATCACATCAGAACTCGTCCCCAAACTCATATTAACTACCTGGAGATGATTGGTCACTGCCCAATCCAGAGCCGTAATGATATCAGAAAGATAACCGCTCCCTTTTCTGTTTAAAACTTTTAGGGCATAAATTTTGGCCTCCGGAGCCACCCCAACCACGCCAAAGTTATTATTCTGTGCGGCGATCGTTCCGGAAACATGAGTTCCGTGTCCATTGTCATCCTCACAGGTGCCGAATGAAGAAATAAAATTCAGGCAGCCGGCAAGATTACCTTTCAAATCCGGATGGTTCCGATTAATCCCGGTATCAATTACACCCACTTTTATTCCTGAACCAGAGGAAACATTATTCGCCTGATCGGCCAGAATTTGGCTAATCCCCCAAGGAACAGTTTGACTAATAGGTGTTGGCGTTGGCGTCGGTGTAGCAGTCGGCCGAGGAGTCGGCGTAGGCCGAAGCCTTCGGGCCAAGGTTGAAGCAGGAAACCAACCAGTAGCATAAATCTCAACATCAGGATCAATTCTTAAAACCGCTTCGTCTTTAACCAATTTCTCCAACAAGCTTTGGGGAATAGAAATCGCGGCCCCGTTTACCAACCGCAATTCCCTGACCGAAGATAGCTGGTGACGCAGAAAAAAGGCTGACTTTCCCGCTGAGGAAATACCGCTTTTAAAAACAACAATTTTCCTTTCAAATGGAGTTTGAGCAGAGGCTTTCTGGCCTAGCGCAATAAAAACAGAAAAGAAGAGGATAAAAATTAATCCACGAAGAATTTTCATTATTCTTTTAATATCACAAACGGCCCAAGGAGTCAAGAATTTGTAATATCGTTTATTTCTCTTGGGCATTTATTTCAATTTTTTTACCGTCAGAATTATTCAGTTTAACAGGGTAATAGGCATTATCTAGCACTTTAAAACATTAAAATGAAATGAAGTATGACCTTGGATGTTCCCGGAATCTTTTCCGGCACAGTATAAGTGGACGAAAAAGTAAATTATGCCAATAAGCTAAATTGAAAAGCGCTCCCAGGCGGGAACGAAATTAACCGTCAAACCATCTTCATTAACCACTTTTTTTTCGTTCCATGTTAATATTGTGAGATTCTTTACCCCTAATTCTCCACTTGCTTCTAAAAGAGCCTTTACTTCTCGTCGTTCTGTATCCGGACTATTCGTCTCATAAACCACCTGTATCAATTCATCCGTTGCCGATCCACTTTTAAGAACAAAATCTATTTCCCTGTCATTTCTCGTCTTGTAATAAAATATCTCGCGGTTGGGTTCAAGGCCTTGTTTTACCAATTCAGTAAAAACCAAATTTTCTAATAGTTTTCCGTTATCGGGTGAAAACTGAACAGCCTTCGCCGTTACAAACCCATTATCAACTACATAAATTTTCTTGGGAGACTTTATTCGCTCACCGGCTTTGAACGAATAACGGTGAAAAGAAAATGTTATATAAGCTTCAGTTAAATAACTCATATATTTTTCCAGGGTGACCCCGCTTTTAAATCCTAAAACACTCGTTAATTTCCGAAGACTATATTGGCTGGAAACATTGTTTATAAGATAGGACCCTAAACTATCAATCAGCTCGGAAAATCTTACCTTATGTCTCTTGACCACATCTTTAAACAGTAAAGAATCGAAAAGAACTTTCAAGTATTCTTTTGGATCAAGATTTTTAACTGTTACTTCAGGATAACCACCGCTTACAAGATATTGACCGAATAAACGCAAAAGATCATCCGGCGAATCATTATGTTGTTTGGCGCACAAAAATTCTTTAAAATCAAATGGAAGTATTTCTATCGGGATGTGTCTCCCGGTAAGAGCGGTCGATAATTCTTTACTAAGAAGGCGGGCATTAGACCCTGTTAAAATCAAGTTGTATCCCTCGCGGTGTAACCGGCTAACAAACAGTTCCCATTTAGGTAAATTTTGTATTTCGTCAAAGAGGATGTTCTTAGTTTCCCCATACACAGATTTTAGTTCCCCCATAAGCTCGTCATAATTAAATTTCTCATATTCGGAAATTGATTCATCATCAAAATTAAAATAAGCAAAAGGCCGATCTTTTAGAAGCATCAAAGAAAATACCGATTTTCCTGCCCGCCTAGGCCCAAGAACTACTTTTATCAAGTCTGAATCAAGCCATTTTCTGGCCTCGACTGCTTTCGTTCTTTCTATATAAAGTAGAGACAGAAGTTGTTCTTTAACCTCTTTTTGCTTCAAAACGGTGTTTTTGATCATTTTTTATGTTGTGCTGTGCAGAATACCTCTTTTATGCACAGTACAAATATTATATTAGGCAATATGGAACAAGTCAATTCCGATTTTACTTTTCTTCTTTAATGAGGTTCCAAATGAAGAAAGAAACGAGAGAAACCCCAAAGCAAATCATCCCAAAAGTATCTTCTCTAATCCAAGGAGTAAGGTGAGTTAGTTGCCAGGATAAAGTTTCCGGATGAAAAGTCGCGAGCCAAATTCTCACCGGCATAAACATAATTGTAGCCAACTTCTTTAAAGAAAGCCCAAGGTTCTCTTCCCGAAGGAGAAACATGAGCCCAATAATCAAAAGCAAACATATCGCCGGCTTTTCTTTGAGCCGCGTCGTTGAGCGAAGCATTTAACGTAACCGGGGCTAACCCAAGCTTTGCTCTTTCCTGGTTTGTCAAATCGATGACTTTCTGCGGAGAAATTTGCGAGGCATAACCAAAAAACTGATTATGAAGTACTTTTGCGCGATAATTATTAGAGTGATAAGGGATAAATAAATATTGCGCCCACTCAAGCAGGTTCATATAAATTTATGATATCACTTTTTTATTTTTTGCGAAAGAAACGTAGGTAGAGAACAAAACCACCAATACCTACTAATCCAATCAGAGTTAGAATCCACCAGTTGCGAGGCTTAGTTTCTATACCGACAACTTCCCCTTTCTCAGTTCCTAACGCTGAACCGAGCTCTCCAGAAGGAGTGGCCTCGCCTAAAACTCCCGACGCAAAACCAGTCGCTGGCCCTGCAATAGAAATACCGGTTGGAGTAGCGGAAATCTCATTGGAATAATCACCCGGCATACAACCATTACCCGCCCTAACCTTAAAATAATAAGTTGTTCCACCGGACAAATTGTTCACAGTGTAATTTGTAGTTCCGGCTCCTCCAATATTAGGATTGCCATACGTGATTGAACCGCTCGTAAGGCCGAACGCAACCAGATAATAACTTATTGGTCCTGCGCCTTCTGACCAGATAAGTTGTACGCTATTTACACCTGCAATTGCCTGGAGAAGTGTGGGCGCTCCGACTGGTTTAGTGTCGCTGCAGACCGGCGCAGACACACCCGCTCCCAAAACTGTCCCCGGCGTTGGTGTTGGAGTAGAAACTGGCTCTCCCCAAAAACCCAAAGTCAAGTCAAAAACCGTTTCTTTATTTTGATAATTATCGTCAGCATCAGAGGACATCGAAACTGTAAAATTGTAATTAAGATCCGCTCCGGAAGCGAAAGTTCCCATGTCAATGTGATCTGGGCCATAAAAATTAGCCACCGATCCGCTCCAAATGACCGTCGTCCCTCCAACAATACTGATCTGCATGACATTTTCCAAAATACTAACTCCCGAAGTTCTTGCTCCCCTAATCGCCATTTCCCGCGTTTCCGGACCGGAGTTTTTCAGATTAAGTGTTTTGGTTATGGACTTTCCCGGATACCAAAACCCATCAAGATTATTGCTAAACAGAGGATCCAAACCACTTTTGCTGCACGCCGTTGGTGACGCCGGACAATCAATATTCAAATCCGCCGCCAAAGTTTCTTTCGGCAAAAACAAAAAAAAGGCACCGACAAAAAATAATGATTGCAATATTTTTTTCATCAAAGGCTAGTCTTTATAGTGATTGTTTGGTTTAACGAATCAATCAGATTCACTTCCAAATTGAAGTTCTTTACACCTTGATGAAAAACGCAAGTCCCACCTGTGGAACAAGTGCCAAGAAGAATGTCGCCCGAGGAATAGGAATCGCCAATAATATCGGCCTTGCCAAAAACCCCCTGCGGCACAGTGGAAGTGTCGTAAGACAATTGATATGACAAAGATTTAAAGTTCCCGACGTGATCTACCACAAACGAGATATGTTTCTGGTCGGCGCTCAAAGTTAGCTGGGCAGAAGGAGATACCGGGATAACATCCGACTCTAATCTATTTGGCTCTCCAGGCGTAGGTATTGGATCAACCCAAGGACCCGTCCCGTCGGGAATTCGAGCAATTGATTTGCCTTCTGGAACCGGACCAATATAAGTATGAGAATCTATTAAATTGCCCGTAGAAATCGACCCATTATAAAGTCTAACTGTATCTCCGCCAGCATCTTGATTAAGTGAAAAATTACTATCTCCAGCTCGATAGACTACTAGAAAACCATGTGCCTGTATTTGTGTTCCGCCGGTATTGGTTCGTCCCCCCTTAATTGGTAAAGCGTGGGAATCAATTGCGTCATAGAGATACCATCCGGTGACATCCACTACTGAATCTGACCTGTTATAAAGTTCAATCCATTCGCCGTTTGGTTTGGCGGCATCGTCTGCACCAACCGGATCCGGAAGTATTTCGTTAATCACCACATCGCCAGATTGCGGATCGGATCCAAAAGAAGCGGCCGTGCTTAGGGTAACACCAGTAATAGTTGCTTGCCCCGAAGTAAAAGAGGCATAGGTCACAAAACTAACTCTGGCCGCGAGAAAAGCAAGGGCAACAAGCATTACCGCCAATGTCTTGCGAGTTTTTCTTTTAGCCGATTTGCGTCGCTTGGGTTTGGTCTCAACAACCAGCGTTGGAGGAGTTTCCCGTTTTTTCCACATTTCTAACACATCTCTGGTTTGCCGAACAATAAATATCAACAAGGGCAGGGCGATTAACAATATGAAACCTATCGGAGTTTTAAAAAACTCAATCAGATAACCAATGAAAGGAATCGTCAAGATCACTTTGCCCTCGGTGCCGGCTTGAGTCACCAAACCAAAATCGGAGGCCGGGTTAGCGTCTCCTTTGGTTTCAAACCGCCAGAGAAGGCCGGTTTTATCAATTTTAACAATGCGGTGGGTGATATAGACAATTTTTTTGTCGGCAGGGTGCTGATAGGTGATAACATCGCCAACTTCAAGATTTTTCTGATCCGCCCATTGGTTAATCACCACCGAACCTTTGGGAATTTTTGGTTCCATGGAGCCGGTTAAAACCGTCCGCGAGTGATAATAATTTTTAAACGGAGGCAGAAGAGGAAAAACCGACACCACTATCACTAGGACTAAAATTAGCCCGAAAAAGATTTTCCCAAACAACAATAACTTTTTTAACAAAGCTTTTTTCATACAACCTACCCGTCAGGCGGGAAGTAATTCTCCCCGCCTGACAAGCAAAAACCACTTTACGGTGTCTGACCGACAAATCCAAGTGTGAAATTCAAAGTTTGCCCCTTAGCGCCATCACCGGCACTAGGATCCATTGAGAACTTCACTTCAAAGTCCCGACCGGTGTTATCCGCAAACAGTGTACTTCCCAACATATTATATGAATTGGTGTACCACCATTGTAGAGTCTGCGGACCAACTGTTGAGTTGGATGTCACATCTTTAAATTCCATCTTCACAACATCTTTCAGCTCAGTCCAACTTCCGGTTGCACCATCAACAACACTAGCGATAACTTGCCCGAAAGGCACGCCACCACCAGTAAGATTTCCTAACTTAAAAGTATGTGGAGTTCCTGTCCATCCTGGGTACATATGTGTCTCTGTTATACCCAAATTGGTTGTTGTTTGCCAGCTACTTCCGTTCCAAACTTGAAGACTTGGTGTTGCTGAAGTAACATTCACGCCGGTAATCGTTACTTGTGACGATGTAAAAGCAGCGTAGGCGCCACCGACCAAAAGGGAAACGGCCGCCGCGATGCTTGCCAGTTTTACCAAAATATTTTTCTTCATTATTTTTCACCTCCTTCCATTGTAAATTTAATCAAATTATTAGATTGATTGTTAAATCACAAAAAACCAGCCGGACGGCTGGTTTAAATTGATTGACTAATTTTTTTCTATAAAAAATCCTCGAAAAAATTCTGCCCATAGTTATCAAAATACTACATATGCTTTTTTTGTCAAGTGGCAATTTTTCACGCGATACTCAACTTTTACATCCTGCAGATGATTTTTCCTCTTCGTATTTCGGCTCTACCATTTTTTGATTGTTAACCGGAATGTTCAAAGCCCAGGCTAAAGCATTGGCAACCGCAATCCCCACCCGCAAGCCGGTAAAAGAACCCTGCCTACCGGCAGGTAGGCCGGCTCCGGTTTCAACTTCAATTTCAGTAATGTCTTGTAGAGTTTTTTTCTTGTCCTCAAGGATATTTTCTATCAATCGTAGAACCTGCTGGGATTTGTCCGGGCCGGTTATTTTTTTTAACCGAACGTCATCCAACCCAACAACGGTTTTTTTATTATCACTGGTATTAATGTAGAGTTTCATAGTTTTAGAATATCAGTTGATCGGTATATCGGGTTAAGTAAAACAGAGAACAGGATATCAGTAATATAATTTTATCGTTTCTGTTCTCAAATTACTGCTTTCTTGTCCTGATTATCTGATTTACTGATTTACTTTGATAGTTATCTTTCTTTCATTTTCTTCCAAATAATTAAAATAAATATCTATATGGTTTTTAGATAGCATATTGGATATCTTCTCCGGCCATTCAATGACAATTATGTTGGTTGGGTCAGACAAAAGTTCCTGCAAACCTAATGATTCAGTATCCTTCTCGTCTCTAATTCTATATAAATCGACATGATATAAAGTGCTACACCTCGCAGGAGTCGAGGTCGTTGCCTCGCCACCTCCGAGGTGGCCGAATGGACTCCTCGAAGGTGAAATTTCATATTCTCGCATCAAGACGAAAGTTGGGGAAAGAATTCTTTCCTTGATACCCAAACCAACTGCCAAACCTTGTATAAAGGTTGTTTTTCCTGAACCAAGATTTCCATACAGAGCAATTACGGTTCCTGTTCTTAAATCAGCTCCAATTTTTTCGCCCAGTTTTTGAGTTTCAAAGGCGCTTTGGGTAATAACTTCCTGATTATCAGCCAACCAATCACACCTCCTCCCGCGTCAATTAAAACATCGCGTAATTTTCCGGTCCGGCCGAAAACAAAAGTCTGGTGATATTCATCGGTAGCCGCGTATATAACAACAAACAACAAAGAAATTAGAACGTTTTTTGTTGCCCGATAAAGCAGAATAAAAAGGATAGCATATTCAATTACGTGGGCCGTTTTTTTAACAAGGAAATCCTGCCAATCAATTGCCGAAGCCGAAGCAACCGGATTGGAGGACAGAAAGAATATTACGCTGACCCAAATTATTACCGGCAGCCAATAAATAAGCTTTTTCATTTTTTAAGTATGCCAAAAACAGCGGAAACTGCTAAAAGAAGGGTTCCCGTTCCAATTGCCAAAAAGGGAAAAAGGTTATTGTATGAATTCTTTTCGGTGATAACGGGTAAGTCTGTCGGCGTTAAAGAAGTAACAGCAGCCAAAACGATCTCTGACTCCTCTGCCTTTATGGCTCGCGTCGGGCTTGCCCTGAGCGAAGTCGAAGGGGTTGGGGTATTTTTAGGCGTGGGTGTAACCGTTGGCTTTGGTATTGGCGTTGGAGCAGAAGTTGGAGTCGCAGTCGGAGTAGGCGTATCTTCTGGTTCGGGAATATCAGTTGGCGTCGGGGTTGGAGTTTGGGGAATAGGATTTGCGCTAAGCTTTGTCCAATCAAGTTGATTTACCCAATTTGACGAACCATCGGGACTACGACCAGCACTCTTATCAAAAGCGGGCGTTCCCACAATTGAGTTTGATTTACCGTAGATAATCTGGTTAATTTGTCCAGAAGGTAAAGAATTATCCAAAAGAGTGATCGTATCTCCCCCACTGTTATTTAACCAACCCTCTCGGTTTTCAAAAACAAAATATCCATGTCCAGTAATGGTTCCACTAAGAACTTTGGGGTTTTGAACTTCATCCTTAATAAACCATCCTGTCAGGTCTATGGGGGAATCCAAAGTATTATACAATTCGACCCACTCAGGATCTGAATTTGAAGAAAATTCATTTATGACCACTTGACCAAAAACTTTTCCCGATAAAAACAAAATCCAGATTAAGGCAAATAAAAAAGAACAAATAACCTTTTGGTAACTAAGCATTTTGTTCTGATGATTTAAATCATGATAACAAATTAAAATGGTTTTTCTTTACGTTTTTTCTTTATTTCTTGACTCAAATATCTCCAACCACCACTCCCCATTCTTCCTTGACCCGCAACGTCGCTTAACCCCTCGGTCATCTCTAAAAAGAAATCTTTAACTTTTTCTTCTCGTAATATCTTTTCGATCACTCTTTTGTAACCCGAAGTACCGTATTTCCTTGCCAAATTTACTCTCGCCACGGTAGATAAACTTACTCGCAGAACGTGACTAATTGTTCTAAAATCGTAATTTTTTTCCAGAAGAAAAGCCACCGTTAGACGCTTGGCAAGCATTACCCGCTCAGTTGGACTAAGAAAATCGCGAATAAATTCTTTAGCTTCCGTTCCTGTTCCCATTTGGGCCAGAGATTTAAAGAAAATTTCTACGATTCTCTGGTAAACTTTATCGGATATTGGATATTTAGAAACTTGTGTCATTTGTTCTGATGATTTAAATCATGATAACAACCTAACTATTTATAAACTACCCGTTTATCAATCACGGCCACACTATAAAAATCTTTTAATTTTTTATCATACCCGAACCAAGGATCGTGAATTAAATAATCATCGCCGTCTTTTTGTTTGAGAACAATAAAATGACCGTCCCCGCCTAAGTTCAAATGAACAATTACCGGATGACCGGCGGAAAGTTCCTGATCAACCGCGTCCATATTTAATAATTCGGTGTATGTTTTTCCCGCTTGTGAAGGCCAAGGACTAACCATATAGGCCGTATTGGAGAAAAAATTCGATGAGTCCGCCGCAATATCCGAAGGAGTTCTCCTGTCCCCATAAAAAGTTGAAATCATGGCGATATCACTAATTAAACAGCCAACGTCGTAGATTGTTTCTGTAGATCCGCCAATCATTTGCTTCGCCCACCTTTCATCTCTTTGGCTATAAAACCAACCGTCAGGACTTTGTTGAGGAGGTAAAATACCACCGGGATTATCCTGACTAAATCGTTTTAAACTTGCAAGCTCCGCTAAAGCTTTCTTTAATAATTCCTGAAACTTCTTTTCGTCATTTTTGGTTACAATTAATAAATTCTTTTTGTCTGTTTGTTGTTGCGCCAATTGCGTTTTTTGCAATTGTAATTTAGTTTCTAAAGCCACCACCGCTTGTTTTTGATCATCATAATTAGTTCTGGTCGTCTCCATCGAATAGAGAATTTTTTTATCATTAATCTGAATCACCCGCAAATATTTATAGCGGTTATAAAAATCGGCAAATTTACTTGAAGAAAAGAACAATGACAAAACATTTGGCTGACCTTGCTCATAAGCTGCGGCAATCCGGCTTTTTAAAATTACGGACATCTGGTCCAAAGAAACCTCCAAACGGCCGATTTTTAAAGTCAAATCGTCAATTTGGCTTTGGGTTTGGGTAATTTTTAAAGTGGTTAGTTTAATTTGGCTATCCATATAGGTAATTTGACTAGCGAGAGTTTTTCCTTGATTTTGCAAGTCAGTTACCTTTTGGGTCAAATCATCAATCTGTTGCTGTAATTCCCCGACGCTTTGTGAATATACGCGGCAAGGAATTAAGAATAAAACCAGCAAGACAAGGAAAAGAAGAATTTTTTTCATTGATTAATCAGCGCAAGTATCTTTTAACCGCCAGCAGACTGCCAAAGATGCCAATCACCAAACCAATTAACATCATGATTCCCAAAATGGAAAACATCACTACGGGTGAAATCGGAAAAAGCGGAATATCAGTCAAATAGGTGACAAAAAACGGCGTCGAATATAAAACTAAAATGTAGCTTAGTAGCCAACCAAAAACCGCCCCGCCGACAGCATAAATTATTCCTTCAATAATAAACGGCAGCCGAACATACCAGGAAGACGCCCCGATCAAACGCAAGATTTCAATTTCTTCTTTTTTAAAAGCAATTTTCATACCAATTATAATGAGAATTTCCAGCAGGGAAACCAAGCCGACAAAGGAAATCAGAACCAAACCAACTTTTCTTAAAGCCGAGGTAAAAGAAGTTAAAGACGAAACAATATCCGCCGGAAAAATTACCTCGTCAACCGATGGATCTTTTTTTAACACCTCGGACACCTCCTGAAGCATGTTAATATTATTAGTAGAAATTTCCAAAGAGGCTGGCAGCAAATTAGCCGTCACCATTTCCTGGAGCAGCGGTTCGCCTTTAGTCCAATCTTTATAAATTGATAAAGCTTCTTCTTTGGAAATATATTTTATCTGCTGAATCTTCCCGGTTTGTTTCAGTTGATCCTCTAATGCGGTTATTTTATCCATCGCCACGCCATCCTTGAAAAAAGTGGTGATTTGCGGCCGGGTTTCGAACCAATTAAGAACGATTCCGGAACCATAAGCAACAATCACAAAAACGGTAGTAATAAAGAAGGTCAAAGTCATAACAAGAATGGCATAAATAGCCTGGTAAGGCGACCGGCGGATATGTTGTAAGGCGGTATTAAGATGGCTCATATTTTCCTTTATCTAAAGCGATCACTCTTTCTTTTAAAGATTTAACAATTTCCACATTGTGTGTTGCCATTAAAACGGTTGTTCCTAATTTATTAATTTTTTTCAGGGTTTTAATAATCTGCCAGGCCGTGCCCATATCCAAATTTCCGGTTGGTTCATCGGCAAGCAATATTTTCGGATTACCGATCATTGCCCGGGCAATACAGACCCGTTGGAGTTCGCCGCCCGCCAGCTGGGCGGGGAACAAACTTCCCCGATCGCTTAAACCGACCAACTCCAAAACTTCTTTAACTTTATCACCAATCGTTTTGGAATTATTGCCAAAAACTTCTAAAGGCAGAATCACATTTTCCAATAAAGTCCGGTCGGTTAGTAACTTAAAATCCTGAAAGACCACGCCGACCTTTCTTCTCAAATCCATAATTTCTTTTGATTTCATTTTCTCAACATTAATTCCGTCAACCTGAATCGTTCCGGAAGTAGGCAGATATTCATGAAGAATTAATTTTATAATCGTGGATTTACCGGCGCCGGACGGACCGGTCAGAAAAACAAAATCCCCGGGAGCAACCGCAAAAGAAACCTCTTCCAAGGCAGTAATTTCCCCAAATTTCTTGGTCACTTTTTCAAACTTAATCATCAAACAGGATAATTATTCTAAAATCTTAAGTTTACCAACATCCATTAACCAGGAAGCTTTTTGACCTTTATTGGTCTCACCCCAAACCTGAACTTTTTTCCCAACGTATTGATCAAGATCAATCACCGAAGAATTTAAATATGCGGTTTGCGATGGACCGCCTTCACGAATTAATTTATGCGTTCCTTCCCCATCAATCCCGCCCTTTTCCAAAGTACCGGTGGCTGTATCTTTAAAAACTTTTTCATTTGTGGAACCAACTTCCTGGCCTTTTTGCGCCGTACCAGAAGTATCAGCGGAACCGCTTTTGGCCACCAAACCATAACCGGTAGCCACACCCAACAGAATAATAATTATCGCGGCCGCCAAAGGAATCATTAAATTTTTATTTTTGGTCGCTTCGGGCATGTTTTGAACAATTTTTATTTCTTCTTCCATATTCAGCAAGTCAAACTTGCTTTCACCTCCCCTGTTGCTTAATATACCATACTTTTCAGTTCTGATTCAATGAATAAATCTATATCACCATCAAGCACTTTGTCCGGATCAGATGTTTCTACCTCCGTTCTTAAATCTTTTACCATTTTATAAGGATGCAGAACATAAGAACGGATTTGATTCCCCCAACCGGTGGTTTTATGTTCACCTTTGATTAATCCTTTTTCTTCTTGTGCCCGGGCTTTATCAAGCACCCATAACTTTGCCCGTAATAAATTCAAAGCAATCTTCCGGTTTTGCTCCTGAAACCGTTCCGATTGGGCGTTGACAATAATCCCGGTTGGTTTATGGGTTAAACGAACGGCGGTAGAAACCTTTTGGACATTTTGACCGCCATGAGACGAAGCTCTAAAAAATTCCCAGACTAAATCATCATCCTTTATTTCAATTTCGGTTGTTTCCTCAATTTCCGGCAGAACTTCCACCTCCGCGAATGAAGTTTGTCTTAGTTTATCAGCGTTAAAGGGCGACTGACGGACTAAACGGTGAACTCCCGCTTCACCCTTTAAATATCCATAAGCATAAGTCCCGATAATCTGGATCGTCACGCTTTTTAGACCGGCCTCGTCGCCTTTTGTCTGATCAACCACGTCCGTTTTCCAATTTTTTCGCTCGCAATATCGCAAATACATCCGCAAAAGCATTTCCGCCCAATCCATGGCTTCGGTTCCCCCCTGACCGGCGCGGATTGTCAAAATAACGTTAGACTTGTCATATTGTCCGGAGAGAAATGTCTGTAGTTCAAATTTTTCTATCTCTTGCTCTATCTCTTTCTCTTCCTTTTCCAACTCCCCCAACATTCCCAACTCTCCCATCACTTTCGCATCCTCAATTCTCTTTTTAAGTTTTTCCGTTTTCTCAATTTCTCCGCGCAGGGCACCCAATTCTTCCATCACTTTAGAGGCGGTTTGATTATCATCCCAAAAATCAGGTTGGTTGGATTGTTGCTCCAATTCCGTGATTCGACTATTCCTTTCTCCAACGTTTAATTTTTCCAAACAATTTTGGAATCGTGAATCAAGATCTTCAATGGTGGTTGGAGTATCCATATATATAAGTATATCGGTTGAGCAGTAAAATCAGGTTAAGAAATCAGAGATCAGAAAACAGTTATACTCCTTTATCTTTTTTACTCTCCCGTTGTTTCTTAAGATCATTAATAAACGCGTTAATTCCCCTAATCAGACCCTCGTATTCCAAAATGACTTCGTTTGCCTTTTCATTATTAATATATCCTTTCCCTTCCAGCTTTCGGATGTGACTTTGGGTTTCTCCTGCTTCTCTCCGACCAGAATAAAGGATTTTTATTTTATCATTAAAATAGTAGCTTGAATACGCTTCTGCTATAGCATCAATCACTGCAGAAGACGATCTTTCTATTTAATCTCCAGTTATATACTTTTCATCACGGGGTAGAGATTTACAAATTTGATGAACAATTAACATCAATTCATAAGCCTTTTTCCAGATACGAAGGTTTTCGAATCCCGGTTTAACTGGTAAGGTATTTTGTCCCATATATTAAGGATATCAGTTAAACAGTATATCCGGTCAAGAGATCAGAGACCAGAAATCAGTTCTTTACTTACTAGATATTCCGTTCTCGGATTTTACTTTTCCCGTTATTCTGTTCTACTGATATTCTTCATTTTTTACTGACAGAGAGTTTTTTTCACTTTTAGCGCTTCCTCGTCCGGCAAACTTAAAAAATAATGAATTACTTCTTCGGCATTTTTGGCCTTCTTTGGAGCAATTATAGTTGATACTCCCAAAACATTATTCAAATTATTCAATCCGGAATAAATTACTTCACTCACTAACGCCTGTTTTTGTTCTTTACCAAAAACTAATTCTTTTAATTTGTTTCGATCGGCTACCCCTAAAACCATCACCGCATCTAAAAATAACATTAGCGCCACCCCAAAAATAAAGCCGAAAATCGCCCCTTTTTTATGAGAATGAAAAATCAAATGTCTTTCCTTGCCAAAAACAAAAA
>Ga0066637_10000042_pt1 | contig 78370 bp, 97 predicted proteins | sample CryGeyCG2014_020_FD_62737 | JGI IMG/M metagenome (GOLD analysis project Ga0066637, IMG submission 62737) | Groundwater microbial communities from aquifer - Crystal Geyser CG08_land_8/20/14_0.20 | ecosystem: Environmental > Aquatic > Deep subsurface > Groundwater | place: USA: Utah: Grand County...
TTGCTTTCTGATTTCTTAATGTATGATTCTTTAACTTCCTCGCTAGGCTCCACTAATTTAAGTTTTTCTTCTTTTTTCATTTTAGTCCAAAAACTTTCTTTTGGCATAATATGCTTCAACTCCTTTGATTATTGCATGATTTTTGTTTATCTCTTTTATTAGCAGGCTGGACTCATCATATTGTCCGATTTTCACGCTGAGTTTTGTGCTAATCTGCTCAGCCTCTTTTTTAATATTTTTATTTTCAGTGTCTATGTAAACGTCAATGTCGCTGTTTTTGCCGGCAATGCCTTTAGCGTAGCTCCCGAACAGTAAAGCAATAATTATTTTGTCATTTTTCTGCAATTTTTCAGTAATATTCCTTAATAAAGGATATTTTTGAATAATTTTCAGCAATTTATACTCTTCAGCCATGATAATGTAAGCTTTTGATTCTATTGTTTTCTTCAATGAATAAATTTTATTCCTGCCTTCAGTTACGTAATCCACAACATTTCCTTTCTTCAAGGATGACAATACCTTAATTACGCCCATATGGCTCATTCTGACTTTCCTTGCTAATTCCCTGGCGTGAGAAGAAGATTTCAATAATTCATCGACAATTTCAAAAGTGTAATCTTTAGTTTTCATATGGAAACAATAGTTTCCAATTTTTATAAATGTTGCTGTGAACAGAAAGAAAGACGAAACAGAACACGGCAACAACTGCAAAACCTGACTGGCATAGCAGGAATACTAAGATACAAAATGAAGGAATAGGTTTAATTTATTTTTAATATATATTTACTATATGGTAAATAAATAGTGTGTGTTTTTGGCGTGCCCTCAACCAGAAATAACAATCTTTTTAAAACAAATTTTTTAACTTTATTGTTTTATGGAATCGTGGGAAGAGGAATTGAAGTATGCTGTTGATTATTTGAATAATTACGAGTTTTCCGAAGCCAAAACATGCATTGATTACGTTCTTGAAGAATTAGGCAGTGAGGCAGAGAATCATGCAGAAGTGATGCTTGCTGCTGCAAAAGTTTACCACAATTTGCCCACGAGCATGGCAAGTCCTGAACTTTACGATGAAGAAGTCCAGCAGGCGCCGAGCATTTGCGACATTACAGAAGGCAATTTAAGGAAAGCAATAGAGTACGCTGAGAAGGCAATGAACATTAACCCTGCAATGAAAGAGGAAGCTTTGGACATAATAGTATTATGTTATAATTTTCAGGCAGAGAAATTATTCACAATAGGAGAAGAAAGTTTAAGCCATTCCAGACTAAATCAGTCAATAGGATACTTGGAAGAACTAATAAAAATGAACCCTGCTGAGGAATCTTACAGGAATACGCTGAAACAAGTCAAGGAATTAACAGATTATGCAATGGAAGGAAGCAATACTCTCGAATAAAAAGTTTTTAAACAATTCAATTTTTGATAAATACTAATGATTAATGAAGAAGAGGTTAAGCACGTTGCTGAACTAGCGCGCTTAGAATTAACTGATGAGGAATTAAGCACTTTTTCAAAGCAATTGAATGATGTGATTGATTATTTCAAAATGCTTGACGAAGTCAAGACGGACAATGTAGAGCCGTCATTCCACCCGTTAAGGACAGAGAACAGGCTAAGAGAAGATGAAACCGGCAAGTGCTTGGACAGGAAGAAAGTATTAGAAACAGCGGTTCACTCGGAGAACGAATACTTCAAAGCTCCGAGAATAACATAGGTGAAAAAATTTGGATTTTATTACTAATTTCGGCGGGGAAGAGTTAGGATTCTCAGGCTTCGAGGAGGATGACGATTACGATGATGATTATTTTGAAATAAGCGATGAAATGGAAGTTGAGGAATTAATGAATTATTACAAGCAAAAATACGGCTTTGAGAGGATAGCAAGATGAACCTTAAAGAATACGTCAAGAAAATCAAGAACAAGGAATTAAACGCTGTTGACGAGATTCAGGATGTGATTAAGAAATGCAAAGAATGGAACAAGGAATACAACTGCTTTGTGACTATTTGTGAGGAAGAGGCATTAAAGCAGGCAAGGAAAGTTGACAAGGAAAGGAAAGGAAAACTTGCAGGAGTGCCGGTCACTGTAAAGGATGCAATCTGCGTTGAAAACGTTCAAAGCAGTGCAGGAAGCAAAATATTAGAAGGCTACAAGCCGCCCTTTGACGCAACAGTAATAAATCGATTAAAAGATGAAGGGGCAATTATAATAGGCAAAACCACGCAGGACGAGTTCGGATTCGGCAGCTACTCAATTAACAGCGCTTACGGAGTGCCTAAGAATCCTTTTGACAAGAGCAGGGCTTGTGGCGGGAGCAGCGGGGGCTGCGCGTGCATTACGCAATTGGCAGATTTCCCCCACATCAGCATTGGCGAGAGCACAGGTGGAAGCATCAGCTGCCCGAGTTTTTTCTGCGGAGTTTACGGCTTAACGCCAACTTATGGATTAGTGAGCAGGTATGGATTAATTGATTACGCGAACAGTTTAGACAAGATAGGGCCAATAGCTAAGTCAACAAGGGATGTTGCTGAGTGCTTAAACATTATTGCAGGCTTTGATGAGAAGGAGCAGACAACCCTTGAAACTAAAAAAGTTGATTACACAAAATTTGAAAACGTGAAAAATTACACAATCGGCCTGCCAAAGGAGTATTTCCAAAACGTTTCACCTGATGTTAAAGCGAAAGTTGATGAAGCCATTAAAGTGTTGAAGGGTTTGGGAGTGAAATTCGTTAATGTGTCATTGAAGATGACAAAATACGTTATTCCAGCGTATTACTTGGCAGCAGTGAGCGAGGCGAGCACTAATTTGGCAAAGCTTGACAGCGTAAGGTACGGGAAAGGAATGGATTTCACTAAGGGGAATTATAATGATTATTACTCAAAACTGAGGAGCAAATTTTTCGGGACTGAGGCGAAGAGGAGGATTATTCTTGGAACTTTTGCAAGAATGAGCGGTTACAGGAGCCAGTATTATTTGAAAGCAATGAAAGTCAGAACCTTGATTATTGAGGATTTCAGGAAAGTTTTTGAAAAAGTTGACTGCCTATTGTCGCCAACTATGATGTTCACAAGCCCTCGTCTGGATGAGATTGAAAAATTAGACCCTTTGCAGGTTTACCAGAGTGACTTGTTAACAGTAGGACCTAACCTTGCAGGGATTCCAATGATGAACGTTCCCTGCGGAAAGGACAGCAAGGGTTTGCCAGTAGGTTTCCATGTCATAGCGAATCATTTGGGTGAGATTAAAGTGTTAAGCGTGAGCAATGCTTACGAAGAAGCGGTGAAAAAAATAAATGATTAGGGATGTTGAGTGCATTATTGGATTGGAAATTCATGCGCAAATGAATACTAAGAGTAAAATTTTCTGCTCATGCCCTGTAAGTGAGGCTCCTCCGAATACTAATGTGTGCGAAGTATGCCTCGGGTATCCTGGTTCAAAGCCAAGGCTGAACAGGAAAGTTTTTGAGAACGGCATAAAAGTTGCAAAAGCCCTGAACTGCAAAGTGCCTGACAATATTTTCTTCAGCAGGAAAAGTTACTTCTACCCTGACATGACAAAAAATTTTCAAATCACGCAGTACGAAATCCCAGTAGGAATCAAAGGATATTTAACTATCAAGTGGAAGGGTGATGATTTGAAAATCCGCATCAGAAGGGCGCACCTGGAGGAAGACCCGGGAAAATTAGTGCACGTGGGGGGGGACATTACAAGCAGCGAGTATACCTTGATTGATTACAACAGGGCAGGAACTCCTTTGGTTGAAATAGTTACTGAGCCTGATTTCACAAACCCTGAACAGGTAAGGGAATTCTTAAGCAAGTTAAGGGCAATACTGGAGCATTTGAACGTTTATGACAGTGAAATGATTATGAAAGCAGACGCGAATATCAGCGTTAAAGGCGGCGCCAGAGTTGAAGTGAAGAATATTACCGGCTTCAACAATATAATGAAGGCATTAGAGTATGAGTATAACAGGCAGAGAATCATGGCAAAGCAGGGAATATTCATTAAGCAGCAGGAAACCAGGGCGTACAGCGACAAATCAAAGATGACTAAATCCTTAAGGATTAAGGAGTCAGAAGCTGATTACGGGTACATTTTTGAGCCTGACTTAAGCTGGCAGACTATGACGAGCAAGAGATTAAAAAATATTACTGATAATATGAGCGAGTTGCCTGATGAGCGCATAAAAAGGTTTGTCAAAATTTACAAACTCACGAATGACACGAGTTACGTATTAGTTTACACTGACAAAGCATTAGCGGATTTCTTTGAGGAGTGCGCGAAGAAAATCAAGAATTATTCACTCCTTGCGAATTGGACAACAACTCATTTGCTGAAATGCTTGAATTATAATAATGAAAATATAAAGAAAAGCAAGATTACGCCGCTATTATTCGCTGAATTTTTGGAGAAAATCAGCAAAGGAGAATTAAGTGAAAGATTGGGCAAGGAATTAGTTAAGGAATTAGTCAGTACGGGCAGGAATATTAATGCAATTATGAAAATGCATAAAATAAAAGTGTGGAAAAATAGTGATATCAAAAAAATAATAGAAAAAGTGGTTAAGAAGAATGAGAAAGCAGTGAGTGATTACAAGAACGGGAACAATAATTCCATTAATTTTTTAATAGGGGAAGTTCTTAAAGAAACAAAGTATCAGGCAAGCGTGGAAAAAATCAGGGAAATAATAATGAGTGTGATGAAATAAATGAGTAATGCTGAACCAAGACCCGAGAATATTGGTGATTTGGACTTTTTTACAAGGCAAATAATGGCACCTAATGGTTTCGCGTTCATGTGGGTTTACAAACCATTATGCCCTGCGTGCGGGAAGGCAAGGCTGAAAAAGCCGAAGAAGACTGCAAAATTTTACGCGTGCGAAGCATGCAAGAAAGAATTCGAAAAACCAGAGTATAACAAATTGTTGGCTTATAATATTGAATACACCTGCCCCGCGTGCGGGAAGAAAGGATTAATTCATGGGGAATGGGAAAAGCCAGGCACTAAAACGTCAAAAGTAATGGTAAAATTTGAATGCGAGCATTGCGGGGAAAAGAACACAATTTACCGCATGAGCAAATTAAAAAAGAAGAAGAAAAAATAAAAAATTTTATAAACAGAATTATTTTAATCGTTTCTTATGAATAATCTTGTCAGCAGGCAGTACTTGGCTTTAATAGCAAGCAGATTCCTTGACTTCCTTGACTTTAAAAATGTTAAGAAAGTTTCCGATTTTAACACCTGCCTTAATAATAAGTATTCCATTAATAATTTCAGCATTAATGATGGATTAAGCAATTACTTAATTATCCAAATCACTCCTTCTAATAAAAGAACCCAAGCATTAACAATGGATTATATTGAAAATGGAAGCAAAGGCATTGTTCTGAGCATTAAGATTAATTCTGCATTAAATTATTCCAAGATTAACCTGAAATGCGATTCATCTGTTAAAAGTTATGAAACTTACAGTGCTGACATCTTTGGGAATAAAATAAACATCAAGACATTAAAAGGCACAAATATATTAAATTTAAAGGATGAGCTGGAACAATTAATAACATAAATTTTATAAAAAGAATTTTTTAACTAATTCCTTTGATGAAATTATTAATAATCCATGCAAATGATGTATTATATGACAGGTCATGCAGTGCTATGAAATGTATTCAGGAATTAACTGATTATTTTCTTCCAGAGGACGTTATCGACTTGAATGACGTTGCAGGGGATATGTCAGTGGGAGCATTATACGAGCGCGGAACAGGGCGCGAATTAATTCTTGACAATGAAGGCATAAAGTACGTTGAAGAACATCTCGAAAAAGGGTACGTCAACCATAACGGCTTGCTGAAATATTCAAAAGAAGGGGAATTGGACAACATTATTGATTTAATAAAGGAAGAGGACAAATTTGTTTTAGCTGGCGGATCCCTTGGAGGCTGCCACAAGAGAGCGTTCAACAATTTAATAAGATTCACCGAAAAAAAGAATCTGGAAATAAATTTGGTGGGCGAAACTGTTTACACAAATAAAAATTCAACAATGAATAGTTTGGATTTTGCAGGATTAAAGAAGATTATTCAAAAATACAATTTCAGTGCTGTAACTTTTGATTCAACTAATAATGTTAAATGGAACTGGAAAAAGGTTGAAGAGGAAGGTGAAAGAGTTTTCAGTTTAGAAATCAAAGGAAAATTATGGCAGAATTGGCTTCCTAAGAATGTAATAACTAATTATTTTGACAATAATAAGTTATTTAAACTATCATTAAATTAGTAAATAATAATGGTGACTATTTTCGGATTAATCCCTCAGGAACTGTATTACATTAGTTTCAGTTTCTTAATATTCATCCTGACAATTCTTGCAATAACACTGACAATTGCATTAATTTGCGCGCTCGTAATGGGCGTTAAAATCGGGAAGAATATACAGGAAAGTTTTGAAGAAATCAAGAAGAAAGCCAAGAAAACTTTCAGAGTGTTTGACGTATTCCTTGACTTATTTGCAGGAGACGATGAAGAGAAAGAAGATGAAGGCGAAGAAGAAGTGTACGTTCTGAAAAAGAAGAAATAATTTCATCCTTCGTACAATTTAATGCTCTTATTTATTATTAATTCAGGCAGGTCAAAATTATACTTGTATTCCTTGAGAGGGGTTTTAGAATATAAATACTTGTCAATGCAGAACTTAGTGTACACTGTATTTGCATGCTCTTTTACTGGCTTGCCGGAATTTCTGATGTTTTTTGTCAAGTCATAAATAAGCCTGCTGTTCATAACATAGCAGTTATCCTGAGGCAGGAGGAAATAAATTTCTTCATTCCTTCTCTTCTTCAGGATTTTTAGGAATTCACAGCCTTTCCAGCCAGCAGGCAGGGGGTATGGAAGCGCAAAAATATACTTTTCAGTATTTGCAGATTCTGCATTATTATACAATTTTACTAATTTATCTGATAATATAGGCGATTTTGCCTTTAAAATCCCAGCCGCCATTATTTCATCAAAATTATCCTTATTCGTCAAATGAATGCCAATTTTGAACGCCATAATTAATTCTTTTTGAGAAAAATTAATTTTAAAATGTTGCTATTTTAATTTTTTTGAATAAAAATTGTCAAGTTTTGTTAAAAAGTTATAGTATAGTTTCTCGCTTTCCTGCCTGCTTAATTTTTTGTCCTGAAAATTGCTTGATTTGCCGAAAATATGCTTGTTCATGTAATCAATTATTAATCCTATCTTCTGGCTTTGGACTATTTCAGGATAATTCGAATTAATGCAGTTGAATCTTTCAACCCTCATAACAGCATCAATGTATGTTTTATTTTTATCATTCTTCTCATCCATTTTATTAATATTTTCAGCGCTTCCGAAGAGTATTGAATTTTTTTTAAGCACTGAAATTCTGAATTTTTCAGGGGCGAAGGAATCATTTTTAAAGTCAGTGCTGGAGGCGTAACTAATAATGTGAAGCGGGAGAATACCTTTAATTTTTGGATATTTCCTGTATAATTTAATTTCTTCTTTGCTCATTTTTCCATTAATGTCTTCCCAAACATTATAATTTAATCCTGCATTAATTTTTTCTGATAAGTGCTTGCAGAACGTTTCTGCCTCTGCCTGCAAAGTAAAATTCGGGAAAGCAGTTACATTAACAGAGTATTCTTTAAGAATGAATTTATTAAATTTTTTTATTAATTTTGTTGTTTCTGTTAAGAATTTTCCAGCACGAACCCCTCTTTTTTTAAAACAAAAAAGGTCAACATCATGGATTATTTCTTTCTCCTTCCCTTGCACTATGCTTCCTGAGAAATTAAGCAATGCAACGCGCTTATTTAATGCATTTTTAACATTACGTTTCTGAAAATAATCCTGTGATGCTCTGATTAACTCTTTATTAGTCAAATAAGGATTCATAACAGTGTTTAAAAATTTATATTATAAGTATTTTGCGGGGACAGGAAATTTTTAAACAAAAGAATAAGATTATGTCTGCAGGGGACGAGATTTGAACTCGCGTAGGCACTAAGCCAACAGGTCCTAGGCCTGTCCCGTTTGACCGCTCCGGCACCCCTGCAAATAAGAAAGGGCATCTTATTATTTAAAAAGTTTTAAAAACCAAAAAATTACAATTATAATGTTAACTTGCTTCAGTAGCTCAGCGGTAGAGCGCGTGCCTAGTAAGCATGAGGCCGGGAGTTCAATTCTCCCCTGAAGCTTTTTTTGTTTTATTTCAGTAATCCTTTGATTATTACTTCTATTGCTTCCTTCTCAGTCAAGCCCCTGCTCATTAGCGTGTTCAGGCTGGCTTTGTCTATTCTGCCGATTGCTGCCTCGTGAGTAATTTTTGAAGTATTATTCTTAACAGTGACAACTGGAACTGCTTTAGCAACTGCTTTTTCGCCGTTTATGACTTCAACGCAGTCAACATGCCCCCTGCTGTTCTCCCCTGCGCCTATGATTTCATTGTAAACATCGCCTTTCGCGTCATCATTCAAAACTATTCGCGTGTTCAGCAAGGCATTGCTGTCAGCGCCTTCCAGCAAAACTTTCTCCCGAATATTAACTTCATCGCCTTTGTAAGAGTTAACTTTTGCAGTCATGTCAGCACTCGCACCATCAGCGCACACAACCTTGTAATCAAAGACTATCCTCCCCGCTCCTCCTTTCAGTAAATTGAACTTGTTAATGTATGTCGCATTCTTTCCAGCGCGAATTCTTGCAACAGGATTCACGAACACATTCTTTACCTCATAGCCGTGGAAATGATTCTCAGAATACTCGAACCTGCTGTTCTCCCCTAATTTGATGTCTGCAATCATTTCATGAACAATATTTTTCCCTTCCGGAAATATGCAGTGAGCCAATAATACTGCACTGCTGTTTTTCTCAAGAACTAAATTAATTTTAATGAACTGCTTCTTATTCTTTTCAAGGATGCCGAAGCATAAATGCACAGGGTTCTTAATCCTGGCATTCTCCTTAACTCTTAAATCAATGCTTGCGCCATTCCTTAATTCTTTTGTCTTCACAATAATGCCTTTCACTGCATTAGTGCTGAGAATTTTATTTTCATTAATCATTAAATGAGCAGTGCTCTTGTCATTCAATACGCGCGCATCGCCTCCAGCATTCTCCCACTCCCTGGCTAATTCGTCCTTCATACTGCATCATCTCTTGGTTCATTAACTGTCCCGCACACGTCGCAGCTTTTGCTGAAATAATCCTGAATATTCTTGGGCTTTCCCTCGCGGATAATCTTCCCTGCGCACATAATCCCTGCCTTGTCGCTGATTTTAACAATATCATCCCTGTGAGTGATTAGTAATACGCTCGTGCCCTGCTCTTTCAGCTTCTTTATAATATTGCTGATTAAGTGCAGGCTGAGCACGTCAATCCCGCTGTCAGGCTCGTCAAGAACAACCAAGTCAGTGCGCATTCCAATAATGCTGGCAAGTTCAATCCTCTTCCTCTCTCCACCGCTGAGAGTGTCATCCAGCAAGCGATCGGAGTATTCACTGCATTCCAATCCAACACTGCTTAATAATTCGCCAATTTTTTCCTCGCTCATTTCTTTGTTGCCTAATTTTAAATACTCAGCAACTGTTAACCCTTCAATTTCAACAGGTTTCTGCCATGCAAGGGTTAAGCCATTCTTTGCCCTTTCAGTAATGCTTAAATTGTTGATTCTCTTGCTTTTGAAGATTATACTCCCTTTTGCTTTATTAATTCCAATCAGGGTGTTTGCAAGCGTTGTCTTGCCTGTGCCGTTCCTGCCGATTAAGCAGTAAACTTCACCCTTTTCAATGTTAAGGTTTAAATCATTGATTATCTTCTTATTGTCAATTTTCACTGTTAAATTTTTAAGTTCAAGCAAAGCCATAATTAAAAAATTATATCCCTTATTGTTTTATTAATTTTCTTAAAATTTGAAGATTATTCCTGTAATCCCCTTCGCCCGGAGTTTCCAGGTATCCGGGAATGTTTTTGAAGCGCTTGTCATTCACTAATTTTTCAAAAAATTTTAAGCCAATATTTCCTTTGCCTATATGCTCATGCCTGTCAATATGGCTGTTTAAAATATTCTTGCTGTCATTTAAATGAAAGCATTCCAATCTTTTTAATCCAATAATTTTGTCAAAATTTTTAAAAACTTTATCATACTCATTGGCTAAATCGTAGCCCGCAGAGTACGCGTGGCATGTGTCAAAGCACACGCCAACTCTTTTATTGTCATAAATGTTTTTGATTACTTTATGTAATTCTTCAAAAGTTGAGCAAAGATTATTGCCGTGTCCTGCAGTAATTTCAAGGAATAATTTTGCCCTGAAACCCTTAATTTTATTGAAAATAGTGTTCACGCTTTCGCTGATTAATATTAAGCCTTTCTTTTTGTCCTTGTTCGAGCCTGGATGCAGAACAACCCCTTTCAGCCCGAGCTTTTCGCACCTTTCAAACTCTTTAATTAAATTGTTTATGCTTTTAATCCTCTGCGCTTCGTCTTCATGCGCCAAGTTTAATAAGTAAATCGCGTGGGAGCAGTTCGGCTTAATATTAAATTCTTCTGATTTTATTTTCCACTGCACTGATTCATTTTCATTAATGCTTCTGCCTTTCCACATGCGCGGGCTTTGCGTGAAAATCTGCACGCAATCGCAACCGTCACTCTTGCCCATTTCAAGAGCTTTGTAATAACCTCCGCTCGTTGATTCATGCGCTCCTAATAACATAATCGAGAATTAATTATTCAAGTATTAAATAATTTTTAGTATTTCCTCTTCCGTTTTGCACCTGCCTATATTGTCTCTTAATTTCCTTGCGCCTTTGAATTCCTTAACCAGCCACGCGCAGTGGTTGCGCAGTTCTGCAAGGTCATAACGCTTCTCGTACTTATGGTATAATTCAATGAATCTCTTGATTAAATTAATCCTTTCAATTTTTGAATGCTTTACTAACTCATTCGTTTTCAAATAATCCTCTGAATCTCTGAAAATGAACGGATTATTAATAGCAGCTCGTCCTATCATCACAGCATCACACTCAGTTTTATCAAAGCATTCCTTCACATTCTCAGGTGTTAGTAAGTCACCGCTTGCAATGACAGGAATCTTGACTGACTTTTTCAATTTCTTGACAGCGCTCCAGTCTGCAGGCGTGCCGTAGCCTTCAAACTTTGTCCTGGGATGGAGTGTTATGAATTCAGCGCCAGCAGCCTCAATTAATAGTCCAATCTTAATGCAGTCATCCTCTTCCCATCCTTTGCGGATTTTGACGCTCACAGGCACTGGTGAATATTTCACCATTGTTTTGATTATCCTCTTCATTAAAGGCAAATCCTTCAATAATGCTGCACCATTCCCTGCCTTTATCTGGTCATCACTCGGGCACCCAGCGTTCAAGTCAATAACATCGCAATTATCCAATTCCTGAACGCATTCTTTGAACTCGTCAGGCTCGCTGCCAATGAACTGCGCAAGTAACGGCTGCTCATTCTTATACCAATAAAAATTTTCACGCTCACGAATAAAACTTTTGGTGTTAATCATAGGGGTGCTGACTAATCCAGCTCCGCATTCCTTGCATAATAGCCTGAATGATGCGCAGTTGACATTGTCCAAAGGAGCCAAGTAAATATTGTTCTTAGTCGTTATCATAACATTTTTAATAACGTTTTTCCCTTTTAAATTTTTGATGAAGATAAGCATGGAAACCCCTTATTTGAAAGAGAAGCTTAAACTTTTGCTGGAAAAGAATGAAGGTTTGGAGGATTGGGATAATAATGTTAACATTACCCTGCTTTATCATACTTTTGGCAGGATTTACTCAGAAGAGGGTTTTTGGTGCACTTCTTTTCCTGCGTGGGATATTCTTGAAAAATTAATACATTTTTACCCGTTAACAAAGCCTGTTGTTATGAAAGAATTGGAAGAATACGTTGATGAAGTCATTTTCAAGCCATCTGATGAAAAATCATATTTTGGGGAGTGCAGAAAAAACAAAGATAATACTGGTTTTTTAATAACTGTTTTTAATAATTATAATTTTTCAGAACAGAAAAAGATTTTAATCCACGAAATCGGGCATATTTATTTCCGCGTTCAGGGTTATAACATGTACGGTTTAAGGCGCGGAAAAAATAATGAAGCAGTGATAAGCCTATTTCATAATGATGAATTCCTTAAAATTGAGGACTTATTAACTAAAGAGGCTGAAAGGTTTGTGGGTGAGAATGATGAATTCATGACTGATTTAATGCTTCAATTGGATTCAAGGAATGCTTCCAACCTGCTGGTGGGTAAATCATAACGGAGTATTTAAAAATTTAAGAATAATTTATTAAACATTAATGATAACTGAAGTAATAGTGCTGGGCACTAGCAGCCAGTTCCCAACGAAGCAGAGGAATCATACCAGTATTTTCTTAAGGTTTGACAAGTTCACTTGCCTTTTTGACTGCGGTGAAGGCACTCAGAGGCAGATGAGGATTTTAAAACTCAGCCCTCACCACGTTAACGCGTTATTCATAAGCCACTGGCACGGAGACCACACTTTGGGCATTGGTGGAATACTCCAAAGTTTAAGCGCGAGCAAGAGGACAAGGACTCTGGAAATTTACGGGCCTAAGGGAACAGAGGACAGGGTTAATCACATTATTAATACTTATTATTTTAAGAAAACTTTCAAAGTCATCATTCACGAAGTCAGCCCTGAAAATGAGGAATTAATAGTTGACAATAAAGATTTTAAAATAACTGCGTTCCCGCTGAATCACGGGATACCATGCAACGGCTACGCATTCTATGCCAATGAGTACAGGAGGATTAATACTGAATACACTAAGAAGTTCGGCTTGGAGCAGCACCCTTTGCTTGGCAGGCTGCAGAAAGGAGAGGATATTGTTTTCAAGGGAAAGAAGATAAGTGTTAAGAAAGCAACTTATTTGAAGCCTGAAACCAAGGTATGCTACGTTATAGACACGAAGTATGACAAGTCATTAATTAATTACGCAAAGAACAGCGACTTATTAATCTGCGAGGCAACTTATTCAGAAGAGGATAAGGAGAAGTGCGGAGAATATAATCATATGAGCTCGGCTGAAGCTGCAAATATTGCAAAGAAGAGCAATTCGAAAAAATTATTATTGACTCATATCAGCCAAAGGTACGGCTCCCCTAAGAAGTTGGAGGAAGAGGCGAGGAAAATTTTCAAGAACGCGGTTTACGCGAAAGATTTTGACAAAGTAATCATAAAATAGTGTTGTCTTTTTCTTTGTTCCTTTTAAGGTTATTCTCTAATAATAATTTGTGCTCAACCTGCGCGACTAATTCGCGCGTGCGTTCTATCACGTCAGGGTTTACGCTGATTTTGTCAATCCCGCAATTTATTAAGAATCTTGTAATTTCAGGATAAACGCTCGGCGCCTGCCCGCAAATGCTTGTCTTAACCTTGTACTCCCTGCATATCCTGATAGTTCTTTCAAGGCACCTCAGCACTGCCTCGTTGCGCTCATCAAACCAGTCGCCCAGTTTCCCGTTATCTCTGTCAACGCCTAATACTAACTGCGTTAAGTCATTGCTTCCAATGCTGATGAAGTCAATGCCCATTTCGCAGAACTTGTCTATTAATATTACTGCACTGGGGACTTCAACCATTATGCCGATTTTCATGCCTGTATTTTTCATGCCTTCTTCTTCTATAATTTTGAAAATTTTCTCCAACTCCCATGTGTTGCGCACGAATGGTATCATTAATTCAACATTCGTTAACCCCATACTGTTCCTGATTTTTTTCAAAGCCCTTAATTCTAACTTGAAAGTTTCCACGTATTCGGGTGAGACGTAGCGGCTTGCACCCCTCCATCCAATCATTGGATTCCTTTCATCAGGCTCGTAATCTTTGCCTCCGGGCAAATTCCTGTACTCATTAGTCTTAAAGTCAAGAGTCCTGTAAGTCACTGGTCGAGGCTGGAACATTCTTGCAACTTTTGCAATATCATTCGCGAATTTATCAATGAATTCCTGCCCCCTGCCTTCCTTGATTAATGCGCTTGGATGAATGTTTAATTCAGCAGCAATGAATTCAGCCCTTAACAATCCGACTCCGTCAACGTCGCGGTGCGCAGTCTTGTCAGCTAATTCAGGAGTGCTGAGATTAACATGAATTTCAGTGCCGGTAACGACTTTGCGGTAAAAACCCGGCTGTCCTTCAGGAATCCCAATATTCGGCACTTTTGTCTCTTCACTCATTGCAAGAACTTCCTCGCTTTTCCCTATGTAAACAACGCCGTTAGTGGCATCCAGTGTAACAACGTCTCCGTCACTTAATTTATTAGTTGCATCACCTGTCCCTACAATGCATGGAATGCCTAATTCCCTTGACACTATTGCTGCATGGCAGGTCATTCCGCCCTCGTCGGTTATTATTCCTGCTGCTCTTTTCATTGCAGGCACCATGTTAGGGTCAGTCATTTTTGTCAATAAAATATTCCCTTCCTTGACTTTGTCCAGTTCGTCAACTGTTTTAATTTTGACAACAATTCCAGTGGCTACTCCTGGGCTTGCTCCCAAACCGTGGAGTATTGCCTCGCTTTTCCCTTTAACTTCCTCGCTTACTGTTTCAGTCTTAATATTTTTCAGAGTAGTAACAGGGCGAGACTGTGTTATGTATAACTTGTTCCTTTCCACTGCCCATTCAATATCCTGCGGGAAATTATAATGCTCTTCAATGCTTTTGATAATTTTGGCTAATCTCAAAATGTTGCTGTCAATTAAAACCTGGGAATCCTGCTCCTTTGCAGGAACATCAGCCCAGTCAGTAGTCCCATTTTCTTTCCTGGCTAATTTCCTTGTCTGCTTTTTCAATTCCTTTTTCTTGATTTTCAGGTCCGCCTTGTTAATGATGTACAGGTCAGGATTAATCTCTCCCTGAACAATTGCTTCCCCTAATCCGTATCCTGCTTCAATAATAATTTCTTCCTTGTTCCCTGTGCTGGGGTTAACGCTGAATGCGACGCCGCTCACTTCACTGTTAATCATTTTCTGCACAACAACTGCAATTTTGACTTTCATGTGCGGGAAATTATTCCTCTGCCTGTAATAAATAGCTCTTGCAGTGAAAAGTGAAGCCCAGCATTTCTGCACGTTCTTGACAACGCTGTCGCTTCCCCTCACGTTCAGGTAAGTTTCCTGCTGCCCTGCAAAACTTGCATCAGGCAAGTCCTCAGCAGTGGCGCTGCTTCTTACTGCAACGAAAGGATTGTCCCTTCCGCTCTTGATAATTTCAGTAGTGGCATTATTAACCTCGTTAGTGTAAGAGCCGAGTTTCATATTATCATAACTCTGCATTATTTCTTTGGCAATCTTTTCAGGCATTTTCTCCTGCTTAATGGCTTCCTGAACTTTCATTGCAACATTCTGCAACTGGTTATTGTCTTCAACGTTCAAATTTTTCAGAATACTTTCAATCTCTTCTATTAATCCGGTTTCTTCAAGAAAATTCCAGTACGCGTTCGCAGTTACAATAAAACCCGGAGGGACTGGGAAGCCTGCCTGGAACATTTCACCAAGATTAGCGCCCTTGCCTCCTGCAATTTCAATATTCTTCTTGCTAATCTCATTAAACCATTTTGTGAATTCAGCCATTAATAAGAAATGAATGATTGAGTATTTAAAATAATTACTGATTCATTACTGGAACCTTTGCAGGTTTCTTTGTAACTTCAACATACGTTTTTATGCATAATTTGCAGCTTGCTTTCCTTAATGCTTCCCTTGCCACTTTTTCCTTATCAGCATCCAATTCTATATACATTATTTCCTGCCCTGCTCTTATGCGCGCGGCAATATTAGTCGGCTTCCCGTAAGACTGCGCCATACCTGTCGAGTACCTGTCTGCTCCAGCTCCCATAGCAATAGGGTTAATTCTTACAACGTGGTGGGGATAAACTTTAATCTTGAAATGAAAACCTTCTGCTTTCCCCCCAAAAATGGTGAGCAAATACTTATTGGCAGTCTGCCTTGCAGCTTCAATACTGTTGTCCAGCAAAGTGGCGCTCTGCAGAGTGAACATGCTGACTCTCATAGGGAAGTTCACATTGCTCTCGCCCATGTCGAACTTGACAGTTTTCTTATTAGGCACTCCGCCCCTGATGTACATGTGCTTTTTATACTTGGACTTGCGGGTGTAAGGGCGCTTTAAAGTCCTGTAACAATCGTTGCCTCTTTTCTTTGCCATAACTAATAATTAATAGAAGATTGTTTTAAAAACTTTTTCGTTCCGGAGAGATTTATTTTGCGAAATTAAAAATTTCATTATTATTAAGCCATTCTTTGATTTCTTTTGCAATCCTTTCAGCTTCATCTTTTATTATGAAGGAATGAGGGTGGTTTAATAATACGAGTTTTTTAGGCTCATTGCAGTGCTGGTATAAGAATCTGGCATGGGATATGGGTATTAAAGTATCCCTTTTGCCGTGAATAATAAGTATTGGTTTCCTTAATTTCCTTGCAGAGTGCTCAATATCTGCCTCCTTGGCTTCCTCAAAGAATGAGTCATGCAGCAGGAATTTATTCTTTGCCCTTTCGAAGATTTTTTCCGCACTTTCCAGCACTCTTTTCGTAATGCTTAAATTTGCAGAACTTTTAACCTTTTCAATCTTACTTATTATTTCATCCTCATTAATGTTCTCGCCAAAAGCAACCACTGGGCTGAATTTCAGGAATGAATCGCTGAAAGTAATCATTGGCAATACTAATCCTTCAATTGTAATAATTCCCTTAACTCTTTTGCTTGAATTCCCTGCCAGAATGCACGCTGCCCCGCCCATGCTGTGCCCTATTAAAATAATCTTTTTGTATTTTTTGAAACGCTTCAACACGCTTTTCAGGTCATCACTTTCTTTTAGCAGTCCTGCTTCGCCGAACACGCCTTCGCTTTTCCCGTTCCCGCTGAAATCAAAACGGAAAATGCTGAAACCATCTTTGGTTAATTCATTGCTTATTGTTTTGAACAAAGAATATTCTTTTGTGCCTGCGAATCCGTGGCAGAGAATAATTAATGCTTTATCCTCCTTGCTCTTATCCAATACTCCTGCTAATCTCTCGCCTTTTTTGTTTTTCACGAATACTTCTTTCACAAAAAGTATTAAAAACTCCAATACTTTAATAGTTTTTTGAATGGAAGATTACAAAACCCTGATTGAGAGCGCTTACCGGGAAGCAAAAGTTGCAGATTACATGATTTACGTGACAAGCAAATTAGTCAGGGACAAGAAAGTTTTAATCAGCGTATTAATGCACCTGGACAAATCATTCAATAATGCGATTACTGCTTACCTGACAAGGGAGAGAATGTTCAGGAGAGTCCCGCCAGTGCCGAGCGATTCGCAATTATTGGTTGAATTGTTCTTTGAAAAGTGTGCGCAAAATTTAAAGGTGGAAAAAGAACTGAAAAATGTAATGATTAAAATAAACAAAGCCATAAAAGCTTATAATGGCCGGGGCATGCTGCTGGAGAGGACGAACAAGTACGTTTTCATTGCCCCTAATTACGAATTAATAGATTTGAGGCCTAATGAGGTTAAGGAATGGATTAAGAAAAATATTGAATTCGTGAACTTGCTAAGGGAGGATTTAAACAGATGAATTTGTTCTATTTGAAAAGAGGGAAGGAAGAAATAATGTTATCACATGAATTACTGAATAATTTTAACGATGATAAAGCCATGAAATTAGTTACTCACTTAAGTAAGAGCATGAATTTCATGATTGATTTCATGAACAATAAGCATGTTGAAATGCCTTTGGAATTTGCAGAAACCAGGGAAAAAGTTAAGGAAGTAATGGGTGATGATTTTATAGACACATTATTTTACCTGAACAGTCTTAATAATAATTCAATCAGGGTGTTAAACTCCTCCAATATTCTTATTAACACGAAAATTATAAACCAAGTGGACAAGAGTCATTTTGAGAATTTAGTAAGCCAGGTAATTAATTATTTTAACAATTTGTATGAGAAGACAGAGCAGGGATTAATGTGGCATTGACGGAAATTTTGAATTACGTTTTGGAATTAATCAGAACCAGCGGCGCGTGGGGTGTAATGCTTGGAGTGCTTGTTGAAAGTGTTATAGCACCAATCCCAAGCCCGGTTATTATAATGGCTGCAGGTTTCATAATGCTTCCTGCAAGCGCTAATTTTGCCCAAATCATTATACCTTTACTTTTGACGATTACTCTGCCCGGCGCTTTCGCCACCACTGTTGGTTCATACATAGGCTACGGAGTCGGCTACTTCGGGGGCAAGCCTTTAATCCAGAAAATGGAATGGTTACTTGGGGTTTCATGGGACGACTTGAACAATGGCATCAAGTATTTCCAGAAGGGATTAAAGGATGAATTAATAGTGTTCACTGCGCGGGCAGTTCCAATCATCCCGTTAAGCGTGTTCAGCGCAGTTGCAGGAGTGACGAGGATTAACGTGAAAACTTTTACAATATTTACATTCCTCGGCGCATTAGTTCGCGTGTTCATCCTTGGAATTGCAGGCTGGTTATTGGGCGCTGCTTACGGCGAATTAGCCACTCAAATAAATGCGTTAGAAAATATTGGATTAATACTTATAATTGGATTAGTAATTCTTATTTTCTTCCTGGTTTACAAAAGAGTTAATTCAGGCAAATCATAGTGCTCGTGCGCTCAACTTCCTTAATATTCCTGATTTTCTTGATTATGAATTTCTGCAAATCCTGCATTTCAGGAACCTGAATTTTAAGAATAATGTCATACTCGCCGTAAACAATGTTAATATCCTTCACTGCCTCATCTTTTCTTAATTCTTTTTCCACTTTTTCCTCGGCACCGCTTTCAACAACCATAAGAATGTAAGCATTTATCATAAAACAATTTTTAGAAAATGAAACTTTTAAAACTTATCCATTACTGCAATTAATTATGCGCCAGGCAATTACTCCGATTATCAGCGTTACTCTTTTAATAATGATGACTGTTGCTTTGGGAAGTTTAGTGTTCGTATGGTATCAAAGTGCGAGCAGTGATTTGGAAACTAGTGTGAGTGAAAATGCGGAGAATTATCCCGGGAGTTCGTGCAGTGCTGTGAAAATTGTCAACGCGAACGGCACAAGCATTACAATCACTAATACTGGGTGCGACGCGATAAGCAGCGTGAGATTATTCATTGACAACGTAATGGTTGACTCTGAATTCATGGTTTATTTGCAGCCTGGAAAAGGGGTGACAATAATTTTTCCTGAGAGCGTAACGCTTTATGAGGATGAGAACCACGTTTTTCAGGTAATCTTGAAGACAGGAGAGAGAGACAAGTATACTCTGCTGGGGATTCAGTCAACAGTTGAATCAGGATTCGCAGGCAAATGCGATGAAACATTCACTGCATGCGGGAATACTTGGTTTGAAGGAATGGTAACATCAGCAGATTACAATAATTGCGCGTGCTGCGGTGACGACACAGGAGAATACTTTTACAATGGAAGCATCAGCGACACTGCTTATTTCTGCCAAGACAGCGTGTTCACGAATACACCAATTGATTCCAGCCAGACAATATGCAATTATTACAATTATAACTGGCTTAATGGAGATATTTCAGGCATTGATTCTGATACATGGGCTAACACATCATTTTATTATAGGAATCCAATAACCATTACTGAACAGTCAGGCAGTACACTCACTGATTACCAGGTTAATCTCAATATTGACACTGCTTCACTAATTAGTGCTGGTAAGATGCAATCTGACTGTGATGATATGCGATTCTATAATTCAATTAACTCCAGCATTCCTTATTGGTTGGAATCAGGCTGTGATTCAGCAAGCACCAAAGTATGGGTTAAGGTTCCTAATATCCCATCGTCAAGTACAGAAACAATCTGGATGTATTATGGCAACTCGAGTGTTAGCAATGAGGGTAATGGCATACAGACTTTCCTGTTCTTTGACAATTTTGATGATGGTGATATCACTGATTGGACAGCGACAGGTTCTGGAACAACAAATGAGGCATCAACAACTTATAGTGTTTCAAGCAGTTATAGTTTACGGCATGACTTTGTTTCTGATTATGGAACAGTGTATAAATCGTATCCTGACCAGACAACGACCTTTGTGGTAGAATATTCTACCTTGGCTGTTGCAGATAACAGCGGGATAGCTCTTAATGCTGGAACTGCTTTTAATAGTTATGATGGTGCTTGGGTAACATTTTGGTCTGGAAATCTAATATACTATTCTGATGCTGGTGAAGAAATCTTACAATCAAGAACTTTGGGGCAATGGTATAAGATTAAAATGATTATAAATCCAGCGAGTCAAAACATCAAAGTATATGTTGATGATAGTGGTGCTTTGTTTGATGGGGATATGAGAGGGAGTGTAACAACTTTCAATAAAGTACACTCTGCTGTATACACTAACCTTTATGACACATATTTTGATGACATCTTTATCCGAAAGTACGCTTCTTCTGACCCAAGTGTGAGTGTTGGCAGTGAGGAAACTTCTTTGTCAAGGTGCTGCGGTGATGACAGCACGAGCGATAATTTTTATAATGGGACACTGGCAACGGGGAATAATTTCTGCATGGACGGCGTTTTATTTAATCAGGGATTGGATAATAATGAAGCGTTGTGCACTCATTATGGTTATGACTGGGTTAATGATACTGATTGGTGGAATTCCTCTTATTTAAGCCGCAAGAAAATTACGATAACTGAGAACAGTGGAACTGATTTGTCAAATTACCAGACAGAAATTAATCCATTAATTTATGACACAACAGGATTGGTTGCATCATACCATTTCACTGACAAAGCAGGAATGGTTAAGGATTACACACTGAACAATAAGCAGGGAATACTTTACGGAAGCACTGTTGCTTTGTGGCACTTTGATGAAGGTGCGGGGAGCATTGCTTACGATTCAACAACTTACAGTAATGCAGGAACCCTGTCAGGCACTCTCTGGAAGACTGATGAAGTTATCAAAGGGCGTTCTGTATGGTTTGACGGCTCTGATGATTACGTTAGTGTTATTGATTCTGTTAGTTTAAGGATGTCCGGCAACATAAGTTTTTCAGGATGGATTAATTGGGATTCATGGGCTAATGATCATGATACTTTTATTGAGAAAGGCACTCATGACACTAGTGGAATTAATTATGTTTTCGGCAAATCAAATTTTGCAGCATGCAGCGGCAGTGCAACAGGCGCCTTAAAATTCACTTACTCTGACGGTTCTTGGAGGGATACTTGTGATAATAGCGGGTGGACTCCAGCTACAGGCACTTGGTATTACATTGCTGTTGTTGTTGACAAGACAGCGAACACTGTTACTTTTTATGTTGACGGCGTTGAAAAAAGCACGGTAGCATGCGTTAATAATTGCAATTACCCTACTAATTCAGAGAGTCTGCGCATAGGCGAGAATACGGGAGGGGGTGAAGAATTCAGAGGTTACATTGACGAAATGGCAATTTATGGTAAAGCATTAACTTATGATGAAATCCAATACTTGTATAATTCCCAGCGCGCAGAATTCATGGAATACAAAAGTGGCTACGAAGATAAAGGCACTGGATTAAGTTTTGATGGGGTGGATGATTATGTTCTTACTGGTGCTTCTTTGCCGACTGGTGCTAGCCCTAAGTCTGTATCTGTTTGGTTTAAGACTGATTTTGCTTCTGCACCTGATCCTGAGGATGTGATAATTTTGTGCGGCAGTGAGGCGAGCGGGCAGGCGTTTTTAATTAGCCATTACTCTGATGGTATTAGGTATAATACTTGGGGCGGCGGCTCGTATGATAATAGTTTTTCTTTTGCAGGGAAGTACCAGCAATGGCATCAGGCAACTTTCGTGTATGACGGCACTACGAAATTGATGTATTTGGACGGAGCACTTTTAGGAACCCAGGTTGTCAGCATTAACACTGGGGCAGGCAGTTGTTATTTGGGGCAGAGGAGTGATAATAATAATTATTTTGATGGAGTTATTGATGAACTCCGCATTTACAATTACACGTTAAGCCCTGCAGAAGTCAAGGATTTGTACGCTGAAGGCAAGGGAAGGCTGGACTATGCTGATGTTAGGTTCATTGACGGTTCAGGCAATGAACTGGACTATTACCACGAATTCGACGATAAGTTTTGGGTGAACGTGACAAGCATACCAGCAAGTGCTGATACCACAATTAGTATGTATTATAATAATACTGCAAACGTGCCGAGTATGAGCAATGCCACGAAAGTGTTCGGATTCTATGAGGATTTCTTAAACGCGCCAACAGGCTCCAAGTCACCATTCCCTTGGGTTAATGCTGACACTGGCTCATGCGTCAGCATAATAGTGCAGTCAAAAACTGACGGTTTGGGCTTGAAAAAATACGGGCTCTTCCAGCAGTACGACCCTGACGGCAGCCTGGCAACTATTTACACTGATTTTGTTATTGACAAGCCTTTCGGCACTGTTGAAGCATTCATGCTTAACACTGTGGTGAGTAAGAGGATGACTTTCACGATTTCTGCCAAGGATGCAACAGACACTCTGCGCACAGTAGGGCAGATTGTCCAGAGGGTGAGTGTGTGGCAATGGACTGATGATGACAGCATATCAGGCATTGACGCACCAGTAAGCGACAGGTGGTATAAAATACAAATCCATTACGAATTAACTGACGGCGGCTACAAGGGATTAAGTCAGGGCTACTTCACAGTCACAGTCATCAAGACTTGGGACGGGACAACGCAGACAGCATCATCACCCCATCAAATGTGGAGTTATGATTCATACACTTGGCCTGACGAGCCTGCACTGAACAGGATTGCAATGTCAACAGGATTAGGATTATCAGGAAATTATTATTATTTTGACGAGCTAAGATTCAGGATTATCGCCTCAACAGCACCAACTATTAGTGCAGGAATGGCTGAATATTATAACGGGGTTTCATGCTGCGGTGATGACGTGGCAATGGATAATTTCAGCAACAGCACGCACCAGTGCGTTGACGGAGTGTTCAGTTAAGTCCGGTTATTTTCATGTACTGCATTATTATTTTCAATTTGTTGTCCAAGTAATCATCAAATACTTTCTTATCATTTTTGCTGCCATTATTCAATGCTTCTTCAAGAATTAATGATTTTTTCAGATACAATTTCAGCAATTCGCAGTTATTCTCAACCAATTTCTCAGATGAACTGATTGCTTTGTTCTCCAAAGCAATTATGTCATTATCATACTTAACCAGTGATTCAATGCTCATAAATTAATAGTAGCAGAAATTGATTAATTAAATATTTTAAACGCTTAATAACGAAGATTATTTAGTCCATTCCTCGCCCGCGCGCTTGTAAGTGTGCAAATCCATAGGGTCAAACCATAACATTATTTCCTTAACAGCATCCTTCTGGTTCGCGCTTGCATGAATAATATTGCACAATCCTTTATGTTCCTTGTCCGCCTGCTGATAACTCACGTGCGCAAAGTCGCCCCTGATAGTTCCGGGCAGTGCCTTCTTAGGCTCAGTGCTCCCAACCATTTTCCTCACAACTTCTATTACTTCCACGCCTTCCAAAACCAAAGCCATAACAGGCCCTGCTGTAATGTACTGCTCCAAACCAACATAAAATTCCTTGCCCAAGTGTTCAGCATAATGCCTCTTGCTGAAATCCTTGTCAATCCAGCGCATGCGCATTCCCACAATTTTCAAGCCAGCATTCTCGAAACGGGTAATAATGTTCCCGATTAATCCCCTGTAAATACCGTCCGGCTTGATTAACACCAAAGTCTGCTCAATCATGAAAAAGATGAGAGAATTAATGGTTTTTAAAACTTTTCTTGCTTCATGAATCCAAAAATTCTTTCAACAGCACTGTCCTGGAAGCGCGAAAAATCATTTTCATAAAAATCATTTAATTTCTCGCAATCTTTAAGAGCCTGAACAAAAATATCCTTATCTTCCCTGTTCACCAAATACTTGCTGCACGCTTCAAATAATCCGAGCAGCCCTTCCCTGTAATTCTCATAAGAAACAACCACTTCCTGAACTTCACAAAAACCGCAGTCTGCAAGATTATGAATGAGAGTAGTTTCATTCCTCTCCAAACCATTTTTAACTTTTAACAAATAATCATTAATTAATCCAGTCTTTTTGCAGCCCGCACTGATTAAATCCCCGCACCTTTTCAAACTATCACGCACATCTTTAAAGTCAGACATGAAATTAACCTGAAAATTTTTCATTTTAAAAATTTAACTGTAAATCAGAACGTAAAATAATATTACAGTTATGAATACTGCAATGTAAGTATACTTGTTCCCGTCCCAGCTGTGAGTGTTCAGCAAGTCAAGGGCAACGTGGAAAGTGTAAAAAAAACCAAGAATTCCAATCAAAGGGTGGGAAAGCAATACGAACAAAATAGTCGGGATGATAGCAGAATGCATTAGCCAGTCGCGCTGCATCTTCTTATGGTAATCATTGTCAGGGCTTAATCCGAAATCCCAAAAACTCCTGCTCTTTAACCTGCCCCCGCTGATGAAGAAGACAATAATGAAAGCAAAAATTAAACCCCAAGGGTTAAGCAGGTAATCATTAACAATGGCAGGGAATAATTTAAGATAATAAAAAATTAAGAACAAGATTACTCCCAATAGTTTGTGCATCCTGCCGTTCATAAATAAGTACTCAAACGCTTCTGCGAATTAAAGTTTTCGAACAAGACACTCTTCCTCAACAATTCATGCAAAGGAGTAATAATTCCAAGGTGAGTCATCATGCCACTCTTTGAATTGAAACAGTTCACACTGCTGCACGCTTTGCGCGCAGCCTGCTTCACAACCCACACTCCCAACGGGCAGTAATACTCATTAGTAATCTGCCTTAACACGATTACCCTTGCCTGCTTTTTCACGCTGTTCAAGTATTCCAGCACTGCGAGGCGCGCAGCGTAGTAACCGCCGGCAGTGTTAAAAGCATACTCATTCCTGCCATTATAATCCTCGCAGTCATGGCAGTAATCATCGCCGTTCATTGTCTCGAATAATTCATAGCCCCACACGTCAGGCAATAATATTATAGTGTAATAATTGCCGTAAAAATTCCCGTTCAACACGCGGTAATTGTCAATGATTGGATAATTCTTGACACTGCTTATTAATTCTTTGCCGAGAGTGTCATCAACTGCTGTAATGCTCCACCTCGTGGGCACTAATTTCCTGTTCTTCTGCACTCCGAAAGCGCCGGTGCTGAACATGCGCGTAATCTCATTCTCATCCAATCCTTTATTGTACAAATTATTGACTGCGTCCGCACTCTTCAAATCAGTATCATAATAATATTTTTCAACAACTCTTTTAATCTTCACATCCTCGCACAATAATAATTTCTCTGCCTTAGCTGAAGGGCCTAATGGGTTGTTAATGAAGTCAAAACTTTCCTTCAATTTAGGCGCCTTGTCAAGATTAACCTCCACATCCACTGGTTTGCGGGATAACGCGACTAACTGCACTTTTTCAATCAAAGACTCACTCTTTTTATTATTGCAGTTCACGAGAGTCCTGCGCTTCTCAATCACGTCACTAATTGAATACTTCATGCTCCACATTTTAGGATTATCCCACTCCCTTGCTTTATTCGTCTGGAACTGCGGAGTCAATATGCCAATGTTCAGGTCAGGATAATTGTGGTGCCCTATGAAAACTCCCGGGCTTGTGCCGAAGAATTCCTTTTTGAAATCAATTTTTTCAGAAATGGTTTTATTCCACTGGCAGGGCTTACCGCAATAATTCCTGCCCTTGCACTTCAGGCATAAAGTTTTCACAGCATTAATAATCCAAACATTATTCCTTTTAAAACAGTTAGGGTATGCTTCCCCTTATTCGTATTTGTATTCATTAGAAGGCAAATCTATAAATATAGTCCCATCCCACTGCACAAAACTATTCTCCCTTGACTTAGGCAACAATGCAGAACTAATCTTATGATATTTTACACCCTTTTTTATCAAATTATTATTGATATTGTCAGATTTAATTACTCTAAAGTAATAATTTACTCCTCTTTTTATCAAACCTTTAACAGTACTCCTCGGCAGGAGGTTATGAATCTTTTCCTTCACTTGGTTATAGCACCATTTCTTAACATTCTCATCAGTGAAATATTTCAAGAACGCGCCTGTTTTAACAATAACGTCAAAATTCCTCTTCCTGTACTCCTCGCTAACGTATTCAGCGCAGAATAAAACATCCTGTTCCTTAAGTTTGAACTCGTCAATCACGTGCCTTTCAATCTGAACTTCTAACGGAACATTCATAATTATCATCTCCACTAATAAGTAATTTTTTGGTCCAAACTTTTCAGCTCAACCTCAATACTCTTTTTTATATTTGTTAATTCTTTCTCCAGTAACTTAGTCTCTTCCTCTCTGGTTAAATATTTATTTTTTAATGCCTCATCTTTGGTTTCTTCATACTCTTTCAGTAATTGCTTTGATTCATTAATTAAATTATTATGTTTTTCCAATTTTTGATTGTATTCATTCTTTAATTTAAGCAACATTTTTAAAACACGTTTAACTTTTCATTTTTATAAAACTTGCTGTTCAGAAAAGTTTAAAATAAGCATTAATTTTATTCATTCTTAACCATGGATGAAGTTAAGGATTTCAAAATCACTGATAATGTGAAGGATTTGGTGGAGCAATTAGGCAGCACCGGATTCCAGGCAACTAACCTGAAAAAAGCATCAGACATTATCAAGAAGATGAAAAAAGAAGGTGCAACAATTATTTTAACTTTCACGAGCAACATGGCAAGCAGCGGATTAAGGGGCTTGTTCGCAGAATTGTTAAAAAGGAAATTCGTGGACGCAGTAATAACAGGCGTCGGGAGCATTGAAGAGGACTTAATGAAATGCTCAAAGCCTTTCATACTCGGCAGTTTCAGGATGGATGACAAGGAGCTGCACCAGAAAGGAGTAAACCGTATAGGCAATATTCTTGTGCCGAATGACAGGTACGAAGCATTGGAAGACACTCTTATGCCGTTCTTTGCGCACTTACTGGAATTGCAGGAAGAGAGGAAGAGTATGCTCAGCCCCAGCGAAATAATTAAAGAATTAGGGAAGACAATCACTGACGAGAACAGCATATTATACTGGGCAAGCAGGAATAATATTCCAATATTCTGCCCTGCAATACTTGACGGCGCGTTCGGACTGCAGTTGTATTACTTCAAGCAGGAGCATCCGGAAATCGGGATTGACGTTACTGCTGACATGAAAGCAGAAGCAGACTTAATACTCAATGCTGAGAAGACAGGAGGCATCATACTTGGAGGAGGTTTTGCAAAGCACCACGCAATCGGGCTTAATATTGTGCGCGAAGGTTTTGATTACGCAGTTTACGTGACAACTGCTGAGGAATACGACGGCTCACTCAGCGGTGCAAGCGCGAGCGAGGCAGTTTCATGGAGCAAAATAAAAGAGGAAGCCAACACAGCAGTAGTGCACGCGGACGCGACGATTGCATTCCCGTTAATCATGAGCGCAGTGCTGGAAGAGTAAGTTTTTTAAAACCTTTATTCTAATAATTCTCTATTAATTGCTGGATGATACCAAAGTGTTGAGCAGCGAAGAGGAGTTGAAAATAGAATTATGGGTTTGTACAAATTTTTAAGCCAGGTATGGAAGAGGCCGAGGGATAATCCTTATTATCATAACCACTTGGTTAAGTGGAGGACTCAGAAGAGCATTGTCAGGATTGACAAGCCGACAAGACTTGACAGGGCGCACGCTTTGGGCTATAAGGCAAAGCAGGGAGTTGTAATGGTGCGCGTGAAAATCAAGAAAGGCGGCAGGAAAAGAGAGACAACTCATCAGGGCAGGAAGCCGGGAAACTTGGGCAAGGTAAGGTATTCTACAAAGAAGAATTTCCAGTCAATTGCCGAGGAAAGGGCTGAGAAGAGATTCAAAAATTTAAGGGTTCTGAACAGTTACGAAGCCGGAGATGACGGGAAGAATAAGTGGTACGAGATTATATTATTGGACACCGGGCATCCGCAAATATTCAATAATAAGCAGTACGCAGCTTTGTGCACTGACAAGCACAGGGGCAGAAGCCACAGGGGCTTGACAAGCGCGGGAAGAAAAGGCAGGGGATTAAGAAATAAAGGCATAGGTGCTGAGAAAATCAGGCCAAGCATTAATGCAAATAAAGGCAGAGGGAAATAAAAAACCCTCCCTGCCTAAAATTTTTTAAACACTTAAATTAATATTCTCTTATCATGTTTGACAAATTGTTTGATTTTTATTTTAACAATTACAGGAAATTAATTTTCATACCTTTGATTATTTTATTGTTTAATATTGGAGTTATTGTTTACACTTACGCGACAACAGGAGCTCCAATACTTATGGACTCTTCATTAAAAGGAGGGGTTTCGTTCATTTTTAATTACGCTGATGAGATTAATATTGACAATTTTCAGGAATACTTGGTTAATAATTTGGGAACTGATGACGTGAATATTATATTGTTAAGCAGTTCAGTAAGCAGCCAAATAATAGGTTACGAAGTTCAAACCCAGCAGGGAATCACAAAAGAAGAACTGCAGTCATTGACAGACTCTTACTTGGGTTTTGAATTAAATGATGAGGATATTAGTTACGGAAGCCAGTCAAGCGTGATAGGAAGTTCATTCCTTCAGGAAGCAATCCCTTTGTTAATCGGCAGCTTCATACTTATGGCAATAGTTTCATACTTTTACTTCAAAAACGTATTGCCTGCTTTGACCATAACTTTCAGCACATTATCTGACATTATCGGAATACTTGCAATGCTGGACTTGTTAGGTATTAAGGCAGGAATTGCCACAATCGGAGCCTTATTAATGACGATAGGTTTCTCAACAGATTCAGACATATTATTAGCCACCAGCATACTGAAAAGGGAGGAGGACACCCTTAAAACGCGCTTAAAAAAAGCAGTAAAAACTGAATTAACAATGACTCTTGCAGCGCTAATAACTTTTTCAATAATGTTTTTCCTGTCAACAGTTGACGTGATAAAGCACATATCTCTAGTATTATTGTTGGGAATCATTTTTGACTTCATTAACACTTATTGTGAAAGTGTAAGCCTGCAGAGAATGTATCTTGATAAGGTGAAGAAATGAGTTTCAAATTAATCACGATACTGAAAGAGTGGAGAATAACTTTAATGCTTTTGGCATTAATAATGAGCATTTTTATTATTAATCCAAGGTTTGAAACTAGCGGAGTAATGGTTACGAGCGTGACAAGCCCTGCCAGTTCCTACCTTTCAAAAGGGATGATAATCACTAATATTAATGGCTATGACGTGGCAAATTTAACAAATTATAATGAAGCAGTTTCAAACATTAAGCCAGGCGACCAAGTAATTATTACTTACAAAGAGCAGGGAAGTTTTAACCAATACATTACGAGCACTACTTATCCTTTCCTTGCAGTTGAGGAGAATAATGAAACAAAACTCGGAATATCAGTAAGCAGTGTGCCTTTCAGCAATTTAGAGTTCGGACTGGATTTGAGCGGCGGCACGAAAGTAATACTGAAGCCTGAATCAAAAGTGAGCGATGAGGAATTAACAAACATAGTCGGCATATTGGAGCAGAGGCTGAACATTTACGGGTTCAAGGAAATACCTATTAATACTGTGGCTGATTTGAGAGGGGAGCAGTACATTAAGATTGAACTTCCTTCATCAGTCAGCGTTGAAAACATAGAGCAATTGCTGGAGAGCGAGGGAGTATTTGAGGCAAGAGTCGGTAATACAACTGTTTACACAGGGGAGGACATTCTAGGAGTGTGCTTGACTGGTGTTGACTGCGTTTCAAGAGTTACGCAGTCGCAGGGAGGATACGTTTTTGAATTTTCGCTTACAGTGAGCGAGAAAGGTGCTGAACAATTTGCCAATAAAACCGGCGGATTATCATCAGTGAATTCCATGAGTGACTGCTACTTGAATGAGTCAATCGCGTTCTTTTTGGATGGGGAATTATTGGACAACAGCGAATTAAAAATAAGCTGCAATTTGAAGGGAGTGCCTGAAAGGAGCCCTGTAATAAGGGGCGGTGCTGAAACTCTTGATGAGGCAAGGGACAGGATGAAGAGCCTGAAAAGCATGCTCCAGAGCCAGAATTTGCCTGTAAAATTAAATATTGAAAGTATAGAAGTAATCAGCCCGAAACTCGGGCAGGAATTCCTGCAGAACATATTGGTTGTATTCTTATTGTCAATAATCAGCGTTGACTTAATGATATCAATAAGGTACAGGAGTTTAAGAATTGCCATCCCGATAATTTTTGTGACATTGTCAGAAATACTCATCACTTTAGGTGCTGCCACTATTTTTAAATGGACCTTTGATTTGGCGTCAATAGCCGGATTAATCGCTTCAGTAGGCACTGGAGTGGATGACCAGATCGTAATCACTGATGAAGTTTTAAGCAGGCAGAAAACTGAAGAGTTCAGCTTCAAGGACAAGATTAAAAGGGCATTCTTCATAGTATTCGCAACTTTCACTATCAGCATAGCAGTAATGCTGCCTTTAATATGGGCTGGTGCTGGAATACTCAGGGGATTCGCGATTACCACTATTATTGCAATCAGCGTCGGAGTCTTCATAACCCGTCCAGCGTATGCAAGAATCCTTGAATTAATAGTGAAAAGAGATTGAAATTATAGGATTCTTTCTGGATAGACTTAAAAAAGAGCGCCAATTTTTTTCTCTTTGCATTGGTAAATAAAATTGTTGAATTCATGAAAGAGTATGATAAGCGGGAGCGGGAAAATTCCCTGCTCAACCCTGAATTCAAAAAAGTGCTGGACTTATTGGAGAATACTAATCATTCATACTTCGTGACAGGCAAGGCAGGCACTGGCAAGAGCACTTTGTTAAAATTTTTCAAGGATACAACTAAGAAGAAAGCAGTAGTGCTGGCACCTACTGGTTTAAGCGCTTTGAACGTTGACGGCCAGACTATTCATTCATTCTTCAAATTCCCTCCGAGAATAATAAACGACAAAGACATTAAGAAGGTTAACAGCAGGATTTACGAGGAATTGAACTGCTTAATCATTGACGAAGTGTCAATGGTAAGGGCTGACTTAATGGATGGCATTGACAAATTTTTAAGGAAGAACAGGAATAATTCCAGGCCGTTCGGTGGAGTGCAGGTTTTATTCTTCGGCGACTTGTTCCAGCTGCCGCCGGTAACTAATGAAGAAACTGAGATATTAAATTTCACTTATGAAACTCCCTACTTTTTCAGCGCAAAAGCAGTGCTTGACGCTGACTTAAAACTTGTAGAATTAGAGAACGTTTACAGGCAGCAGGAAAAAGATTTCATACAATTACTGGACAATATAAGGAAAGGCAATAATGTTAGTGGCAGCCTTGCAGAAATTAACAAAAGGGTTGTTAATGATTTCGTGCCGGATAATGACTGCGTAATCCTAACTCCGACAAATTATAACGCTGACATGATTAATAACCAGAGACTAAGCCGTTTGCCTGGCAGTGAAAAAAATTATTTGGCAAGCGCTGAGGGAAGCCTGAAAAACCAGAAGCATAATTTGCCGGTGAATACAGTCCTGAAATTAAAAACTGGTGCAAGAGTGATTTTCACGCGCAATGACTCTGGCGGTTCATGGGTTAACGGCACGCTCGGAACAATAATTGAACTGGACAGGGACGTTATTACTGTGAAGCTGGACAAAGGAGGCTCAGTATTTGTCGAAAGGGTTGTATGGGAAAAAGTGAAATACTCCTATAATGAGAAGAATGACAAAATAGTGACTGAAACAACAGGCAAATTAGTGCAGTTCCCGTTAAAACTTGCATGGGCATTAACTATTCACAAGAGCCAGGGGCAGACTTTTGAAAAAGTATTCATTGACATGAACACCGGCGCATTCGCTCACGGCCAGACTTACGTTGCACTCAGCAGGTGCAGAACCCTTAACGGCATAATATTAAAAAAGCCAATCAGCATTAATGATGTTATCATTGACAAAGTCGTGGCGGATTTCTTCAAAAAATAAAAAAAAATAAGAGGAAGAATCAGAATTCTCCCCCATAAATTTTGTATTCGCTGTACTTGTCAAAGAATTTAATGTCTGCAAACTTGGTTTCGTACAATGTCTCCATTTCAAAGCCCAAACCAGACAATTCAACACCCCTGTTTAATTCCGCAATCATATACTTTTTTCCACCTCCTTTATATGATGTTCCTGATTATTGGAAAGAAATATACACTTATCCGTAACTATTTTTAACCAATGAATCATCCGGGAACACCTTAAAAGAATTGCTCCCACTAATACAAGACTACTACTAAAGCCACTGCATTAATGAGCAACATTAAACAATAAATTAATAATTCATTACTTAAAAATTTTAAGGATTAACCCTTTCCCTGATTTTCTGCGCAACCCCTGCGCCGACAAGGTTTGCCAGTTTCTCCAATGGCGCTTTCACAACGTCCTGATAGGATTTAATGCTGTTAGCAAATAATTTCCTTGCCCTCACCCTTCCAATGCCTTTAATGCTGACTAATCCGAACAATTCATCCTTCACGCCGTAAGCTAATCTTGTCCTCAACCTTTTGCTGAATCCAAGCAAAGACTTATTGTCAAAAAAAGCGCATAATTCAGCCAGGGAATACAATAACCAGTCCATAGTGTAAACGTAATTCCTCACATCTCCCGGGAAAATCTTAAAATCCTCGCTGATTTTCTGGTAAGATTCCTCATCCATCCACGCTTCAAACAATGATGCAGTTTTCAGGCTCCTTAAAAAAGAGTCATACTCGTAACTGAAAGGGTTCGGCGCATCAATCAATAATTTTTCATCACCTGCAGAATTCATCAAATCAGCACACTCCTTATTATTAACCCTTAACAATTTAATGCCCTCGCTGTAGCATAATGCCTGCATAACATTAAAAACGCTTAATTCAGCTCCTTTGCTCTTCTTAATGCTGTTAATAATTTTGTCAGCAACAAAAGGGTCCAGGTACAGCTCGCAAACCCTCTTGCCTAAAGGAGTCGCAGTTAAGTAAACATTGTCCTGCAGTATAAAATCAGAATCAATCAAGCTGACTAAAATATTATTAATTAATTTGTTCAGAGCAGTCAGGTCATTGTACTGCTCTGCAAAAAAAGTTTTGCTGAAAAAATTATGCAGTGCTTCGCGGGTGTTGCAGAACCTGTTGGATATTAACGATAAAACGTGAGTCCTTAACGCGGGCTCCACTCCAAGTTTGGAATAAATTTCCTCAACTTCAGCATTAATGAATTCCTCAAAAATGCTGTCCTTGTCACCCTCTGATTTTGCAATCGCCAATGCTTCCCCGAATTCCTCAAATCCCGGGCGTCCAGCCCTGCCGAACATCTGCTTAACCTCCAATACAGGCATGAACTGGCATCCCTCTGCCGGGCTGAACCTTGTCAAATCACGGACAACAACCCTGAATGCCGGAAGATTAACCCCTGCAGCAAGAGTGGGGGTAGCGCATAACACTTTAATCAGTTTATTCCTGAAGCCTTCCTCAACAAGGTTCCTCTGCTTCTCCACCAAGCCTGCATGATGGAAAGCGCAGCCGTGCCTGACAAGACTGCTTAACAGCCTGCACTGCTCAGTCGGGTACTCCAAAGCATACAATATTTTGTCAGCAATAATATCCAGTAATCCTTTATTCTCACTGCTTAATTTTTTCCTGCTGATTTTTTCCAGGCGCTTGCTTAATCCCTGCGCATTCCTCCGGCTGTTAAGGAAGAAAATAATCTGCTTATCCCTGACCATGGTGTCGGAAGCAATGCTTTCCTCAGCATTGCATTCATCACGAATCTTGTAGGAATTATTAGTGAAAAATAATTCATTATTGAAAAAAACTCCTTCGCGCAGCTCAACCGGCCGGTAATCGCTCTTCACTAATTCAGCGCTTAACCACTTGCTTAACAATTCATCATTTTTTATGGTGGCGCTTAACGCGATGAACTGCGCACTTGGAAGCATTTGCCTGAGAATAGTAATTAAGATTTCAAGAGTCGGACCCCTGCTGTTGTCATTCAATAAGTGCACTTCATCAATCACGACGCAGGAAACATTCCTGAAGAAAGACGCGTTATGCCTGATTAAACTGTCAGTTTTCTCGCTAGTAGTAATTATCAAGTCATAAGAGTCCAGGAATTTGTCCTGCTTGTCAAAATCCCCAATGCTTAAGGCAGTCTTTAAGCCGTGCTCTCCGTATCTTTCTTTGAAAGAATTGAATTTTTCGCTGGCTAAACTTTTCAAGGGCACAATGTACAAAGTTTTGCCCCTGTTTTCAAAATGCTTAACCATTGCAATCTCAGCAATTAATGTTTTTCCGCTGCTTGTCGGGCTGCTCACCACTAAATTCTTGCCTCTCATCAATCCTTTCTCAATGCTTAACTTCTGGGGAGGCCTTAATTCAGTCACTCCTCTTTTTTTCAGGGTTTCAATTATTATTTCAGGCAGTTCATCCATTAACTATAACAGGATTGTAAAAAGTTTAAAAAATGTTTCATTACTCTTCCGATGATAATAGAATTAATCCAATAAGAAAAAATTAATGGATGCTGAAAAATTTAATAATTTAAGTTTTGAATGCGTTGGAGAAAACTTATAAAATCATAATGATATCATATTTAATATGAGAAGAGCACAAACAGCGGTTCCTGCCGTGTTGTTAACTGTTATGGCTCTTATTATCTGGTACGTTTTATGGATTTACCCGGAGCAAAGGTATGAATTATTGTTCGGGGATCAGGGAACAACTGAGACTCCAGCAACTGTTGACTATTATTACTCAACAATTATCGGCGAAATCGGGCAGTCAAGCGGCGAATTACTGGACACGCAGGTTGTGAGCAATTTAAGCGTTTCATACCCTGAGACTAAAACTGTTATTTCAAAATTTGAATCCCAAATTATGAGCGCGAACTTCCTGGCAAGCGAGCATAAAACTGTTGACTTGTCAAACGCTGACGCTGACAAACTGAATTTATTGGTTAAAACTACCAGCATCACGGGCAATCCGAAACTGAAAGTTGCAATGAATAATACTCTTATTTATGATGCTGAATTAATACCCTCATCAACTACGAGCATGGACATAACAACTTCAATGATTAACAATTACGGCAGTATTCTCAGAATCACCTGCGGTTTTAACGGCTGGCAAATATGGGCAGTGCAGCAGTGCGGTTTTGAAACAATAGAAGTTTCAAAATACGTTTACGCGCCAGTCCACTTGTCTGACAGTGACGTGTTCTATTTGCAGCCTTTCAGCGAGAACGCGGAATTAATGAATATTCTATTCACTCCGGGCGAGGCGAATAATTTCCCAGTCCAATTATTAATCAACGGCGTGGAAGTTTATGAAGGGCTTCTCAAGCAGGCTGAGCCTGTAACTTTAAGCGTTGACGGCGATGACATCAATTTGGGCATTGATAATAATATTACTTTAATTGCAGGTGAAGGCGCTGAGTATGAATTGTCAAACATTCTAATGCGCTTCTATTCACTGCCGAGCGGCATGGCAGCAAAGTACGTAGTGTTCGATTTGCCTGAAAGCGCATTAAGTGATGACACTGTTAATTTCGAGTTTGAATTGTCAGGAATTGTTGAGCCTGGCGACGTAATTTTTGAAATATTGAACACTGGAGCAAAATATACTGTTCCTTCTGAAGAATTAGTAATAGGGAATAATGTGCTGGGCGTTTACACTGATGATTTGGAGGAAACCGGGAATAATGTGAAAATTTACAGCACAACTGGAAGGTTAATAATAAACGAGTTTAAAGTAAAATAATAAGGTGACTTAAATTAATGCCAAAAGACGACGATAAAAAAAATAATGCAGATATATTCAGGGATTATATTCAGGGAAGGATGTCTGAAGGCAGCAAAAAATTAGGCGGAAGCACTAAGAAAGTAATCCTCACATGGGTTATCTGCTTAGCCGTTGTTTTTGTAATAGTTCCTTTAATGATTGGAATGATAAGTTCAGGATACGTTGACTTCGGCAACGGCTTGGCTATTGGTTTGGGCATTGCAAATGCAGTGTTAATAATAATAGTGGCAGGTTTTATGTAAAATGGTTACTGAAAACGAACAAAATAAAGAAGAGAAAAACGCGCTGAAAGAACTGCGCCCTGTAATAATCCTCATAGTTACTCTGGTTGCGGCAATTTTAATTGTAGCAATCCCAACTTTTGTCCAGAATAATATTAATCTTGCAAATTCAGCATTAATGAATTCTGCTTTCTTCACAATATTGGGCACTATTGTTTACGTGATTGGCTCTTTAATCATGTTCACAGTTAAGCCCATTCAGGTAAATGAAAAAGGTGAGGTTGAGAAAGAGAAAACGCCCGAAGGCGTTGACGTTGGAGGCAATATGTTATTATACAGGGTTGGAAGGATTGTTGCATTGGGCGCGTTCTTGTTAGTTAATGAGTGGATTTTCCTGGTAAGCCCCTTCTCATTAGTGGGAGGCAGCTGGTACGGCTTCTTCATGCAGATTATGATAGTAATCCCTCTGTTCTTCTTATTGGTTAATTTCTGGGTTAACGGCATCACTGCAGGATTGTACGGGATTGCAATAGTCTCAGTCCTAATGTTCCCTTTAAGTTTCATGTTCCCGACTTTGTTCAGCAATTTTTATGCTTTAACTACTGGCGCGAGCGCGACTACTGGCGGAACCTTAATGGCTAATTTTGCCCAGATTAACCCAATGTCTTATTATAAGAGCAGCATTCTCAGCGCAGGAACAACAGAGCCTGTTGTCGGGCCAACTTATGAGGAAGTCACTGATGACGTTGTAGGAGTTGATGTGAGCGTTGGCGGCAGGATGTGTGACAGCAATGACTTGGTTGCCACTGTAAGCGTTGACAATGAGGCAAAGTACAAGTTAAGCGATGTTTTCGTGCAGGTCTCTGCAATAAGGAATGTTTACTCATTTAATATTGAAGATTTTGACTTGTTTGACGTGTGCAGGACAGATTTTGACCCTGATACTGATGACAGGGATTTGTCAAGCACGCAGTATATTAAGGATTTGCCTAAAGGTGCTCCTTCCACTAAAACTTTCACTTTCCAGACAGAATTAAGCCCTGATATTTTATCGCAGATTTGCAGCATTAGAACTGATGTGGTATTAGCGTATCATACTACGAGCGTGTTCCCTTTAACGTTCATGGATTATAATGCTTACCAGTTAAGCCCTGCAAATATTGGCAATCCAGTTAGTACTAGCAGTTTCGGAAAAGTCAGGGTTGACATGGATGTGGGGCAGCAGCCAGTGCCTTACAATGAAGGCAATGGTGATACATTATTATTGAAAGTCGGATGGGAGCAGAAGAGTGCAGGCATAGTGAATAATCCCACAATTTTCCTGTTCCTCCCTGGTGATTTGGGCAGCTGCGAGGAGGATGTTGACTTCAGGGAATTATATGATGTTGGTGCAGGATTATTTTCTTACAGCGGTAGCATAACTGATGCTTCAAGATTTGAAGAGCCGGATTTTGAATGCCACGTTTTTGATGAGAGTGAAGAAACTATTGAACAATTTTGCGAGGATAATTTTGTTTCAACAGTTGAAGCGTCCGGAGTAACAAAGGATGCGCTCGCAGCAGTCAGCCATTTTGACGTTTCAGCACTTAACATGAGCGATGAGATAACTTCATCATTGAACGTGCCGGGAATTGGCAGCGTGTGCGAGGACTTGGTGGGGAATAAAGGCTACACTTTATGCAAAACGCGCTTAAACCCTTCAACCAGTGAGGTACTATTATGCACTCTTGAATTAACTGGCATTGACGTTTCAGAAGTTGACATGAACACTTACTTAATCCGCGCTGACGCAGTGTACGACTTCCATGACGTGACAACAACTACTTTTACAGTTGAGAATTGTGATGCAATATGAAAAATAAAATATTATTAGTGATGCTTGTAATCTTTTCATTAGGATGCACGATTAATTTGTACAGCTCGCAGGATGATGCTTCTTCCGGAAGCGCAGCTGTTGAAACCCAGTGCACTAATGCTGAGGACATCTGCACTCTCGGCACTCCCGGATTGGTGAACCAGAACAGCATTTACAGTGGAAGCGACACGTTCTTTAATATAGTGTTAAGGAATAATCTTGAGGGACAGGAAGCCTACAATGTTGAAGTGCAGTTGCAGAACGTTGGGCCTTTCAAAATAGTTGAAGGCTACCGAGTATTGGATGATTTGGCAGGAACATGCGCCCTTAGCCTGGGTGTGTGGAAACCTTATGAGTTAAGGACAGTATTCAAAAGCCCGAATCCTCAATTCGTTGATGATTTGGGGCAGCCATTCGCGATTCACAAATTAGACGTGATGTATCCTGATGAGGAAGTGGAATTCCAGTGGAGGCTGAGGGCGCCTGATTATCAGGAGATTGCAAACGTTGCTTACGAGCACAATTTTGATTACGTTGTAAGTTATGATTACAAATCAGGATTACTGCAGACAGTTTACGCAATAAGCGAGGATGAATACCAGAGGCAGTTGTCATTAACAGGCCAGGAGCCCACCACTAAAGGAGTCACTACTGGCAGCATTGGAGCATTAAGCATAGCAAGCAATGTTGAAGAACCTGTAAGGGTGCAGGGTGCGGGAAGCCAGTTCTCGCTCATTTACGAAGTGCAGAATGAAAGAGGAGGAATACCATTGACTCCTGCAATGTTCTTGCTGGAATATCCTAAAGGAGTAAGCAATGTCGGGAGTTTTAACAGCCCAAACGCGCTGGAAGAATATGGTTACCTGGACTTAATGGCAGGGGTCAAATATTACAATGATTCAGGAATGGGATTAACAGGAGGAGTGTGCCTGCCTAATGATTATGACACTTACAGTGATATTCTTTCAAATGCAAGAGATAACAGCCAGGGGGTTGACGCGAACGGCAACAATCCTTCATGCAGTGATAATTTCATATCAATCAGCATGGATGACTTAATGGCTTACTTAAGGGAAGCATTCCCTGACTTAACAATTGACGAGAATAGTCCAAGATTCGTGATTAAATTCTTATACCCTGTTGATTTGATTAGTGATAAGAATTACTTGTATTACCAGATGAAAACTGACGAGAACGTTGACATATCCAAGTATTACACTTTCAGGCTGAAAACGAAGTACAGGTACAGTTTCTCAGGAAGTGACGGAATACTCGTTGTGCCTAACCCTTCAAGTTTTGACTTGTCAGGCACAACAGAAGATAATATTATATTATGGGGTGATTTTAACCCGAGATTTGACAAAACAGCAACGTCTTACTCAGTTAATGACTACACCCTTACAATGCAGAAGGGTGACGTGACTCTTGCTTCAACAGTCAGGCCTTTGGATTCATTCAGCAACGGCGCTTACAAATTCCTTTACATATTAGGATTAACTTCAAATGCTGGCACTGCAGAGAGTCCTGCGCTTTACTCAATGGATTTAGGATGCTACACTATGCAGTCGCACGTGAACACGATTTCAAGCACTAATGCAGGCTTTTTACTGACTCAGGGCGACACTCTTTACTTATTTGACGAATACCCTCATAAGACAACTATTGGAGGGCCTGAAAAGGATGACTCTTCAAGGGCTGACCCCGCTAATCATAATTTTGCATTCAGCAGTGACGTGAGCACTATATCAGGAGCCAGAAGTGAACTGAACAGTTTCATACAGGATAAGTGCTTCTTTGAAGTTGGCGAGGACATGCAGACAGTACTTGCAGATAATGATAATTTAAGTTTATTGTTTGATTATAATGACTACAAAAGCGAAGGCACTGACGTACCTAATGATATGAAAATAATAAATTATTATGACAATGAAACTTTGTTCATGAAGGATTTGGTTAATAATGTGTTAATAGGAGTTTACAGTTCGCCAATAGCAGGTACTGACCAAATGTTACTATATTACTTCAATGATGACACTGACAATACTCACGTTTTTGATTATAACATCAGTCTTTTAACCTCAACTGAATTGGCAGGCCAGGTGTCAGTGAATAAGGTGCTAAAAATTACAAGTTCAAGTTCAGCATTATCTGCAGAGCAGTACAACAGCATGAAAATCAGCAAAGATTTGGGTGGCGGCACCAAGACAAGAAGCTGCTGGAATAACCATCAGGGCATTAAGCCAATATTATTAATAAGTTACAGGGACATGATTGTGAATACTGACATGACAACAATAGTTTATGACACTGGCAGCATAATTATAGGGGATTATACTAATTTGGCATCAGTGAACAGCGCATTAGGATTGTCATTAACCGGGACATTCATTAAAGGAAGGGTGAATTTGTGTTATGCAAGCTAAACAATTAATAATGATAATGATTGGAATAATACTTCTGGCAGGGTGCACTAATAATGGCGGGCAAACCAGCACCCCCCAGACAGGCACTCTTTCAGTAGTTACAAGCGTGGAAGACAATGTTTTGGAGCAGGGCGAGTCAACGTCAATAGAACTGGACATTACCAACATGTTAAGCAATAAGCTGGAAAATGTGGAAGTCAGGATAGAGCCTTTAACCACAGGAATAACTTATGAAGCAGAAGGTGCAGAAACAATACTTGCCAATACTACTTCGAAATGGAATATTGACTTGTCAACCTCTCCAGGCCTGACTCCCAGAATTTACAATTTATACCCATTATTATGCTTTGATTACACTCAGGACTACATTGGCTATTTCAGGGTTGCTAATGGTGAGCCCACTGCCGAATTAGACAATTCCTTGTCAGAGAACGGGCCTTTAATTATTAATATTGAAGGCTTGCAGTCATTCAATGCGCAGACAAAGGACAAGCTTGATGTGAGCATAACATTCAGTTTTAACACTAACTTGATAGGGGTGCAGAAAATTTATGCTGACGAGTCAGAATTAACACTAATATCTGCAGATTTCAAACTTGACACAGTGGATAATAGTTTAACATTATACACTAATGAGAATGACGTTAATGCAGGGGATGATAATTACTGCATTGTCCAGACTGGAGGAAGCAATGCAGGATACGCCTTGTGCTATTTCACAATTGAAGCCAATAATAAAGCCAGCGACAAATTCGATTTTGACATAAAAACTAACAAGGATTTGATAAGCGAGATAGAATCATCATTCACTGTAAGCGTTGCTTACAATTTCTGCGCAAAAAGCACAGGAGCGGATACAAGTATTAATGTGGTGAGCGCTGAATGAAAAAAATACTGGCTTTAATATTTCTAGTATTAACTCTCGGGTGCACTGCGCAGAACCTGGAGCAGTACAAAGTCACAAGTGATTTCCAGTCCGCGAGCAGGGATTTTACCCTGAACGTATTAGTCACTGATGAACTGGAAATAAGAAGGAATTACTTGTTCAGCAATGAAATGACAGTGTTAACCCTGAACTTAATCAATTTGGCAGGAGTGGATTTCGAGAATGTTTACGTTAAATTAATTAATGCTGATGATTTAAATCTCACATCGCAATTTGAGCATGTTGATGAAATACCCACTAACAGCAGCGAAACATTTGAATGGGACTTGACAGCTCCGCAGCTGGCAACAGGCGAAATACTAGTGTTGAACAATATTAAAGTAAGGGCTTATTATGAAACTTATGCTGAAACAGAAAAAGCATTATTATTGAAAGAAGCGGATGACAGGTATTACGAGTCAACTTATTCTTACTCATCACCAAGCCCGTTAGCGGTTTATTTTGACACAAGTTATGAAACAGTCACAACTCCCCAGACAGGATACAAGAATTTCACTGCAAACCTCATATTCTTCAACAATTACACAGGATTAGTGGATTATTATGATAATGCGAATATTGAAGACAATTACGTTGAAAGGTTAATAGTAGGAATAGACAAAGAATTAAAATTTTACAATTATTATGACAATAACTCCCCTTGGCTGAAAGTTAATGATTCATGGACAGACTCTCAATTGGCAGAATACCATCTGGGCAGGAATGAATTACTATTGTACAATTATTATTACATGGAATACGAAACTGTTGAATCATACGGCTACGACATCTGCGATATTCAGCAGTACGAGAACAGCGAAGCATACGTTCAGACACTGGAACAAGTCCAGCAATTACTGACTGAGCAGAGAAGATTCTTATGGATGACTAGCAGTTTCACGAAAGTTAACGTTTTAAGATTAGGAGCCCCTGCAGTGGAATCAGACACAGAAGTAATGCTCAAAGCAAGAATTGACTATTCATACTCGCAGGATTACGGCGAGGAAGGATTCGGAGTAATAATTTACGGAACAGGATGATGAAGTATGCCTAAAAAATTTAAAAATGCTGTGGAAAAAAAGCGGGAAGAAACCAAGCATTTTGCAGCAAGCATTATAATATTTATTTTTGTAATATTAATTTACTCTGTTGAAAACCTGTTAATTTTCATACCATGGCTGTTAAGGGCGGTCATTGCAGCAATTATTTCAATTATTGCATACGCTGTTTTAACAGGTGTCAATAATCATGAATGAATTCATGAATGAAGCAATTCTTGAAGCAAAGAAAGGATTAATGGAAGGAGGCATCCCAATAGGAGCAGTATTAGTAAAAGGCAATGTGATTATTGGCAGGGGGCATAATAAAAGGGTTCAGGAAAATTCGGCAATACTCCACGCTGAAATTGACTGCTTGGAGAATGCCGGAAGATTAACAGCAAATAACTATAAAGAATGCGTTTTATATTCAACACTGAGCCCCTGCAGCATGTGCTCAGGAGCAATAGTGTTATACAAAATTCCAAAAGTAATAATCGGCGAGAATGAGACATTCAAAGGCGCGGAAGATTACATGAAAAGCAAAGGAGTAAAAATCACAAACCTTGACCTGAAGGAGTGCAAGGATTTGATGAAAAAATTCATCAAAGAAAAGCCTTCATTATGGAATGAAGACATAGGAGTTTAGCCAATATACCTGTAAGTTTTGCTTTCAGAGTTCTCAATAATTTCGTCAATCTCTTTCTTATTCTTCCTTAACTTCTGTATTTCCCTGTTCAAGTCAGTGAAATCAATCCTGAATCCTGCATACTTGCTTAAGAATTCAATAGTTTTCTTGCTCTCCTTAATTCCAACGTGGCTGGGATGCCCCCAAGTGGAGACTAGGACGCAGAATCCCGGAACATCAAGAGCAGCGCACTTGGTTAATAATAATCCTGCACCTCCTATGATCACGCTCACATTCTTGTTGCCGTTAAAAAATAATCCTGAATTCTTCAATTGCTTCTTCACCTTTTCATCATTCACCACTCCGAATAATCCAATCTTCTTGGGCAGATTCTTCATTGCAATGCCTGCAATAGTAATGACTTCCTTCACTTTATTCTTTTTCAGGAAATCTGCAAAGAATTCATTAATTTTGTAATTATAATATTCATTAGTTAACGCGTGGCTGCACATTATGAAAAGAATATTCTTCTTTCCTGCTGTCCTGAAATACAATTTATAGCACGGCTCTTCAATAATGGAATCATCCCTTATTAATGCAATATTCGGCAAATAATCAGAATAAATCTTGCACACCAGTTCAGCCTTTAATTTCATTATCAAGTAATCAACGCTTATGTGGCTCACGCTCCCCACGCCGGGCATTCCTGCAATAACAATGCAGTCCTTCAAATCCTGCTTTTTCAGCCATTTTATCCTGAAATCATTATTCATAAATATCCTCTCACTTTTAACCGCTCTTTTGAATAATCCTTATTAGGGTTAAATTTTCCCGGCTTCTTATTAATCGTTTCAGAGCAGCACTTTGCGCACTTCTTTTCAAGAGTGTACTCCCTGCATTTTTCACAATACATTATCATTCCAAAACCTGAATGCTGAATTTTTTGCTTAATTCCTTCATTTTTTCCGAAAATTCATCCATTAAATTGTTAGCTTCCTTGTAATTTTTGCTGTTAATGCTCACTAAGTAAACAGGAGCGTTAATGTAAATCATTTCAACAACATTATCCTCCTTTTTCACCTTGGCAAGCAGTTCTTTTACAAACTTTTTCAGATTATCCAATCCATTGCTTCCTTCTCCAATGAATTTAACCTCTCTCTTCACAGTAACCCTGCTGTTCTGCACAAGGGAATCAAAAGCTTTCTTAATATCATCCTTTAATTGGTCAGGCAAATCCAAATCATCAAAAACTCCAGCATCCTCTTTATAATTTTCATAAAAAGGATATAATCCCTCATAATCGTTCACAATAGTAAAACCTGTTTTTTCATAAAAATCCTTAAGAGTAATCTTGTTCTTCCTGCAAGCGTAATCAATGAGTTTCTCAATGCGGTTCTCATTCTTGACTTCATTCTTCTTTTTCTTCTCCTCCCCGCTGGTGACTCTCTTCCTGCTCAAGTCAATATAACCTTTCTTCTCGTCAATCTTTTCAACCCTGCACACAATCTGGCTATTAATGCTCACTTCATCATGAATATTCTTAGTCCACCTGCTGCTCAACTCGCTGATATGAATCATACCTTCCAAGTTTTCATACTCAACTAATTCAACAAAAACGCTGTGGGGCAGTATCTTCTTGACTTTACATAAAACTATTTCTTTCTCAGCAGGAAAACCCTTCTTTTTATAAAAAACCATAATTATTATTCTAAAACTTTAACGTTTTTAACCTTTACCTCAGCCTTGCCGCCTGAGGGTTGGGCCAGAATCTTGTCACAAACCAGGCATTTAACAATTGTTGTTGCTTTGTCGAAAATAATCTGCTCATTCTTACAGCCTTCACATTTCACTTTTAAAAATTTTGAACCAGTCAAACCTTAATCATACTCCTATTTTTACAATTTCGAACTTTTTAGCCCTGAAAGTGCTCTTATAAGTGTTCTTCTTCTTGCACTCATTGCATTCAAATCTGATGTCAATCTTCTTGCTTGTTTTAATCCTGTGCCTTGAACTCTTCTCAGGCTTAGGCTTAGGGAAACCTCCATAGCCCCTGATGCCGCCCCTTCTTTCATGCCTTCTCTGCCCCATAGTCATGGCACCTCTTTTCCTTCCGCTCTTATTCTGGATAACTGTCTGCAGAGTATGCTTCTTGCAAGTAGGGCAATACCTTCTTACTCTCTTCGGCATCTTCATAATTATTCCTTAACCTCCTCTGCGCACTTCCGGTTCACAAGCAAAAGCCCCAACTTTTTAGGAACGAAAACAACATCCTCCTTATTAAAAGGACCCATTCTCGAATCATCCTCCCATGAAAAAGAAGGAACATCACTTGTAATCTTTACAAGCATTTTATTAATGCTTTCCTGATTTGAAAAAGCACTTTCCCTTTTTAAAACTTTTTCCTCATTTTCAGTATTTTCACACACAGTCCTGAATAAAGGCTTCTGCTCCTTTAATAATGCAATAATGCAGTCCTTATTGTATTCATTGAACAAATCAACCAATTGCTCAAACAGCCTCTTCTCAAAATACATCATATTAGTAGTATCCTTCACTTTGACATCATTCTTTGCAGTCTGGAATGCCTTGTCAACTATTTTCTTCTCCCTTATCTCAAAAATGTTGGCAATGCACCTTATTGCATTCTTCAACTCGTACTCAATCCTTGAATAAATATCCTGCGAGAAAAGATTGCCTTCATTCTTATTCTTTTCCAGAATGCTCTTCTTCTCCCTTAAATAAATATGCACTAATTCAACAATATTCTCAGGAAGCTTCACCAAAGTGGGCTTGCTCCTCTCATCACCCTGATACTCCCTTATCTTTGAATAAGTAATAATCTCGCTGCTCATATGTTTTAATTGGATAAATCATTAGTTTTTAATCTTTATCCATACAATAAATTTATAATATTAATAATATTTTAAAACATTATGTTTGCAAAACCAGTATATAATCTGAAAATAAGCATTGACAATATTGTAAGCGAGGAGTGCATTAAATATAAAGACAAGTTAAGCGGGAACTTATACTTGAAGGAGAACGGCAGGCTAAAGAAAGAGCATAAAAAAGGGCTGAAAACCCTGGAAGGCAGCATTAACCTGAACACGCACACCTTCAAAAACAGGGGAACGCAGATAAACGCGCACATACACTTTAATAAAAGCGGCTGCATATCCCACATCAGGACAAGCATCTTAGGAAATGTTTACTTATCAGAAGAATGGTATGATTACAAGTTGAGAAAATACTTAAGGTAAAATTTTAAAAACAACAAAAACACAAGTAGTAATTACTGGGCTTGTAGTCTAACTTGGTTAGGATTCGGGGTTTGGGACCCTGCGATCCCGGTTCAAATCCGGGCAAGCTCAATTTCACGCCGGGAACAATGCAATAATCTTTTTAAATACATTTTTCCCTTTGAATACAATTATGAAAACTTTTGAAAATATAGAAATCAACGGAACAAATTGCGATTTATATTTATCAGAAGAAAGTTATGAACACGAATTAGGAAAAAATTTCAGGAGAAGCGGGCAACGCATAAATGAAATTTACAAATCCAATCCTGAAATATTTTACAAAATATATGGTTCTGTAGAAAGAGGGATAGAAGATTTTAAGAAGCAGGACTTGAAAAGGGTTGCAAACAATTTAATGATTGAATTATTAGACTGGTCATCAGGTGTTTCATTCGAGACTCTGGAAAAAGTGCTGGAAGAAAGAAAATCCAACAGAATTGCAATACTTAATGCCCATGGAGGAACCATAAGAGAAGAATGGTGCTATTCTGATAATAAAAAATACAGAACCATTAATTCATGGATAATAGGGCAGACAAATAAAAGATATGGTTCATTATTGCTCGTCTGCTGCAATAAAAATAATAATATCCCCGAAGTGATTGATACTCCTTTATTTTTTGCAAAAGGAAGAATAGGATTTTTATCAAAATATGAAGCAGTGCTAATGAACACTAAATAGGGGAATAGGGGAAGCTTTACCTGTTTCTTTTTTAAATAAAAAAGCGTTTCTTACCAATTGTATGATAATCTTTTACGCAAAGAATGCTGAGGACGTAATACTTTCAAGTATTCTGAAGCATTACAACCCTGATGCATTGCTCAGGGAATACTCGGATAATACGGATGTTATTTGCATCGCCAAAATGCACAACGATTCCCACTTTATCCGCGTAAAAGATTACAAAATTGCCATTCTGAGCAATTACACCTACCCTGTATGGATTAAGAATGATTCAAGGGTGAAATTTGTGGAATTAATCCTTGCGCACAAGCACACATCACCGCATGAACTGATTAACTTCTTAGCCGAACACTTGTTTCACCCTGAAGAATTATTCTACTCATCACTTGACAGGACGAGAATGTTCAAAACCCGCATTAACGAAGTGCTGAAAGAATTGAATACTTTCAAAAGATTAAGCAGGAAATTCATCAAGAATGACATATTATACTATGAAATAAACCCTGAGCATAACATTGCAGAATTATTCACGAATGATTTAAGAAAAAATGTTACAGAACCTTTCATAGTGCTTAAAGGTGATGAGGCAATTATTGCAAATGCTGAAGAATTAGGATTCAAAAAAGACGTAGTCAAGACTTCAAGGTTTGACGCTTTCAGAATCAAGCGCGCCGAATGCGTGAAACCTTTCCGCAAGAAAATAATTAATCCAACTCTGCCAACGCGCATCTGCGAATTCTGAAAAGGTTTAAATAAAACTTAGTAATCCAATAAAATAATAATGACTGCTTTTTTAGGGTGCGTGACCGGAAAAATTAATACTCACAATTTTTCTTTCATAGCTGAAGCCAAGGTGAAAAAATTCCAGTACATAAAATTGTACCATGAAGAAATGGGTTTCGTATTGGCGCAGATTGTTGAATTAATCAGTGAAGAGAATGAGATTAAGGCAGAGTGCGAGATTATAGGATGCAGGGACAGCAGGGGACTGCTTAGAATACCCAATTCAACAGTTAACCACAAGAGCGAAGTCTACAATGCTGACAGCGAGTTCATAAAGAGCGTGATTGGACTGGACAAAACTGACGGATTATACATCGGCTTATTGGAGGAGTACAGCATGATAAGAGTGTGCCTTGATGTTAAGAAACTTATCACGAAACATTTGGCAGTTCTGGCAAAGACAGGAGCAGGCAAGAGCTACACATTGGGAGTCATTGTTGAGGAATTAATCAGCAAAGGAGTGCCTTGCGTGATTATAGACCCTCACGGGGAGTATTCCAGCCTGAAAAACCCCAACACTAATGATGATGATTTGAAATTAATGCACAGGTATGACGTGAAACCCGAAGGGTTCAGGGATAAAGTTGTGGAATTCAGCCCTAACACTAAGATTAATCCTGATGCAAAGCCTTTCTCCATCAGCATTAACAGTTTAAGTGCGCAGGAAATAGCCAATCTTACGCCGATTAAATTGGCAGGCACGCAGTTAGGAATACTTTACAATGTTATCAGCGAAGTTAAGGATAAGAATGATAATTATGATCTGGAGGATATCCGCTCAGGCCTGGAAAATGTTAATTCAAGCGCGAAGTACGGCATTTACGCATGCATTGACTTCCTTGAAAACATTAAAGTGTTCAGCGATGAGCCGGTAAATGCCGAGAATTTAGTGATTCCCGGCAAAGTAAGCCTGCTTAATTTCAGGGGCGTGCCTCCTGAAGTCCAGCAAATAATAGCTGCAAAATTGTGCAATGACTTGTTCGAGAAAAGGAAGAAGAATAATATTCCTCCGTTCTTTTTGATTGTTGAGGAAGCGCATAATTTCTGCCCTGAGAGGAATTTTGGCGAAAGCCCCAGCAGTTACATACTCAGGAATATTGCCAGCGAGGGCAGGAAGTTCGGATTGGGTTTGGGCATTGTAAGCCAGCGGCCGGCAAGGGTTGACAAGAACGTTTTAAGCCAGTGCAATACGCAGATTATCCAGAAGGTCACAAACCCCAATGATTTGAAGGCAATAAGCGCGAGTGCTGAGAATATTAACAGTTTCGTAGTGAATGATATTGCAACACTGCCAATAGGCACTGCCCTGATCATTGGCGCGTGCGCAAAGCCAATATTCGTTGACGTGAGGGTTAGGAAGTCAGAGCACGGAGGCAAAAGCGTGAGTTTTGATTATGACAAGATTCCCGCAATGGTTGTGGAAAATCCTGAAATTATTGAAAAAATAGAGGGTGTTCCAGTGCAGGTTTTAAGGATTGGCAAGTATTCCTCTCCTGCTCCTTTCTTCCTTGCAGAAGCAGAGGAGAATGGCGCAGTTTTTAATTTATTAATAAGGGATGAGGATTGTGCAATCCTTGACAATGACCTGAACAGTGTTACCACTGCCGCGCAAAGCATTAATGGTTTGGGTGCTAGCGCAAGGAACGTTTTGAACGTTCTGAATTCTAGGAGTCCTGCAAGCGTGTCATACTTGTTCAACGCCCTGAACTGCTCTTTTCAGGATTTGAATTACTGGATTAAGGAGTTGCAGAACAAGCAATTGGTTAAGGTTGACGGGAGCAGCGTTTCATTGAAGAATAATTTTGCTTTCAAGAATTCTGCTTTTTCCAAAAATTTTTCTGAGAATATTATTGGCGAGGAATTATTGCCAAGTTTCAGGAATGATGAGAAAATTGTTGCTGATTCTTTGAAGGCTAAGGGTTTAAACGTTAATAGTGTTTCGCGCGTTTACGTTCAGTAAACTTTTAATGGTATTATTGTCTTCTTTTGTCACTCCTATTGTAATATTGTTAGTTTTTGCAGTTCTTCTGGCGAATCCTGACAATTTCAAATTATCACTCTGGAATATTACTAATTTGGGCATTTGTATCCTGTTAAGTTTGCTTAAAATTTTCAGGGTTATTAAAGGTATTTTTCCGGTTTTCACGTTGGAGAACACGTATATTGTTCCTTCTTTTGATTTCAAATTTTTTAACAATTTATAAGTCGGCTGCTTCATTAGTATGCTTGTTATCCTGTCGCTGAGGAATAAGTAATTCTTGAATTTTGCCTGCTCAGGCTGTGACACTATCTGCACTGCTTTTAGCCTGTTTAATACCTGCTTAGTGGTTAATTCTTTCATGAATTCTCCGGCGAATAATTTATTGGCAATATTTTTTATGCCTAAATTATTTTTTATGCCTTCGTATTCTTTTTTGTGCTCTTCCCTGCCAACTTTTATTAGTGCTTTCACGTAATTTCTTAAGAATTCTATTCCCGGACTGTTTCTTCGGTTATTTTCGTAATCGCTGATAACGCTTTGTTTTATGTTTAATTCCTTTGCCACGTCTGACTGCGTAATGTTGAATAATTCCCTCCACTTCTTCATGACTATCCCGTAATTCTTGTTCACTGCAATATCTCCGAGAATTATCTGCATTAATAGTAAATCATTCATGATAAGATAATATGAATGAAAGAAACTATTAAAAAACTTGTGAAGCAAAAATTGGAATTAATAGACAAATGACGAAGAAGTTTTATAATTTTTCTAATTCCTCTTCCAGCTTTGCAATTTCTAGCCTTTCATCCTTTTCTTTTAGCGGGTTAATTGGCGCCTTGTTTGATTCCAATACTTTCAGCGCTTTCTCTGCCTGCGCTTTCACTTCATCACTGACTTTAATCTCGCCGCTCTTAATGGCTTTCAGCAATTTAACAGTTGATTCCTGGAAAGCTTTAATGATTAGTCTCTGCTCTTCATACAGTTTTTCTTCCTCAACCTTGCCCTCAGGCAGGTCAATCACTACTTTGTCGCCTGCGTATCTCGGGATAATGTCAAAACTTACGTGCCCGATTTTCTGGCCAGCAGTGCTGCCCATATTATACACTATGTTAATGCCCGGGCACTGCAGAACCTGCGACAAGATGCCGGTAATGGCTTTTATTGCAGTCATTAGCTGGAAGCTTGCATCATCAGGCATGGTGTGGATGAAAGTGTGATGTTGCTTCGGAATCACTAAAACCTGTCCATTAGTGCTCGGCTTAATGTTCAATACTGCAATAACTCCCTCATTCTCATAAATTTTCAAAGACGGCACATTGCCGTTAATTATCTCGCAAAACAAACACTTCTCTTCATCTGCCATGACAATAAGAAAGGCAATTTTTCCTTTAAAAAATTATCGGATAAGCAATCTTAATAATTCCTCTCTTATTTGTAATTTTAATGATTTTTTCTGGAATAATCAGGGAATTGAAATCCATGCGCAGTGAGGAGAACGTTAAAGGCATGGCAAGGTTCGGGATTACAGGGAAAAAAGTTCTCGGAATCCAGGTATACAAATTAAGGAGTTTGGCAAAACGAATAGGCAGGAATCATGAATTAGCGCTTAAGTTATGGGAAACAGGAATACACGAAGCAAGGATACTTGCAGTATTCATAGAAGAGCCTGATAAAGTGTCAGGCAGGCAAATGGATGAATGGAGCCACGATTTCGAATCATGGGATGACACTGACCAGGCATGCACTGGTTTATTCGACAAGACAAAGCACTCCTGGAAAAAAGTCAAAGAATGGAGCAATAGAAGGGACGAGTTCGGCAAAAGGGCAGCATTCTCATTAATTGCAGGGTTGGCATCCCATGACAAGGAAGCGAGTGATGAAGAATTCATAAAATTATTTCCAATTATTAAAAAAGCAAGCGCTGATAACAGGAATTTTGTGAAAAAAGCAGTGAATTGGGCATTAAGAGGCATAGGCAAAAGGAACAAGAACCTTAACAAGGAAGCAGTAAAATTATGCAATGAATTAATCAAAATGAACAATAAGACTGCGAAGTGGATTGGAACCAATGCTCTGAAAGAATTGAAAAATGAAAAAAAATTAAAAGATTAGAGTAATTCATCTTTTTTCTCATACAATTTCTGAATAATTTTCTTCATCTTGTATATGTTATTTATAGTGTCAATATTCTGTCTGTGGTATTCTTCACTTTCCATTAACTCACTTAATATGTTTGCATTAACACTAATCTGGTTGTTTAATTGTTCAATTTCTGAATCCAAACTCATAATTAAAGAATTAAATTTTCGTTTTTTTAAACTTATTGATTATATTTGTTAGTTATTCTGTCCATTGATTTCAATATTTTGCAGGCAGTCTTCCCAACATTATTAATTTTAAAATTATTATCCTTAACTTCTACAAAATAATCGCTTAATGCGAGCAAATTAAAAGCCATTTTAATTTTTTCATCTGCACTGTCATATTTTAATCCTTTGCTGATATCATCAAAGCCAAGAAACTTGTCCTCCTTGTCAAGGAAGTAAAGAACTTCACTCCTTTTAACATCGCCAAGTATTAACAGTGTCTCTGCCAGAGTAATATTTTTTGTGCAATCATTGCTCATAATATGTTTTTTTAAAATCTTTGATTATTAAACTTTTCGGAAAGTGCACAATAACATATTAATAATATAACAATTTCCATTAATATTGATGAAAATCAGCACGTTGTTAAAATATTATAACCAGGACGCTATATTGAATGAAATATTAAGGGTGTGCAAAGACAGGGAAGTCATACCTTTGTTCAGCAAAGGATTCTTCGGCAAGCGGCCGTCAACAATATTATACAAGAAGGACTTACTGGACTTAATCCGCAAAGGCGCGGTAAGCTTCCACATAAGCGTTGAACGATGGAGAAACCCATTAAGTTTGGGGCAGACTAATACTAAGCAGGAAATGGATGAGTTAAGGACTGGATGGGATTTAGTGTTTGACGTTGACACCAAATACTTAGGCTATGCAAAAATCTGCGCAAAATTGTTATGCCACGCGCTTGAATTCCACAACATTAATAATTATTCAGTCAAGTACAGCGGTGGCACAGGCTTCCATTTGGGAGTGCCGTTTGAATCATTTCCTGAAACAATAAACAGTGAGGACACTGCCAAATTATTCCCAATAGCAGCGCAGAGAATAGCAGTTTACTTGACTGACATGATTAAGGAAAAATTGGCAGAGAATTTGCTCAGCATTTATTCTTTGGAAAGCATAAGCGAGAAAACAGGCAGGGAAGTTAAGGACTTGCTTGATGAGACAGGCGAATTCAACCCTTACAGCATTATAGAAATTGACACTATTGCAATCTCTCCAAGGCACTTAATCAGGATGCCTTACAGTGTGAACGAGAAAAAAGGCAGGGTGTCGCTTCCCATTGCTCCTGATGATATTGAGGATTTCAGTTCTGATAGTGCAAAAATTCCGGACGCGGAATTCACAATTCCATTCCTTGACGGCTCAAAGAGCAGGCGCGGAGAGGCAAGGGAATTATTCGTGCAGGCGTTTGACTGGTATAATAAGAAGATGCAGGTGCTGGAAGACAAGAAGAAGAATCTGGAAGAAAGGGAAAGGAAAGGTGCAGGAACTTTTACCAAGACTTTTTACAAAATTCCTGAAGAGGACTACCCGCCGTGCATCAAGAAAATATTATTGGGCTTGGATGACGGGAAGAAAAGGGCATTATTCATCCTTATTAATTATTTCAAAAGCGCGAATTATTCTTTTGAGGAGATTGAAAAAATAGTGAACAAATGGAATGAAAAGAATAAGGAGCCTTTAAGAGGCTCTTACGTTAAGTCCCAATTGTCCTGGACTAAGAAGCAGATGAGCAATTACTTGCCCCCTAACTGCAACAGTTTAATGTATTACAAAGATATACAGGTATGTTTGCCTGATGAAATCTGCCCCAACATTAAGAACCCGTTAAATTACAGTTATTTGCATTACAAGAAAGACAGGCATAACCGGAAGAAATAACCTATTTAAATGAGGGAAGCAATTATTTCTCTTATGGAAAATGCTGATTATGAAATTTATGACTCTTCAAATTTAAGGAAAACTTTGAATGAATACGGAGACAAAATCAAGGATGCGCTGGATTATAATAATGAAATTATTAAGGAAACTGCGCAAAAGCTTGGCATGTACGATGAGATTGTAATCAGCGGCTGCGGCGACAAATTCACAGTGCCTTTAATCACGCAGTACTTGGCAGATTCTTTCACGAAGATTAATTTAAGGATTATTCATTCAAGAATTCTCGCAAATTATACTCCTGAATGGATAAGCCCGAAAACTCTTATAATCTTCCTCACTGCGAGCGGAACCACTACTGACGTTCTGGACGCGATCAGGGAAGTAAAGAAGAAGAATGCAGGAATTATAGTAATAACCCAGTTAATAAAGAAAGGCGAGAAAAGCGTTTACACTGAACTGAAAGGTTACAGGAATTCGCAGATAATTATTCCATTAAAGAACGGGAAAGTCACATGGCCAAGCACCACCACTTTCCACACTTTCCTTGCAATACTTAATGCTTTATTCATTTATTATCTTGAAAATCAGGGAGTGCCAGCAGACGCATTATTAACACTGCAATACCTTGATTTGCCTGAATATATGGATGAATTAAGCAATAATAAGAACATGCACGACTGGTGCATTTTAACTGCAAAGCAGCTTTTAAGCATTAAACCAGTAGGTTTTTACTTTTTAGGAGACGGACCGCGCTACGCCGCTGCAAGAAGGGGCGCACTGGTTAATTTTGTTGAAAACTGCAAAGAAGACTCATTTCCCATTGAAAACGAGGAATTCGTGCACTTAGTAATTGAAACACTTGCTGACGTTAACGTGACAAAGAACGTGCTGATATTATTGAAGCCGAGGAGTTCTTACGTGTCAAAACAGGCAAATAATCGTTTTGAAGAGATTAAGAGTTTATGGGAAGAGAAAGCAGGCAAGGACAAAATTGTAATAATTGACCCTTTCCAGTTCGTGACTCCCAAAGGAATCGGCAAAAAGAATGACATATTATTGACTCCATTATATGTTTTAATGCTTGAATGGCTGGCATATTATTACGCGATTAACAAGAAGCAGGATCCGAGCAGGAAAGAAGTCAAGAGTTTCAAATAAGTTCTGCATAAAGTATGGCGCTGCTTAACGTGTCGCCCAATCCAACTGTGTATCTTACTTCAACGCTTTCTTCTGAAAAATTAGGAGCAACAATGATGTTAAAATCCCTGGTTTCGTCAATGCGCGCATTCATCAAGCCGTTACCGTTAAAATCGTGATTATTAATATTTTTTAATTCATTCCTGAAATTCTCACCCTTCAAACCTTTGCTGTTCACAACCCTTAATCCGTAAATGTTCGCGTGCAGCAATTTTTTCAGCTTGGCAGGGTAATTCTTTCTTGCAATGCATATTATGAAATCAAGGGTGTGAATGCTGATTCTCATAAGATTAAACTTTTTCATCAAATACTCCCCAGCCCTTATTAGTGATTCGCTCTCAAAATCCGACTCATTAATGCTCTCAGCAAGCTCTGATTCCCCCAAGTAGGACATAATATTCATTAATTCAACTTCGTTAAGCCCGAAACTGTGAACATGCTTCAGCACTTTGAACAATTTCCTATTAAGCCATGACTGGTGCAAATCAACGTATTCCAAGTGAATAATCAATTCATTATTTAATGATTTGATAATTTCAATCTGTTTAATCCATTCATTAAAAGTTTTCTTTGCATTCTTCTCTTCAATGTGGTGGTAGCCTGACAAGAATAAGCGGTTCACTCCGCTGAACAAGCCTTTTTTCAGCAATTCCTTCGGAAGCAAAGGCTTGCTCTTATGCACTGCAGCGGAAATTATGAACCTGTTATTCCTCGGGATAATAATATTTTTGTCTTTAAGTTTGATTTTGAATCCTTTGTCATATTCTATTATAATGTTAATCCTTGTGGGCTTATTCTTATCTCCTGCTGTTCTAGCATCTTCCAGTACAATCCTGTTATTTTTCAATTCAGGGAATAGTATTCCTTTATTGAACATTTTTGCCTGCTTCTCGGACAATAATTGGGTGTAAATAATGACTTTTTCCACACCCAAATAATTCAAAGTGTTCGCAACTATTCCCATTTGCCCGCCAATTCTTTTCTCCTTAAAATCAAAAAGTGCCAGTAATTTATGGTATAATTCTTCATTAACAATTTTTAATTCAACAGCTTTCCCTGCAGTGAATGAGTAGACAAGAGCTTTTTTCAAATCAGTTATTGAATTAATACTGTTCGGGAGCCCGGCATTTGAAGGAATGTTGTCAAATTTTAAGGGAAAATTTTTGTCAAGCTCGGCAATGTAATCAATATTCGCATTGAATGCAACGAATGCTTTCTTAATAGTTTTTAAATTATTCCTGAATAATTTCCTGTTCTCATTGAATAATTTTTTCCAGTAATTACTTGTAAAATATGTCTTCAAAACTTTCTTCAACCTCTGGCGTTCCTTGTTCAGCGAATAATCCGAATTCTTCAGCGGTTTCTGTTTCTTTCTTCCTGCCTTTGGAAATAACTACGTAAATTACTCCCCCGACGAATAATAAATACATGAATCCCAAAACCCAGGGCAGCAGCTGGAAAACGTTAACGTAATAATCCACTGTCTGCGGGTCGCTGCCTACTAGTACTCCTATTGACTCCTCAACGCTCCCCACGAGTACAAGGGCTTTGAAGATTATTGCGAACACGAATATGCCGACGAAGAATATTAACGAAGCGCCTATGATTAAGCGGTCTGCGGATATTTCAGCCATAAACATTATATATTATTCACTACTATTTAATATTTATGAAAAGGGTTTTCAAGGACACTCCTATTGACGAGATTACTTTAAGGCGTTTTGAAAAACCTGCAAGCGAGGATTTGAAGGCATTAACCCGCAAATTCTTAATCAGCATAGGATTATTGCAGTCAGGCGACAGCAGGGACATAATAAGCAGTTTGTTCTACTTATTCGTGAAAGCAGGCAAGAGGCAGGAATTCCTGGAAATTGAGGATATTATCAAAAAGTTTGAAGGCGAGGACGGCGGGACTGCAAGCAATATCCGCCGACACTTAAGGAGGCTGAAGGGGGCGAATCTTGTTGAAAGGACAGCGTACGGTTACAGGATTATTGAATTCATGCCTTTAAAGGAATTATTCAGCAAGAATATTATGAATTATTCAGTGCAGCCAATTATTGACAGAATCAGCGAGTATGCTGAGAAAATAGATGAAATTAGTCATTCCTGATTGAAGAAATCAAGCGGTTAAGGTTCTCGGCAATCTTCCTGCCTTTCTTTGTCAATTGTATTGTCTTAGTCCTGCCAGTTTTTTCAAAAATCAGCAACCCGCTCTTTTCAAAAATTTGTATAATCCTTACTGTGTGGGAGTAAGTGCAGTCAACGTCCTTGGCAATCCTGCTCGCGTAGCAGTGGCTCTTGCAGGAGTAAATCTTCATGAGGATAAAAGCAGGCTTATTCCTTAAAAAGAGCCCGACTAAATTGTTCTTCTTAACTTCCCCCATAACTTAATCCAGAAACTTCCGCTATTTATATAATTTATTACAACTATTCCACTATTCAGTGAAGATGTACTTATCCTTGACTTGTTTTATTAAATTAATCACTTCTTTGCTTCCGGTGAATTCATTTACTCTTGTTCTTATTATAGCAGCAGTAATATTTATGACTTCTGCAACTTTTTCCTGGGTTATCCTGACTTTCCTATCCGACACTTTTTTGTTTTCCTTAAACATAAAATAAATAAGCCCTCCAGCAATGGTTGAAGGTTGCTTGCCCATAGCACTTTGGCTTCCCCTTAAAATATTATAAATTGTTCTTAAAGCGTTTATTTCCGCGCCTGATAAGCATAATTTTGACTCCACATCACCCCATGAAAAATCATCCTTTTTCTTTGAATATTCATAATCCCTGAGCAAGCCGCTCTTCATGATTTGCTTTTTACGCTGGACAATTTTTTTTATGGCAATTGTAACATTCTTCATGTCTTTCAAATCCTTCACGTATAATCCAATATTCCGCTCGCTTTTATGGACTTTCAAAGCCATATACCCGCAGGTAAAACAAATCTCAGGTATGTTCCTGCCCCTTAAGAATTTGGCTTTAACTAATGAAGAAAATATGTTGTAAAAAGTCATGAAGGCATGCTCAGGAAGGTAGGATTTCAGGAAATCAATATAATTAGAGCTTTCCTGCATCGCCCTCTCATAACTTCCCTTTGTCCTGATTTGCTCTTTCTTTAATCTTTTAATCTTTCTCATCACATTAGGAGTAATGCTTTTCTTGGAGGCATCAGTTCTTTCATACTTGTGACCAATAAGAGTTTTTGTGCCGATTATGAGGGGGTTGTTAACGTGATAAGTGTCTTTGTTACTTTCTCCTTCGAAAAATCTTGCTCTCTGATTAACCATTACCCTGTCATAGCATAATCCGCAGTCAGGGCAGATATAGAATGAATTATCAGTGATTAATTCCCTGTCAGAACCGCACTCCTCACATAAAATCTTATTTTCTAATGCCATAATTCAGAAAAGAGATTAAAATGATTGTATTAAAAAATTTTTCTAATTACCCATTGATTGAATTTTTATAAAACTTTAAAAAAACATAGCGCTTATTTATGAGAATGAGAGTATTATTAATATACCCTGAGTGCCCTTCAACTTTCTGGAGTTTCAGCACTGTTTTAAAATATGTCAGGAAAAAGAGCCTGTACCCTCCGTTAGGATTATTAACTGTTGCTTCATTACTGCCTAAGGATTGGGAGAAGAAGGTAATTGACGAGAATGTTTCCAAAATATCAAATGATGACATATTATGGGCTGACATGGTTTTCATAAGCGCCATGATAGTGCAGAAGAAAGCAGCTCAGAGAATAATAAATAAGTGCAAAAGTTTAGGCAGGAAAGTTGTGTGCGGCGGGCCTGCATTCACTACTGGTTATAAGAATTTTAAGAACGTTGATTATTTCATACTTAATGAGGCTGAAATAACTCTGCCTTTGTTCATTAATGATTTGAAGCAGAACAAAGCCCGCAAAGTTTACACTTCAACAGAAAGGCCGGACATAAGGAGCACACCAATTCCTTCCTGGGATTTGATTAATTTCAGCGATTATTCAACAATGCTGGTACAATATTCAAGGGGCTGCCCTTTCAACTGCGATTTTTGTGACATCATAATAATGAACGGCAGGGTTCCAAGGACGAAAACTCCTGAACAAGTAATCAGGGAATTCCAAATATTGTACGACAAGGGCTGGAGGGACGGCGTGTTCATAGTGGACGACAATTTCATCGGGAACAAGTCAAATGTGAAAGAAATGCTGCCATCAATAATTGAATGGCAGAAAAATCGCAATTACCCGTTCAAATTATTGACTGAAGCCAGCACTAATTTGGCTGATGATGATGAATTAATGCAGTTAATGGTTAATGCTAATTTTGAAAAAATTTTTCTGGGCATTGAAACTCCTGACACTGAATCGTTAAAGGAGTGCGGGAAGTTCCAGAACGTTAAGAGGAACTTGGTTGACACTATTAAGAAGATTCACAGAAAAGGCATGCAGGTAATGGGCGGATTCATTGTAGGGTTTGATAATGATAAGGAGAACATTTTTGACAGACAGATTAAGTTAATCCAAGAGTCAGGAGTTGTTACTGCAATGGTGGGAGTGCTTACCGCACTGCCTGAAACGAAGCTATGGAAGAGATTAAAAGGTGAGGGCAGAATCCTTAAAGAGACGAGCGGAGGGAATACTGATGGGGACATTAATTTTATCCCAATAATGGGCAAAGAAAAACTCATTAAAGGCTATAAGAAGATATTGTCAACTATTTATTCACCAAAAGAGTACTACAAAAGGATAGCCAAATTTATTCAGGATTATAACCCAGTGGCAAAGGGAAGAATCACCTGGAATAATATACTTGCCCTTGCCAGAAGCAATTGGGAAATAGGAGTGAAATCCAGCTCAAGATTCCTGTACTGGAAATTATTAATAAAAACGTTCTTCACAAAAATTAAGGCATTCCCAGTAGCAGTTGAATTGGCAATTCAGGGACTCCACTACCAGAAAATAACCAGCAAATTAGTCCGGGATTAGAGTGGAAAAGTTTTTTATAATAGTTTTTAATCATTTTTAATTAATGGCTGATAATAATGTTGAGATTGAGATTAAAATTCCAATTAACAAGGAAGAATTTTCAGAATTAAAAGAGAAACTAAGCACTGACTGCACTTTTGCCGGAAGTTCAGCCCAATCAGATGATTATTACACTCCCGCGCACAAGAATTTTGCTAGTGAAAAATTCCCTTTCGAATGGTTCAGAATCAGAAAATTTGGCGACAATAGTTTGCTGACTTACAAACATTACTATCCTGAACGCGCTGAAATTAACACGCACTGCGACGAGTTTGAAACAAAAATTCTGGATGCTGAGCAGTTTGAAAAGATTCTTTCAGCCCTTAACTTTAGCAAATTAGTTACTGTGAACAAGAAGAGGGACTTGTTCAAACACGAAGACTTGTTTGAGGTAGTGCTGGACACTGTTGAAGGACTGGGTTATTTCATTGAGATTGAAGCGCTGAAAGACTTTGGGAGTGTTGAATCCGCGCGGAAGAAGCTCTTTGAATATGCTGAACAATTGGGATTGGACGTTTCAAAAGCAGACAAGAGAGGATACCCATACTTAATGATGAAAAAAGAAGGCTTTATCTGAAATTTTTCTAATTGCCCTTAACTTCTTTCAGCCAGTCCATGAACTTCTCTTTTTTCCAGTTAAGATTAAGTCCAGGGTGTTTTGTTTCGCAGTAATTAATCAGTGCATTATCCAACCCTTCTTTAGGATGGCATTCTATGCAGTGATTATATAATTTGAAAAGCAATTCAGACCTTTCATCAGAATCATTAATATTTTCTTCATAAATTGTTTTTGCAGAATTAATACTTATCTTTCCATCAATAGTGATTTCACCGAAATTTTTCTCAAACTTCATAATTAATAAGAATAAATAATCTTATTTATAAAACTTGCTGAAAATAATAAGTTTTTTATATAAAACAATTTAACTATTTTTTTTGAGAAATGAATCATTGCTACGTTTTAGTCCCGTCAACCAGTCCTGAAGGTGGTTTTATCAAATTCTTATTCTACAATCCTGACATAAAAGGGTTTATATGGAATGAGTTTAAAATCTGCAGGAATATAACTTATTTTTTTGAGAAGAACGGGGAACAAAACTCGTTGTTTAATTATTCTAATATTTACTTATTAAAAAATGATGAAAAAGTCGGGCCAGTGAACCTGGAATGCAGTTACTCAATTGACAGAATGCTGGATTTTGAAGTGGAATTAGTGCAGAGCAACGGCGCGTGCGGAGTGTTTGATTCAGTAATAAGCGAACTGGAAAAAATTATGAACATTAAATTATCAAAAGAAAATGATATTATAAAAGGCTCAGGATATTTTTATGCGGGCAATGCAAAAATTCCCGAAACGCTAAGGAGCAGGGACTACCCTGCTGAGTATTTCCTGCTGCAGGATAAAGTGCTTAGCGCGTGGGTAACCGCAAGAATGAACCTGAAAGAAGCAGTTGATGAACTAAAACTGGCGGATAATATTTAAAAGAATTGCTCGGGCCGGGATTTGAACCCGGGTCTGCAAGTCCGCAACCTGCTGTTCTATCCAAACTATACTACTCGAGCAATGGTTAATTACTGTTTTTTGCTGTTTTTAAAAATTTGGCTCCTGCTTGTTGTAACTACTTGCTGAGGGTATGAAAAACTATTAAAACAAAGGATTAATCAGAAAATATGAAAATGTCAAATAATAATTTGCTGAATTATCTGAAAGAGAAGACAGGGCAGGCGGAGAATAATATTATTGCTGATAATTCTTACGTTAAAGTTCCCAAACAATCAGAGAATACTAGTTCAGAATACAAAACAAGCATGTTAATAAAACATTTAGGCAGAGACAGTGGTTTGGAAGAGAAAGTTGAAGAATTAGGGGACGTTGTTGAAAAAGTTATGAATATTGTGCTGAAATTTCCGGACTGGATTGACGAGGAAGTGAAAAAATATACGTTGCGAATTAATGATTTGGAAAACCAGGTGAACACTTTGAGCAGTAATGTTAATTACTTGAAGGGCAATTCCGGCACTCCTTCATTCATTAGTCAGGATATGATTCCTATGTCTCCTCTTGCTGCACCAAAGCCTGCGCCAAGAGTAAGCCCTGTTAGTTTAAGAGGCGCAATAAATCAGGAGTTAAAGGATATTTTTGCAAAAAGGAAAAAGATTGAATAAAAAACAATAATTTTAAAAAGAACCCATTACCCTTAATTAATTAATGGCTACTAAGAACAAATTACCTTTGAATGTAACAATATTCCTGGTAATTCTTGGATTAATGGGATTATTCAATATTTACTCATTATACCTTTACTTTGCGGAAAATTTTGACATACTCAATTTTGTGCTTTCATTATTTTATTATGGAATGCCTCTCGTTGCAATTTATTTATTAATAACTAAGAAATCCTACGCGCTTATTTTCACTAAAATTTATGTATTCTTCGAGGCAGCTTATTACTTAATAATAGGAATATTATCTGTTGATTATTATTACTTAATATACGCAGCGCCTTTGGTAATATTATCCCTGCTGTTATTGTTCGGGAAATCAATCACTGCTTATTATTCTGATAAGAAATCCAAGAGTGAAGGATTCCTGTTTTGGGCTGCAATAAGCTTGATTTATCCTTTCATAATGCCTGTTTATGGATTATTATTTTCAATATGGGGTTTAAGAAGAGATTACAAAAATAAGATAATTTTCATTATTGGAATAATTCTTTCAGTAGGAATGTTTGCTTATAATTACTTCTTCGGCACTCCAGCACTTACTGCTTACGACAGCCAGTGCATTACTTACTGCACAGGCATTGAAAACGCCACTTATTACTTAGTGGAAGCAGACAATATAACTGATGCCCAAATCTGCTACTGCATGGACAATGATTCTGCAGTAATATCACAGCTAACACTGCCAATAGAATAAAAATTTGGACTTGCCGGGAGTTGAACCCGGAACCTCCACGTTGCGAACGTGGCACTCTAACCAGTTGAGCTACAAGCCCTGATTTAATAATTCAGAGAATTTGCTGAATATAATAATCTTATTATTTTAAATGCTCCCTTAACCTTTCGAAGAATCCTTTTCTTGGCTTAACTTTCCTGCCTTCAAGCCTGCCGAGTTTGCTGATTAATTCCTCCTCTTTCTGGCTTATCTTTTCAGGCACTTTTATATTAACTTTAACCAATAAGTCCCCGTAATTATCAGAATCCATTACAGGCAAACCCTTATCTTTTAATCTGAATACAGTATCAGGCTGCGTGCTTTTCGGAATCTTCATCATCACGTCACCGCTGAAAGTGTTAATGTTAATTTTGTCGCCGAGCACTGCCTGGCTGTAACTAATGTCAACAGTTGTTAATAAATTCTCATTAAATCTTTCGAAAAATTCATGCTCTTCCACAGTCACGAAGACGTACAAGTCACCTGATTCATTATTGTTCTTTCCCGCGTTGCCTTTGCCTTTAAGGCGAATCCTTGTATTGTCGCTGATTCCTTTAGGAATCTTGACTTTAAAATCCACTTCTTCCTTAACTCTTCCCTCACCATTGCAGTTCCTGCACTTGTTTGCAATAATAGTGCCTGTTCCGCTGCATTCGCGGCACTGAGCCCTGTTCTGCATCCTTAAAGGCCCTATCATTATGTTGCGGATTACTGTCCCATCCCCTCCGCACTCAGGACATACTTTAACGCTTTTCTTGTCGCGGGCGCCGCTCCCGTTGCACTCATCACATTTTACGTAAGCGTAAAAACTCACATTCTTATTAACTCCCTGATAAACTTCTTCCAGTGAAACGCTCACGTCCACCTTTAAATCCTCGCCAGTGTAAGGATTGCGCTCATCGCCTCTTCCGCTCCTGAAGCCGAAAAAGTCATTAAAAATGTCCTCAAAACCTGAGAAATTATTAAAACCACTCTGCTGATTAAATCCTGAAAATCCTCCGTCATTAACAGTGCCGAACATGTCATACTGCTCGCGCTTGCTGTCATTGCTTAACACGCTGAACGCTTCATTAATCTCCTTGAATTTCTCCTCAGCACCAGGATTCTTGTTAATGTCAGGGTGATATTTGCGCGCTAATTTCCTGAACGCTTTCTTAATCTCATCCTTTGAAGCATCCTTGCCCACACCCAAAGTTTTGTAATAATCAGCAGCCATTATTACTTCTTCTCTTCATACTCACCGTCAACTACGTTATCATCATCACTTTTTTTGGGCTTTTCAGGCTTCTCTTTCTGCGCTTTCTTTGCTGCTTCCGCGTACAATTTAGTGGTGAATTTCTGAATCTCAGACTCTAAAGCGTCCAATTTCTTCTTTATCTCTTCAGCATTCTCATTAGGGAGTATTTCTTTCAGTTCAGCAGTCATTTCTTCCAGTTTCTCTTTTGTCTTCTTGTCAATCTTGTCGCCGGCTTCCTTAATGGTTTTCTCAACAGTGTAAACCATTGTTTCGGCTTTGTTCACAATTTCAACATTCTCCTTTTTCTTCTTATCCTCTTCTGCAAATTTTTCAGCATCAGTTTTCATTTTTTCAACTTCGTTATCGCTTAATCCAGTGCTTGGCTTAATGCTGATTGCTTGCTGTTTCCCGGTGCCCAAATCCTTCGCGCTCACGTTAATAATTCCGTTAGCGTCAATGTCAAAAGTGACTTCAATCTGCGGAATGCCTCTTTGCGCAGGAGGAATGCCCACTAAGTCAAACCTTCCGAGCGAATGATTATCCAATGCCATTTCACGCTCTCCCTGCAAAACGTGAATGCTTACAGCTGGCTGATTATCAGCAGCAGTGCTGAACACTTTGCTTTTCTTTACAGGAATAGTCGTATTCCTGTCAATCATCCTTGTAAAAACGCTTCCAAGAGTTTCAATACCCAGACTGAGAGGAGTCACGTCCAATAATAATACGTCCTTTATCTCTCCACCTAACACTCCTGCCTGAATCGCTGCGCCAATAGCCACTACCTCGTCAGGGTTAACGCTCCTATTCAGCTCTTTTTTGAAGAATTCCTCAACCTTTTTCTGGATTCCCGGAATCCTCGTAGGCCCGCCGACAAGTATGATTTCGTCAATGTCTGACACTTTCAAGCCTGCATCCTTTAATGCCTTAGTGCATGGAGGAATAGTTTTCGCCAGCAATTCAGCAGTCATTGCCTCAAATTTTGCGCGCGAAAGAGCCATGTTCACATGCATTGGCAAGCCATCATTCATAGTAATATAAGGTATGTTAATCTCTGTCTGAGTCTTAGTTGTTAATTCAATTTTTGCCTTCTCGCTGGCTTCTTTCAGGCGCTGCATTACTGTCTTGTCCTTTGACAAGTCAAAATTGTGCTCTTTCTTGAACTCCTTAATAATCCATTCCATTATTTTCTGGTCCCAGTCAGCGCCCCCCAAGTGAGTGTCACCGTTAGTGGATTTCACTTCAAAAACTCCGTCGCCTATCTCTAATATGCTGATGTCAAAAGTTCCGCCACCCAAATCATAAACTGCAATTTTCTTGTCCTCTTTCTTGTCCAAACCATAGGCTAAACTGCTCGCAGTAGGCTCATTAATAATCCTTAACACTTTCAATCCTGCAATCTCGCCAGCATCCTTGGTTGCCTGCCTCTGCGAATCATTAAAATAAGCAGGCACAGTAATTACTGCGCTGTCAACTGCTTCTCCCAAATAGTCCTCAGCATCCTTTTTTAATTTTTGCAATAGCATTGCGCTGATTTCAGGGGGAGAATATTTTTTCCCGTTAATCTCAACCCTTACGTCGCCGTTGCTTACTTTTGTAACATTGTAAGGCGAATGCTTGATGTCGTACTCTATTGCTTTGTCATCATACTTCCTGCCCATGAATCTTTTAATATGAAAAACTGTATTCTCTGCATTAACCACTGCCTGCCTCTTTGCAGGCAGACCAATCAGCCTGTCGCCTTCTTTTGTGAAAGCCACTATGCTCGGCGTTATCCTGTCGCCTTCAGCATTAGGGATAACCTGCGGGCGTCCTCCCTCAATAATAGCCATACAGCACTTCGTAGTGCCCAAATCAATACCAATTGTTTTGCCCATTTTTCAACAGCACCTCAAACATCATTGTTAGTATAGAACACCAACAATCATTATTTATAAATGTTGTGGCAAGACACCAACAAAGAATTATATCCAGTAAGGTTCTGCACTATTCTCTTTTCTCTTTCTTGCAAATTCAAAATTTGTCAGTATATTATAACTTATTATTGAGAAAGTGAAAGCCAATCTTGGATTTTCAACGTAAGGTTCGCTGTTTCTCTTCTTTTCGGGATTCTTTTCAGCAGATTGGTCAATGATTGAATTAATCTTCTGGCAAATTTCATCTTTTACTGCTAATTTTAAGTCCATAAAACCTTTATCACTCTCACCCATTTTCTTAAGGCAGATATTATACTTGTCCCATGAGAATTTATGAATCCCCCTATTCTCTTTTAAATAATCAGCAATTACTTTATAACAATTGTAGAATAATTTTTTATACGCGATTCTGTTTTCATCATTTATTAAAGGAGTTCCATTCATGTATAAGCTTGCCATTCTTCGGAATTCCTCACTAATGAAATTATAAATATCCTTGGAATTCTTCTGCTCTTTTTCTATTATCTTCTCAAGCTCGCTCATATCCTATTTTATAAGAAAAATTCCTTTTTTAAGGCTTTTTATTCACTATTACTTTAGCCGGGCGGATAACTTTGCCACCGAATTTGTATCCTTTCTCTGCCTCTTCCACGACAACATTATCTTCCGCTTCTTTGGAATTCACAGTCATCACAGCCTCATGCAGGAAAGTGTCAAATTTTTCATCCTTTGATTTAATCTCTTCCAATCCCTCATCTTTCAGGGTTTTCATCAAATTCTTGCGAATGAGTTTCACGCCCTCATCAGTTATTAAAGGCATTGCCTTGTCAAAAGAGTCAATAACGGGCAGCAACTTCTTAACCAATTCAGCGCACGCATTACCAGCAACTATTTCTTTTTCCTTAATTACTCTTTTCTTGTAATTGTCAAAATCCGCCTGCAATCTTTTCAATTGGTTAATGACTGCTTCATCATCTTTCTTATGCTTCTTAATTTTAGGCATAATAATTAATAACTTAAAAACACTTAAAAACTTTTACTCTTTTTTAATCAAGAATTCAATATTCTCGGCACTTTTATAAAGAATTGCTCCTTCACTGGCTAATGACTGCGCTTCGGGCTTGTTCGCAGGGTTTTGAGCAATAGTCAAATAAGCCAATCTGTATGTTTCTCCTGCTTCTATTTTCCTTGCACCAGCAATTTTTTTTAATTCTTCAAATTTTTTTGCATACTTCTCCGGAAGCTCTGCTAAGTAAGAGCACATGTCTGTAAATATTTCTGAACAATATAACGACTGCTGGTTTTTTATTTCAGTTAGTTCATTTTCGCATTTAATGACATTAGTCAGTTTTTCCACAATCTCCTTTGCTTTGCTTAAATATTCCATTGCCATGATGTTCTTATTGGAATTATTTTATTTAAAAAAGTTTCCAATTAACAAATTATGATGTTTCTGTTTGTGCTGTATATTTCGCTGCAATTCATTTCTTTTTTTAATTCCCTGCAGTATCCGTTCATTGAGCATAACAATTTGCTCACTAACCTGAAGTTGACGCTTTCATCCTTAACCAAATCATTCATTGCCCTTATTACTCCGTCAACGCATGAGCCTGCACCCCCGAAATCAATTGTCTGCCCTGCGAATATAACCTCTTCCAGCCTTGATTCATTAATAATCTCTTTAACTTTCTCAGCACTTTCAAGAGGGAGTGTTCCAGTATGGGAGTAAGTAGGGATTAATACTACATTATTCCTGTTGCTTAATTCCTCAAAAGGTATGCTTGTAAGGCAGTAGAATAAGTTCTTCACACTTTCATGCACAGGGGAATAGAAAATGATAATTTTATCAGCACTTTCAATGAATTTATCATATTCATCCGCCAATCTTTCTGGAAGCTGCATGAAAGCAGTGTAAGGATGCACCAAAATTTTCAGATTCATAATGATGTTAAAGGGAATAATCTTTTTATAAATTTTTAGGGCTTACGGGGATTCGAACCCCGATGTTCTGCTCCGAAGGCAGACATACTATCCTTTATATTATAAGCCCGGCATTAATTAAAGTGTTTTTTTGGTTTAAAAAATTATTTAAAAAGGCTGCCAATATTGTTATGAATGAATGATTTACTATTAGTATTATTGTTGTTTGCTTACGTGGCAGTTGTCCTCCTAATATCCTTAACTTTGCATTACAAGAAAATTATCAGAGGCAGGACTGCAAGGAATCTTGTCCATTTCTTCTCAGGATTTTCAATATTATTCTTGTTCATTGCAGAAAACAAGTATTATTTGCTCATCGCATCAGCAGTAATAACCCTTATGCTTTTTCTGGCGCGGAAAAAAACGCCTCTGCTGAAATACGTTTACAAAGCAATAAAAGAGAAAGAGGAGAAGAATTTCCTTGAAGGCCCTGTTTTGTACGGCGTTTCAATAACTCTGATGGTTTATTATTCGATAATTGCAGATAATAATATTATCCCCCTAATCAGCATTTTAGTCCTGACAATTTCAGACCCTTTGGCAAGCATTATCGGCAGAAAATTCGGGAAGAACAAATTAATCAACAACCGCACACTGGAAGGCTCAACAGCAATGGCTGTGAGCAGTTTAGCAATAATTTCTTTATTTCAGGGTTTCAGCATTACTGCAATAATTCAGGCAGTTCTTATTGCTTTTGCAGAATTATTAAGCCCTAGCAAGTGGGATGACCTGACAGTTCCATTATTCACTGCTGCGTTATTAACACTAGCAGGACCATAATTCCAACAAGAATGGAAACGCATATTCCCTTGATAACTGCTTCAAAAGTATTCCTGCCTTTCTGGGGCATTATGAAGTAAGTGGTTGCAAATGATGCTATGAATGAAAAAATAATTATTAAAAGGGTTTCTGTTATTGTAATCATTATTTTTAACACAACTCCATATTAATATAATAATTTATTGGTTCGTCAGAGCATAATTCCTGGGCGCTTAATCCGCCAGTATGGCAATTAGTGCAGAAATGGCTGCAATACTCGTCAGTACTTATCACATTGTTACTATTCAAGTCCACATTTGAACAGCAGAAACTTTTCCTGTTGCTCTCAATGCCTGCATGGGAATAAATGCTTAATTTGCTCTGGCACAGGTTAAGGAATTCTGCATTAAGTACATTTTCAGGGCTTGGGGCAAAGGATGTTAAATTAAGTACTCCGCTGAAACTTACAGCGATTAAGAACCCTATAATTAATAGTCCAAGTATCAGGAAAACCCACATTTTCAGTTCCATAATCCTGATTATAAAAAGGGTTACTGATTATTTAATAAATTATCCGAAAGCAAACACTTATAATTTTGATTATTTATTGAAATAATCCATGAATTTGTCTAAATTTATTGAGACTATTAAAGACAAAGAATTCTCATTGGAAGAATTAGAAAATCTTGGATTAACTTACTCGTCAGAATTCAGTTACAAAAATAATGAACCTTTATACTTATTCTCAAAAAATGAGCATTACTTAAAATTCAGGAAAAATAATCAGGAAAAGTACGTATTCAACCATTTATAAAAAAAAATACTTGCGAGCCCGAGGGGATTTGAACCCCCGGCCTACAGCTGTCTCCAATATCTGAGTAGGTCAGTGTCATCATAAATTCAGTTGACCTTCTTCTCATCACTTATTTAGGAGGCTGTCGCTCTATCCAGACTGAGCTACGGACCCAACAAATATAATAATTATTGTTTTTGTTTTAAAAAGTTTTATTCTCATGCATTTTGTCCATTAATTATTTTTTCCACCAATTTAAATGAATTATCTGAAAAATTATTTCTCAAATCAGCGCCAGTATACTGTTTGAACAAGTCAGAAAACATTATTTTTTTGCCGTTATCAATTTTATTAACAATATAGTCAATATTTTTGTCGCTGATAATGAATGAATAGCCATGGCGTATCTGCAGTTCTGCCAAGAATTTACCCACTAATCTGTCATTTGTTGCTTTCATGAACAAGTAAATAAAATTTTCCCCGTACCTTTCATAAGATTTCCTGATAAGTTTCTGATTTGTAAAAACAATTTTTCCTCCTTCTGTTTCGCCCAAATAATTGTATAATTCTTCCCTTGGCATCTCCGCTTTGCAGATTCTTGAATTATCCACCACTTTGTTAAAATCCCTGATAAAATCAACATCACTGTAAGGGCATGGAAATCCCCTGCAAGCCATGGGCCGCTTATCATAAATACTGCATTTATTGTTGTTTAAATGAGGGCAGTTATCAGCCAAAGTGTAACTCATAATGATGCTTGTTTTTTTAGCATCATCATAGAACACTTCACAAGGCACTACTTTATTATCAGGAAATAAATTGCGCTCCCAGTCATACAGCACGATTCTTGGCTTGTTCAGGAATATTACTCCAGTACTGCTCAGCAAAGGATACTTTTCTGACACTCTTCCGAAATCCCTGCAGCAATTCCCGCACTGCGCGCATTTAAACTTCATTAAACAATTAATTAAATTACAGTATATAAAAAATTTGTTGAAGAAAGTTTTAAATTAAAAACAATACTACTTATTAGTATGGATTTTAAGAAAATGGCTGAAACTTGCGAAGTCCCCATTGACAAATTAAGCATTAAAAACAAAGGCAGCATTGTAAAATTAAGCGAGTATTACATAAATTTGTACAATATGTTTCTGGAAAAATATAGTTTAAGATGCGCGGAAACGAGGTACGTTCACACTGAAAAGAGCGCTGAAATTAACGCGATAGAATGGGATTGGTTCGCTTATAAAGAATTGGATGATTTTGCGCGCTTAAAATTCAAGTATTCCTCCAATGCTTACTACGTTAAGGGTGATAAAATAATGGGAATATTCGGGGTTTCGTACACTTTAGAGCTTGATTATAAGAAGATGTGGAGGAACAGCAGGTTGTTGAAGCCTTTGCTTCCTTTCTTCCTGAGATTATTCTATCAGAGCACTATTATCCAGTGGCTTGGTAGGTACGTTGAAGAAATTGAGGCATTAAATAATGATGTGAGAAGACTGCTTAATGTTTCAGTTTTTGACTGATTTTCTTAATCTTCCTGGCAGGAACGCCAGCGTAAAAATAACCATTCTCCAGCACCACATTTTGTTTGACAAAACTATTTGCACCGACTATGACATTGTCCTCAATTGTTACTCCTGGGCTTATAATTGCATAAGCGCCGATTGTAACATTCCTGCCAATCTTCGTCTTCTTAATGTAAATATTATCCCCAACCATCTGGTGCGCAAGGATTAATGCATATTTTCCAGTAACAGTATTATCCCCGATTTCAGTCAGGTAAGGGTCAAAAACAGGGCTGCCTATGTGAATATTTTTTCCGACTTTCCTGCCGAATAATGTGAACAATAATTCTGCAATCGTAGTTTTAGGTATTAATAATTTGTCAAGCACTGACTCAATAATGCTGTTGAAAGTGTTGCTTAAAACCCATAATATTAGTGCGTGATTAATTTGTTTAGTGCTGAAACTCCCTTCTTTAACGTCATGATTCAGTAATCCAAGCACTATTTTTGCCTCAAGTATAAACAATAAGGCGTAAATTGAATATAATATTATGAATACTACGGGCAATAATACTAGAAAATAAGGCATTGGAACAGCCAAGTAATAGTAGTAAAACGCGTAATATAAAGGGTAAAAAGGCACTAATATGAATATGAAAAAACCCAAGAAGTATAATATTAAACTAAAATTACTTAATCCTGTTTTTTTCATAATTGACCCGTAAGGGATTTGAACCCTCGACCTACTGCTTAGAAGGCAGTCGCTCTATCCAAACTGAGCTAACGGGCCAGATTGAATAATATAAGTGTATTTTTAACTTTTAAAAGTAATGTTTTAAAACCCTGAATATTAATGTTATATGCATGCATAGTTTGAGCGACTCGTTAAGATTCATGAAAACCAGGGGTTTTAACACTGCCCGTTTCTACGAGTGCAGGAATAAAACGCAGTTATTAAGCGCTTTTGACAAATTAGACAAACCAGTAGTGCTAAAAATTGACAGCAAAAAATACTCCCACAAGAGTGAAGTGAAAGGAGTGGTATTGGACGTTAATGACAGGAAAACAGCAGTTAAGGAATTTGAAAGGCTAATGCTGTTGGGCGAGAGTGTGGTTATTCAGGAGCAGCAGAAAGGCACTGAACTAATATTCGGCATAATATGCGATAATAGTTTTGGCAGGCTAATCATGCTGGGCATTGGCGGAATATTTGTGGAATTATTGGATGATGTGAGTTTCAGAGCGTGCCCCATAAATTCTGAAGATGCCGGCGAAATGATAGAAGAGTTAAAGGCTAAAAAGTTAATAAAAGGATTCAGGAATAATCCAGGAATAAGCAAAGCATTAATTAAAAAATTATTAGTGAGATTAAGCAAATTCGCTGAGAAGAGCAATGTTAAAACTCTTGATTTGAATCCAGTAATTTTTGACAAAAATAATTATTATGTTGTTGATGCCAGAATGGAAAATTTCTAACGCACATTATACAAATAATAATAATCATTATCCCATACTAAATCATAATAGTTCTGCAGAATTTCAAATTCATTGCTTTGGGGATTGCACATCTTGCAGAATAATACGTAGCTGAAATTTCCATTGTCAACAAAGTTCTGGTAATCACTTTCATTATCCCATAATAATTTAACCATGTGCTGGGGATTATTCTCGCGGAAACTTCCTGCCTGCAGAACAAATCCTTCATAAGGAAGCACGAAAACGCTCGGCAGGTATAAGTAATCCACAACCCTGAGAGTCCCGTTAACATTAGGAATACCCTCAAACATTGTGAAATCAACAGCGTTAGTGGGCTGCAACACTAATGTATAAATTGCAACAACCCCCTCGAAAGCAGCAAATATTAATAAAGTAACTAATAATACTGGCATTGTTACTTTAATTTTGCTGAATACTTCAACAATTTTAAAATGATTAAATTTAATCCTGCTGTGGGATGCCATTATTAAAATTGGCAGATAATTTACAATAATTCTTCCAATACCCATAAATATAGTGTAAACCGGCAGGAATAACTGGTTAGTGAACACTTCTGATGCAATAATAAAGTATGAAAAAATGATGCTGAAAGGCAACAACAAAATCGGCTCCTGAACTACAAAAAATAATGAACTTATTAAAACGTAAGGATGATTAAATGCCGCAATTAACAAAGGCACTGGCCACCATTTCTTCTTTTCAAAAAAGCCGTAACATGCCAGCCAGAATAAGCAGTTGCTGAATGCTGCAACGTAAGCGTCAAAAATGGTGAAGAAAATGTTCAGAACCATTAAAACGCTGATCCATTTGTCATCCTTCCTGTCCTTGAACCATTTCCTTAAAATTATGTAATTAACAATAATTGTCACTCCTTCCAGTATATTAATTGAATGAATGCTGAAAATGAACCATAACAATCCTGAAAGTGCGTAAGCAGGCACTCCATAAGCATAAGTAATCTGGCTCCCGAAGTAAGGGTTTTCTGTCAGGAAATCCCATGATTCAATCATTTGATAATACAGCCATGAATTATGTGAGTGGTGCGTGAAATCCAAACCAGTGAATAATAATGAAAAAAGTGCGAGCAAAAGAAACAAGTAACTCTTCCTGAAATTCATCCTTAAAAAAACAAAACTGCACCTTAAAAAGTTTTCAATCAGGCAATTAATTGACCATTTTTGAAATTAATCGTGCAAAATCATAGGGCTCCTTAAAATTAAGGATATTATTCTTATGCAGGCACTCCCTTGCTTCCTTAACACTCCTTTCACCCATAAAGCATGCAAAAACCCTCTTGTCCTTGTTCTTTTTTGCAAAATTAACCAGTGCTTCCGCAGTCTTCAAAGGCTCAGTCATGCCCTGAGGGGTTAAAATGCATAAAAGTATGTTGTAAAAATTTTTATTGTTCAAAGCTTTGAACACGTTACTATACCTCGTGCTGTCAGCATCCCCTAACACGTCAACAGGGTTATTCCTGCTCCATGAATCAGGCAGGAATTTATCTAATTCTTTCCTGACAATTAAAGGAATGGCTGGAATGTTCAATCCGTTAGTTTCGCAAGCATCAGTTGCCAGAACACCCCCCCCTCCAGCATTAGTAACAATGCATACATTATTCCCTTCAGATTTTTTATTAACCATTAACAAGTGAGCCAGTGAAAACATTTCACTAATATTGTCCGCGCTGAAAACCCTTAACTGCCTGAAAACTCCCTTATAAACCCTGCTGCTTCCTGCTAAACTGCCGGTGTGGCTGTTTATTGCTTTGGAACCGCTCTTCGTATTGCCTGCTTTTAATATAATTACTGGCTTCTTCACGTGCTTCATGACGCGTATGAATTCCTTGCCCTTCTTCAAACCTTCAACGTATAAACAGATTATGTCAGTATCCTCATCCTCTTCAAGGAACTGCACTATTTCATAAAAATAAGTGTTAAGCATGTTGCCCACGCTTAAGAATTTGCTCAAACCATTCCCTGAATTAATAATTTCATCCAGTACTGCAACTCCCAGAGCCCCTGACTGCGACACGAAAGCAATCTTTTCATAAGGAACCATTCCCTCAAAAAAACTTGCATTCAGCTTATTCTTTGCATTAATAATTCCTAAACAATTAGGACCTAATACTTCAATGTTATAACCCGCGCAGATTTTCCGGATTTCATCGGATAATTCATTATTCCCCGCTTCCTCAAAACCAGCGCTTATGATAATGACTGCTTTAATGCCTTTTTCCCCGCAATCCTTTAAAGCGCTTGGCACGAAGCGCGCAGGAATGGCAATAATTGCCAAGTCAACACTGCCTTCATAATCAGTAACTCTTTCATAAACTTTGGTGAACAATCCGAAATGATTAGTATTAATATTGACTGGCACGACTTTAACATCTGCCTTTAATAAATTGTTAAAAATTACGTTGCCGACTTTTCCTTTCTTCTCGCTCGCACCAATTAATGCCACTACTCCCGGTTCAAATAATGATTTAAAAAACTGCATAATAAAAAGTAATTAATCAGGCATTTTAAAAGATTGTTCTTCAAATCCCAAAGAGGTTAGTCCACTTTAATAATAACACTATAATAATCAGGACTCCGGTTAAGATAATAACTTGTTTCGGAGTCAGATGGGATTTTGCCTCAGCATCATCAAAGTACTGCACAATACCTCCAGTACTCGCAGGCAATCTCTTACTATCTTTCATGAATAATAAATTAACAATAAAATTATTATAAAACTATCGATTCACACATTCTGTAAATTCAGCAATTATTTTCCTCACCGATAAATTGTTACAAATGTTTATAAAAACATTACTGCTTAATCATTTTTAGATAATGAGTAATGTGCTTGCCTTTGCAGATAATATTAATTATGTGGATTTGGAAGAATCATTAGAGAACCTGCCCATAAATAATAAAAAGAAAACGTCCAGAATTAATGATTTCATACAACCTAGTGATGTGAATACTTCTTCTTACTTAATAATTGAAGGAGAATGGAAAAAACACAAAACAATGAAAGACTTTGATAATGCAATACTCCTAAGAATAAAAATGATTAATGAAATTGGCACGGATAAAATAGTTTATCAATTAATCATAAAATATGATGCACTTAATTATTATCCTAATAATTTAATAGCAGAATTTGATGATAGAAGGGAAGGCGGGACAAGAAGAATACATGGATTCTTGCCTGAGTATCATAAAAGAAGCCTTAAACTAGTTCATAAATTCTTTAAAAGAATCAGATACATAGAAGAAGACTTCCATTTTCATTTCTATGCTTAATTAAGAAAAGTTTTTAAAAGAATAATCGTTTTTCTGTTTCTAATCATGGTAACTGTTTATGATGTTGAAGCAGGAGAATTAATAAATGCTTTAAAGGATGAATTGAAAAAAATGGAAAATATTAAGTCGCCTGTTTGGAGCAGTTTTGTAAAGACTGGAATTCACAAGGAAAGAGTGCCTTCGCAGCCGGAGTTCTGGTATTTAAGGGCTGCAAGTATTCTCAGGAATTTATACGTTCACGGGCCCAAAGGGGTCCAGCGATTAAGGACAAAATACGGCGGCAGGAAAAACAGGGGTTCAAGGCGGGAAAAATTTGTCAAAGGCAGCGGAAAAATATTAAGGACTATTATTCAGCAGTTGGAAAAAGAGCAATTAGTTGAAAAGATTATGAAAAGCGGGAAGAAAGGGAGGCAGTTAACCCCTAAAGCTGTTAAATTAATGGATAATACTGCATACAAAATCAGCAAAGAGGCAGGCAAGTAATGGCAAGCAATAAGCCCTCCTCTCTGAAAACCAAACTTGCAAGCGCAAAAAGAAGATACAGGGTAGCTCCTAGATGGGTGATTCTTAAAAAGTACGGCGGATTAAAACGTTCAGTGCACATAAGCAGCTGGAGGGCAAACCCTAAGATGAGAAGGAATTGGAGAAGGAATAAACTAAAAATAAGATAGAAAAAATGGTGATATTTATGATGAAAAATTTTGACGTAAGAAAATATACAATACCTTTAGCAAAGGATTACCTAAGAGTGCCTTTCACTAAAAGGGCAAAATACGCGTTAGTAACTATTAAAAAATTCTTAGAGAAAAATACGAGGGTTGAAAGAGGAAAAGTATTGATTGGAGAAGAATTAAACCAGCACATATGGAGTAGGGGCATAAAGAATCCTCCCAGAAGAGTCAAAGTTGAAGTGAAGAAAAGAGGAGAGGATGAATTAATCGTTAACTTGGAGGGAGCCTCATTAGAAATTAAGAAAAAGGAAAAGAAGGAAGAAGACAAAGGAAAATCAAAAAATGACAAGAAAGAACCCAAAGGTAAAAAGGAAGAAGTGAAGGAAGAGAAGAAAGAAGAAACTATAATGACTAAACCTGTAAAGGAGAAAAAGCCAGCCAGTAAACTTGTAGTGAAGAAAACCAGCAAGTCCATAAATAAATACTAATCATGCAAATAGTTAATTTTTACAATAATCCGAACATTGGAATATTCTTTTACACAACTGACAAGTTCACAATAATACCCACAATCACTCCGGAAAATATTAAAAAAGAACTAAAAACTGAATTAAAAACTGAATTAGTGGAAACTAATATTTACAATTCAAGCGCTGTCAGCATTTTCCTTGCAGGCGATGAAAAAGTATTATTCGCGCCGAACATTATTAATAAGGATGAAAGAAAAATTCTTGAAAAAATTAAAGGAATCAAATTAGTAATCCTTGACACGAAACTTAACGCTTTGGGCAACAATATAATAATTAACAAGAATACTGCATTTGTGAACCCGAATTTTGAGGACAAAACAGTCAAAATGATTGAAGAGAACGGCTACAAAGTCGTTAAAGGAAGAATAGGTGAAGTGGACACTGTCGGAGCCAATATTGTAAAATTCGGAGATAAGGCTTTAATCACTCCTGACGCAACGAATGATGAAATCAAAATTTTAAATAAAGAATTAGGGCTTGAATGCGAGAAAGGAATGATTAATAACAGCAAAATTGTTAAATCAGGAGTAATAGTTAACAGGAATGGAATGCTCATTTCAAACTATGCAATGGGCAGTGAAATGTTATTATTAGAAGAGTTGTGGCGCAATGGTTACTGAAAAAAAAGATGAAAATGCTGCGAAAAGGAAGAGGCAGGAAAGTATTCTTGAAGAGAAAAGCTACGAATTCGAAATTTTAAGGCAGCAATTAATGAATACTGACAAGCAATTGCAGGAATTATACCCCAGAATGGACAGTTACTCGCGCGTTAAAGAAACACTTGAAGGTTTAAAGGAAGCGGGCAGGAATGAAGTCATTATTCCATTGGGCGAGGGAGTGATGATTAAAACTTTTCCTGAAAAAACAGGCAATATTTTGCTGGAAGTGGGTAGCGGAGTAGTTGTTGGGAAAAAACTTACTGATGCTGTAGAGTACGTTCAGCAAAGGATTGACGAAGCAGACAATCTCATCGGCAAATTAAACAATAATGCTCAGGTAATGATGAATAAGATGAGGGAAATGGAGCCAGAGCTGTTAAAATTAACTCAGGAATTAAGGCAGGAATAAACAAAATTTATAATATTCAGAACTTTTCATAATATTAAATGTTTGATTTTTTTAAGAAAAAAATTAATGAAGTTTTCAAAAAAGTTGAGAAAGCAGTAACTGAGACAAAGTTAG